>FTDT01000154.1_pt1 | contig 48871 bp, 43 predicted proteins | sample 1640021 | NCBI WGS metagenome assembly FTDT01 (sample SAMEA3914869, study PRJEB12502) | metagenome | biome: forest; material: soil | place: USA | collected 2012-03-12 | depth 0.1 m | reverse complement strand
TGCGCACCAAAAACCAAAAAGGAACATCACCTGTCGGCGAATGCGTTTCTCAATTGGCTCGTCCAGACGGACCGTTTGCTGATCAACCCGCTCGCCAAAGTGCCGCATGTCGAGACGCGAGGGAAGCAGGTGCGCCCATGTCGTGCGTTCACCGAAGAGGAGCTGCAACGCCTGTTCGCGATCGCGGATCGACGTCGGCTCGCGTATCAAATGTTACTCTATACGGGCCAACGAAAGAGCGAGGTGCGTTCGTTGATGTGGAGTGATCTTCATCTGGACGATGCGCAGCCTTATGCTCTGTTTCGCGAGAGCACGACAAAGGATAAAGACAAACGTGCCGTGCCGCTGCGTCCTGAACTCGTGGAAGAGCTAAAAGCAATGCGACCGGCGGGCGACGCCGCTTTCAGACAGATGAAGACTGTCTTCTGGTATCGCTGGCCAACGTACGATATTTTGCGCGGAGATCTGAAGCGCGCGAATATCCAACGCGTCGACGCCCTCGGGCGCGCGGTGCATTTCCATTCTTTCCGAAAAACGTGGCAGACGCTCGGCGTACGCTACGGCATCAATCAACGCGTGGCTCAGGAAGTGCTCGGCCACTCCGACGCCAATTTGACGGCAAAGGTTTATACCGATGTGCCAGCTTTGGGCTTACACGCGGAGATCGCGAAGCTGCCTTGGATCGACGCGAAGCCGCGTACGAACTCCCAAATGCAGGGCGACGTGAACGCCAGAACTGTTTCAGTGGATTCATCCGACGTTGCCGATGCGCACAAAGTTGTGCGCACAGACTCGGCACCGGCCAACGAGGTCGGCGCACAAAGCGCACAAATGCGCGCACAAAAGTCCGACAATCTGCGGCACTCGCCGACACTGCATGACCTTTGCGATCAATTCGTGACTTCGGTAAACGTCTCTGAATCAGAGAGCTTTACGCGCGTTTTGTCGTCCCTTGTCACTTCGTGGCAAAAGGACGATTTGGCTGCCCGGGCTGGGATCGAACCAGCGACCAAGTGATTAACAGTCACCTGCTCTGCCACTGAGCTACCAGGCAATCAAAGGGAGGGGCAAAAGAAGACGTTGTGCGTGAGGTGACAAGTCAAAATCAATAGTATTTCTAAGCCGTTCTTCCACAAAGCTCCAACCTCTTCCCTGGTTTCATCACACGGGTTCTTCAACATCCTGTCTTTTACCGCCTGCCTTACCCGGGAATTTACCGGTCGCGGTCCCGCGTCGCCTCTAACCCGCTCCGGCTCTTGCTTGGCTGTTACAATTTTCGTGAATAGCCCAAAGACATGAGCGAAAGAGCCCCTCTTAACTCTCAGGCCCCAGCCGGTGCGGGCCGTAAAAACCCAAACTCGATCTCGCCAAAATCTCGCAGCAGCGCCCCGCTGTTCGTCGGTTTTGTCGTGGTCTTTCTGTTCTTAGTGAGCAGCGGACTGATCTCGTATACTAAGGTGCGCACGCTGCGCGAAAACTCGCGCCTGGTCGCCCACTCTCACGATGTGATGACCGCGCTCGCGGACATCCTCTCGCTCATGAAGGATGCGGAAACAGGCCAACGCGGCTATCTCTTAACCGACGACGAGCGATACCTCGCTCCCTATACAAATGCGCTTCAACAGATCGACGGTCGAGTCGCCGATTTGGAGAAGTTGATCTCCGACAACCCAGATCAACTGGCGCGAATTCCGGCGCTCAAAAATCACATCGCCGAAAAACGCACCGAGCTCGGCGAAACGATTGAGCTGCGGCGGACACGCGGAAGAGACGCCGCTCTCAAGCTGGTGCTCTCTGGCCGCGGCAAAGCGGCGATGGATGAACTTCGTCAAGACACCGACGCCATGGATGCGATCGAAGACACGCTTCGCAATCGACGCCTCGCCGAGACTGACATCGCTTTCACCACCACCGTCTGGAGTGGCGTCTCGGTCACCCTTCTTGGGATCGCGCTAGCCACTGTGATCACCGGAGTACTTCGCTCGGCGGGCCGCATCGCGCAACGTCAAGAGTGGCTCCAGTTCGGACATCTCAAACTCGCAGAAAATTTGGTCGGCGACCAAACCGTAAATCAACTCGCCGACAACGCGCTGCGTTTTCTCTGCGACTATTTAGGTGCTCAAGCCGGCGCTATCTTCATTGAAAATGGTGGCTGCTTTCAACGCGCCGCTAGCTACGCCCTGCCCTCTGCGGGCGCAGTTCCCGAGCGGATTAATTTAGGCGACGGTCTGCTCGGCCAGGTCGCTAAGGATGGCAAAACCCAATTGGTTGAAAACGTTCCCGACGGCTATCTAACGATCGGTTCCGCTTTGGGTCACCAGCGCCCGCGTCATCTGCTCATCACGCCAGCGACGATGGACGGCATGGTCAATGCCGTCGTGGAACTCGGATTTTTTAGCCCGGTTTCCAATGTAAGTGTGGAACTGCTGGATCGCGTGCGTGAGCCGATCGGCATCGCGGTTCGATCGGCGCGGTACCGCGCTCGCGTGCAAGAATTGTTGGAAGAAACCCAGCGCCAATCCGAAGAGGTGCAGGCGCAGAGCGAAGAGCTGCGCGTCTCGAACGAAGAACTCGAGGAGCAAAGCCGCGCGCTCAAAGAATCTCAGTCCAATCTCGAAGAGCAACAGGCCGCGCTCGAGGAAACCAACTCTCAACTCGAACAGCAGACTAAATTTCTCGAGAAGCAAAAAGACGATTTGCACCGCGCGACCCACGTGCTCGAAGAACAAACGCGCTTAGTCGAACAAGCGAGTCGTTACAAATCGGAGTTTCTGGCCAACATGTCCCACGAGCTGCGCACACCGCTGAACTCGTCGCTCATCTTAGCCAAACTTCTCGCGGACAATCGCGAAGGAAATCTGAACCCGGAGCAGATTAAATACGCACAGACGATTCAATCGGCGGGCAACGATTTGCTCACGTTGATCAACGACGTGCTTGATCTTTCAAAGGTGGAGTCGGGTCACCTCGAGGTAAAACCAGAGTCAGTTAACCTTTCTCAACTGCTCGATAATCTTCGCTCTCTCTTTGAGGCGACCGCGAAGCAAAAGGGTTTGGCGCTCGAATCGAAAATCGGCGCGAATCTGCCCGAGAGTCTGACCACCGACTCGCAACGCTTAGAGCAGGTGTTGAAAAACCTGCTTTCAAATGCGCTCAAATTTACGGAGCGCGGCTCGGTCTCTTTCGAAATCAGCCGCCACACGGATGGTCGCATCGCGTTCATTGTCCGCGACACCGGCATCGGCATTGCACCGAATCAACAGCAGATTATATTCGAACCATTCCGTCAGGGCGACGGCACCACTAATCGAAAATACGGCGGCACCGGCCTCGGCCTTTCCATTTCTCGGGAACTGGTCCGACTGCTGGGAGGAGAAATTAATCTCACTAGCGAAACCGGTCGAGGCAGTACGTTTACTCTACTTTTGCCGGAAACATATTCAGGAGCCGCGCCGAAGACTGCATCGCCAAGTGACGCGACGAATGCCGCACCCGTTGGCTCCTCGACCAGTGGTCAAACGCGCGTTTCACCGCGACAAAAATCGGTCGCCCTGCCTAAACGCGTCGCCGACGACCGCGAGCACCTTAATGGAAACGGGCGCGTCATTCTCATCGTGGAGGACGACGAATCGTTCACCCGTATCGTCGCCGATCTCGCGCACGAAATGTCATTTCAATGTTTGACTGCAAACACCGCCGACGAAGCTCTCGCGCTGGCTCAACAATACTTGCCGGGCGCTATTGTGCTCGACGTCGGTCTGCCCGATAACTCCGGCTTATTCGTGCTAGAGCGCCTCAAGAAGGACGGTCGCACGCGTCACATTCCGGTGCACGTCGTCTCGGCGAGCGATCACACCAACAAAGCACTCTCGATGGGCGCCATCGGCTATATGTTGAAGCCGGTCCAGCGCGAGCAGCTTGCGCAAGCCTTTCAGAAATTGGAAACTCGCCTGACACAAAAACTGCGGCGTGTTTTGATTGTCGAAGACGATGTGGTTCAACTGGAAAGCCTTCAACACCTGCTGGGCACCAGCGACGTCAATACCGTCGGGGTGAAGACGGCGGCGGAATGCCTAGAGAAACTCAAAGCGGCTACGTTTGACTGTATGGTGCTCGACCTGACTCTGCCGGACGCGTCCGGCTTTTCGCTCCTGGAGACGCTCTCGGCCGACGACAACTATTCGTTCCCGCCGGTTATAGTGTATACAGGGCGCGAACTCACCAGCGGCGAAGAACAACGACTGCGCAAATATTCAAAATCGATTATTATCAAGGGCGCAAAATCTCCCGAGCGCTTGCTCGACGAGGTCACTCTCTTCCTGCACCAAGTGGTTTCCGAACTCCCAGTCGAACAGCAGAAAATGCTCGCGGCAGCGCGAGGTCGCGACGAAGCGTTGGACGGACGCCGGATTTTGCTGGTCGAAGATGATGTGCGAAACATCTTTGCGATCACCAGCCTACTCGAACCACAAGGCGTCAAACTCTCGATTGCGCGCAACGGTCGCGAGGCGCTCGCAGAGCTGGAAAAATCCACTGCGTCGAATGCGCCCGCACTCGACCTGGTTCTCATGGATATCATGATGCCGGAAATGGATGGCATGACGGCAATGCGGGAAATCCGCAAAAGGCCGGAATGGAAAAAACTTCCCATCATCGCTTTGACCGCGAAGGCCATGCGCAACGATCGTGAACAATCACTCGAGGCTGGCGCTAATGATTATCTGCCGAAGCCCTTGGATGTGGAAAAGTTACTTTCACTCATCCGCGTCTGGATGCCACGATGAGAAGCCCTGCGGCCAAGACTGAAGAGATCGAACTGCAACTGCTGCTCGAGGCACTGTATCAACGATATCACTACGACTTCCGCGAATACTCGATGGCCTCAGTCAAGCGTCGGCTGACGCAGGCGCTAACCCATTTTAAGTGCCCGAGTATTTCGGCGCTGCAAGAGAAGTTGCTCCACGAGCCAGCCGTGCTTCCGGAATTGGTCGGCTATCTCACCGTGCAAGTCAGCGAGATGTTTCGCGATCCGTCGTATTTTTTGGCGCTGCGCGAAAAAGTCGTTCCGCACTTAAAAACCTATCCGTCTCTGAAAGTTTGGGTGGCGGGATGCAGCGCCGGCGAGGAACTCTATTCGCTCGCGATTCTGTTTCGCGAAGAAGGCCTGGAAAGCCGCACCATATTCTACGCGACCGATATTAATACAGACGCGTTGAAAAAAGCCGAGGCCGGTATCTACGATCTCGACCGGATCGCACTTTTCACCGCTAATCATCGGAAGGCCGGCGGAAAATCATCACTCTCGGATTATTACACGGCGGCATATGGCGGGGTCGTATTTGACAAAACATTACGGGAGCACGCGGTGTTTTCTGATCACAGTTTGGTTTCGGATTCGGTCTTTGCCGAAGTACATTTAGTGTCGTGCCGGAACGTGCTTATCTATTTCAACCGCGAACTGCAGGATCGAGCGGTGGGTCTGTTTAGCGATTCCCTTGTGCGACGCGGATTTCTTGGGCTCGGACTGAAGGAGAGTCTTCGTTTCACCGGTCACTCCGATGCTTTCGACGAATACCTTCGCGACGAGCGAATCTATCAAAAAAAGGCCGTGGGATGAGAAAGGCGACGTCCGAAGAAAATGCGCATGGCAAAGAACCCCGAGCACGACGGGCTGAGCCGGTAGAATGTATTGTCATCGGCGGATCTGCTGGCGCGATCGAATCATTGCTCAAAATCTTGCCGGGGCTCCCCGCTCAATTTCCGCTGCCGATCTTGATCGTGGTGCACTTGCCGCCCGAGGAAAAAAGTCTTTTGCCGGAAATCTTTAGTGTTCGTTGCCACATCGCTGTGAAGGAAGCCGAAGACAAAGAATTGATTCGTGGCAGTACCGTCTATTTTGCACCGCCCAACTATCATCTATTGGTCGAAGCAGATCGCAGCCTCTCTATGTCGAACGAAGAACCGATTCTATATTCGCGGCCATCCATCGACGTGCTGTTCGAATCGGCGGCGGATGCATTTGGCAGCGGCTTGCTCGCACTCGTATTGACGGGAGCCAATAGCGATGGCACGGCGGGCGCAAAAGCAGTCTTGACGGCGGGCGGCACCGTCTGGGTGCAAAACCCGGAGGCGACAGATGCCGCGTTAATGCCGCAGAGTGTACTTGCGGCGTGCCCGACAGCGCGCCCACTCGCGCTTCTGCAAATCGCGCACGAAATCGAAGCGCTGCGTTTTGACGGACCTACGGAGTGAACGATGCCCCCGAACCAAAATGTGAAGTTTTTATTGGTCGATGACCTGGAGCCGAACCTCCTAGCTTTGACTGGTCTTTTGAAGCGACCTGGCCTGGAACTTCTTTGCGCGCACTCGGGTTCGGAAGCACTTGAACTGCTGCTCGTGCACGATGTGGCCCTCGCGATTCTCGACGTACAGATGCCAGGGATAGATGGTTTTGAGTTGGCGGAATTGATGCGCGGAACGGAGCGAACACGCCGCGTGCCGATTATTTTTCTCACCGCCGGAGCGATGGACTATCAACGAAGATTCCGCGGCTATGAACTCGGGGCCGTCGATTTCCTTTTTAAACCGATCGAGCCGCACATCTTGAGAAGCAAAGCGGAGGTGTTCTTCGAACTCGCCCGGCAGAAAGAAGAATTGCGCGCCGTGCAGCAGAAGCTCGCGCAACACGCCGCCGATTTGGAGGCCACCGTCGCCGACCGCACGGCGCGACTGCGCGAAACGGTCCAAGAGCTCGAAGCATATTCATATAGCATCGCTCACGACATGCGTGCTCCACTTCGCGGCATGCACGGCTTCGCCCAAATCCTGATCGAAGATTATTCGGACCGTTTAGATGAAATGGGCAAAAGTCTTTTGCATCGAATCACCGGTTCGGCGACTCGGATGGATGCGCTCATTCGCGAGGTGCTTAACTATACGCGCGTGCTGCGCGCCGAAGCGCCGATGGGTCCGGTCGATCTTGATCAATTGCTCCAGGACATGATCGCGAGTTATCCCCATCTTCAGCCCGTGCAGGCAGAAATTCGTGTGGAAGGTAAAATGCCGCTAGTATTGGGCCACGAAGCATTTCTCACGCAGTGTATGTCCAACTTGCTAGGAAATGCCGTGAAGTTCGTGGAGCCTGGCGTACGACCGTCTGTGCGAATCTGGGCCGAACAAAAAAGCGGCAGTGCCGCGCCGTCGATGGTTCGAATTTGGGTGGAAGACAACGGAATCGGAATTCCGGAAAAAGACCGGGATCGAGTTTTCCGAATGTTCGATCGCCTACATCCAGCCGAGCAGTTCGAAGGCACGGGCATCGGCCTTACGATTGCGCGCAAAGCCGCTGAGCGCATGGGTGGTCGCATCGGCTTCGAGTCCGAAGTGAATCACGGTTCAAAATTCTGGATCGAACTCGAAGCAATCGCTCGGCCCGACACGGGGATGTGACACGAGTGTGCCCGCTTTAGAGCGAGGGACCACCGCGTTGATCAATCGTTTTGCTCTCCTTCGCGGTGCGAGCGTTCACGGCCTCGACTACCCGCGCGCGAGTGGCGAGCAAGGCAGGTCCATATAGACGACCGTCATTAATCGTCACCGTCAGATTGTAAACCGCCGATGGAGCACCGGGTTTAACTGTATATTGAACGCTGGCCGTGATCAGTATATGATTAACCGCTTCGTTGATTGCGCCGCGGAGGCCGGTCTGGAGGTCGTTAAAAGTGGACTGATCATTATTAGATAAATGATTTTGAAGAATCGATGTACAGCGCATGTAAGGTCCCATCGCCTGATCGCGCGGCAGCAGATTTCCCTTCGCATCGAAAACCCACGCCAGATTGGCAACACCGGGACTCGCGGGTGATGGCGGTACACTTTCCGGGCCGTACTTTTGCCGCAATGCAGCCAAGGTGGCATCGAGCGACAAACGGTGATCGGGTGCGTAGCTGACAGCCCGCTGGATTCCCCAAAGAACTTTTTTCCCGGGCGGCAAGGTGAACACGAGACTCATGTTCTCACCATCGAGAGCGGCGGTTCCCGTAGCGATTGCGGTCACGCTCGGTTTAATTGGTTCAGAGATTCCTTCGATCGTGCTGGTCGGTTGGTTAATATAGAAACGCGCATTGTGCGGCTTTAGCGCCGGAATCGCGTCATCTTCGTTCATGCCGATTTTGAAACCAGCAACGTCGAGATTTGGACCGGCCGCGTGAACGACGGCGGTGGTAACAATCGCGGTCAGCGCCGCGATGAAACAGAAGTTAAATCGGTTCATAGGGCCAAATAATCGGACGGCCAAATCCCACGGCGTGTCAAGTCGGTAAGGCGCAAAGAACGCCAACGCAATTTATAGTCACTTCCTCGCTTCGAAAGAGCTCCCGTGCTCGCTGCGTACAAGGCGCGCTACCCTGTGCCCAGTATATCAAACACAGATGACCATCGCCCTTGCGAATGAAGCCAACATTCGCAGGATTGGACCTCATGACACTTTCCACCTCCCTACTACTTCGCTGCGTCGCGACAGTTTTCACTGCGAGCACGCTCGCTGTTTCACTTTACGCCGCCCCGTCGGCCACCGCTTTCGCCGAACTCAAAGGAGCCAAGGGCCAAGCCATTTCCGGCAAACTCGAGTTCACGCAACAGGACGGCGCTGTCCACATCGTCGGACAAGTGACTCATCTCAGCCCGGGCCAACATGGCATCCATGTGCATGACAAAGCGGATCTTTCGGCTCCCGATTTGAGTTCAGCAGGTGGACACTTTAATCCCACCAAAGAGCAGCATGGTTCGCCGGATGCCGCGCACCATCATGTGGGAGATTTTGGCAACATCACCGCGGACGAAAATGGAACTGCGAAGGTTGATCTCACTGTCGCCGGGCTTTCGCTGAGCGGTGCAAACTCGATCATCGGACACAGTATTATTATTCACGGCGGCACCGATGATCTGAAATCGCAGCCTGCCGGTAACTCAGGGCCACGCGTGGCTGGCGGCGTAATCGTCGCGACGACCGGCGCGGGCTCTTCCTGATTCTATACTGCTATACCGAAGGCGTTTTTCGCCTAGGATAAGTAGATCGACTGGTTCAGATCGGGCCGTATGTTAGATAACATCGGCGACCGTCTTCGCCCCGCTCTGTCGCCCGCGCCCCATTCAATATCCAACCGTAAAGCGTTGTCGGATGTGACGCGGGTTTTCCAATTCGTCGATCACTGCAATCGCATAGTCTTCGATCGAGATCGAACTATCTCCATTTGGTGCCGTCAAAAGTTGATCGGCACCAACGCGAAATTTTCCGGTGCGAGTTCCTGGTGCGAGCACCGCGGAGGGCGATAAGAACGTCCACTCTAGTTCCTGTTCGCCGCGGATGGCATTGAGAAAATCGCGTCCCGCAGACGCTTCGGCTTTATATAATTCCGGAAAGCCGGGCGCATCGACCAACGCTTTGCCCGGAGCAACTTCCAAACTGCCAGCACCGCCCACGATAAACCAGCGTTTCACGCCTGCGGCTTTGATTGGTCTGATCAATACCTCCGGCGGCGTACTGATGAAACGCACCGCCGACACCACGGCATCGTTTCCGGCTAAGGCCCTGGCGAGCGCAGCAGAATCAGTGATGTCGAGCGAAACCGCCGTGACGCCCGCGGCTGCGGCTTTGCGGGCCGCACCTCGCGCAATGGCCGTCACCGTGTGACCACGTCGTAAAGCTTCCGCGAGAATCCGTGATCCAACTTGGCCCGTAGCTCCAATGATAGCGATTTTCATATCTGTAGTTGATACTCTGTTATAGCAAAATAGCCCGTACCTTCCCCCATTTGTGCGATTCAGCAAATCGAGCAAATATTAGGCTGCGCTCTTTTCTTTGAAACGGACGGCGACGCCGTTGCGGAATTGTGCCATGTCAGCCGATCGTTTCGAGCCAGCCAGACTTTATTCCTAACGACGTTTCGGTTATTTCGAGGCCGGCTTTCGTCGTTCCTCAAAAACCCACTTTCAAACATGTGCTGGATCGGGACGAATCCACGGTGCCCGGTAGGGCTCGGCGAGCAGTGCGGTGGCCTCGGCATCTCCGCGGATCGTGCGAGTGGCTGGATCGTAGCGCAGCGTTCGGCCAAGCTTGGCGGCGATGTCACCGATCATACAACACGCTGTTGATATATGGCCTTGCTCGATATCGGCTACCGGTAGCGTGCGCGTGTCAATCGCGTGGAGAAAATCGAGGCTGTGCCGATCTTCCGCTTCCTCGGTGATGTCGAACTTTTCGTCGATCACCACATTTTCCAAGTTCTTCGTTTTAGAAAACAGATTATAGCCTTCTTTAGGCGCGTTATCCGCGGGCGTAAATTCGTAACCCAGTAAAGTAAGATTCAACGAGCCGTGCTTTCCCACCAAGCGGACGCCCCATTGATCGCTCCAGTGTCGCGTCGGAATCTGCGAGGCGCCCCACGTGCGATGCTCCCAGCTCACGTCGAGATCGGGATAACTATATACAGCCCGTTGCGAATCCGAAATATCCGCCGAACTAACTTTATCGACGTAGATCCCGCCCGTCGCTCGAATTGACTCGGGCCAACCGAGCCCGAGCAACCAGCGCGCCGCGTCGAACATATGCACGCCGACATCCCCAGATAAGCCATTGCTATAGGCAGTAAACTGGCGCCAACCACGATTCTCTTTAATCGCCTTGAAGGGCAAAAGCGGCGCTGGCCCCGTCCAGAAATCATAGTTCAGATGCGCTGGCGCGGCGGCATCGGGAAGAATTTCATTAATTCGCCCAGCCAGATAACCATACGTTTCGACAAGACCGATTTTACCAAGTCGTCCAGAGCGCACGAACTTTTCGCGGGCCTCTATAAAATGAGGCGTGCTCCGCCGCTGTGTATTAACTTGGACGATACGTTGATACTTCCGGGCTGCGGCGACCAGCGCTTCGCCTTCGATGACGTCGTGTGAGATCGGCTTCTCCAAATGCACATCGGCGCCGGCCTGCATCGCGGCAATCGCTGGGAGCGCGTGCCAATGATTGGGAGTCGCCACGATCACAATATCATGGTGCGTCGAGCGCAGCATTTCACGAAAATCCTCAAATACGCGGGGCTTTTCTTGCTGCCACTTGGCGAGAGCCGCAGAGGTCGTCCTCAGCGACTCCTGATTAACATCACACAGAGAAATAATTTCCACGCGACCGGTTCGCCCAAGCGCAGCCATGACCCGGCCGCCATACCAACCACAGCCCACCACGCCTACTTTGAAGTGAGGTTTTGTTTCGGAGGCGAACACGCGAGAGCCTGCGGCAGCCGCAACACCGGCCAAGCCGAGAGTGGAAATGAAATTTCTTCGGTTCATTTTTGGGGGGTTAGGCTGAGTCTGTGGCGGTAGTCAGCTCCGCACGAGTCGTAATTTTTCCGATTTCACTTCGACCGGCGGTGAACCAGCTATGACCCAAGTTTTTTCGCTCCATTGCCCAGCTGGCGGATTAAATTCTTAATTTAGCTATTGCTTAATTAAGTTTTCTCTTAATTGTCTCTGCTCATGAAAGACATTCTCGGCTCCATAGATGGGGATGGTCCTCCACGAGTCAGGTCTGGCCGCGCTGTGTTCGCAAATGCTGCGGAAAGAGCTATTCGCTTCTCCGTTTGGATCAGCGCGGAGGACTTCTCGCTGATGAGCCATTTTCGTCGCAACTCGGGCGAAGACTCCATCTCACCTCTGCGCTTTTTCTGGTCGAACCGGCTCGATGCGTTGGCCTGGCAGCTTATGCACATCGAGAACCAAGACCGTTCTTATGGTGAATAAACTTTTTTGCAGATGAATATAAACGAACAAAACGCAAAGTTTACCGCGCCAGGCGAAGTCAGGCTGGTGCGCACATTGCCCGGCCCGATTGAACGTGTCTGGGAATATCTCACCGACTCGGAAAAACGCCGGCGCTGGTTCGCGAGTGGCCCGATGGATTTACGCAAAGGTGGCAGTGTTACTCTTCACTTTCGTCATAAGGAAATCGCTCCTGACGAAACACCGTCAGAGGAACATGCGCACCATCACGACCCAGGTGTGACCATGACGGGAGTGATCACGCGCTGTGAACCTCCGCACGTGCTCGCGTTCACCTTTGGAAGCGACGGCGAATCTGAAGCGATTTTCGAACTGACCCCTCAGGGTAAGAACGTACTGCTTGTGCTGACCCATCGCGCGACCGGCGGCGATCTTCCCTACATGGCCGACTTTGCCGCGGGCTGGCACACGCATGTGGACCACCTGATCGCGCTGCTGGCTGACACAGCGCGCCCGCCGTTTTGGCCGCTCCACGCCAGACTCAAAGCGGAGTACGAGAAACTACGCATCGCCGCGCAGGGCAGCTGAGTTGTTCAACGCCTTCTTTTCATCTAGAACCCGTTAAGATGGGTAGCGGCTATGCTTTTCCCGGTCCCAAACTTTGTCCACTCAAACCGATAACGTCATCCTTATATTAATATCTATACAATGAAAACCAACTCATTTGAAACACCTACGGTTGTTTCTCCCGCTGAATGGCTTGCCGCTCGCCTTGAGCTTCTCCACGAAGAAAAAGAATACACCAAGCAGCGCGACCGCCTGACTGCGCGGCGCCGCGCCCTTCCTTGGGTCCAAGTGACGAAGAATTACCTATTCCAGTCTCCGCAGGGCTCGGCGACTCTAGGCGATTTGTTCGAGGGGCGCAGTCAGCTGATTGTTTATCATTTTATGTTTGGTCCAGAGTGGGAAGAAGGCTGCCCGAGTTGCTCCTTCGTTTCTGACCATCTCGCTCCGATGGTCGTGCACTTGAAAGCGCGAGATGTGGCTTTCACCGCGGTATCTCGGGCGCCACTGGCGGAAATCACCCCGTTCAAGGAGCGGATGGGCTGGGCCTTCAACTGGGTTTCATCAAACGACAATGACTTCAATTATGATTTTCACGTCTCGTTCCCGCCCGAAGAACGGGTAGATAATAAAGTATACTATAATTATGGTATGATGGAATTCCCGTGGGAAGAAGCGCCAGGCATGAGCGTTTTCGCCCGCGCAAAGGACGGAAACATATATCATACTTATTCGACCTATGGTCGCGGGGTCGAAGCGTTGATCGGGACGTATACGCTCCTGGACATGGTTCCCAAAGGAAGAGACGAAACCGCAGAAGAAGGTATGAGCTGGGTGCGCTATCACGACCGGTACGACCGTACGCCCGATGTCGTCGCTGCGCGCTAAATCGATTCGCCGAACCGCCTGCTGGTTCATCCCAGCGGCGGTCTTTGCTCTCGTGCCGAAATGCATCGCGTGCGCGTTCGCGTGGGCAGGAGTTGCCGCTGTACTCGGATTTTCCGCCCCCGAGTTCTGTAGCGCCTCGGGCCGACCGCTTATACCATTAACCGCTTCACTCGTTTGGATCACTAGCATTGGTTCGATCAGCGCATGCGGTTTCATTGCGACCCATCGTAAAATGGATAAAACTGATCACTAAGCTGGATCTCTAAGAGAGAGCCAGACGCCTCTCGTTCGGGACGGAAAAATTGGGTTGGTTCGACTAGTCGCGCGTGTGTTTGGCCATCCGTCCACCGAAACATTACAAATTATTTTGCCCTCGCCATCGGTGATCCCTAGCAAGGTTTATCCGTTTCAACTATGGCTGAGGAACCACCCGATTCCCCGCGGCGTTTTGCCGCGCTTGTTCGCAATGCACTGCTCAAGGGCTTTTCCATTCCCGTGGCGCTGCTTGGATTCTATGCGATCGCGCCAACTTGGCTGAACCATAATTTACAGGGTAACGCGCGCACTGCGATCGAGGCAGATCGCTCTTTAACGGTTCGGCAAACTGAAGAGCGCGTCGCGTTTTTCACGCATCTCGATTTCGAGAAAATTTCTCGCCAGCCGCCCAAAGGTCTCGAGCGCTTAAAAGCCAATCTCGATGAGGGCGGGATCACCGATCAATTTTGGAGGCTTCGCGCGGGAGCCTACACAGCGGGCGCGCTGGTGGGACTACTTGCAGCGGTGGCGTTCGCCACCATTATATTAAATCGTCAAGCCAAGCGGTCACGCGATGATTTGATCCGAGCGTACCGACTAGCGTGGAAACTCAGTGTTGGCGCTGCGCTTACGAAAATCGTCCTGCTGATTCCTCTATTGAGCTACGGAATTTTCGAGCTGACGACGTTGGCAATGGAGCGCTATTTCCCGAAACTAATCTTGATCATTGTAATCGGCGGCGTGATCGCCCTGTGGAAGGGCTCGAAGATTTTACTCCAGCGCGTGCCTTTGGAATATACCGAGGATATGGCGCGTCCGATCCTGTCCGACGAGGCGCCTGAACTTTGGGCTGAAATACGCCGGGCTGCGACCGCTCTTAAAACCAATCCGCCAGATCATATTCTGGTCGGCATGCAGCTGAATTTCTATGTGACCGAGATGACGGTTAACTACTCTGGTGGCCGTCTCGAAGGACGAACGCTTTATCTTTCACTGCCGCTTTTGCGACAACTCGGGATCGATGAAGTGATGGCGATTGTTGGACACGAGCTGGGTCATTTCCGCGGTGATGATACGCAGCTCACCCGCGTTTTCTATCCGATGCGTTTCAAAGTCGACGCGACGCTGCACGCGCTGGCACAATCTGGTTGGGTCGGTTGGTCGAGTCTGCACGCGCTCCTCTTTTTTCGCTGGTCCTTCGGGGAAACCGAACAGCAGATGTCGCGCGAGCGCGAGTTTCTGGCAGATCGCGCCGGCGCTGAACTCACTTCAGCCGAAATCGCGGCTCGCGCTCTCATAAAAACACACGTCTACACGAAAGCATTTACCGAACTCGTCCGAAAACAAACCGACGGCGCCGATGACATATTTGCAACGCCTTTAGCCCCTTTCATCAAATCAACATTCGGTGGCGGAACGCAGTTTTGGTCCGATCTGATGGCGACCGCCACACCCCACCCACTTGACTCACATCCTCCGTTAAAACTAAGACTCACGGCACTCGGTGCGGCGACTGATCCAGTCGCGGCTGCTGAAATCGCCGTGACGGAAGCAACCATCGCGTATGATGCGTGGTTGTTAGATAAAGGCGCTCTATTCGATAAAATCGTACAGCGCGCATCCAATCAGATGACCCGCATGCGTTCGCGAATGACGGCACTGAAAGCCGACTACACCACCAAGGAAGGTCAGCAATTACTCGAGAGTCACTTTCCACCGGTTCAATGGAAATCCCGGGCCAGCGGACTCTGGATAAAGATTATTGGATGCATATTTGGGGCGGGTCTTTCGATCCTGTTGGCTGCGGTCAGTCCGATGCCAGCGACTTTGATTCCGATCGCGCTCGGGTGCTGTTGCTTGGCATGCGCGGTTCAACAATGGCGTCGACATCACGATGGTGAATTCATCCTGAAAGCAGACTCACTCAACTACTCGGGATGGTCACACCCGCTGCTTTTCTCCGAGGTGGTCAGGATTAATACGCGCTCAAGCTACGGCACCTTGGTTCTGTACTTTATCCTGCGCGAGAAGGCTCCGTCGATCTGGCGTTTCAGCACGCTTTCCTGGATGAGAACTAAAAAAGTCACCTTGCCTCTCGGGCTGATCGCCGGAAAACAGAGCGAGATATTCCGCGTTTTGCATAAATATATGACAAGAAACATAGAAGCCGCATAACTAGAGCCCACGTTGATGCCAAAAAAAGATCCTCGGGTAGACGCCTATATTGCAGAGGCCGATGAATTCGCTCGGCCTATATTAAAACATATCCGCAAGCTGATCCACCAAGCGTGCCCGGAAATTAGTGAAACGATCAAATGGAACAGTCCGTTTTTTGACTACCAAGGGCTTCTCTGTGGCATGGCCGCCTTCAAAGCGCATTGCTCCTTTTTCTTTTGGCGCGACGTGGAGGTCAGCGCGTGGCTTCAGAAAACCAACACTGCCGGAGCGGGCATGGCACAGTTTGGAAAACTGGCTTCGATGTCGGATTTGCCGAGCGATACTACTCTACTGGCGTGTCTGCGCGGCGCGGTTGAGCAGCGCAATTCGCCAAAGTCAAAAGTGAAGCGAGCGCGCAAATCCGCCAAAGAAAGCGCAGTGCCCGCCGATTTAAAAAAGGCGCTTGCAGGCAATCCAAAGGCGGCTACGACGTTCAAAAATTTCGCGCCCTCGCACCGAAATGAATATATTACGTGGATCACCGATGCCAAGCGTCCAGAGACGCGGGAAAAACGACTGCAAACAACGATTGAGTGGCTGGCAGAAGGAAAAAAACAGAACTGGAAGTACCTCGAAGGATCCGGCGGGAAAGTCTGATCTTTACCAGGGTGAACAACAGGTTTCCCGCGAGCTTATAAATTCCTGCGCCGGCAAGTCGCTCGCACTCCCACTAAAACCGTTAGGCGCGTCGAGGGCATCTTTATCATAAAAACGGACCAGCGAACCCGGGTCAAAATTTCCAGGTGACAGACCCGCGAATATTAATCGGTGTACCAGGCACAATTACCTGGTTGCTGCGAGCTGCGTATACATAATCCTGATCGAGCGCGTTATCGATGTTCAGTTGATAAAGGAAGTGCTTCGTATCATAGCCGATCACCGCGTCGAGCAACGTACGCGAAGGCAGGTAGCCGTAAAGGACTTGATTGTTATTATCAGTGATCGCGCGCTTCGTGAGATAGCTAACGCCAATTCCGACGGACAGTCCGCGCAGGGTTGAATCGTCGAATTTGTAGCGAATCCAGCTCGCGAAATTATGCTGGGAAACATTGTTCACCGGCAGATCCGTGTGAACCTGCTCATCGAAAGGCTGCAGTACCTGATTGTACGGCAACGGCAGAGGCACATGCGCTTTGAAATACGCAAACGAACCGACCAGATCGAGGTTCTTAGTGATCGCAAAATTGAAATCACCATCGAAACCGCGAGAGATTTCACCCGACACGAGGACGACGGACGGAGGCGAAGTCTGCGGATAAGCGGGGACGCTATTGTTTCGCTGTGTAACGTCGAAGTAGTTGACCGAAACGTTTAACCGCGAATCAAGCCAGTCAGACTTGATCCCAAATTCCTTTTGGCGACCTTCTTGCGGAGGCAGCAGCAAATTACCCGGCGATAAACCGTTGCTGGAAAAATTTTCGTTGTACCCGTAAAACAGCGACACGTGGTTGATCGGCTTCACGACCAGTCCGTATTGCTTTAAATTCTTGTACAACGTCTGCTCCGGCACGATCGACGGCGCAGAATAGACCTGCGTGATTTGATTATAGTTCTGCGAGGTCTGGGAGAAAGCGTAGCGATTGCGAGAACCACCGAAAGAAGCAATCACGCGGCCATTCCATATGCTCGCCGTCTCGAGCGCATAAACCTTCGCGAAGTTCTGCGATTTATCAATGTAGTTGATTGGCGGCTGATCGAAGTTAACGAAAACAACGCCGGTCGAATCGGGTGCGAATGGGTCGATGGGGCTGCTGGTCGCCGTGCTGGTTGCGCCGCTCGAATACGTTTTGGTCGTCTCTGGATAATCGATCAGGTCGCCACCAACGAGCAATTTGTGGCTGACCCAAGCCGTCTCGAAGTTGAAAACGTAGTCGTTCTGCAATTCGCGTCGTGGTTGATAGTCGGGATTGATCGCAGTGGTCGCGCGCGGCAAAAGCTGTCCAGACTGGTAATTCGGGGGCACAATATATTGCGGCGTGAGAACTCCATTTGTGACGGTGCCTCCCGTGGCCCCGACGATAGACTCGACACGGGCTTGCCGGTCAGCCGAGTCGAACGCCGCCAAACGCATCGCGACGTGATCGCTCAGGCGCGAAGCAAACTGGCCCCATAAACGCCAAAATTTATCCGTCCGCCAATTCAATGGAGAATCTTCACCGTAATTCTCCGTCTTTGGCGCATCGATGATCGCGTTCGTTCGGCCATCCAGAAACAAACCATTATAGCTCGAATAGTGGCTGCTGAATTTTTCGAATTTAACCCAAACTTGCGTGTCTGATGAAAAGTTGTAACCGAGCATCGGGATGATCGAATAGCGGCGCTCGTAAGTGTCGTCATAATAGCCATCCGAATTCTGGGCATTGAGGAGAACGCGATAGGTCAGCTTCTTATCGGCGGTGATGGGACCGCCTATATCGAAATCCATTCGGTTGGCGTCGAATAATCCGGCCTGAACAGTCACGCTACCTACCTCATAGTCGGTCGGGCTTTTAGAGATTTTATTAATCACACCGCCGACGGTGCTAGATTGATTACCTATAAAGATAGCCGACGGACCCTTGATAATTTCGATGTGATCCACCAAATTCAAATCCGTATTTTTGTCGGTCTGCGTGCGAAAGCCATCGACATAATCGCCTTCGCCCACGAAACCGCGGATAATATAACGATCCACCGACCAACTAATGGTGCCCGTTTGGGCACCACCGACGTAATTCAATGCCTTCGCCAAAATCGTTGGGTTAACGTCATTCAAAAAGGCTTTATTCAATACGACGACCGACTGCGGAAGGTCAGAAAGCTCCACGCCGGTGCGCGTCGTACTCATCGATTCTTTGCCAATATAACTTACATCTTTCTCCGAATTTATGGAAAAGGACGGGAGCTTAACGATGTTCTCGCCAGTCGCAGCATCCGTGGTGCCCGTTGCGGCCACGGCGGGAGCACCTTTGTCAGCTGCTGGCCGATTCACCTCGGCGGCTGAAGGCGTGCCTCCAGGCGCGACGAGATCCGACGCAGCCGCGTGATGTGCAGCCGAGTTTCGATTGACGGTCAATGCGTTGGTCTTCTCGTCTTGATATACAGAGAGCTCCGTCTCCGCCAACATCTGCTCGAGTGCCGAGCGGGGTGTAAATTCGCCGACCACTGCGTTGGTCGTGACCCCACGAACTCGATCCACGAGAAAAACGACCTGTTCACCTGATTGATCGACGAACAGACGCAGCGTGACGGCAGCGTCACCTTTCGGAATATCAAACTTCTTTCTGGGGACTTCAGCCCCGCGCAGTACGAGCGCGCAGCAAATGAAAAAGCAAAGCCCGATAAATTTTCGCATAGGTTGCTCCAGCACCAGGGGTATGAGTTGCATGGCCGGCGCGAAAATGCGCGTGGCACCTATTGTGACGAAGCTCCGCGAAAAATGGGCTACGTCTTTCTTAAATATTTCTGATCAGCGCGCGTGGCGCAGGACTATCACTCCCGGCGTGGCCCGCTCAGCAACAATATCCCCATTACTCGTAAAGAGCCGAATGAAACTGTCTACATTATCCGCCGCAAAACTGCCACCCACGCTCAAATTTGCTAAATCTGAATCTCCGATTTGAATCTGAACTTCGTTTCTCTCGTTGAATTCCTCCACGACTTCGCCGAGCGGCATCTCGACGAACGAAAGGCGCGAACTCTGCCACGAAAGCAGACTGCGCATTTGCGGGCCGGAAAGTTTTTGCAACCGAGGACCACCCCTCTGCTGACTCATCAAGATCGCGCGCCAGCCCGCACCCAAAATGTCCTGTGACAAATCGGTGCGAGTATTTTTCTCGCCTTGCAACCCAGCCAGTTTGACTCGACCTGCTGTCACCAAAACTTCAATCCCTTGAGACGAGCGCCGCACGTCGAACGCGGTACCCACGGCGCGAACCGCGAAGCGATCGCTCTCGACCCAGAAGGGACGGCGCACGTCGCGCGCGACGGTGAAGTGTGCTTCTCCACGCTCGAGGAAAACGCGGCGTTCGCTCTTCTCGAAGGCTACGCGGACCGCCGTGTCGGCATTCATTTCCATCACCGATCCATCTGTTAAAGTGACCCGTGCGAAACCGCCGAGCGGCGTCTCGTACGCATCGCCACTCCGCGCGGGGGCGAGCTTCGGCGCCGCGAAAGTCAGGAAGGCAATCATGAATGCAGCCGCCGTCACCCCTACCGAAAAAAGCCACGCCGGCGCGGGGAAGCACAACATCCGTGCAGGCTGCGCACGTTCTGAACGCGAGCTGATGGGCGCCAGCAAGTCGGGATCGGGCGCAAAACTATTTTCCGGGCGCAGCTGCTTTAGGCCATTCAGTCGCCGCCAGGTCATTTCAAGTCTTCGAAAGGATTCTGCGTGGCGAGGATCTTCGTCCAACCACTGGGCGAAGCGGCCTTGCTCCGCTTCGGTCCAACCTCCGTCGCGCAGGGCCCACCACGCGGCAGCGCGTGCTTGGATCGCTTCATCGGGAAAAGAAAATTCAGTCGTATCCGCTTTCATGTTACACATGATCCTCTCGGCCGGCGGGTGCCAGGCCGCGCTCTTCAAAATAATCAGCGCACTTGCGCATGCCTTTCGCGAGTTGCGCTTTCACTGTGTGTTCAGAAATCGCTAGACGTGCAGCGATTTCCTTTTGGGGCATCGCGTAGAGCAAGCGCAGGGTCAGCACTTGGCGGCAACGGTCGGGCAAGCCGCGAACGGCTTCTGCCAGCAGATCGAGTTCCTGCTGTTTGCAAGCCTCCTCCGCAGCATCCGGGGCATCTTCCGCCACGTCCAGTTCGCTCAAATCCGACATCGCCTCGATCGCAACGACACGCCTCCGCCGAAACAAATCAAGGGCCGCGTTTCGCGCGGTGGCGAAGAGAAAGGCTCGCGCGTAAGCGATCGTGCCGATGCGTTTCGCGCGAATCAGCCGCGCGTACGATTCTTGAACCAGGTCGTCGACGTCGTAGAGCGACGGAAACATACTGCGCAGATAAGAGCGTAGAGCCGATTCATGCGGCTGCACTTCTTCGGCAAACCAGCGAGAGTGTTCGGGCGTCGGCGGATTCACGGGGGGTGCGTGCGATCGCGGGGCAATGGATCGGGCCATTCATACTGGCCTGTCCAGCGAATACAAAAAATTGTAACTTTATTCTACGAATTGCGTTCCCGACATAGCCCAAAAATTCGTCCCGTCCGTCTCAGCTCATGGCGCGACGTTTACAAATAAACGTGGAGTCGTTTCGCATCTCACTCGGTCTGAAGGTACTGTGCGCCATGAGGGAGTTGGGCGCGTCGAGTGTTTTCATTCCTCATATTATCCGGGGTCTAACCCCCAGGAGTGGGCTGAGGATTCATCCTGCAAATATAGCCTTCAATTTGCATCACGCCTGGCCGATATTCTTCTCAACACCACGACCATGCTTTCGCACCCTATCCTCTTCTCTGTTCTGGCGGCGATCGGCCTCATCTATGCGGGAGGCGCCTACTTGATGTACCAGATGCGTTATGCGCGCCCTGGCGTTGAGGACGAGACTGGCTTTCATTTTACGGATGTGGGTGACGACGTGGTTGTTCCCGCGGACGAAGTTCGTCCCGATTGGTTCACCGCTGCAATTGCTGCTCGTTTTTGCGGTCAGCGCGCTCAGATTTTCGCCGCCGCCGGCGCGTAACGTCTTCGCGCTCAGAGCGCAGGGAGTTTTACCCGAGAAACTCGGTCAGCGACACGCATCACTGAAGGCGTCTCGAGAGGATCGTTTGTGGAAGAGCCGACGAAAAAGCGCCGGCTCTTTTTTGTGCCCGTTGAGAAGCCATCCGATCGCCGTCGAACGCACAAATAGGTCGTAGGTTACGATGGAGGCGATCATTGCGACAAATACGACCACAGATAATTTCAGCGTCCAATGCCAAGGACTCGGCAGCAAAGCCGCCTGCATCAGCACAATCAGCGGGAGATGCACGAGGTAAATCCAGTACGACGCGTCCGCGAGGTAACGCGGCCAGAAACGCGGAGATCGCAGATAGCGCCGAAATATCCCGATCGTCAGCAACGCGAGGCACCATGCCATCGTTGCGTAGCCGATTGCGAAACCGACATGCGCGGCACGCGCGATCGCATGATTTCGAAAACCTTGAAACCGGCTGGAGAACAAAGTCGCCACTATCGCGACGACCACTGTCACTCCGCGCAGAAAAGTTAAACGCGCGAAAGTCTCCAGAAGTGGCGGTTGTGTGGCAAACAACCATCCAACCGCGAAAAAAAGTCCATAAAGTCCCATCACTAAAATCATTGGCCGCAAACTTTCGTCAGGTGTATCCACGCCCCACATCCGCATCTTGATAATGAGTCCCGCGGTTATCAGAATTAGCAGAGGCAAACTCCAGCGCGACCGCGACAGCCACGGGGTAACGCGGTCCAAATTTTTTTGGGGATCCGAGCCTTTAACGCTGTGCGTTGCGATAACTTTCCAAGCTGCGAGAACCACGCTAGTGATGATCAGTAGATAATATAAAAACCATAAATGCGTCTGGGTGAAAACTCCTCGCATCACGTGCGGGCCGAGCGTCAATTCTGTAGCCAGACCCTCGTGGAGTCGGTGACCGGCGCTACCCTCCAGCGATGCCATGACGTGACTCGCCACAATCAGCGGATGAATCACGAACCATCCTGCGACGAAAGGAACGCCCAGTCGGATCAGCCTCGATTTTAGAAATTCCAGGCCTCCTCTTTTCTCGTAGATCAGTCTGCTGAAAAATCCGGCCAATAAAAAGAACGTCTCCATCCGGAACGCGTGACACGTCAGCACGAATTGGCCGAGCATGGCGCTGGAACTCGCGTCGTGCACCGGCCAGCTGACATTTATCTGTGCATACGCGATCGATCCATGAAAGACCACGCCGAGGAGCAAAGCGAACGCTCTGGCTCCATCGAGATAATCATACCGAACAGAATTCATGCGGATTGGATTCGGGCTATTCAATCTGTTCTATTTAACGCTTATTCATGAGTCACGAACGTGACAGGAGTTAAATTCCTTTTCCACACTAACCACTCCATCGCTGAGCACAGCTCAAAACATTCCAACTTTCACTCGCGCCTCAAGCGGGAATGGCATTCGATGAGGCCATGACTTTTCCGGAGACTCTTGAGGAAGTGGTTGGGATCGCCTTTCGCGCGGGCGAGATCATCATGCGCCACTTTGCGGCGCCCATTCCGATCACCACTAAATCCAGCCGCATCGATATCGTCACGGCGGCGGATAAAGAGGCGGAGGAATTGATCGTGCGCGAATTGATGGCGCGTTTTCCTTCTCACCATATTGTCGGAGAAGAGGGCGGTGGCCAAGGCGCCGACGCTGCAAGCGCGCCTTACCACTGGTTCGTCGATCCCATTGATGGAACGGTCAATTTCGCCAGCAAGCTTCCTCACTTCTGCACCAGCATCGCGCTGGCGACACCCGACCGCAAACCGTTGCTGGGACTAATTTATGATCCCACGCGGCGCGAACTTTTTACCGCGATCGCAGGCCACGGTGCTTGGCTCAATGGCCAACCGATTCGCGTCACGCAAACCGCAGAATTAATCGATGCGGTTATCACCAGCGGCTTCCCCTACGACAAGCACACGAATCCGGATAATAACTTAAAAGAGTGGGCCGCGTTCCTAATGAAGATTCGCGGCGAGCGTCGGTTCGGCGCGGCAGCGCTCGACCTTTGCTACGTGGCCGCGGGACGCATGGATGGCTATTGGGAAAAAGGCCTGAAGCCCTACGACTCGATGTCGGGCGTTCTTCTCGTTCAAGAGGCCGGCGGCGTCGTCACCGACTACGATGGCCAGCCGGATCCGCAGCGCCGGGACCGCGGCCACTACGTCGCCAGTAACGGCCGCCTTCACTCCGAGATGTTGGCCATCCTCAAAAGTGTGGCCTAAGAATATACAAACGCGGTCCGCCTTCCTTCGTTGATTTTCGGGCGGGGCTGAGCCCATCGACTCGCATTTTTATAACTACGCTCATCATCGCATCGATGTCCGCTTTGGCGCTTTCCGCACGTTGAAGTATTGAAACTTGTTCGAACTAAATAATCCCTAACCTCGTTCATCATGCCTCAGACCGTTCGTCTACACCGTGTCATTCGGACTGCCCCAGAAAAAGTTTATCGCGCTTTTTTGGACGGCCCCGCCATGTGCAAATGGCTGCCTCCATTTGGCTTCACCGGCACGATCCATCATCTCGACGCCAAGGTCGGCGGCACGTTCAAGATGTCGTTCACCAATTTCACGACCAATGCGGCCCACTCCTTCGGCGGCAAATATCTGGAGCTGACTCCGCACGAACGTATTCGATACACCAATACGTTCGACGATCCCAATCTGCCCGGAGAAATGACCGTCACCGTCACGCTGCGCTCCGTCCTCGGCTGCACCGAGTTGAATGTCGTGCAGGAAGGAATTCCTGATCCGATCCCAGCCGAAATGTGCTATCTCGGCTGGCAAGAATCTCTCGTACAACTCGCGCAGGTCACCGAACCTGATATTCGTAATTAATCGAACAGAACTCAGCTTGCACAAAGAGGCAGGCTGGGTTCGATTTCAAGAGCAGCGCGGCCCTCGCCCGAGAGGGGCTTACAGGTGGGATCGATCCACGCGGCGAAAGCGATCATGGCAGCATTATCGCCGGTGTGTTTTGACTGCGCCGCAAAAAACGGAATCCGCTCTTTGCGAGCCAGCGTGGCGAAGGCCTCCCGCAAGGTGCGGTTATTAGCCACGCCACCCGAGAGACCGAGGCTGTGGAAACGCGAGCCCGTCTGTCGAAGCGCGGCCGACGTTTTTCTGGTCAACGCGTCAACGACCGCCTGCTGGTAGCTCGCACACAGATTCGCCATCTCCGACGAAACCGCTGCGGGTTTCATTTTCTCAATTTGGTACCGTAGGCTCGTCTTCAGTCCGGAAAAACTGAAATCGAGTTCACTGCGTTGACCGATGCCGCGCGGGAAATCGTAAGCGTTGTTTCTCCCGCCCGCGCTGCGTTGTTCGATCAGCGGACCGCCCGGATAACCGAGGCCAAGTAATTTCGCACCTTTATCGAGCGCCTCGCCCGCAGCGTCATCGCGCGTGGTCGAGAGCACGCGGAGGCGCAAATCTTCATCGAGCGAGAAGAGCAAGGTGTTGCCGCCCGAGACGATCAATCCAAGATGAGGCAAAAGCGCTTGTAAGGCCTCCCTGAATACAAGGGGATTTTCCGCATGCAACGCGATGAAGGGCGAAAACGCGTGGCCGCGCAGATGATTCGCTCCGACCAGAGGCAGGCCCAACGCCAGCGCCAGTGCTTTCGCCGCGGCGGTCCCGATTGCCAGGCACCCCGCGAGTCCGGGCCCCTGCGTGACGGCGATGCGCGTGATCGCGGAAAAATTCTCACTGGCCTCTCTCGCGCGCACCAGCAGCGGCCCGAGCGTGCGCAGGTGCTCGCGCGTAGCGAGATCCGGCACGACGCCTCCGTAACGTTCATGCAGCGCGATCTGGCTATGGACCCACTCGGCTGTCAGCCCGCGCGCCGGATCGAATAGCGCCAACGCCGTTTCGTCGCAGGAGGTCTCGATCGCTAGAATCATGCAGCCGGCGCCTTCGCGCCCGCGGGCACCACAGGTTGTTTAACCGGATCAGGCTCGCGGCCCTCGAGCAATATAATCGCGCGTAAAATTGCCTCCCCCGCTTCGAGCTGACGATCCTCGACGCGGCTTGCACCAAAGCGTTCTTTGAACTCGGCGTCTTCTTTCACATCGTCACGCGTGAGCTGCAGGCGAATGTTTTGATCTTCCTCGTTGCTCATGACGACGTTGACATGTGGCTCGACCCCGCGCTCATGAATGGTCACGCCACTGGGAGTATAATAACGTGCGGTGGTGAGTCGCATGCCTTGTCCTTCGTTCAATTTGAAGATGGACTGGACAGAACCTTTGCCAAAGGAACGTTCGCCAACAATGATGGCTTTGCCCGCATCGCGCATGGCGCCCGCCACGATTTCCGCAGCGCTTGCGCTGTTTTCATTGATCAACACGACGGTGGGAATTCCCAGTGGCGCCTCTGGAGCCTCCGCACGATATTCGTCGCGATCTTTCGGTTTGCGGCCCTGGGTGTAAACGATCAGGTCGCCTTTCTTGAAAAACGGTTCAGCCACCGCGACCGCCGCGTCGAGCACGCCCCCGGGGTTGTTCCGCAAATCGAGGACCAAGCCCGCCAAGCCTTTTGGCGCGAGCTTGTTCAACGCGTTGATAAATTCATCGCCGGTGCGCTCCGTAAATTCGGAAATTTGGATGTATCCAATTCCTTCGGACAACATCACCGGGGGCTTTACGCTGTCGAATTTGATCAACTCGCGTTCCAGATTGACCGGAAACTCCGTATGCGTGCTCGGCCGATAAAAGACGACGCTGACCCGCGATTTCGGTTTGCCGCGCAACTTCGCCACAATCGAGTCCATCGTCGACGTTTTGTCGACGGCCACTCCATCGATTTCGACTAGCTGATCGCCGCGTTTGACGCCCGCGCGAAAACTCGGACTTCCCTCAATCGGCTCGATCACCACCGCGTGATCATTGTGAAATTCGATTTGAATCCCGATGCCGCCGAACTCGCTGGTCATCTCTTCTTCGAGTTCTTGATAGTCTTTCGATTCCAGAAATTCCGAATGCGGATCGAGCGATTCGACGATCCCGTGCAAGGCGGAGTTGGTTAGCTTAGGAAAGGCTACGGCGTTTCCGTCGACATAGTTATCGTTAACGAGCTTTAGCACCTGGCGCACGTAGGCGGAAGATTGTTCCAAATCGCTTTTGCCAAACCATCCTCGCGCGAGCGCGAAATGCGCGCCGCCCAGGGCCACGAGGCTGCCGAGCGCAACGCCGGTCGCAATGCTGAGGATTCGTTTAAACATACGCTGATGCACTGTGTCGATCGCTCGGCGCTTGTAAACCGGTTCGTGCGTTCTCGCATCGTTCGCGCAGAATCGCTGGCGTTTTCCGCAAACTTCCGTTTCACGCCTAGCATGCCAGAGTCCACGTCCATTGATTCGCTGCCGACCGCTGCTTTTTTGGAACGCTTCGACGCACGGGCGACCGCGGCCGTCGGCGGCATTTTACGTTTCGACGCGTTTGTGGATCTCGCGCTCTACGATCAGGAGGTCGGTTACTACCGCCAAGATCGACCACGCGTAGGCTACGCAGCCGGCACAGATTTTTATACCGCGAGCACGTCTGGACCCTTGTTTGGAGAACTGATTTGTGCGGCTTGCCGAACCCTTCTTCCGAGCGAGTCGCTCAGAGACTACACGTTCGTTGAAATCGGGGCGGAGACCCCCGGCGGAATCTTGACCGGAGTGTCGGCTCCTTTCGGCACGACGCGCGCGGTTTCTGTCGGCGCAGCAATTCAGCTCGGAGGCCGCTGTGTGGTGTTTTCGAACGAACTTTTCGACGCACAACCCTTCCGGCGCTGGATTCGCCGTGGTGGTGAATGGCGCGAACTCGGCGTGATCGCAGAACCTGCGCCCGACGGCCGGGTGCACCTACGCGAAGTACTCATGCCACTCTCAGAAACCATTGCGCCCTTTGATTCCGATATCCAGTTACCGGATACAGCAGCGGAAGGATATCTGCTCGATTTGCCGGTCGCCGCGAACGCGCTGCTCACCGCGATCGCTGCGCAACCGTGGAGCGGCCTTTTCGTGGCTTTCGACTACGGCAAATGGTGGGGTCAGGTTTCGCACGAAACCCCCGGCGGCACGGCCCGCGCATATTTTCGTCACGAACAGCACAACGACCTGCTCGCGCGACCCGGCCAGCAAGACCTGACTTGCCATGTGGTTTGGGATTGGCTGGCGCACGGATTGACCACACACGGTTTTGCCGAAGTGCAGGTCGAGTCACAGGAAGCATTTTTCATCCACCACGCCGGCGAATTCATCAGCGAAACGATGGCGGCAGAAGCGACTCGGATGAGCTCGCGAAAATTGAGCCTGATGCAACTGCTCCACCCGGCAAACCTCGGCCAAAAATTTCAGGTTTTGCACGGGCGAAGGAAATAGGAGCCGAGACTGCCAAGTCTAGGGCGGGAGCGAAATAGGGAGCACCGAAACGATCGTGAGCTCGAAGGAACCGCGAGTTCACTAGCTATGTTATACGAACGGCAGCTCCGACATGAAGTGCGGCGACTCGTCGCCGCCGTCCAAGGCGGTGACGAATCACCGCACTCCAAGAGACGAGCATTCCAGAAGTTAAGTGCCCTCCACTGCGCCGCTTCAAGACGCGCTCGCACCAGCGAACGCGCCGCCGTTGGGGCCTTCGGCGCCGCCGACTTGGCGCCAGAGTGCGGCAGAGCGATCACGCAGTAAAACTTTCGCCTTCACGACTTCGGCTTCCCGCGCGAGGCGATTTTCTTCGGCAATGCGCGCCAGATCGTCGAGATTGTACACGAAGACGTTTTCCAATTGGCCGACGGCTGGCTCGACATCGCGCGGCATGGCCAAATCAATGAAGAACAGCGGTTGCGCGCGACGTTTTTTCATTGCCATCGCCGTGTCTTGCACCCGCACCACGGCCGTTGGCGCGGCGGTCGAACACACCACGATGTCGTATTCAAAAAGATGATGCGGGACATGCTCGAAGGGCAGCGCTCTCGCGTCGAAAGCTTGCGCGAGCTCAACCGCGCGTTCGATGTGCCGACTAGCGACCGTCAAACTATCGGCGCCGCGACTTTGAAAAGCCTTCGCGGTTTTTTCGCCGATGTCACCGGCGCCCAAAAGGAGAATTTTCGTTTGGCCCAGCTTGCCGAAAATTTTCTGCGCAAGATCAACCGCGACATTGGCCACGCTGATTTGCCCTTCGGTGATCGCGGTGTTCGTACGTATGTATTTCGCGTGCTGGAAATTTTTCTGAAAGAGACGATTTAACAACGGCCCAACGCTGCGACGCTTCTGCGCGTCCGCGTAGGCGGTTTTCACCTGCCCGAGAATTTCCGTTTCACCGAGCATCTGTGAATCCAGTCCCGAGGAAACTTCGAGCAAATGTTCGACGACAGAACCACCCGTCGCGAACTCGCGAATCGCCCGAAAATCCGGCACGGGAAAATCTTGGAAGGCGCAGAATTCTTGTTCGACGGTTTCGGCGGTCAAGCTGCCCTCCGCCACGCCGTAAAATTCGACCCGATTGCACGTGTTGAGCACGGCGTATTCGCGCAGACCCGGCAGGGCGCCTAGCTTTTGGCAAAACTGCTCCATCTTGTCCGTGGTGAGCGCAAGTTTTTCGCGCAACGCCAAAGGCGTGCGATGATGACTGACGCCAAGGAAAAAAAGTGTAGGGCCAGGCACGTCGCTCATGGCGTTTGCGCCGTGACCGGCGGCGGGAGCGAGTGGCGACTAGAATTAACGAAATTAAGCGAACCCAGAGCAATGGCGAAGAGCGCGACGCAGACCCAAGCCATGCGCTTCGCGACCAGCACGCTACGCCAGCGAAAAGTTAACGTGAGAAGATACGCCACAAACACTCCTACGGTGCTGTAAATTTTTGCGGAGTCCACCGTAGCCGTATCCTGAATCCAATACACGCTGCCCATCACCACCGACGTGCCCATCAAAAGGACACCGGCGCCAAGCAGCCGGTAACCGATTTGGTCGAGTTCGAAGATCGAAGGCAGAAACGAAAAAAGTCCCCTGAGGTGCTGATGCTTGAGACTAAAAACCTGCAGCAGGTACATAATCGACGTGAGCGCGAGCAGTGCGAAAACACCATAACTGAAAAGCGCGAGCGCGGCGTGGAGTTCGATCCAGTGATTGCCGTGAAAGACGTCGATCCGATGGACATGGTCCCATTTTCCGACGGAAAGAGAGATCAGCGTAAGCGCGACCGCCAAAACAGATGTGAAGTAACCGAGCAAACTGAGGCGAAAAGTGGCGCCGATCACGAGATACAGCGTGATTGCGGACCAAGCGGTAAATTGGAAAATCTCAAAGGTGTTTCCGATCGGACAACCGTGCACCGCCTGCCCGCGAAGGTAGAGCCCGGCCGTCTGCAGGAGGTAACCCACCAGCATGACCGCATACATGAGGCCGCGCGGATGACGTCGCTGCGTGAATGCGCCGACGGTTCCAAGAGCGAAGCCCGCCAAATAAAAGGCGGCGGCGAACCAGATCCAAGTGCGATCGGCAAACAATGACATGAGCGGAAAGGTGAGTTTGCTTTGGGTCACCTGAGGCGCAAGCAAAGAGCCCCAAAGGCTATGCATTGAGAATGCAGTTCGAAACTCACGATCGGAGCGGCGTTCCCGAGCGCATCGGCACGGAGCGCGGGCGGCCGGCCCGCTTTTCGAACTCACGACCCAACGATTCGCTCTCTTGTTATCCACTCCCTAGAACCTATTAGCTCCCTCGCTTTTAGGATAAGTCAGGCCTTCGGCCTATAGGTTTTAGATGCGGGCGAGCCGCCGCGCTCCAACCGTAAACTTTAGTGTTACTCTAACTGCTTCGCCAGCCAAGCCGCTGCATCCGCTTCAGCGGGTTGACGTAGAACCGTTCTCAACTCAGCCGCATCCGTTTGCGTGCGCGCGAGGCGATCCGGATTCCGGATACACTCGCGCAGCTCTTTCGCCAAGGCCTCCGGCGTCGCTGCGCCTTGAATGTACTCCGGGTACATCGGCTTGTTGAGCAATAGATTCGCGATCCCAATGAAGGGCACCTTGACCAAACGTCGCCCCAGAAAATACGTAAACGGATGCGCGCGATAAACGATCGTCCCCGGAATTCCCGCCAGCGCGCAGTGCATCGACATCGTGCCGGAACTGGTCAGGACCGCAGATGCACGAATCGGCTCGGTCACGCCCGTTTCTCGCGCGATCCCACTTTCTTGCGTCGCTCCATTTTCTCGCGGCATCGCACGCAGCTCGACGCCCATCGGCGGAAGGGCCGCGCGCAAAACCTGGGCGACGGTTTCGCTCGGATAAAGAACCACTGCGGGTCGCTCTTGAAAGGCTCGGTAGCCCGCCAGCATCAAGGGGAAAATTCGGCTCACCGCTTGCTTGCGACTTCCGGGCAACAAAAGCACTGGACCGGCCGCATCGTACTCCACCGGCGAACGATACTCGTCGGCGACAAAGGGATGGCCCACAAACGATACCCGCAACGAAGTATCCGCATAGGATTTAACCTCGAAGGGGAAAATCACTGCCAATGCGTCGAGGTGCTTCGCCATCGTGAAACGACGCCCGCCTTTCCAAGCCCAAATCTGCGGACTGATGTAGAAAAGCGTTTTCACCGAGCCGCCTGCTCGGTGCGAAATACCTTTTTCGAAAAGCATCTTCGCTAACCGCAGATTAAATCCGGGATAGTCGACGAAACACACCGCGCGCGGCTGGTATTCGCGAACCCACGACACCGTCTGAGCCATCAGCCGCGTAAAGAATGAAAGATTTCGAACGACCTCGACGAAGCCGACAACCGACGAATGTGTAAGATCAAAAAGCAACTGCGCCCCCGCCGCAGCGAGCTCAGGACCGCCCAGCGCAGCGATCTTTAACGTGGGCTGTGAGTCACGCAAGCGGCGAACCAACTTCGCCGCATGCTGATCCCCGGAGTGTTCTCCAGCGATGATCAGCAAGTCGACGCGACCCGCAGACGGCGCAGGCAATTTAACTGTACCCGCGTTAGCCAAGGTAAAAGAGCATTTCTGGAAGCCTTCTCATTCTACACCTATCATTCTTCACTAAGCGCCGGCACGGCGCCGAAATTATCGTTTGTTCGCCTGGCGAATTTGCTCGGTGATGGTGATCGCGACTTCTAGCGCGGTTTTCCCAAGGGCGCCTCCGACCTTCGGTTGCTTGGCGAGCCCGACGCTTTCCACGAAATGGGCTAGCTCAATCGCAAGCGGCTCACCCTTCTCCAACGGCACGGGCTCAACCGGAACCGCGGTGAGATCGCCCGGCTTGACCGCGCCGCTCATGAGCTTGCCCGCATACTCGAGCATGCCTGTTTTGCGGACGAGGTGTCCGGTCTGATTCATGAAATCGAAGGAGAAATAACCGGAGGGTTGGAACACGCGGATCTCTCGGACCTTCTTCATGCTCATGCGGCTGGTGCTCAAATTCGCCACGCAGCCGTTAGCGAATTCTAGCCGCGAGTTGGCAATGTCTTCGGTCTTCGAAAGCAAGCTCACGCCGACACTGTCGATGCGCACGATCGGAGACTTCACGAGTTCGAGCACGATGCCGATGTCGTGTATCATGAGGTCCAATACAACCCCCACCTCTGTGCCGCGCGGCGTGAAAGGGGCCAAGCGCTCTGCCGAAATGAAGCGCGGCTCACGCACTTCTTTTTCTAAAAATCCCATCACCGGATTGAAGTGCTCGATGTGCCCGACCTGGACAAGCGTGCCCGCAGCCTGTGCGGCCGCCAAGACCTGCTCGGCCTCGACCATTGAAGCGCAAAGAGGTTTTTCGATCAACAGATGACAACCCTTAGCCAGCAGCGGCAAAGCAACTTGCGCATGCCGATCGGTCGGCACCACCACAGAAACCGCATCGCAGGCATCGCCGAGTTCTTCCAGTGTGGCGAAGCGGCGGCAGTTGAAACGAGCGCAGATCTCGGCCGCGCGCGCATCATCCTTCTCGAAAATTCCCGTGAGTTCAGCCGTTGGCAAAGACGCGTAAATGCGGGCGTGATGTTGTCCAAGTGAACCGACGCCGGCCACACCGCATTTAATTTTGGAATTCGACATAGAAAATAAACGGCTTTAGCTCGCTTGCTCATCCGCCTGCAATTGCCCGTCGCGCAGAAGCAGATGCCGCGATGTCTTGCGCGCGTGCCCGAGGTTGTGAGTCACAAGAACGAGAGCGGTCTGCGTGTCGGCACATAATTTTAGGAGCAACTCGATCACCGCATCGCCGGTGTGCTCGTCGAGATTGCCCGTCGGCTCGTCGGCGAGCACCAGCGGCGGTTGGTTCATGAGCGCGCGCGCCAAGGCAACGCGTTGTCGTTCACCGCCTGAAAGCTGGCTCGGCAGATGGTGGCTGCGATCTTTCAAACCGACCTGATCGAGCAGAAGACGCGCGCGCGCTGTCTCCACATTTCCAATACGGGTGATCATCCGGCGCGCCATCAGCACGTTTTGCAGCGCGTCGAGCTCAGGAATCAGATAAAACGATTGGAAAACGATGCCGAGATAAGTCGCTCGTCGCGAGGCCGTAGTCTCGCGCGATTCGCCCCAAAGCACCTCACCGGTGTCCGGCTGATCGAGGCCCGCCAGCAAGTTGAGTAAGGTCGATTTGCCGGAGCCGGACTCGCCCCGAATGCTCACGCTTTCTCCAGCTTGAACGGCCAAATCGATGCCTTTGAGCACACCGATTTTGCGGTCTCCGCTCGGATAGGTCTTACTTAATTGCCGCGCGGAAAGGATGGCCGAGTCACTCACTGCGAAGCGCCTCCACGGGTTTCAACTTTGCCGCGCGCCACGCCGGCAGCAATCCCGCCAACGTGGAAACCAGGATCGATGCCACCACGATTTTCACGACGTCCGCCGGATCGGTGTGCGAAGGCAGCCGGCTAAATTGATAAAATCTTCGCAGCACTTCTTCGCGCTGACTCGCGCGCGCGATGCCAAGGACGATATCGTTACGAAACGCCAGCATCACAAAACCAAAGATCAGCCCCGCCATGGTTCCGACCACACCGATGAGCAAACCCTGAAAACAGAAGCACGCGGCAATTTGGCGGGTACGGCCGCCGAGAGCGCTAAGGATGCCGATCTCCCGCGTCTTCCGCACCACGGAGATGAGCAGTGAACTTGCTACCGAGAAACCCGCCACGATCACGATAAACAGCAGCAGGAAGAAAATCATGTTCTTCTCCAGCTGGAGCACCCAGAGGAAATCCGAAAACGTGTCCATCCAGGAAAACGCCTGTAACGGTGGCGCAAGTACGGCGTTAATCCGACTGGCCGCCTCATCTTCGTCGAGTCCGGGCTGAATGCGGACGTTGATGCCATGCGCCGCGCGGCCCAAACCGTAAAGGTCTTGAGCAAGGCGGAGGGTGCAATAAATCGTGCTGCTATCGAGCTGCTGATGGCCAATCTCCAAAATTCCCACGACCTTCACCTCGCGCGGGAGAAACAGTTCATCGCTCTTCAGTTTTTCGAACAGCAGTGGCGAATAAATTTGCAGCGTCGCGCCCACCCCGACCTGAAGTGAGTGAGCCAGCTCCGAACTCAGGATGACGCTGTCATCATCGAGATCATCCAGCGAACCTTCGCGCACATAGCGCTGGAGGTTCACGACTGCTTCTACCGTCGAAAGATCGAGCCCGCGCATCTCTGGATAAGCAGGGCGATTATCCGCTTCCACGCCGACCACGCCCGCCGCGTAGGGCGTCGCCGCGATCACCCCAGGGACTTTCTTCACCCGTGAAACAACCTCCGCATAACGCGAAATCAATTGCGGACTTTTGATCTGCACCTCCCCTTCCGTATCCGTAACCATTCGGCGGATGTCGGTGTGAAAGCCCGTCATCACGCTCATCACGATCAGGAGCACCGCGACTCCAAGCGAAACGCCCGTGATCGAAATCAGCGTGAAAAATGAAATCCGTTTTCCGCTCGGGAAAAGGTGTTTCAGCGCGAGATAAAGGGGCCACATGGTGCGCTTGAGGCAAAGGCTAAAGAGCTGAAGGCTGAAAGTAGACCCAAACTGTTTACCAGGGAATAATTTTCAGAATTCAGCCTTCAGTCCTTCAGCGTTCAGCCTTTTGCCGTAACTGCGGATACAGAATCACGTCGCGGATGCTTTCGGCACCGGTCAGCAAAATCACCAGGCGATCGATGCCGATGCCCATGCCGCCCGCGGGAGGCATGCCGTGCTCGAGGGCCTTCAGAAAATCCTCATCGATATTCTGTTTCTCTTCGCCGGCCTGGGCTGCGAACATCTCGCGCTGCACGAACGGGTCGTTCTGCTCTGAATAGGCGGGCGCGACTTCCATACCGCCGATACAAAGCTCGAAAACATCGATCGTTGACTCATCTCCAGCGGTTATTTTCGCCAGCGGGCAGAGTTCCTTCGGCAAGTGGGTGACGAAGGTTGGCTGAATCAGATTCGGCTCGATCTTCTTCGAGAAGATTTCGTTGGTAACCTCGTAGTCTTCCCACGCCGGATTGATCGAAAGACCCAACGCTTCGGCCTTGGTGATTTTTTCTGCCTTAGGAAGGGCGAACCATTGAGCGTCGCCGGTGATTTCGCGGATCAGATCTTTGTACTTCACCTCGCGCCACTCGCCGGCGAAGTTGATCACTTGACCGCTGGCGGCGTGCTTGATCTCGCTCGTGCCAAGAATCTCGCGGCAGAGCGAGGTCATCAGATCGCGCACCAGCGTCATCATGCCGCGGTAGTCGCTGTAAGCCTGATACACTTCGAGCATGGTGAACTCGGGATTGTGACGGCGCGAAATGCCTTCATTGCGGAAATTGCGGCCGATTTCGAAAACGCGATCGAAGCCCGCCACCAGCATGCGCTTGAGATAAAGCTCGAGCGAAATACGTAGAACAAAATCCATCCCTAACGCATTGTGATGAGTCGTGAACGGCTTGGCGGCCGCGCCGCCAGCGACGCTCTGCAACACCGGCGTTTCCACTTCGATGAACTGGCGGTCTTCGAGGAACCGGCGCACGTGTGAAACGATTCGCGAGCGCAGCTGCAGGCGGTGACGCGATTCCGCGTTCACGATCAGATCGAGATAGCGTTGACGATAAACCTGCTCGGGGTCGGTCAAACCGTGCCACTTTTCCGGCAACGGATGGAGCGCCTTCGAAACCAGCGTGAAGCGTTCGACGCGAACCGTGATCTCCCCGCTCTTAGTTTTGAACAACGTGCCGGTCGCGCCAATGATGTCGCCCAAGTCCAACTTCTTAAACGCAACGTAAGCCTCTTCGCCGACGACGTCCTTCTTCAGGTAAAGTTGGATTTGACCCTGCTGGTCGAGAATCTTCACGAACTGGCTTTTGCCCATGTCGCGAATCACCACGAGGCGGCCGGCGACTGTAACAGTGACGGCATTGTCTTGACCCTCAACGTAGGCACGGATGGCGTCTCCAGAAAAATGGGTCGTCGCGACGTTTGCGCGAAAGGGGTCCTGGCCAGCGGCGCGCAAATCCTGCAGCTTCTTCAGCCGCACAGCATATTGGTCATGCGTAATCTCGGTCGGAATCTCGCTCATGGAACCGGCAAACTTGGCGCCCGGCCGCGCATGGCGCAAACCCTAATCCTGCAGGGCCTCGAAGATGTAATAGACGAGCGCCGCAAGTACAATTCCCGCCGCAATCAACCAGCGTCCTGAACCGAGCACGGGGCCAAATCCATTTATAACTAAGTCTCCGGCCGCCAGAAAAATTCCGACCACGCAAATCTCACGCCCGGCGCGAAGTACCCCGGCGCAGCGCAGCAGGGTAAACGCGCGCGCGGACTTCGCCCGCTCCGCCGCCTCGCGACGCCTTTGCCCTTCGGCCACCACCGTCTCGAATCCCGGATCCATCGCATTTATTCCCGGAGAAACGTCGAATGGTGACGCCGAACGTCTCGTCGACAAATTCAAAGGCGGCACACTTTCACGCGCCGGCATACTTTGCGGCGGGGAAAACGGCGCACTGCTCCCTCCGGCGACGCGCAGCGGATCGCGTGAGTCCGTCGTTTTTGGGAATGGTGACGCGGTGAACGGAGGCCGACTTCCCGACAGCGTCAGATTTTTTTTCAGCGTGAGCTCGGTCTTCCGCAATTTGAGTTGGTCCCACATCGGATGCTGACCGATGGCATTGAATTCCTCCGAATTTTCTGCCGCGAGCAAAGCGGACTCAGTGAGAATGCCGACCTCGACGAGCGCCTTCAGACCATTGTCACTGAGCGGCCCGCGCAGCTGACCGTCGTCGGTACGCACGCGCCAGCGCGGGCGATCGTCTTCACTCAGCTCCGACTTGATACGAAATGGTTTCTTCGATCCCCCCTCGTTCATGCGCGCGCCTTTCGTTCCAGCAGGTTGATACTGCTGGTCAGCATGGCCGCAACGGCAATCAAAAGAGCCAGGGTCAAACCGATCGTCCAACGAAGTTGGCTGGCTGCAGAAAAGTGCAAGACGTGATGAACGTGACGGCCGGGCGGATCTCGGCGCGGAAGCCACATTTGATAGAGCGCTGACATCGTCCGCTGAGCGTGCCCAAGCCAGCCATGCGTCGGCAGATCCACGCGTGCCGAGTTCGCATCGCTTGATCCGAAATCGCGGTTTTGCGTCACCTCGGCATCGAAGGCTTTATGAAGTTCTGCCATCCGTTGCGGGGAATCGTCCAGCGCGATTCCGTTACGCTCCGCAAAATGCTCCATCGCTTGCGCATTGGCGGAAAACTCGTTCCAGGTCAGCGCCTCCGGTTTAAACGAAAACGAAAACCCATGAAAGAGATAGGTGATGATCGCACCCACCGCCGCGATGCACCAAATTATCCGAAAAGTCTGTTTCATCCCGCTTAAAATTTCGGTAAAACGGAAATCAGCCAGAGCGCCCGGCATCAATTGCAAAATAGATTCATTTTAGCAACCTGTTGTTAATCAGAAAAAACCGAACAAATGAACCTGCCCGCTTTTGAAACGCTCGACTGGGGTCGCACGCACTACGATGCGGCCAAAGTGGCGCAAGAAGAGCGCGTGGCTCAAAGAATTGCTGGCGAGAAAACCGATGCGCTGATTTTCACCGACCACGAACCTGTCTTCACAGTTGGACTGCGCGCGGGCTCAGAAAATAATCTAGTCTGGGACGAAGCCGCGCGCGCTCAAGCGGGCGTCGTGCTTGCCAAAACCAATCGCGGCGGCGACATCACGTACCATGGTCCCGGCCAAATCGTCGGTTACCCGATCGTGAGCTTAGAAAGGCATCGCGATCTGCACGCGTATTTACGGATGCTCGAACAAGTGCTCATCGAGTCCGTCGCGCAGTTTGGTCTGCGCGCCGATCGACGCGAACGGAAAACCGGCATCTGGATCGGCTCCCGCAAAATCGCCGCGATCGGCGTAGCCGTGCGCCGTTGGGTCGCCTACCACGGCTTCGCGCTTAACGTGAACGTTAACCTGGATCATTTCAGCGGTATCGTGCCTTGTGGCATCACCGCGACAGAAGGCACCGTGACTTCGATGCACGTCGAACTCGACCAAGCCATCGACGAAGCCGCGGTGAAGACGGTCTTGGCCCAGGAATTCTGGAAACAGTTCGAACAGTTTTCCCAGCAGAAAACGTAGCGACTCATCGCAGAGGTTCCGCTTTTCCGCTATGGCCGTTCCAATCTTTTGAGTGGCAACCGCCACTGAGCTGCGCTTCATTGGCGGCCTTCATGGAGACATCGCGTAAACCTTCTTGGCTCCGCGCTAAATTGCCGTCCGGGCCGGGCTACACCGCCGTACGCAAACTCGTGGACGAGAACAAACTCCACACCGTCTGCCAAAGCGCCCAGTGCCCGAACCTTGGCGAATGCTGGTCGCGTGGCACCGCAACAGTGATGATCCTCGGCAACATCTGCACGCGCTCCTGTAATTTTTGCGCGGTGCAAACCGGTCGGCCGACCGAACTCGATCTTGGTGAACCGGCTCGTGTCGCGGATGCGGTTGCGAAGATGCGGTTGCGTCACTGCGTGATCACAAGCGTGGCGCGCGACGAACTGAAAGACGGCGGGGCCTCCGTTTGGGCGGCGACGATCCGCGCAGTCCGTCACCGGAATCCCAATACGGCGATCGAGGTGCTCGTGCCCGATTTCAGGGGCAACACCGAACACGTCGACATCGTGCTTGATGCCAAGCCCGACATTTTTAATCACAACGTAGAAACGGTCGAACGCCTGCAAAAACCGGTCCGTGTGCAAGCTCGCTACGACCGCAGCCGATCCGTCCTGCGCCACGCCAAGAACCGCGGTTTCACGATCAAGACCGGCATCATGCTCGGCCTCGGCGAAGAAGCCCATGAAGTTGAACAAACGTTACGCGATCTAGTTTCCGACCGCGTCGATATTCTCACCATCGGCCAATATCTTCAGCCGAGCCAGCAACATCTGCCGATCTCTCGCTGGGTGCATCCGGATGAGTTTGCCCACTGGAAAAAGTTCGGACTCGAGCTCGGCTTTGGCGTGATCGAAAGCGGCGCCTTGGTGCGCTCGAGCTATCATGCAGATGAGCAGTCGCAGCGCTACACCGGTATCGACCACTTGAATACAGGTTTGCCCGACGAACTTGCCGCCACGGTCAGCGGCGCCGAATAAAAAACATCACGCCGAGCAGCAACATCGCGATGTTCGGCACCCACGCGGCTTGAATGGGGTCAAGCGTGCCGCGACTGCCGAGCACGGTCGCGAATTTCTGCACCACGAAATAAAGGACGAAGAGGCCGATCGACTTCGAGACGCCGACCGCCGGATTCACACGTATGCCGGTCACCGCAAATGGAATCGCAATTGCGATGATGATGAGCGGCGAAAGCGTATCGGCTAACAAACCGTAGTAGCGCACCGCATACAACGTGACCTTCGGGTTCTCTTCGATTTTGAAATAGTCAATGATTCGCTGCAGCTCGAAGAACGAGAGATTCGACGGCTTCAAGTCGAAGATCAGCATCAGCTTGGGATCTTCGGTGTAGTTGACTTTGGTTTTCTCGGCGAAGACCGCGTTGTGGGTGATGTCCCCCGTGTCGGGATCGAGCCACGTCTCGCGGCCATCCCAAAAAACCCAGCAGTTTTTTTGGAGATCGAAAGTCGCTTCGCGCGCGGCGAGCCTCGTCTTTTCTTTCCGGTTCGCGTCCAGTTCAGAGATGGTCACGCCGTAAGCGCGAGCGGAGAAACGATTGTAGCGATTGATAAACCAGATGCGCCCCTGGCGCTGGTTGTCAAACGTCACCGCGCGCGTCACGCCCGCGTGATTTTGGTCAACGTGTTTGGTTTCAAATTCGTAATCGAGTTGGTCGGAAATCGAACGCGATCGCTCTACCGACCAAGGCACCACGCTTGCGTTAAGCCACCAAACGAGCCCGCACACAAAAATGCCAGCGACCCAGATCGAACGCGTGATGCGAAATAGGCTCAAGCCGGCCGCGCGCATTGCCGTGATCTCGTTGTTGCGATGCATCTGACCGAGCGCGTAAAGGATCGAGACAAGCAGCACGATCGGGATAACGATCGCAAGAAAGCTCGGCACGCGCACTGCAAGGAGCAGCAGCGTGTCACCGAGTGTTGCGCCATGTTCAAGCAGGTCGTGCAGGTCTTCGTAGAGCGTCTGCATCACGATGAGCCCGAGCGTCGCACCCATCGCAAGCGCGAGAATCTTCAGCCACTCGCGCAGAATATATCGATCCAGCAAGTTCAACGGGTTCGTTTAAGTTCTCTGCACTTAGGGTTGGCGAGTTTGAATTTCTCGGAGGAGTTGAGCGAGCGCCGCTGACGAATTCTGTTCCAGCCGTCGCAGCCGAAGCCGCGCCGGGAACGCGGACATCCTCCGCCCACCTCATTTGCGAGCGCCGATCGCGGCTTTCCGTAAGTCCATGGGGAGCTTCGCTCACCTCCTATTTTTCAAGCACAGAGAATTTCCGCGCTCCCGGGCCATCTCCTTCCGTAGACTCCATTTCCCACGGAACAAACTTTGCTGTGCGGACCACTTGCACCGTTACAGTTTGATTGAAACGCCAAGGCCACTCGCCTTGTGTGCTTTCGCTCGATCGCCGATGCCTATGCCTTTGCTTCCCAAATCGTTTCTCGCCGCCATCACCTGCGCAACCGCGTTTACTGCCGCTCTCCACGCCGACATCAAAGTCGGCGAGGTGGCCTCCCTGACTGGGAAAGAAGCGGCCTTCGGACAATCTTCGCATAAAGGCACGCTCCTCGCGATCGAGGAACTTAACGCAGCCGGCGGCGTGCTCGGCCAAAAACTCGAGCTGCTCACCGAAGATAACGAATCAAAATCAGGCGAGTCCGTCACCGCCGCGAAAAAACTGATCGCCCGCGACAAAGTCGTTTCCTTGCTCGGCGAAGTTGCTTCATCACGCTCGCTCGAGATGGCGCCAGTTGCACAAGCCTTCCACGTCCCAATGATCTCGCCATCGTCGACGAATCCGAAAGTGACCGAAATCGGCAACTACATCTTTCGCGTTTGCTTCATCGACCCGTTTCAAGGCACCGCCATGTCGAAGTTCGCACGCAACACGCTCAAGGTGAACCGCGTCGCTATGCTGACCTCGGTGTCGTCGGCCTATAGCGTCGGTCTCGCGAAATATTTTAAGGAAAACTTCCTCGCGAACGGCGGCACCATCGCCGTTGAACAAAAATTTTCCGAGGGCGACAGAGATTTCAACGCGCAGCTCACCGCAATTAAAGCGGCCAACGTGCAAGCGATCTTCGTGCCCGGTTACTACACCGAGGCCGCTTTAATCTCGAAACAAGCACGCGCGCTCGGCCTCAATCTCCCTCTTTTCGGCGGCGACGGTTGGGAAGCGCCGCAGCTGATCGAAATCGGCGGCGAAGCCGTGAACGGTGTGTATTACTCCACCCACTACTCCCCTGAAAACACCTCACCGGTGGTACGGACTTTTATCGCCAAATTTCAAAAGCGTTGGAATGGCGAAACTCCTGACGCGATGGCCGCGCTTGGTTACGACTCCGCGGAAATCTTAGCCGACGCGATCAAGCGCGCCGCATCGACCAAGCCGACGGGCATTCGCGACGCGCTCGCAAGCACGAAAAATTTTCCCGGCGTCACCGGAAACATCACCATCGACGCCGAGCGCAACGCCAGCAAATCGGCGGTCGTCGTCAGTGTGCGCGACGGCAAATTCAAATTCGTCGAGACGATCGCGCCATGATGCCAGTCCAGATTTTAAACATCACACGCCCGCCTCATCGCCTACGCCTAACCTAGCCGGGCGCCTGCTACCTTCCGTGAACGAGTTTCTCCAGCAGCTCCTCAACGGTCTCGCCCTCGGCGCGATCTACGCGCTGATCGCTCTCGGTTACACCATGGTTTACGGCGTGCTGCGTTTCATCAACTTCGCCCACGCTGATGTATTTATGGTCGGCGCGTTTGTCGGCAATTATTTAGGACAACGCGTTCCTGCGGGCACGTTCTGGGGCACAGCGCTCGTGCTTCTCGGCGCGATGGCCGTCTGCGCATTACTTGGTGTGATTATCGAACGGCTCGCTTACCGGCCTCTGCGCGATTGCCCAACGCTTAATGTTCTTATTACCGCGATCGGCGTGTCCTTACTTCTTGAATACAGTGGCCAAGTCATCTTCGGCGCCGCGCCCCAAGCATTTCCCTCGGTCCTGCCTACATATGAATTTCACTTTGGGTCACTTGAGATTTCCAGCAATCAAGTGGTCGTCATCGCCCTTTCCGTCGTCCTGCTGATTGGCCTACGGCTCTTCGTGCAGCGCACCAAAATCGGCTTGGCTATGCGCGCCGTCTCCCTGAACCGCCAAGCCGCCCAGCTCGTCGGTGTGAATCCCAACGTCGTGATCGCCTGCACGTTTGCGATCGGCTCTGCGCTGGCGGGCGCCGCGGGCGTGCTCTATGCGAGCAACTACCCGTCGATCGATCCGCTGATGGGCGTAATGCCTGGTCTGAAAGCCTTCGTCGCCGCGGTCCTCGGCGGCATTGGCAATATCCCCGGCGCCGCTCTCGGCGGTCTGCTTCTCGGCGTGATCGAAACATTTGTCGGCGGCAGCCAGTTTTCCACGTACAAAGACGCAATCGCGTTTGGCGTGCTCATCGCGATTTTGCTATTCCGCCCAGCCGGACTGCTTGGACGCGCGACGGTTGAAAAAGTTTAACCGCTGATCATGCGCTACGCTCCTCATCTCGCTCTACTCTGCGCACTGATCGCAGCGGGTGTGATTAACCATTTCGCGGACTCGATCGATCCGTACATTCTCGATGTCGCTACCAACGTCGGCATCAACGTGATCCTCGCGGTCAGCTTGAATTTGGTAAATGGATACACGGGCCAATTCTCCCTCGGGCACGCCGGTTTCATGTCAGTCGGCGCGTACCTTTCGGCCGCGCTAAGTTTGTTCGCCGGTCCGCATTTGCTGGGTGATTCGCCGAGCGCCTGGGCGCAAAATCTTTTCTTCGTCGGCGCACTCATCGCGGGTGGCCTGGGCGCTGCCGCGGCCGGCGCGCTCGTGGGCATCCCGTCACTGCGTTTGCGCGGTGACTATCTCGCGCTCGTCACGCTTGGCTTCGGCGAAATCATCCGCGTGATTTTGCAAAACGTGGACGTGGTCGGCGGCGCGCTCGGGCTGAACGCGATTCCTTATTATACCAATATCTTCTGGGTCATCGCCTGGGTTGCGATCACCGTTTTCGTCGTGCTGTGTTTGGTCAATTCGACTTATGGTCGGGGTTTTTTGGCGACACACGACGACGAGATCGCCGCCTCCTCGATCGGCATCAATCCCACGCGCTACAAGATCGTCGCCTTTGTCACCGGCGCGTTTTTCGCCGGGATCGCTGGCGGACTCTATGGTCATTTTAAAATGACGATCACACCGACCGGTTTCGATTTCACCAAAAGCATCGAGATCGTCGTGATGGTGATTCTGGGGGGCATGGGCCATACTGTCGGCGTGATTCTCGCCGCGATTTTGCTAACATTGCTGCCAGAGTTTTTGCGCCCGGTGGCCGAGTATCGGATGATTATTTATTCCTTCCTGCTGATCGTGCTGATGTTGGTGCGTCCGCAAGGCCTTTTCCTCTTCCGCACGCCGCGTTCCACGCAGCCGGTGCAGAAATAATTCCGATGTCCGTGCCCCTTCTCCAGCTCGCCCACGCCACTATCCGTTTCGGCGGCGTCTGCGCGGTCAATGCGGTCGATTTCAGTTTGGCCGAGGGTGAACTCTGCGGCTTGATCGGTCCAAATGGCGCAGGAAAAACCACGCTGTTTAATTTAATCACCGGTCTTTACACGCCCACTGAAGGCACGGTGTCCTTCGCCGGAAAATCGATTCGCGGATTACGGCCCCATCGCGTCGCCGCGCTGGGCATCGCGAGAACGTTTCAAAACATTCGTCTTTTCAATCACCTCAACGTACTCGACCACGTGCGCGTAGCGGAAAATCTTCATCGCGGATTTAGCCCGCTGCAGGCACTCATTCGTCTTGGTCGCTTTCGTCGCGAGGAGCGTCTGATCGCCGAACGCGCGCTCAACTTACTAGGCCTTTTTGGCCTGGCTGATCATCGCGACGCTTTCGCGAAAAGCTTACCCTACGGCGAACAGCGCCGCTTGGAAATTGTCCGCGCCCTCGCGACTCGCCCGAAATTGCTCCTCCTCGACGAGCCCGCCGCCGGGATGACTTCCGTGGAGAAAGAAGAACTCGTGCAGCTGATTCAACGCGTGCACCGCGAATTTTCGGTCACCATTTTGCTCGTCGAACACTCCATGAAAGTGGTCATGGGCGTATGTCAGCGGATCGCCGTCCTCGACTACGGAGTGAAAATCGCCGAGGGTGCGCCCACCGATATCCGCAAAGACCCCAAAGTGATCGAAGCTTACTTGGGCGAAGATCAAGCGACCAATTTGGCGCATCACTGACGTTAGGTTGATCATGTTGCGCGTTGATAATCTCTCCGTAAATTATGGCGCCATCCGCGCAGTCAGCGGTCTGTCGTTTCATGTCGACGCCGGAGAAATCGTTACCCTAGTCGGCTCAAACGGAGCCGGAAAGTCCACGACTCTCCGCGCGCTCTCGGGGTTGCTGCGCCCACGCGAAGGCACGGTTCAGTTTAACGGTGAATCGATCCACCATCTTCCGCCGCACCAAATCGTGGCGCGCGGTCTCTGCCAAGTGCCGGAAGGCCGGATGATTTTTGGCAATCTCACGGTCGATGAAAATCTCGCGATGGGTGCTTACCTACAAACGGATGAAAAAAACATCCGCGCGCATCGCGACTACGTGTTTTCAATTTTTCCACGCCTGGCCGAACGCCTGAACCAAGTTGCCGGCACGCTTTCGGGTGGAGAACAGCAAATGCTGGCCATTGGGCGCGCGCTCATGAGCAATCCAAAATTTCTCATGTTGGACGAGCCATCACTTGGGATTGCACCGCGTTTGATCACCACGATTTTCGAGAAGATTTTGGAGATCAACCGGGATCGAAGAATCCCGGTTCTCCTGGTGGAGCAAAATGCTCGTCTAGCCCTAGAAGTTTCCCACCGGGCCTACGTGCTCGAGACGGGACATCTCTCAATCCACGGCGATAGCAAGGCTTTGCGTGACGACCCTCGTCTCAAGGCCGCCTATCTTGGCGGATGAGCCACGGGGGCATTTAAAGGCGCCTAAAGAGTTGGCGAACCGATTCGCCTCACTGCGGTCGGAGGCGCAGGCGACAGCCTTTTTTACAGTGTGCTTGTTCGGCAAAGGCACTTCATTTAAACAACGACACTAGATTTGCGGATTCAAAGATAAGTCCACACACTCCGCCCCGCTCGTCGCGAAATGAACCCGCTGCTGTCCAGACATGTGCGCTCCCAATTAACCGGGGTCGACGTGTCGGCTGAACCCTGGAAAAGTTTTCTCGGCGCGATTTCAAAAAGTTTCGATGAGCTTCAAAGTGAGCATCGCGTCTTGTCGCACACCCTCGAGGCCCGTTCTGCAGAGCTAACCCGCGCAACCGAAAGTCTCCGGCACGAATCGGAAAATCGGCTCAAGCATCTGAGCGAATACTTCCAACAAACGCTCGAGCTGCAACAGGGCATGATTCTGTGCTTTCATAAAACCGATCGCGGCTATGAACACACGCTCTGCCGCGGCCAACTCGCTGAGCGCCTCGGCTGGTCGGCCGAAGAAACCGAGGGCCGGTTGCCCGAAGAAATTTTCCCGCGCGGACAACTCCATATCGTGGAACGCGCTTACGCCCGCGCGTGGCGCGGCACGACCTGCTCGTTCGAAGCGCATTCGGAAAGCGGCGATATCTACTTTCTCTGCGCACTTTGCCCGCGGCGCGAAGATGGCGAAGTGCGCGAGGTCATCGTGTCGGCTGTCGAAATCACCGCGCTAAAACATCTCGAAGCAGACCTTCGTCAATCCAAGGAGACGGCGGAATCCGCCGATCGTTCGAAGAGCGAATTTCTCGCGGTGATGACTCACGAGATTCGCACGCCGCTCAACGCGATCTCTGGCTTTGCTCAACTGCTCCGAGACAGTCCGCTCGACGAAGAGCAGCGCCAGTGGCTCAACACGATCGCGATCAGCACGGAATCCTTACGCTCGTTGATCGATGACATTTTGGATTTCTCGAAAATCGAGGCCGGCATGCTGGAGTTGGAAGAGTCTCCCGTCGTGTTATCCGAATTGATCGAGTCAGTCACCTCGATGTTCCGCCCGCGGATCTCGGAAAAAGGGCTCGATCTGCATGTGCGCCTCGCCTCGAGTTTACCCAGTATAATTATTACCGACGCGCATCGGCTGCGGCAGATTTTGGTCAACTTGGTCAACAACGCGGTCAAGTTCACCGAAGACGGGTCCGTTTCGCTCGAAGCCAGTGTGCTCGAAACGCCCACCGAAAATACTCAGCGCGAATGGCAGCTGCGCTTCGACGTCCGCGACACGGGCATCGGCATCAAGCACGAGCATCGCAACCGTCTTTTCAAACCTTTCAGCCAAGCGGATTCGTCAACAACGCGCCTCTTTGGTGGAACTGGTTTGGGCCTCGCAATCTGCAAGCGGCTCGCCAACGCACTCGGCGGCGAAATCGATTTTAGCAGCGAGCCAGGCCGCGGTTCGGCGTTTTTCTTCACAATCCGCGCAGGCGAACGCACAGGCGAAGTTCACGAAGCAAATTTATTTTCGCAGTCGGCACTCTCGCGCTTGCCACGGCTGCGTGTTCTCGTCGTTGAAGACAACCCGACAAACCGCGCATTGATGCGCCAAATTTTGCGGCGATTCGGATACGAAGCCGATTTCGCGGACAACGGCCGCGAAGCGGTTTTCAACGCCACGGACACGGAGTATGATTTGATCGTGATGGATCTGCAGATGCCTGAGATGGATGGGTACGACGCCGCCCGCGAAATTCGCGCCAGCCGCAACGGGCGCACCCAACCTCGAATCATCGCACTAACGGCCACGACGAACACGGAACAGCATCAACGCTGTTTCGACGTCGGCATGGATGCGGTTTTGACGAAGCCGGTGAAACTCGAATCGCTCTTCTCTGAGCTTGCGCGCACGACGCCGATCCACGCAGTCTGACCTGCCGTGCTCGGACTCCGGACTTTTTCCGGCAGCGGCGCGGGGTGCTCGATGCAGGATCTGCTTTTCACGTTAAAAAACACGTTCGGTTATTCGTCGTTTCGGCCGCTTCAGCGCGAGATCATCGAGGCTTCGCTTGCCGACCAGGATGTGTTTGCACTGCTGCCGACGGGCGGAGGCAAATCACTCTGCTTTCAAATTCCGGCGCTGGTGCGACCGGGGCTAACCGTCGTCGTCTCGCCGCTGATTGCATTGATGAAAGATCAGGTCGATGCGCTTCAAGCGAGTGGCGTAGCGGCGACCTACCTGAATTCGACGCTCGAAGGCCAAGAAGCGCGCTCACGCTTGGCTGGTCTGCATCGCGGCGAGTGGCGTCTGCTCTACATCGCGCCGGAGCGTTTGATGCTCGATGGCTGGATGGAAAATTTGCCTCAATGGAACGTTAATCTGATTGCCATCGACGAGGCGCACTGCGTCAGCGAATGGGGCCACGATTTTCGTCCGGAATACCGTCAGCTTGCCAAGCTTCGCAAAACACTTCCAGGCGTGCCGGTGATGGCGTTGACTGCCACGGCAACTGCCCGCGTGCGCGAGGATGTGATTCAACATCTTGGGTTACGTGAGCCGCAAGTTTTCGTGGCGAGTTTCAATCGCCCCAATCTCACTTATCGCGTCCTCGCGAAAGATCAGCCGCTCAAACAGATCATCGATTTCGTGCGCAAGCGGGAGTACGAGAGCGGAATTATTTATTGCGCGAGTCGCGCGGCGACCGAACGCGTCGCGGAAGCGCTGGCCGGCCGTGGGTTTTTAGCGCGCGCGTATCATGCAGGATTGGACGCCGAGGAGCGCTCGCGAAATCAGGAATTATTTTTGCGCGACGAGACGCGGATCATCTGCGCGACCATCGCGTTCGGCATGGGAATCAACAAGCCGAACGTGCGCTATGTGATTCACTACGATCTGCCGAAAAACATCGAAGGCTACTATCAGGAAACCGGCCGCGCGGGCCGGGATGGTTTGCCGGGCGATTGCTTGCTGCTCTTCAGTCCGGGCGACATCGCGAAACAAACTCATTTCATCGAGGAGATCGCCGACGCCCACGAGCAAACCCTCGCGCGCACGCAATTGCGCCGGATTGTTCACTACGCGGAAGGCGCCGGCTGCCGGCGCGTCGAGTTGCTCGAATATTTTGGAGAGAAGTTCGATGTTTCTCTCTGCGGAGCTTGTGACAACTGCCTCGAACCGCGTGCAAGTTTTGACGGCACGATCGTCGCACAGAAATTTCTCTCGTGTATCTATCGCGTGCGCCAAGTCGGCCGCTTCGCGGTCGGCATGAATCACATTATCGAAGTGCTCACGGGAGCGGAGACGGAGAAGATTCGCCGCTGGGGTCATGACCGGTTGACGACTTACGGCATCGGCAAAGAGATGAGCCGATCGCAGTGGGCGGCCATTGGACGAGAGTTGATCCGGCTTGGTTTTGTCGCGGTGAGCGAGGGTGAGTTTGCGACGTTGGAGTTGTCGGAGCGCGGCATGGAGGTGTTGCGCTCGCGAGAAGCGATCATGCTGACCAAGCCGATGGAGTTGCCCAAGGCGAAGCGCGCATCCACGCGGCGCGAAGGCGACATCGAGTGCGACGAAATACTCTTCGAGCGCCTGCGGACCTTGCGCAAAAAACTCGCCGACGAGCGCGGGGTGCCGGCGTACATCGTTTTCGGCGATGCGACCTTGCGAGCGATGGCGCGCGAGTATCCGGAAACTGAAGACGCGCTCACAGGCATTCCCGGCATCGGCGAAAAGAAACTGGCCGAATTCGGGCCGACGTTTCTGGCAGAGATTAATGAGTACACGACCGCGAACGCGAAAATGGCGTTTTGAGAGTGGGGCCGCAGACGCCACTCC
>FTDT01000116.1_pt1 | contig 49093 bp, 20 predicted proteins | sample 1640021 | NCBI WGS metagenome assembly FTDT01 (sample SAMEA3914869, study PRJEB12502) | metagenome | biome: forest; material: soil | place: USA | collected 2012-03-12 | depth 0.1 m | reverse complement strand
CGACTACAGTCCCAAAATTGCTCCCTTCAATTGGCGAGGCTACTGGAACTATGGCTGCGGCGCGCTTGGTGATATGGGTTGTCATTTGATGGATGCGCCATTTTGGGCTCTGGATTTGCGCGGCCCTGTGCGAGTATCGGCGCTCAGCGAAGGCAGCACGGACGTGACTTGCCCTCACTGGTCGATCGTGACCTACGAGTTTCCTGCGCGTGGCTCATTACCGCCGGTTAAGTTAATTTGGTACGACGGCAATAAAATGCCGCCCGCCCCCGCCGAGCTGATGCCAAACGAACAGCTACCCCACGGCGGCGCCATCTATCGCGGCGACAAAGGCGTGATCCTCGCGCGTGGCGACTATGGCCAGGCTCCCGCGCTTCTCCCCGAAGCGAAGTGGAAAGATTTTCGCGACTGGCCAGCGCAACGCATTCCGCGCATCCCCGGCGAAAACTCTCAACTCGAATGGATCGCCGCATGCAAGGGTGTCGGTCCCGCGCCTGGTTCAAATATTCCCGATTACTCGGCCGATCTGTCGACGATGGTGCTGCTCGGCAATGTCGCCATTCGCGCTGGCCGGCCGATCAACTGGGACCCTGTTCACGGGCGTTGCACGAACGACCCGGAGGCAGATCGCTTCCTCAACAAAGTTTACCGCCTGTTCTGATGTAGTGGGAAAAGCCCTACGACTGATTATGAAATATTTTCTCTCTAGATTTTTTATCGCGATCTTCGGACTAAGCGTGGTATGGAGCGGGCGCGCGGGCGCTGCGCCGCGGGCGGACGGCATCGAACTGGGTCTGCAAACGTGGACATTTCGGCGGCTTACTTTCGTTGAGACAATCGAAGAGGCCAAACGCGCGCATATCCGGGCGCTCCAAGCTTTCGGTGGGCAAACCTTAGGCGGAAACCTGGCCGGAAAATTTGATCATCACATGGACGCAGCGACGCGCGCGGAGCTGCTGACGTTGTTAAAAAAAGAAGGCGTTCGCCTCGACAGCTATGGTGTGGTCAATGGACACAGCGAAGCGGAGTGGCGCGAGATTTTCGCCTTCGCGCACGAGATGGACTTGCGTTCGATCGCGAGTGAACCGCCGCCGGAGGAGCTTCCACTCGTCGATCGACTGTCGCGAGAAACTGGCGTGCGCGTCGCGCTGCACGACCACCCCACACCGTCGCTCTACGCCAATCCAAAGTTCGCCCTGCAAACCCTGAATTCGTACGGCGAAAACATCGGGCTGTGCGCCGATACCGGCCACTGGGTGCGATCAGGGTTTGATCCTGTGGAAAGCCTACGCGCCGCCGCCGGACGAATTATTTCAGTTCACTTTAAAGACCTCAATGAACGCGGAGTGGTTTCCGCTCACGACGTTCCCTGGGGCACCGGCGCATCGGATGCCGCTGCGCAAATCGCCGAGCTTCGGAGGCAACATTTCGCAGGCTGCGTTTTTATTGAATACGAACACGAGACGCCAAGTTTGAGCGAAGACGTGAGAAAATCCGCGGATTTTTTCCGGCGTGCTCTTGCGGCGAGCGAGACTGAACTTGAGCGCGGCGAGGTCGTGCCGCCGGGTTTCAGTCGCAACGCCGAAGATGTTTGGCATGACGAGCGTGGAAAACAAGCAACGCGCTGGGCTGCGGCGACTCCCTTATTCACCGACGATCTGGGCAACGCAGATTTCAAGCCCGGCTCATGGGCATGGGAAAACCACGTGCTGGTCGCCAAGGGTGGTGGCGATATTTGGACGAAAGAAAATTTCGGCGACTTCGCCGTGATGTTGGAATTTAAAACAGGGACCGATTCCAACTCGGGAGTTTTTCTCCGCTGCACTGATCCCGTTAACTGGCTGCAAAACTCGATGGAGATTCAGATCCTGCAAGGTACGGAGGCGGACAAGAAGCATAACGTCGGATCCCTCTATGATTGTCTCGCACCGAAAAAAGACATTCCGATCAAAGCGGGTGAATGGTACCGCTATGTCATCACTGCGAAGGGCAGCATCATCACGGTGTCACTGAACGGAGAAGAGATTTTGAAAGCGGATTTGCAGCAGTGGACCGAGCCGCATCGTAACCCTGATGGCACGCCCAATAAATTTGATCACGCTTATAAGGACATGCCGCTCAGCGGGCGAATCGGACTTCAATATCACGGCAGCCCGATTGAATTTCGGAATATATTTGTCGAGCGCCTCTGAGGCTGCAGCGCTATCGGGAAAAGTGCGTGTCAACTATTCTGACGACATGTCGTCATGACAGGAGCGTGTTAGGGTGTAGTTGTGTCGGCGACGAATCCCCGTTCCGACTGCGACCTTTCTCGGTCGTTTCCCCCGCATCACCCACCCCCACGGCCGTATTCACTTTGTGAGTTTGGCTTGGAGACCGTTTCCTTATGCAATGTTTTAGTTTGTCATCTTCGCGACTCGCTTTGCTGGCGATCGCCGTTTTGGCCGGCCCCGCCTTGCGCGCCGCCGGAGACCTTACGATTTACGACGACGCCCTCGCCCCCAATTGGCAGGATTGGAGCTGGGCCGTCACCAACGACAGTTCCACCGCTGTCGTTCATACTGGCTCCGATTCAATTGCCGTCACGGCGAGTGCATGGAGTGCTTTGGCGCTGAGCGACGTCGGCTCCCCAATCGACACGACCTCTTATGGAAAGCTGGTTTTTTGGGCCAACGGGGGTCCTACCGGCGGCCAGAAACTCAACGTAACCGCTTTGCTAAACGGCAGCGCGAACAACCAACCCAGCGTCTCCGTTGGGCCTTTGGCTGCGAATACATGGACGCAAATTCAGATTCCACTTTCAAGCCTCGGCGCGGACAGCGTTACCACGCTCACCGGCCTTTGGTTTCAAGAGGGAACTGGGAATGCGCAGCCAACCTTCTATATTGACGATATCAGTCTCGCGACGGCGGTTCCGCTCATTCCACCTCCGGTCGTCAATGGCATGAGCCTCTATGATGACGGCTTCGCGAACGGCTGGCAGAACTGGAGCTGGGCGGTCGTGGATCCTAATCAGGCGACGACCGTGCACACCGGCGCAACGGCGATTGCCGCGACGGAAGCCCCGAACACCGCGATCTACTTCGAACACGACGCTTTCTCCACCCAGGGTTACGCGAACCTCACCTTCTGGATCAACGGTGGCACCACCGGCGGCCAATCGGTTGAGCTTATCGCTCTCCTTAGCAGCAACCAGCAGACGCCTTATGTGCTGCCCCCGCTGGTCAAGAATACTTGGACCAAATTTGTCATTCCGCTGAGCGCACTCGGCATCGACAACAAGAGCGACCTCAATGGTCTCTGGTTCAAGGAAGCTGCGGGCGTCAATCAGCCGACGTTTTTCTTGGACGACGTGTTCCTCGAACTCGCTCCACCGCCGTCGACCATCAATGTCACGGTCAATGGCAAAGCCGATGTTCGTAAAGTCGATCCACGTATTTTTGGCGTGAATGCTGCCGATTGGGATAACTTGCTCGGACTCTCGATGACGGGTGAGTTGCTCAACGAAATCGATAACCAGGCGCTACGTTTCCCCGGTGGTTCCGCGTCTGACTCCTATCACTGGGCTAATAACATTGGTTCGACCACGACCGACGGCAGCACGAACTTTGATGCGTTTGCCCAGATCGCGGTCGCTACTGGCGCGCAGGTTTACATCACGACAAATTACGGCACCGGTACTCCGGAAGAGGCAGCCGCGTGGGTAAAGTACTCCAATAAAACCAAGGGCTACGGCTTCAAGTACTGGGAAATCGGCAACGAAAATTACGGTACTTGGGAAGCTGATAACAATACCCGTCCATGGGATCCCGTCACGTATGTGACTCGCTTCAAGCAGTACTATACCCAGATGAAGGCGATTGACCCGACCATTAAAATTGGCGCGGTCGTCGTCGATACCGAAGACGGTGATGTTAACTATACCGACGAATCGGTCACGAATCCACGCACGGGTGTAAAACACTCCGGCTGGACTCCGCTTTTGTTCGCGACGTTCAAAGCGCAAGGCGTGCTCCCCGACTTCGTAATCTTCCACCGTTACGAGCAAGCGCCATTCGGTGAAAGCGACGCTTACTTGCTAAACGCTTCCCGCGGTTGGGCCACGAATGCCGCCGGCATCCGTCAAATGTTGACCGACTACCTCGGCTCCGACGGTTCTAAAGTAGAAATCGACTGCACCGAAAACAACTCGGTCTATAGCAATCCAGGCAAACAGACCACCAGCTTGGTCAACGGCCTCTACCTCGCCGACAGCGTTGGCAACATCCTGAAGACGGAATTCAACAGCCTTCTCTGGTGGGACCTGCGCAACGGCAAGGAAGCCGGTAACAACAATGCCAGCTCCTTGTATGGGTGGCGCAAGTACGGAGATTATGGCATCGTCGACTTTGCTAATCCAGCGGGGCCGGCCGATCGTTACCCGACATTCTACGTCGACAAGCTGCTCACGCATTGGGCGCGCAGTGGCGAAACCGTGCTGCAGGCGAACGCTGATTTCAACGGGCTCGGCGTCTACGCCGTGCGCAGCACTGACAACAAAGAGCTCCACGTCCTGTTGATCAATAAGCGCAAGGTAGAAACGCTGAACGCGCACATCACGTTGTCCGGCTTCACGCCGAGTGGCTCGGCTGATGTCTATAGCTACGGCATTCCGCAGGACACCGCCGCGCAGACTGGCAGCGGCTCCGCTGATGTCGCTCAATCGACCGCGACAATCGCGGGCAAGACCTTCACCTTCACGCCCGGACCTTATTCCGCCGTGGTGTTGAATATCAAAGGTACAGCTGACGCAGCTGCTTCGCTCAGCATTACGCGGAGCGGTTATACGCTGAATCGCCGCACTAACCAAATGGTCCAGACCGTGACGGTGAAAAACTCCGGCGCGACTGCGGTCACTGGTCCGGTCTACCTCGTGCTCGACAGTCTCTCGACCAACACGTCGCTCGCAAATGCGGCGGGCACAACTTCGAACGTGATCCCCACGGGCAGTCCTTACGTGAGCGTTTCCAGCGGTAATCTCGCTGCGGGCGCCTCAGTCGTTGTTTCGCTCTCATTCACGGTCCCTGCGTCGGGTGGCATCACCTACAACCCGCGCACGCTGACTGACGGCACCACACCGTAACCACAAAACCACTACACCTGCTTATGAATATGTCTTCTCTCAACGCGCTACGCGCTCTGGCCATTGCCGGAGCGCTCGCGCTCGCTTCTGCGGCGCAAGCCCAGATTCAGTTTCAAGTGCAGCTCGACACGAGCTCGCTGATCACCAACCCGGCCGGTCCGTTCACGCTGGATTTCCAGTTGAACGACGGCTCGGGCACCGGTGACGCCAACAACTGGGCCACGATCAGCGACTTCAAGTTCGGCGGCGGCAGCGCCACCGGCGGCTCCGTCTGGACCACCGGCGGCGCCTCGGGCGATCTTGGCTCATCGGTGACGTTAAATGACAGCGATCCGTTGTTCAACGATTTCACGCAAGGCTTCACACCAGGCTCCTGGCTTTCGTTCACGGTGTCGTTGTCAACGCAAGTCGATGCAGGCGGCACGCCAGATGAATTCTCATTCGCGATCCTCGATGGCAATTTCTTCAACTTGCCGACGACTTCACTGGGGACGGATACATTTGTGCAGGTGGCAATCGATAGCGGTGCTCCGACGATCCTGACGGCGAGCAGTCTCGATGGCGCGATTCCTTCGCCCACCGTGACGCCCGTGCCGGAAGCTTCGACTTACGGTCTGGTCGGCGCAGCTCTCCTTGGCTTGGTTGCTCTCAAACGCCGTCGTCGCACGGCTTCATAAATTTCAACGGTTGATGACGGATAGGCGCCATCAGCCGGGGAAGGTTTAAGCAGCGTTTGCAAGAGCGCTGTTTATCAATCGCGGGGTCCGTTCACACGGACCCCGCTTTTTTTTTACGGCGATCGCACATGCGCAACGGACCACTCGCGTTCGCCGGGCTAGGCCCGTTTAACTCGGATCGCGAGGCGGAAAGAAGACCGTGGCGCGAACATCGTGTGAATTACCTTAGCCATGCTCATCGTAACCACTGTATACGGGGAGGCGCGGGACCGCTACACTTAGGGCGATGAAAGTTCTACGAGTGAGGGAGTGGAAATTGAGAATATGCGCACTATCGATTTTGGGCATGCTGCTTTGGCCGTTAAGCGCCACGGCTAACCTGATTTTCACGGAGCAAGCGATCGTTAATGAAGTTCCTGACAACTCCGGAGATGGAGCGGCGAGCCAAGGTTCAAAATCTGCCGCTACGCCGGCGTCCGCTGGCGACTCGATCACGCTTTCCTATGAAATTTCTGAACCTTCTGCGAATCCGTTCGGCGACGGAGATAGTGTCGTCTACGATAATGTTCACGTTGTGATCCGAACGGGTGGAGAAAAACTTTTCTCCGCCGACGACGTGGAGCTTAGCGTATTTGAGCTAACCGGATTTTACGGTCTTTACATTTTCGATCGAAAAGGGCTGCTGTACGATTTTCTGGCCTCTAATTCTCCTGATGTCTTGGCCCATGGATTTCTGGCGTCAAATCTGCCGATCGACCATTTTGATTCTCAGAACAACGGGAGCATTTTCGCGAACGGTCAGCTCATCGGCTTCCAGAAGCTTTCTTATCAGCTTTCTGGCGACTTACCCACGACGCCCGTGCCGGAGCCGGCGAGCTACGGTGCGCTCGCCGGTCTGGCATTGATCGCCCTTGTATCCGCGAAGCAATTACGACGCGGCCGGTAATCCGGACATCCGAAATTGCCGCTGTAAAAGTCGCAATCGGAGGAAGTAGCGGCTCACTTTTTAGTCTCCGCATTTGATTCGGCAGCTTCGCGGTCCCGATCGTAGACAAGCGTCTGATAAGCTTTTTCGCCTCCGCTGAACGAATCGGAGACCGTGCGGATTGCCAAGCGGTCAACCTTGTCGAGCACCGTCCAGCTCTCTCGCGACTCGAACTTGTTTCCGTTTGGGCCCATCGCAGGATACGCGATCGAATGGAGGGATAACACGGTTTTGTCCGCGTTCAGTTCCACCATGGTGACACGAGGCGCCCCCATGAACTTTGAGTTGGTTCCGGAGCCATCGAGTTTATAAACTTCGCTGGTTACGTCGTCATCAGTGTACTCTCGAATGCGCGTCGAGCGCACAGTGAGTGAGTCGGGAGTTTGGGTGACCTCGAGTTTTGCGGGCACCCAACCGGCGCCGCCTTTGCCGAGGTGACTGGCCTCTGTATTCAGAATCCAATTACCGGAGAAATTCGTCGGGCGCGACTCAGCATGAAGCACCGGCAGATGGCTGGCGTGACGATAGTCGGCGGTGATTTCGGCGAAGGCGGGCGATTGCTGTGTCAGCACATGCTCGCCGGAGAAAGCGATTTCGTAATCGGTCTGCGTCGTGTTCCGAACCATCCCGGTCCAAACCGCATAATACGTCCAGAGTGGCTGTTTCTCGAAAACTTCCGGCGCTGGGACATTGCCAACTTCAGCGAGCGCCAGCGGTTTACCCTGCGAAAGCTTAATCAGACTGTCATAATAAGACTGCGCGAAATCGTTACCGTAAACATCGAGTCCGAGCACGTCGACGTAGTTGAGTCCCGGGAAAAACTTCTCATGCTCCATCCCAGGTTTGCTCACGCGATCCATACTCCAAAGCCAGAGCAGATTCTTTAAATGATGATAGTTTACGAATCGGTCGAAGATTTGGCGATAAAGCGCAGCCGTCGTGTACTGACCTTCCGTGCGTCCGCCCCACCAGAACCAGTCGCCGTTCATTTCATGGTATGGACGCCAGATGACGGGGACGTGGGCGTCTTGCAACTGCTTCAAAAATCCCGCGATCGCGTCGACTTGTGCAAGCCAGTGCGTGTAGGTCGAGGTGCCTGGCGTGAGCAAGTCCTTGAATTGATTTTCCAAAAGCCGGCCTTGTACGCTGTGGAGCGCGGCCGGATCGGCGTTCGGCAGCGGGCGGAAAGTGACGGGTTCTTCAGCCGTCGGTGGAACGGCATGCCAGCAAAGACTAATAATTGACCCTTGTTGGTGCTGGCGGATCGCCTCGGCCACAACGATCGAGCGCGATTGATAGGAATCGGAATCACCAGGGCCGGCGAAGCCGAAATCAGAAGTCCACACCGCGGGAATTTTGCCGGTATAATTGGTGGCAAAGTTTGAATTGCGCCCGCCTGCAGAAGGCGGGTTGTGTTGACCGGTTAGCGTGTAGTGCCCCGAAATTTTTCGGAGTAGATCGTACAGCGCGACCGCTTCCGGCATCGCCTCTGGCGTGACCGGTTTGGTGACATCGACCGCAGCTTGGCCGGCGGAAATCGTTGCGGACGGGGCTGACTGCGTGCTCGATTGAGCAAAGGAAGCGACGCCGCTGAGGACGAACAATGGGGCGACCGTCGCGATAAAACGAGGGAGAGAGGGCATTGGTTTAAAATGGAATTTCGAAGGCGGGATCGTCGAGGACAACCGTACTCATTCGTGAGGATTGGCCGAGGCCAAGGGCCGACGCGCAATTCGCCGATGATCGTCTTGTCAGTCGCCAGCTCGACGGCCGCGCCGCACGATTCCAATATAGACGCGCCAAGAGTCTATTTACAGTCAGATGCATCGTCACTGATTTCTGTTTCTCCGGGTTGGTCAATTTCATTCCTTGGTGCCGCGCTTAGCAGTAATAACAGTCATTAAAATGTTTTTCTGAGCGCCACTCATTTGCTCAATTTGTCACTCTTTTCGTCCTTAATACAGTTGCCGTGATTGTTTTATATAAATAATCAAAATTGTAACCTGTAATATAAAGGTGTCTTTTTAGATACCTCCCTGCTGTGGACGTTGAAAATCACCCTCCCGCGCCGACGGCAGCGGTTGGCACCGACAAGGTTTCGCCGCGCGCGGACCGAACGGCCGACGATTGGCGCGTAAAACCGCCGTCTCTTTCGTTGCCCAAGGGAGGCGGTGCGATTCGTGGTGTTGGCGAAAAGTTTTCAGCGCATCCTGTGATGGGGACTGGAGTTTTCTCCGTCCCGATTGACATACCACCCGGGCGCTCGGGGTTTGGTCCGCAACTTGCGCTGACCTACAACTCTGGCGCCGGCAACGGTGCTTTTGGACTCGGTTGGGATTTGTCACTTCCTCAGATCACGCGCAAGACCGAGAAGGGACTTCCGCGTTATCAGGACGCCCAAGAGTCGGACGTTTTTATTCTATCGGGGGTCGAAGATTTAGTTCCGACTCTCGTGCAGTCGTCTGGCCATTGGTCTGCGGAAACGATTCCCAATCAATTTCTCGGGACTGAAGAATATTATATAAAGCGATACTGTCCCCGCGTTGAAGGTTTGTTCGCGCGAGTCGAGCGATGGTCGAATCGCAACCGGCGCGAGGATGTTCGCTGGCGTTCTATCTCGAGAGACAACGTCACTACCTGGTATGGGTGCGACGCAAACAGTCGCATCGCTGACCCCAACGATTCTACTCATATCTTCAGCTGGCTCGTCTGCCAAACCCACGACGACAAAGGAAATGTCGTCGTTTATAATTATATATCGGAAAATGATGCCGGAGTAGATAAAACTCAGGGCCACGAATGCAATCGCCCCGCTGGCGCGCGGACCGCCAAGCGCTACTTGCGCAATGTTCGCTATGGCAATCGCACGCCGTATTTTCCAAAATATGGATCAAATCCTGCCGTTTCCCTGCCCGGCGACGACGACTGGATGTTTTCAATTTTGCTGAGGTACGGTGAAAACGGATACAGCGTGCAGTCGGCGCCGGGAGCAGATCCGACGGTAGTTACGTCCGCTTTTGACCTTTCGCCATCGGTAACGACTTGGCCACTGCGGAAAGATCCATTTTCCGATTATCGCCCAACTTTTGAGGTCCGCACCTATCGATTGTGCAGGCGCATCGAGATCTTTCATCACTTCAAATCCGAACTGCAAACCGCAGCGTGTTTGGTGAAAGCCACTGAGTTCGCCTACGATGAGGACCCGGCAATCAGCACGTTATCGTCAGTCACGCCCTCTGGATACTTGCGCCAAGCGGAAAGTATTTACTGGCAAAAGTCCTCTCCTCCCGTCGCGTTCAAATATACAAAGGCCAAGATTAGTGCGGTCGTCCACGAGGTCGATTTGTCTTCATTAGAAAATTTGCCCAGCGGTCTGGGCGGAACGAACTCTCGTTGGGTGGACCTCGACGCCGAAGGTTTGCACGGTGTTTTAACTGAAGTACAAGGCGCGTGGTACTATAAACGCAACGTGAGCGCTCTTCCCCTGCTAAATGGTTCCGGAAGTTTAGAGAACCGAGCCCGTTTCGGGCCTCTTGAATGTGTCGGACAGATTCCCGGACTCGATGCGTCTGACAGTTTACGCCACCAATTTCTCGATCTGGCAGGGAACGGCCGGGTCGCCGCGGTTGCGTTCGGCGGTCTCGTGCCAGGATTTTGCGAACGCACCAACACGGACACTTGGGGCCCTTATCGAGCCTTTCGTTTTCGGCCTAATATTGATTGGAATGATCCGAGTTTGCGGTTTATCGATCTCACGGGCGACGGATTACCCGACGTATTGATCGCAGATGATAATGTTTTTTCATATTATCCGTCGCTGGGTACAGATGGTTTAGACCGGGCTGCTTTTATTTATCAATCCTTCGACGAAGAGTCAGGGCCGCGCCTACTCCAAGATGATGCTAGCACGGCTATTTTTACGGCGGATATGTCCGGCGATGGACTCGCTGATTTAGTCCGCATTCGTAATGACGAAGTGTGTTATTGGCCCAATCTAGGTTATGGCCGTTTTGGCGCCAAGATAACGTTCGAGAATGTCGTTCCGTTTGATGCTTGCGACCAATTCGATCCCAAGATGATTCGCCTCGCAGATATAGATGGATCCGGAACTACAGACATTATTTACCTCGGACGAAATCGGGTTTCCATCTATCGAAACTATTCTGGCAATCGCTTGGGGGATGTTGAACTAGGCGTAAATTTTCCGTCGATCGACGATATTACTGCGATCGAAACCTGTGATCTTCTCGGCAACGGGACGGCGTGCCTCGTTTGGTCCTCTCTCCTGAACCCCGATGCTGGTCGCCAAATGCGCTACGTTGATTTGATGGGCGGCCAGAAGCCTCACCTGCTGGTCAAAACCATCAACAATCTCGGCGGGGAAACAGAAATTAGTTATGCTCCCTCGACGCGATTCTACCTCGCAGATAGGTCGGCCGGGCGCCCTTGGGCGACAAAGCTACCGTTTCCGGTACACTGCGTAGAACGTATCACCGTAACCGACAAATGGCGCGGCACGCGCTTTTCCACGACCTATAGCTACCATCACGGATATTTTGACGGCGTGGAGCGGGAATTTCGCGGCTTTGGGCGCGTCGAACAGGTCGATTCCGAAAGCTTCGGAAAGTTTCTCCAGGCCAATGCAAAGAGCCCATATATAACCTCCGATAAAACTCTCTATCAACCGCCAATCAAAACGGTGACTTGGTACCACACCGGATTTTCCGAAGACCTGAGCCGAGTGTTGGGAGCTTTCGAAAAAGAATATTTCAAGATTTCCGGTTTCAAAGAAATCGAATTACCCCAACCCAGTATTCCGAACGGGCTCTCTAACGACGAATGGCGCGAGGCGGTCCGCGCATACAAAGGAACGGTGCTTCGCCAAGAGACATTTGAGTTGGATGCGCAAGCGCTCGCCCGAGATCAACACGTTCCAGTCCGGCTTTATAGCGTCAATTATCACAATAGTAATATCCAGTGTCGCCAGCCGCGATCGGGAAATCGTTACGCCGTATTCCTGGTCACCGAAAGCGAAGGGCTGGGTTATCTTTACGAGCTAAATCTCAAAAGTGGCGGCCCCGATCCGCGAATCGCGCACACTCTCAATCTAAAGATTGATGAATTCGGCCAAGTTCTTGACTCCGTCACAGCCGTCTACCCGCGCATCGGTACGCACGTTGATCCGACGCTCACAAACCAACAGCTCGACCTAATTCATTCGGTCCAAAACCGAGAACAGCATCTGATGGTATCGAGTGTGCGCTTCACCGATGATATCCTCCAAATGCATACCTATCGATTGCGAGTGCCTTATCAGACGCAACAATGGGAGCTGACCGGCGTAAAGCCCCAAGGGACGATTTTCACTTTGGTGGAGTTACAAGGCCTTGATCCGGCCGGCACCGGGGCAGCGGAAATTTCATACCAGGAAGTGCCGAACAACACGTCGGCTCAAAAGAGAGGGGTCGAATCCACGCGAATTCTCTTTTTCGCCGATGATCTTAAAACCGCGCGGCCATTGGGCCAACAAGGCGCCCTGGCGCTTCCTTTCGAAACGTACCGCCTCGCTCTCACCGACGATCTTGTTGACCGAGCTCTCGCCGACACGGCTCGACAAAATGCCGTTTATAGCGTGCTGACAGCGCAGACTGCAGGGTATCCGACTCTCGGGTACTACGGAGGCGATGCTCTATTTCCAGGCGCACCAATCACCCCGACCCCGCTGGACGAGCAATACTGGATCGCCTCCGGCCGGTCTGGATATGGCACGAATGCGTCTCAACACTTTTATCTACCGACTGTTTTCACCGACGCATTCGGGAATGCCACAACCCTGAACTACGATGTAAACGATCTGTACATTGCGTCTAGCGTCGACCCCCAAGGCAATCGCACCGAGGTAACCCAATTCGATTTTCGCATTCTAGCGGCCCGAGAGCTTAAAGATGCCAACTACAATCTCACCGAGATCCGTTTCGATATTCTCGGCCTAGTCGTGGCCATCGCGATTAAGGGCAGCGGCGCCGAGGGCGATAACTTTATTGGCTTCAACGATCAACTGGCTAACCCGACGACATCCGATCTCGAGTCATTTTTTACCGCCCCTATATTTGACGATACGGAAGTGACTCCCACGAAATGGCTGGGTAATGCGACCTTGCGGTTTATATATTATTTCGGAGAAAAGAAGGACACTTCAGGCACCACCCAGTGGGCCGCCCATCCGGCCAGCGCCTGCTCCGTTGCGCGAGAAAAGCATGTGGCGCAACTTAGCGCGGCGGCGACAAGTCCCCTCCAGATCGCTTTTGAATATAGCGACGGTCTCGGCAATGTATTCGTCAAAAAAAACCAGGCCGAACCAGATCCGAACGACTCATCAGGAAAACTGCGATGGATCGCAAATGGCAAAACCATCCTCAACAACAAAGGGAAGCCAGTAAAACAATACGAACCGTATTTTAGTTCAGACTACCGGGCCGAAGAGCCCGCCGAAGTCGGGGTGACGCCACTTCTATATTATGACGCGCTTGGACGTCTCGTTCGCACCGAACTTCCCGATGGCACGCTCACCCGCGTGGAGTTTTCGCCATGGCATGTGCGCACGTTCGACGCTAACGATGCCGTTAGGGAAAGCCAATGGTACGCCGATCGAGGATCGCCGGATCCAAGCGTTGCAGTTCCGAACGGCGCGTCCGCAGACACGCGGGCTGCTTGGTTGGCGGCGCAACACGCCAATACGCCGGCAGAGACGATTCTGGATAGTCTGGGTCGCGGGGCGATTGCGATCGCACACAATCGTTTTAAAGACGCCACCAGCAACTGGCATGAAGAGAAATATATAACCTACACCAAGTTCGACGCCGAAGGTAAGCCACTGTGGATTCGTGATGCCCGCGGCAATCTCGTGATGCAATTTATTGCGCCAGCAAAGGCGGCCAACAATGCAAGCGATCTCATGCCGACGAATTGCGTTCCTTGCTACGATCTGTCGGGAAACCTGCTTTATCAATTCAGTATGGACGCTGGGGAGCGATGGATGCTCATGGACGCGGTCGGAAAACCAGTTTTGACGTGGGATGTTAACGAGACGCCCGCAGGGGATGCAACGGCCCGTGAAACACGGTTCTACTCTCACGATTACGATAGTTTGCACCGCCCGACTGCACTGTGGCTCAGCGTAGACGGTGGCGCTTCAGAAATGATAGAACGATTCGAGTATCAAGACGCTCAACTAACCGACCCCAAAAAACTCAATGGGCAACTCGTTCGTCATTATGATTCCAGCGGACTCGCCCAGGTCATCCGGCGCGACTTCAAGGGCAACACGCAGGAAGTCCGACGCCAACTCAACAATCAGCCCAGCGAAGCGATGATTGATTGGCAGACAAATCCTGGCGCAAATCTTGAGTCGGAGACATTTGTACAAATATCAGAATTCGATGCGCTCAACCGAATATCACGACTATATAATTGGAATTTAGACGCTGGTAATACAGTGGCTGTTTATGAGCGACGATACAACCGACGCGGCGCCTTGGATAGTGAGGATATCATCGTTGGAGCGACCAAAACGGCGACCACTGGGTATACCGAGCCAACGGGTGCTCGCACGACCGCGATTCAGTCCATCCGACGTAACGCCAAGGGCCAAAAGGAGTATCTGGCCTTAGGCAATGGGACGCTCACGCAATACGATTATGATGCGGCCACATTTCGACTGAAACAGATCCGCACGACGCGGCCAGCGGATTCAAATAATTTTCCCCAGCGACGTTCAAATCTTCAAGATGCCAGCATCGTCCAACAGCTTCTTTATACTTTCGACGCCGTCGGCAATATCACCCAGATCGACGATCAAGCGTATAAACCCGTCTTCTTCGACCGAGGGGTGGCCGAACCAAGGGGCCTTTACGAGTACGATGCGCTCTATCGTCTCAACTCGGCCACGGGGCGAGAGACCGCCCAAGGGAGCGACGCCGCTCGCGACGGCTCTGCGCCCGTATATGGTCGCGGTTTTCCCATCACCGACCAAACGTTACGGCAGTACACCGAAACCTACGAATACGATCCGGTGGGAAATTTCGTGGCCGTTGCGCATAGCGTGCCGACCGATACCACTAGTTCTTGGACCCGCCATTACGAAACTTTCGTCGATAGCAATCGCCTGCATTATACTTGGAAAGGAAACAACCGGACTGGCACCGAAACGGAATATCATTTCGATACCCATGGGAACATGCTAAACATTGCCAACGTTTCCCTTGGCCAGCATTTGCAATGGGATTATCGTGACATGGTTGTGGGCCTCGATCTTGTCGGTGGTGGAAGCGCTTATTATCAATACGATTCGAACAAGCATCGCATTCGAAAACGGGTTGAAAATCAAAACGGTGCTGGTGGTTATTGGGAGCGAATTACTCTGCCAGGATTTGAATTATTTCGGCGTTATAGCGGGACCAATCCCTCCACACCGCTCGAGAGCGTAGAGTTTCATCACCTGCTAGAGGGCGCGCGCCGTGTTCTGCTAGTTGAGGATATCTTGCCCAAGGTCGCGGGAGGAAATCGAAAAACCATCTTTCGCTATCAATACAGCAATCATCTCGGTTCAGCTTCGCTGGAACTGGATGCGAATGCGGCCATCATTTCCTACGAAGAGTATCATCCTTACGGCGCCAGCGCCTACCGCGCCAAAAATAGTGCGGTAGAATTTTCGCCGAAGCGCTATGGGTTCACCGGTATGGAGAGAGATGTGGAAACGGGGTTGAACTATCAAGGGGCGAGATACTACCATCTCAGCCTCGCCAGATGGGTCAGTTGTGACCCGGCGCTGATCGCCGGCGGCCTAAATTTATATAATTATGCTTCGTCGCGACCAACGGCGCTGATTGACCCCAGTGGGCGTGCGCCCGAGCCCGGTTCAGTGCTGGGAAAACGCGATATATATAAAGATCTAGATACGGCGAAAGGGTATATTCGTGAACATCTTTTACCGGGTGCGCACATCGAAAAATCCCTTAAAGAATATTTCCCGGCGAAAAAAGTAGATGCTATTATAAAGACGCTTTACCGTCGTATAGAGACAATTCTTCTCCGTTCCGACATCGCTGACCTTAAAACCTACGGTGAACTAAAAAATGGTGCGGGTGGAGTGCTAAGCGATAATGCGGCATCCCGGCTCTGGGATAAGTTTAAAGAATCGCCCGAGAGATTTTATCTGGCCACCCGTGCGCGGATCTATGCCGCGATCAAGACCGGCGGGGTGAAGCTTTCGCCCGCCCAAATCGAGGAGCTCGATGACGTGCTCAAGACGAATTTCCACCAGCTAATTCAAGCCGACTTCATACTTCAAACGGCGCGAACGATCGATAAAGCGAAGGAAAAAATTCGAGAGGTTATTCCGAAAGTGGGAGAACTGCTAAAAAAAGGTTTGGGGATCGCGAGCAAGGTCTCCGAATCGAAAGGCGCCGTCGCAGTCGTCAATTTCGCGAAGACCGGTTCGAAGTTGCTTCTCGGCGGAGTCGTGGTCGGTCTCACGGTCGCTTCCACCGCTGAGGCGGCAAATACAGGATTCGCCCAGTATCAAAAAGGCGAGCATGGAGGAGCCGCGCTCACCGGAGTCGGGGCAAGCATCAATGTATTGGCATCCACTCCCACCCCCGCTGGCAAAGTTGCCGCGGCCTTTCAAACTGGGATGGCGGCAGGAGAGCTTCTCAATACCACCTTAGATTTTGATAAAGCCGCCGCTCAAGGGGGCGAAGGAGCGAAGACTTGGGCAAAATGGTTTGGTGCCTCCGAAGATACGGCAAATTCCGTGGGGGCCGTCGGCAGTTCCATCGGCGCTCTAGGCGACTTCGCCGGACTTATCTCCAATCCTAATGCGCTGAGTCAACGCCTCTCGACGAATCTGCAGTCCTACCTGCAAAGCCTATTTTAACTTTCTGACCGAGAAAAAGCCGCGCCCTCAATATGAAATAATAATGAATACAAAAGCCAATCGACCCAATCCCGGACACTCTCCTCCGGCGGCTTCCGAATACGTGGTGCACGGAAAGGTCTTTGACGCGGCCGGAAATCCCGTCCCTGGCGTGAGGATGCAGGCCTTCGATTGCGATATGCGGACGCAGGAACTGCTCGGGAAGGCCGTGACGGACGCCACTGGTTTTTATATAATTCGTTATACATCCATTCAGTTTGCCCGAGCGGAAAAAGGTTCTGCAGATCTCCGCGTGGTAGCATCGAATGCGGATGGCAAGGAGGCGATTTCGTCCGGCATTAGGTTTAATGCAAAGCCCGACGAAACCGTCGATCTGCGATTGCCTTTTACGGGGGCCACGCTTTCGGAGTTCGAAACATTAGTCTCAACTTTGCGGCCGCTAGTGCAGGGCGTTCCGTTTCATGAACTGACGGAAGCGGATCTCGATTTTCTAGCGAGCGATACTGGAATCGACCGCGCGCGGATTGGATTTTTGCGTCAGGCAACAGCGTTTGCAATGCAAGTCTCGCCGACATCCGTCGGATCGCGCTCAACTCGCACGCGCCCCACCTCAGTCCTCAGCGTCGCGGTTTTCTATGGATGGCTGCGGAGTGGGATTGTCACTATAGAGGTTGCCGGTTTTTGGCTGCGCACAACGGTGGATCTCATTGCGGCGCTGAACTCCGCAATCGAAAAGACCTTCGTCCCGCGGTCGATCAGCCAGCAGCTCAAGACGATCGCAACCGAGATCGACCAGCAGCGTATTGAGAAATCGCTCGCGACAAGCGGTCCCGGAAAATCGGCTAGCCTCGGTGACCTGCTGGCAACCCTACCTACGGCTTTACCGATCAAGCATCAGCGTGCGGTTGCGGCCACGTTGGCATCGACGTCCGTTGACGACGCGTCCTTTGCAAAGCAGCTGGGCGCCGCCGGGATTTCCGGGCCGCGCATTCTCGATATTCAGCGCACGTTGCGGCTTGGTGTTCTCACGCGGCAGCACCCCGCCCTCACGCGGCGGCTTCAATCTCTGGCAAAGGCTAAAGGCGACTCATCGCTAAAACCGCTCGCTCAACTCCAAAATGACGACTGGCTCGATCTCGCGTATTCCTTCGGTCCCCCCCCGGGTGCGTCGATCGCGCCCGAAGAGTATGCATCACAGTTAGCGGCTTCGATCGAAAAACTTCATGCCACACCCGCGCTCGTGGCCAAATTGAGTGGAAACTCACTCGCCGTCAGTCAGCCCGGATTCGCGGCCGTCGGGGACTTTCTGAAAACTCACGAGGATTTCGATTTCGCGAAGACGAACATTAACGCTTACCTCGACCAAGCCAAAGTGGCGACGGGCGACCAGCGCAACTCCCTCGGTACCGCCTTAGGAAAATTGCAACGTATCCGTAAACTGGATGCGACGTGGGACGAAGTCGGCATATTCATTAACCAAGGCTTCTCATCGCCGCTCGATATTGCGGCGGCGGGCATCGACCGGGTCGCCGGGCGAATCGGCGACGCCGCCAAGCCGGACCGCATCCAGGCGATCGTTACGAGCGCGCACGTGATTCATGACCAGAGTCTCGCGCTCCTCACTAATCATGCGCCCCGCTATACCCGAAACTCCATTTCTGTCCTGCCGCCTGCGCCAGCCGTGGACGTCTCTATTCTTCAAAACTATCCTTCGTTGCAGGAACTCTTCGGCTCGTTGGATACCTGTGAGTGTCGCGACTGCCGATCGGTCCTTAGTCCAGCGGCCTATTTTGCCGATCTTCTGAATTTCTTAAAACCCAGCTCCGCTGCTTATCGACGTCTCTATAATCGCCGACCAGATCTTTGGGACGTCGAATTGTCCTGCGAAAACACCGAGACACAGCTTCCTTATATCGACCTGGTTTTGGAGATTCTCGAAAACGCGGTGGCCCTTCCGCTCATCTTGGCTCTACCGGCTGGCACCAATGCCGCCGCAGCCCTGGCTCAAAACCCTCTCGGTCCCGCCATCACCAATGTTTTGGGTAAAACCACCTTGCGTTTGGGAACCGGGCTCACCGCGGTTGCGAACACCGCGACCTTCGATGGAATTTCACTTTGGACCATAACGGATGATCGACGCCGGTGGGTTATCCAAGACTGGCTCGAATCATTCTCCGTGCAGTTGGCCAACACCGACTTCGGCGTCACCACAAACCAACTACAAAACATCGATGTTCCGACGCTCATCTCCGGATTGAACCAGGCGCAACTGGCGAGTGCGGATCAAGACTGGTTGAACAGCCTTCTGCTCAATGCCGCTCAGGCGGGATCGCATGTCGGGATTTTTAATCCGAGCTTTTCCACCACCAGCCTGGGTGCGAACTGGCAGTGCCGATTTCAACTGGGCGCTACCGTCGAGACGCGGCCTGCCGCCCACGGTTCGAAAACACTAACTCTAAAATCGAAGAGCGGTGTCGTGCTGTTCACTAAACGATATAGTGCAGCGACCATCGCCACGACGGTTCAACTCCTAAACCATGGTCGAGTGGGCGGAATTTTGTCAGCCATCTTGCCGGCAGGTTTCCAGTTCACTGCGCAAACGAGCGTCGGCGGTCGCTGGACTGTATTGAGTCAGTCCCTACAAGCCGAGATCGCGCACCTGCCCGAAAAGGTTGAGGTTTCCGCCCTCGCCTACCAAAGTTCTTCGACGAACCGCGATCTGACCGTTGAGCCGGAGAATCAAAATCCTGAGGCGTATCGTCAGCTCCAGAATGCGAACTTTCCCTGGACGCTGCCATTCAATCTTCCACTCCTAGAAGTGCGGGGATTTTTGGGGAAAACCAACGCGTCGCGTCTTGCACTGCTCGAAACCACTGCGCCCGACAATTATCTTTTGTCCAACGTCGTTGCGCTCGAGGTGCTCGGAATTTCTCCGGAAGTCGCCGCGCTCATTACCACGCCTGCTTCGACGACCTCGCTCATCAACACTCCATTGTGGGGTTATTGGGGGCTGACCACTGACTCGCAAGGCCGAGCAACTATCTACGACGCGTCTTCCGGTGACACCTTCACCGACCAGCCAATGGCGTTGTTAGCGCGTGTTTCGATCGTGTTACAACAGGCACGGCTGAGTTTCAACGAACTGCTCGCCTCGCTCGAAACGAAATTTGTCCGATCTGCATCGACCGCTGCTGTCTCGATTCTGCCGCTGGACGAATGTGACCCAAGTAAACTCACCCTTACCAATTGGACCCCGGTCCACCTCGACCGTCTGCACCGTTTTGTCCGTCTTTGGCGCGCTCTCGGTTGGAAGCCATCAGCACTCGACCTGGCTCTCGCTTCTGCCAGCGCAGTTAGTAACCAGTTTTCGAATACGCTGAAGCAGCTTTCGTACTTCGCACGGCTCCAGCACCGGCTCAATCTCCTCATCCCGACGATCGCGAGCTGGTGGGGCATTTTTGTCACCCCGGATTATCATGACTATTCGGTCCCGGGCGCACCGGAAATTCTTTCGGTCTACGAACGGATCTTTCTCAGTCCGACGCTTCACACACCGACCGATCCAGATTTGGTCCCAACTGGTTCACCGCCGACCTTGCCATCAGAGCTGTCGGGTCAGACTGCGATCGCACTCTCGACGAAAGCCGATCTGGTCGGCGCGGCTCTCAATCTTGCGCCCGAGGATATTCAATCTCTCGCGGACGACCAACTGGGCGCGAATGCAATTCTAACCTTGAGCAATCTTCAGAAATTGTTTCGCGCAGCGACCCTGGCGAAAGCGTTGCGTCTTTCCATTTCGGATTTCTTGACCGCTCGAAAGTTGCTCGAAACGGAGCCGTTTGCTGATCCCACGGTAACGTTAGGGTTTTGCCGAGATGTCGCCTTCTTCGCAGCGTCGGGATTCCGCTGGGACGAACTCGCGTATTTGTTTTTCCATGACACAACACCTGGCGTGGCGATCGTCCTCACCGACGATACTGCGACTCAAAACCTGCAAAACTTGCGCGCGGCTTTATTGAGCGACACCCAGTCCATTGATGGAAAGCGTGATCTCGCCATTGGTCGAATCGCTGACCTTTTCAGTCTCGACCTTGCTATTGCCCACGAACTGCTCACCGCTCGATTGACCAAGCCGAGTGACGGGACTGTTGCAGCGTCAGAAGTGTTCATCGATCCGAATTTCACGGACAAAACGGAGATCGACCGGCCCACGACCGCCGCAAATTTTCCGGACGCTTTCGGACTTTTTCAGAGACTCAATAAACTGGCGGCAATTTTTTCGCGGCTGCGAATCGATGCTCTTCAGTTGAGCGTGTTGGCTGATCCGCATTCTAGCCAAGGCGGATTTCTGGTCGGCGATCCAAACAAGTTGCCGATCGGCGCGCCCACCGGTTCGATCGCAACTATTTTCACCGATTGGCGCCGCTTGGTCGCGCTTTGCCGGTTGCGCGATTCTTCCGCGGGGCTTCCGGCGATGCTTTCATCCTATGGGGCCGCGCTTGTGGCCAAGGATGCAAGTAAGGTTCTCAACGTAGTGACGGACGCACTACAAGTATCGTCCGAACGAGTCAAAGAAGCGGCCGCTACCCTTTCGATCGACGTCACCTCCATTCCAGTCCTTTCCGATCCACTCAAGCTGACGAATTGGTTCACGCTCGTTGCGACCTCGAAAAAACTTGGCGCGACCAAAGCCGACCTCGATACATTGATGGCCGCAACCACCGACTTCGACACCTCGGCACTCGCGCGTAAACTGCTGCTCGCGCGCAATCGTGACGACGTCGGGCAAAAATTAGTGCGCGAAGTTTCCGATCAACTCCGCACACAACAACGAGATTCTCTCGTCGATTTTCTCATCGCGCTCGATCGGCTCCGTGACGCCGATGAGCTTTATGAGCAATACTTGATCGACGTGGAGATGTCGCCCTGCTTTCCGACCACGCGGTTGCTGCAGGCAACGGCTTCGGTGCAACTTTTTATCCAGCGGTGCCTCGCGAATCTTGAACCGAATGTGCGCCTGGTCGCCGGGATCAACCAAACCACCAACGCACTGCGCGATCAATGGGAATGGATGAAAAACTACCGTGTTTGGCAGGCGAACCGGGAGGTCTTTCTCTTTCCGGAAAATTGGCTGTATCCAGATCTTAGAGACAACAAGACGGAGCTCTTCACCGCCTATGAAAGTGAGCTCTCTCAAACCCAGCCTTCGGCCGACAGCGCGCGCGACGCATTGCTCACCTACCTAGGCGATCTAACCGAGTATGCGCAGGTCACAGTCATGGGCATGTATCTCGACACCACGGGGACACCGACGCTTTACGCAATCGGCCGTTCACCAAATCCGCCCTATCAATATTTTTGGCGGACTTGCCAGAACTTCGGTCAAGATTTGATGCAATGGACCGGGTGGGAAAAAGTTGCTCTTGATCTCTCCAGCGAGCACGCGATTCCTTTCGTTTTCGAGGGGGATTTTCACGTCGCGTGGCCAGTCATTCAAAAATCTCAGACCGATAACAACGACCAACCTTGGCAGGTGCAGCTCGCCTGGGCTCGCCACACCGCCAAGGGCTGGAGCAAAAAGAAAGTCAGTCGTGATAGTTTTTCAGTGCTGCCGTTGGCGAATCGCGACGAGCGAACGCTGCTCGCATTTCGCGCCGCGCAGACCTCGGTTGGAATGGACCTCCAGTGTTACACATCGGTCGCAAACAACTCGCTCGGCCTCAAGCCGGTCACAGCCGATGCCACTGATCATTTCCAAGTCACTAGCAGCGTAGCCGAGTCCAACCAAAGCACCTACGTGACTTTCGTCGTGCGTGCGTATTTGAAATTCAATGACACGACGCCACCGACTTATCAGTCCGCCACCGACGTCACGTTCGAGGGACTGGGCTTTTTCTGTGGAGAATATTTTTTCGGAGTAGCGCGATCTGCCTCTGGCGTCATTTCTTTGACTGGCGACCAGAATGCCTACTCGCTCGCATCATCGAGCGGCGTCGATTTCTCGTTCGTCGTGGGGACGTTCACAAAATTCATCCCGAACGCGCCATCGTCCGCTACATTTACCCTCGACGTGCGCGCGACGGCGAAATTTGACGGCCAAACGTTGCCGCAAGTGACTATTTCACCCACGCTCAAAACCCAGTTTTCGCAGACGTGCCTCCTGGAATTTATTTTCGATGCGGGGACCAATCCGGATCCTTCCATTGCCGCAGGCATCCCGCTGCCGATGGCGTACACAGGCCGTTTCGCTTTTTCGATCGGTCGGGACGTCGAGTTCGTGTCGGAGAAATCGTTACCTTCGCTCGCACTGCCTCCGCATACCTTTGCCTCGATGAGCGGATTCCAGGAAACCTCGGACGAGACGAGTCAGTTTGGATTTCAACTGGACTCGAACGAGCCGCTAGTTTTTGGCGCATCGACCAACGCGCTTTTCTTTCTCTGTGAATCGAGCCAATCTCAAACTGGATCGAGTGCGACAACGTCTCCGGATTTGTGGTATTTCGAAGAGGGACAGAACCGATTTTATCTCGCGTTGCAGTCAGACGCGACGCCGCCGCAGCTCACGGTGTTTCCGTCAAGTTACACGGAGTCGTCAAACTTCGTAGTTCGCGCGATCCAAGATTTGGATACGCTGTACGATCCGGCACAGCAGAGCGCCACCTTTGGCGCTGAGCAGCTGAGCGCTTATTTGACGAACACCGCTTTCACGCTGACGGAAGATCCGCGGACGAACTCGGCGCTCGGGTTCGATTTGCGGATGCCCTGCGCCATCCATCAGTGGGAAACGTTCCTTCATTTACCCCTGCGGACCGCCCAACATTTGACGGAGCAACAGCGTTTCGAAGATGCGCAAACCTGGCTGCAATTTGTTTTTGATCCTACCACCGCCGCTCCAGGCGGCGGGTTGGCGAAGTTCTGGCGATTCTGGCCGTTTCAGCAGGATGTGCGTCCGGCCAATATCCAGCAGTTACTCACGATCTTGGCTGACCCAGCTGGTGACAGTTCGATCAAACGTAGCGTTCGAAATCAAATCGCAGCGTGGCGAGTCGCTCCGTTTCTACCCCATGCGGTCGCGCGGATGCGTCCCAGCGCTTACCAATGGAGCACTGTCTTTGCCTATTTGGACAACTTACTCGCATGGGGCGATCAACTCTTTCGAGGTGAGACGCGAGAATTGATCGCCGAGGCCACTCAGCTCTACGTGTTGGTTGCTAAGATTCTTGGTCCGCGCCCACGCATCGTGCCCTCGCGCGTGACGGTCGAAACGCTTAGCTATCGCGATCTCAGGGGCAAGTGGGACGATTTTTCCAATGCGTGGATTGAAATGACCGATCTCCAACCTGTAACTGCGAGGGAAGACGTTCCATCCAAGTACTCCGCGGCCGGATCGAAGGCAGTCGTTTCAAAAACGCCGCCTACCCAGGTCTTCTCCTCGCTAGGCGTGTTGTACTTTTGCGTGCCGGCCAACGATCGCTTGCTGACGTATTGGGACCAAGTCGACGATCGTCTTTTCAAAATTCGACACTGCCAAAATATTGACGGCGTCGAACGGGCTCTCCCCCTTTTCGACCCGCCGATTGATCCCGGGCTGCTGGTGCGAGCAACCGCGTCAGGGATAGATATTTCGACGGCGTTCGCGGATCAGGCGGCACCGCTTCCAAATTTTCGTTTCACGCCTTTGGCGCAGAAAGCGACCGAGCTCTGCAACGAACTCAAATCGCTTTCCGCCGCACTACTGGCTGCACTGGAGAAAAAAGATGCCGAGCAACTCGCTCTGTTGCGATCAAGTCAGGAGATCGAACTCCTGAATCTCGTGACTCAAGTGAAGCAAAAGCAGATCGACGAAGCGCAAGCGCAGGTAGATGGGCTGCTCGTGAGTCAGGATAATGTGCTTGAACGTTTGAATCAGTATCAACGTCTCCTCGGTCAGTCGGCAGCATCCTTCTCGGAAGGCGGCGATCCGGTGGTGGAACAGTCGTCGCCTTTACAGATATCCAAAGATGCAACGGGCGATTCGGCTGGGCTCGGACTGATCAAGCCTGAGCAGGATCAGATCGGCAAGCTGAACGAAGCTCTCGGCTGGGCGTGGACGTCGGGAATCGCGAGCGCGGTCGCGTCGGTGCTACATCTTATTCCCGATCAGCAGGAGGGAAGCCCAGTGTTTCAGATCAAGTTTGGTGGCACAAATCTTGGTTTGGCCGCGAGCGCGATTGCCAGCCTCGCCAGCACGCTCGGGGCCGACGCGAATCACCATGCGACTCTCGATAGTATGTTTGCGGGATATCAACGCCGCAGCGATGAATGGATATTTCAGAGCCAAGTCGCGGTCGGAGATTATAAACAGCTCGATAAGCAAATCGCCGCCGCGCAGATCAGGCTAGCGATGGCGCAGAGCGAATTGGCAAATCACCAAACGCAGATCGAACACGCACAGGCGGTGGACGAGTTCATGCGCCGACAAAAGTTTACCAACCAGGATCTTTATCAGTGGATGGTTACCCAAATTTCGGGCGTGTTTTTTCAAACCTATCAATTGGCTTATGATCTCGGGAAACGCGCCGAGCGCGCCTTCCGCCACGAGCTCGGGATACAGGACTCGAATTTCATACAATTCGGGAGCTGGAACAGCCTAAAAAAGGGACTGCTGGTCGGAGACAAATTACACAACGACTTAAGGCGAATGGAAATCGCGTTTTTGGACAAAAACAAACGCGAGTTCGAACTGACAAAACACGTCTCGCTGCGACAACTCGATCCACTTTCATTGCTGCAACTCAAGGTGACCGGCAAATGCCAGGTGACTGTGCCGGAGTGGCTGTTCGATATGGATTGCCCGGGACACTACTTCCGGCGAATTAAAAATGTCGCGCTTTCGATCCCAGCCGTCGTCGGGCCCTATACGAGTTCGAACTGCACACTTTCCCTGGTGAAGAGCACGATTCGCTTTTCGACTGCGCTCAACGCCGCCGGAGAATATGAACGCGACGCACAGGCCGATGAAAGCGCGCGCTTCGTCGATGGTGAAGCGACGATCACATCGGTCGTGACCAGCACGGGAAATAACGACACTGGGATGTTTGAAACAAATTTCCGCGACGAGCGTTTCCTTCCTTTCGAAGGCGCAGGCGCGGAAAGCACCTGGACGCTGGAACTGCCAAAAGATTTTCCTCAGTTCGATTATGCGACGATATCCGACGTGGTGCTTCACATGCGCTACACGGCGCAGGCCGCGAGTAACCTGCATGACGCGGCGGTCACGTACGTGAAGACCGCAGTTGCACAAAAGGGAGAGCTAGGACTCCTGCTCAATCTCCGCTACGATTTCGCAACCGCGTGGTACGCGTTCGTAAATGGAACTGGTTCATTCAGCGCTGTTCTTACGCGAAATTATTTCCCCTATGTTGCTCAGGGAAAAACGATCAAGATTAGCCAATTCACGATCTACAACGGTTACGATCTGTCTCAGTATCACGACATTGGAACGGCCACCGATTTAACCAACGCGCAGCCCACCTACGCGATCACGGCCGCCGAGGATACCACCGTCCCCAAAGTTCTCATACGAGACATCAGCGCGAGCGTTTTCATGATCGTGAAATATTCGCTGGCGTAACTGCGCCGCAAAATCCCCGAAACCGCCTCTATCCATCCCCGCTTCGCGGAAATAGTGAAGATTGGTGGACCCGATCAGGTTCGAACTGACGACCTCCTCAATGCCATTGAGGCGCTCTTCCAACTGAGCTACGAGCCCGCGTCCAATCAGAGGGGTTGAAAATCAGTCTTTCACGGGTGATGGCAAGGACAAATTGTCGCTCCAATTGGCCATATTCGTCCGGGCAATGTAGCGTTCCATCAACGGATATCAGAACGCGTTTTCCCCTTCGTACGTGGAGCGCAAACAAACCATTTCATCCAATAATCCATTTTTACAATGGGTTCATAGTTGAGCGCTAGGACCTTCTTGCGGTGGGCTCTGACGGCTGCTTTTGTAAAATGACCCCACTATGAAGCTGCTCACTGGCGCGGTTGTTTCACTTGTCCTGGCCTCTTTTCTTCATGCTCTTAATGAGGGCGACACGCTCGAACAGGTTTTTGCCGAAAAAGGCAAACCGGTCAGCCGCGCCGAAGCCGGTCCTGTAGTGATTTTAAACTACAGCGATTGTAGTGTTCAATTTCGCGACGGTTTGGTCTCTTCAATAAAATCGAAAGCACAGGCTCAAGGTCCCATCACGCACGCAGTTTCACCGAGCGTTTCCGCCGCCAAACCTGTTCGCGCGATCGCGAGTGACGCCGCAGGCAGCACTGAGAACGCTGGATGGGTTACCGACGTAAAAGGCGCGCTTTCCCAAGCGCAGGCGCAGAACAAACACGTTTTCCTTTTCTTCACTGGCTCGGATTGGTGCGGTTGGTGCAAACGTCTCGACCGCGAAATTCTTTCGACCGACGATTTTAAACACTACGCCGCCGACAATTTAATTTTGGTCGAACTCGATTTTCCACGGCACCACCCACAAGCCGAAGATCTGAAAACCCAGAACGAACAGCTAGCAGCGCAATTCCGCATTCAAGGTTTTCCGACCGTCATTGTCCTGGATGGAAATGGCAGGCCCGTTGGAAGACTTGGCTACCAAGAAGGTGGTCCCGGGCCGTTTATCCACGCCCTACAGCGACTCTGATCGCCTCGCATGTTGGCCGAACATCTTTTAGGCGGCGTACTTGGTTTTCCCCTCCAAAGGCGATCGCTGTTTTTGGATCTAGGGGCGACAGACTAAATAGATTGCAGCCAAATAGGCGCACTCAATCGTCGCGCATCTTGAATGTCACCTCGCGCCGGAGTCGACCGCCACTGTCGGGGCGGTGTCCGATTGAGCCGACGGTCCGAAATGCGGACAGCACCGATTGATCGAACTCAGCACTGCCGGACGATCGTACGATCGCGACGCCACTGATTGTGCCGTCGAGGTCGATATAGAATTCCGCCTTCGCTGTTAGCAAATCGCTAAGGCCTTCTGGCCGTTGATGCGCGTCTTTCAACCGCTGGAGCAAGAGCGAAAAATATGCGTCGAGTTGGTCGGCTTCTTCGCGCGTGAGCGCTGTGCCACCTGCGCCGCCCTTTTTATTTTTGGTCGACCCGCCGATCACGCCTCCGGCAATGCCTTCGCCGTCAATCTTCGCGACTTTGATTGGGGAAGACGTTTTCGACGATGCGCTGTTGGCCTTATTCCCGAAGCGCTTGTCGAATTCTTCCTTCGTCATCTGATTATTTTTCACTGCAGCGGCAGCCTGCTTTTCGCGTTCGGCTTCCAACTTAGCTTCGCGATCAGCTTCCGCTTTTTCGCGTTTTTCGATTTTTTTCAACGTGCGTTTTTCCGCACGGTCCATCTGCCGGATAAAGTCGGGCGCCTTTGGTAAGGGCGGAGAAACGGGCGAGGTCGATGCCACGGCCACTGCCTCGAGAGGTTTCGGCTCAGCCGCGGGCGCGAACGGCGACGATTCTGGGGTCGCTTCAGCATTCGCTTTTTGGCTATCCTGGCTTCCCAGCGCGGGCGCTTCGGTCGCGCCGTAGTTATCCCCTTCGCCGGCCACGAGCTCGATGATCTTGGTCGGCGCGTTTTCGTCGTGCAGAAAATAAGCGTAGCCGAACAACGCCGCGACCGCTAGGCCGTGGATCAACAGCGACGTTAGAAAAGCGTTGGCACTACGGGCCGTCATCGCATCGCAAAAACTTGCCGCGAAAGTTCAAGGCGCTTGAGTGTCGAACGTGACGCGCGTCAGATTCGCCTTCTTCAACTCGTCGATCAGGCTGATCACTTTCTGATATGCGACAGTAGCGTCCGCGCGGATACGAATGACCGGCGGCTTGGGCTCGCTCGCGAGCGTGCGCAGGCGCGGCGCCAAATCGCGAGAATTAACCGGGGCATTGTCAATGAAGAGATTGCCCTTCGAGTCGATCGAGATAGAAACAAATGTCGTGTTCTTATCCGCCTTCACCTGCTTGCTCTTCGTTTCGATCGGCAGGTTTAGCGGGATCGACTGCTCCTGGTTGATCAGTGGCGTCGCGATCATAAAAATGATCAGGAGTGTGAAGCCCAGATCGATGAGATTGGTCACGTTCAGTTCCGCGATCGGATGCGACTGGCGTTGACGTCGAAAAGTGCGGGCCATGACGAGCTCAGTACGATTCCAACTCGATGCGATCAGCGAGCGAGCTCGCGAAGTTTTCCAGCTCGGTGATGAGCCGCTTCGTGCTCGCGAAAAGGTAATTATAACCAAAGACCGACGGGATCGCCACCACCAGGCCGGAGATGGTCGTCAATAACGCCGCGGATACACCGGGCGCGAGTGTTTGGATGCTGGCGGTCTGCTGCAACGACACTGCGCTAAACGCTTCCATCACGCCCCAGACCGTGCCGAGCAGTCCGAGAAAGGGCGCACCGGAAACGATCGAGGCGAGAAAAACCATGCTCGATTCATAACGCAAAATTTCGCTCGCCAGCGCGCGCTGGAGCGCATTCTCCGTGTGCTCGAGACGGAACGCAGACGTGTCGGAGCCACGCTCTTTGCCAATCGACGCGGCACGGGCGTATGCCTCCATCGCGTCGGCAAACAACGCCGCGTAAGGGATGCCGCGTTTATTGCGATACGACTCCGGTAGATCGAGCAAAGTGCGTTCGTCCCGGAGACGATTTTCGAACATCAAGTTCAACCGGCGCAGCTGCACGAGTTCATTGCGCTTACTGATCATCACCCACCAGGCAATCACGCTGGCAATCGCGAGGCCGCCAGTAATGACCTGGCCCGCGGGATCGCAGCGCAAAAATACATCGACCAAATTCGTGGTGGCAAAAAATGTAGAAGGCATTCCGAAAAGCACCGGCAAGCGTTGAAGCGTTTGAACGCGCCATTCAATTGAAAATGAAACATTCTGTTACATGTCTGGCGGTGCGCGCAGACCGAATCAGTTTGCACCCACGGCGGGATATTTTTTCCCTCCGCTCTTCATGAATTTCAAAGCCCGTACGTTGACTGAACTTCGCGCTCAACGCGTCGCTCACCCGAGGTTTCAAGTTCTCGCGGGCCTGGATGGTTTCGTGGACACGATCGTCTCACCCGTCGCGACGCGCGATGGTCCTGGCGAGGCGTTCACGCCTTTTGCGACCATTCCTGAATTTGGTCAACGGGTCCTGGGCGCCGCGGGCAAGAGTGCCAATATCGAACTTTATCCTCGCATGCATAAACTCGGCGGCAACGGCCCGTTGATGGCGGGCGCCATGCTTGCGACCGGCGCAGAAGTCACCTATATCGGCGCACTCGGCCGCGAAAGTATCGATCCCGTTTTCAAATCTTTTTCCGAACGCGCGCGTGTGATCTCGCTCGCCGACCCTGCGCATACGACGGCCGTCGAATTCACCGACGGCAAGTTAATGCTTGGGCAAATGAAGTCGTTAGACGAAATCACCTACGATCGCATGATCGCTGTGCTCGGCGAAAATGGCCTTCGCGAGTTGATCGAAAGCGTTGATATGATCGCGCTGACGAACTGGACGATGATCGCGGGCATGACGACGATCTTCCGCCAGCTGGTTGAATATATGTTGCCAACGGTGAAGCCGCGTGAGCGCCGTTTCTTTTTCGATCTCGCTGACCCGGAAAAACGTTCGGTCGAAGATCTCCTCGAAGCGTTGCAGCTCATTTCCCGCTTCGAAGCATTTGGTCGCGTCACGCTCGGTCTGAATTTGAAAGAAGCGCAACAAGTCGCGGTCGCGTTAAAATTGCGAATCCCGCAAGGCGACGACGAAGCGACCTTGCGCCGGATGGCTGCAGAAATTCGCGAGCATCTTCGAGTGGCCACTGTTGTCGTCCACCCGCGCGCGTCCGCCGCTTGTGCGACGAGCAGCGGCACCGCTTGGGTGCCCGGACCCTATGTCGAGGCCCCTCTAATCACTACGGGAGCCGGCGACCATTTTAACGCGGGCTTCGTCACCGCGCAGTTGTTGGGCCTGAGCGCGGAGGCGGCGCTAGCAATGGGCGTTGGCACCTCCGGCTACTACGTTCGCACAGCTCAAAGCCCGAGCCTGTCCGACCTCGAAACATTCCTCGCGAACTGGAATTAAATCCTGCAGACTGAATTTCCGATGCCACCCAAAGATCATTCTTCCCCTGGTAAACTCATCTCGTTCGAAGGTTCTGAAGGCAGCGGTAAGTCGACACAGATCGCCCGCCTCGCCCGCCGGTTTCAGAAGTTGGGCCGTGAAGTGATTTCTGTGCGTGAACCTGGCGGCACAGAAATCGGCGAACAGATTCGCAATATCATCGTCCACAATTCCAAAGGCGACGAGATGTGCGCCGAGACCGAGCTGCTGCTCTTCGCCGCGGCACGTGCCCAGCTCGTTCGCGAAGTAATCGCACCCGCGCTGCTCAAAGGTGACGTCGTTCTAAGTGATCGTTTTCTTGATTCATCAACCGTCTATCAAGGCGTAGCGCGAAATCTCTCGATGGATCCAGTTAATCAAGTCAACCGTTTTGCAGTCGGTACGGTTTTGCCTGACTTGACCATCGTAATCGACGTCCCCACGCAGATCGGCATGGCCCGCATCCGTCAGCGCGCGAGCGATCTGCCCGATCGTATGGAACGCGAGAATATCGAATTCTATGAAAAGGTGCGCGAAGGCTATCTGGTCCTCGCCAAAGGAATTCCCGATCGCTTCTTCGTCGTCGATGGCACGTTGAGTGAAGACGCCGTGGAAAAGAAAATCTGGGCGGAAGTGGAGAAACGGCTCGTGACGGCAACCGCAGCGATGCCCGCTAAAGCTGGCGTGTGATTTCTTCAGCGTTCGCCGGTGAGTTCTCCCTCTCGAAGACTCGCCGCATTCAGCCTTAGTCTTTCTCGTCTCGCGTAGTTTTTTTTCACTACAATCATATAACCGCGCATGCCCGCTGATCCCGTAGCCTGGCCCTCCGCCCTCGTCGGTACTCCAGCGATTGACGTGTTGGAGCGGGCGATCGCGACGAGGCGACTTTCGCACAGTCTTTTGTTGAGCGCCGGTGATGGGGACACGTTGACGGCGGTGGCAATCGCGATCGCGGATCGTTTGCTCAATGCGCCCGTCGATCCTGATCGCACGCATCCGACGCGTTTCGCCCCGGATCAACATCCCGATAGTTTTTTCCTAAGGCCTGCGGGAAAAATGCGGCAGATTTCTGCCGACGCTACCCGTGCTTTGATCGGCAAACTTCAAGTCTCGCCGACGCTCGCGCCACGCAAAGTCGCGATCATTTTTGATTGCGATCGGATGAATATCGCGGCGGCGAATGTGTTTCTGAAAACGTTGGAAGAACCGCCCGCGAACACCGTTTTGCTGATGTTGACGACGCGGCCCTACGCGTTGCTCTCAACGATCCGCAGCCGCTGTTTGCATTTTCGTTTTCCGTCGGACGCGGCGGGTTTTTCTCCGGCTGGATGGACTGGTTGGGTCAGCGATTATCGCGCGTGGCTCCATCAGTTAAGCGGAGGATTGAGCGACAAAAAGATCGTCACCAACGCGATTTTTGCCGCTTACGGTTTAGTCGCGCGCTTCGGAGCAATCCTCGATTCGGCAACGGACGACGTGTGGAAATTACAAAAAGAAAAATTGCCGGCTGAACTCGACGAAGACGAGGAAGTCGCGATTGAAACAGGCATCGCTAACGGCCTGCGTGCGCGCTTGTTCATCGAAATCGAAGAAGCCACCAGAGAATTTGCTTTGCCCAAACTGCGCGAGAACGACGAGGTGACGCGTCGTGCGCTGACTGGCTCGATCGAAAAGCTCGAACACGCAGTAGGATTGTTGCGAGTGAATTTAAACGAGTCAGCCGCCTTGGAAGATTTTATGTTGAGCGCGCTGCGTCTGTGGACGCGGAGGAGTTGAGCGAGATTTCCGGTCGAAAAAACGGGTGGCGTTTAGGGCGCTATTTCCTTCGCGAAAAAATTGATGGCCGTTATCCTTGGCGTACTCTCGAGCGTCTTCTCACCCCAACACCGCCTTCACAAACGCTACTCTCGCTTCCATATGTGGATTATGCCCTGAACCGGCGATTGTCACGATCCGCGAAAAGGGAAAATGGCGGCGAATCGCTGCGTGATCTTCGGACAACACATAATTCGATTTTTCGCCGATGATGAAATCGGTGGGCCCATCGAAACGGTCCGACGCCGTCAGCGAGGATGCTTCGATCGAAGGCAACGACGCCGTCAACACCGGCAAATTGACCAACCATTTCCAACCGCCAGCGCCGCTATCCCGCTCGAGATTCGTCGCGAGAAATTTCCGCATGCCCCAGTCGGCCACATGCGCCTCAAATCGTGCTTCTGCTTCGCCGCGCGAGTTAAGCGCACGCAGATCAAGCGCGTTCATGGCTGCAAATTCTGCGCGGTGCGCGTGCGATAAATAATCTTTCGGCGCGATATCTACGACAATCAAGCGTTCGACGCGTTGTGGAAAACGGCATGCGAGCAGCATGGCGACTTTTCCGCCCATGCTGTGACCAAGTAGCGTGACGCGCGCGAGCCCGTTTGCATCGAGCCACGCAAGTACGTCGTACAACATTGCTTCGTAAGTCATCAATGGCGCGTGCGGTGAGCGTCCGTGGTTGCGGAGATCGAGTGCGAAGACATGGAACGTCGCCGCCAAATCTGCACCCGCGCTCTGCCAATTGCGGGATGATCCGAGCAGCCCGTGCAATAAAACGAGCGGAGGTTTGCCAACGCCGCCGAGGTCGCGTGCACTCAGCGCGACAACACGGCGCGAGGCATCAGCTAGGGAGTGATCGATGGGCATAGATGAAACGGTGCGAACCAACTCAGGCGCAGGCGCCCGCGCAAGGAAATCGATGCTCGCCGCAGCTGCGACGAGAAAACACGCGCCGACCGGTCGAGCAAAGCACGTAGTGAAACCGATTCAACAGATCGATGGAAACGCGATTTAGCTTTCGGGCATAGACTGTCGGCAGGACCAAGTTGGATAAGTTCATCAATCACGGCCGGTGCCGAGAGCAATGGCCCTTCCCCACCACACCGGCGGGGTCCGATTGATCATTCATCACTCTGCACTCTTCATTCATCAGTAGGCATTCGCGCAACGCGCGACTCCCAAATAAATTTCGTCTTCCCATTTCCAACTCCCCCGCTCTGATTGCGCATCCAGCGCGAGACATGAGTGAAGTTAAATTGACCCCGATGATGCAGCAGTACTTCGAAGTGAAGCGCGGGCTGCCGCGCGACACACTGCTGTTGTTCCGCCTCGGCGACTTTTTCGAGATGTTCTACGAGGACGCCGAAATCGCCTCAAAAGTTCTCGGGATCACGTTGACCAAACGGCAGGACTATCCGATGGCAGGAATTCCGTTTCATGCCGCGGAAAACTACGTCGCAAAACTTCTATCGTCTGGTCGCAAAGTTGCCATCTGCGATCAGCAAGAGACCGCCAAACCAGGTAAACTCGTCAGGCGGCAGCTCACCCGTATCCTTAGTCCGGGTACAACGCTCGCGGCGAGCCAGCTCGACGCTTCGCGCAATCACTATCTCTGCGCACTCAATCACGACCGCAATGGTTTGCACGCGGCGTGGCTCGATCTTTCGACTGGCGAGTTTCGCATCGCCACGGAAACGCGCGTCGAAGATCTGCTGCCGATTCTCACGGCGCTGGATCCTGCGGAATTGCTCGCGCCCGAAAATGCTCCGGGCCTCTGGCGATCCGCGTCGCACGAATCGGGTCTACTTGGCGTCGGCGTTTTTTGCAGCGGCCGATTAGTGACCGAACTCGCGCCTTATCTTTTTGAAACCGTTTCTGGCGTTCGCTCCGTCTGCGAAGCGCTCCGAGTTTTAAATCTCGAAGGCTTCGGTCTGACTCACGATCACCACGGCCTCGGCCCGGCTGGCGCTCTCGTCCAGTACGCGACTGACAATCTCTGCGCGAAACCGGAAAATCTGCGCTCGCTGCAAGCATACCGCAGCGCTCATACGCTGCTACTCGACCCAGCAACGCTCCGCAACTTGGAGATTTTTTCATCCACCCGCGGCACGCGCGAAGGTGCATTGCTCACCGCGATCAATCGCACCGAAACCGCAGCCGGCGCGCGACTGCTCGAGCGTTGGCTCGCGGCTCCCACGCTGGATCGCGCGACGATCGTGACGCGCCAAAAGGCGGTCGGCGAATTGATCCAGCACGGCGCTATTATCAGTGAACTTTCGTCCTGTTTAAAAAATGTTCGCGACATCCCGCGCATCCTCGGTCGGATGCAAAACCGATTGCGCAATCCGCGCGAGCTCGGCGGCGTGCGCGACACCCTGGCGCAACTGCCCGCGATCCGCTCGGTCCTCGCCACCTGTAGTGACGCGCCGGCGCTCCAGCAAATCGCCGCGCGTATTCAGAACTTCGGTACGCTGCACGCAAAGCTGACCGCCGCGCTCGCGGACGAACTCCCGGCCGATACGCAAGATGGTAATTTCATTCGGCCTGGTTATCACGCCGAACTCGATCGCTTGCGCTCGCTCACCCGCGACAACAAGACCTGGCTGGCTGATCTCGAGAAACAAGAACAGGAACGCACGAACATCCGCAGCCTGAAAGTGCGCTTCACGAATAATTTTGGCTACTATATAGAGGTCACCAAAGCCAATCTGCACTTGGTGCCGGGCGATTATATTCGGCGGCAAACCACGGTGAACGGCGAACGTTACGTCACCGAAGGACTGCGGAAAAAGGAAAAGGAAATTTTCCACGCCGAAGAAAACGCTCTGGCATGTGAACTCACTCTTTTCGCGGAGTTGGTCGCTGCGGTCCTCGATGAATCGCTTGGACTAACGCTCACGGCGGAAGCTCTCTCCGAACTCGATGTGCTCAGCGGCTGGGCCACTCTCGCGCGCGATTGGGAATATTGCCGCCCAGAAATCGATGACGGTGACGCGCTCGAAATCGTGGACGGCCGTCATCCGGTCGTTGAGCAAATGCTTCGCACCCCATCGTCGACGCACTCGCCACAAGCCTTCGTGCCGAATGATACCCAGCTCGCGTGCGACGACGCGCAGATTGCGTTAATTACCGGTCCGAACATGGCCGGCAAATCAACCTACATTCGCCAGGTCGCCCTCATCACGCTAATGGCGCAAATTGGCGCATGGGTGCCCGCGCGCCAATGCCGGGTCGGGCTGGTCGACCGCATTTTCTCACGCGTCGGCGCGAGCGACGATCTCGCTCGTGGCAACTCGACGTTCATGGTCGAGATGAACGAGACGGCCAATATTCTTAACAACGCGACTTCGCGCAGTTTAATTATTCTCGACGAGATTGGCCGAGGCACGTCGACTTACGATGGCTTGAGCATCGCCTGGGCCGTGGTGGAGCACCTGCATCGTGATCCGACGCGTGGGCCGCGCACCCTCTTCGCGACCCATTATCAAGAGCTCACTCAGCTCGCGAAACATCTACCGCGTCTGCGCAATTTTTCTGTCGCAGTGAAAGAATGGAATGACGACATCGTCTTCGTGCGCCGCGTTGTGCCCGGTGCGGCCGATCGCAGTTACGGCATTCAAGTCGCACGGCTGGCGGGTTTGCCGCTGAGCGTGATCGATCGTGCAAAGACCATTCTGGCAAAACTGGAATCCGATGATGCCACCGTCGAACTGAGCGCCCCGCAAGCCCGCCCGAAGAAAAAGATTTCCGTGCGGTCGAGCGACGATCCTCAGCTCAGTTTTCTCTAACGCAGACCGCCTTGACGGCCTGCGCTTTGATAAACTTCAATCAGTTCCCGATGGTATCGCCTGGCAGCACCGGTGTATACTTCGGCACCGCTCGCGCGTGGGTGGCCTGCTCGAAATCGTATCCATAGGCCAAGAGTTTTGGCTCACTAAAGGCCGGCCCGAGCAGTGAGATCGTCACAGGAAGTCCGTTGTTCGTCATGCCAGCGGGAATCACGAGGTCGGGGAAGCCAGACATATTGGCGATATTAAGCGCGGAAGCCGAACCCGTATCCGCCCGCGCATTACGCGCGCCCGGCGTCGGCGTAACCGGTTCTGGATTGATCAAGGTCGCGGGTGTCGGCGACGTCGGATAGAGAATCACGTCGAGGTTATACTTTTTATATACCGCCTCAGTGCCGGCCTTGACCAAGGCGAGACCCTGCGTCTTCGCAGCTACATAAACAGGGTCATCGATCTCCATCGCGTGCTGGACAGAATATTTTAGTCCGAAGGCTTTGCCTGCGCTGCGATAGCCAGATGCGGGATCGTTTGCCTTCTCGGCTAATTCATCGAGGTTGCGCGGATAGCCCGGCTTTAACGTTTTGAGATAGTCGGCGATCTCCGCCCGAAACTCGGTGTTGCGCACAGTATTGAAAATGGCCTGGCGAGCCTGCAGCACGTACTCGGGGAAACGGACGTTCTCCACGATGATAGCACCCAGCTCTTTCAATTTGACGATCGATTCGTCGACGATCCGATCAACCTCGGCATCTCGACCCGTGAAGTCTCGGGCGATGCCGATGCGAACGCCTTTGAGCGAACCGACTTTGAGAAATTGCGTGTAGTCATCCACATGATGACCCGCACCTGCCAAAGTCGAAGGATCGGTCGGATCAACTCCCGCAAGTGTATTTAGTGCGACCGCGACATCATAAACACTGCGTCCCATCGGACCACAGGTATCGAACGAAAGGGCCAGCGGCACCACGCCGCTGCGGCTGACTAAACCCATGGTGGTCTTGAGCCCGACAATACCATTCGCCGAAGACGGGCCGCGCACGGACGATGCCGTGTCGGTGCCCAGACCAAACTGCGCGAACGCCGCCGCGATCGATACACCGGTGCCGCCACTCGATCCAGATGGTCCACGGGTAAGATCGTGCGGGTTCAGCGTCTGCAGACCCATCGAACTAAAACCATTGGGGATAACTGCAGCCTTGATCACTGCGGGATCGGTCGCACCGCCGACGCTGCCACCGCCAGCAGCAAATTCGCTCATGTTCACTTTCGCCAAAATAACCACGCCCGCCTTCCGCAATTTCGCGACAACGAACGCGTCGTCCGGTGGAACCGATCCAGCCAAAAGCTGTGAACCAGCTGTGGTCGGAAGATCGAACGTATTATAGTTATCTTTTAATACGATCGGAATGCCATGCAGCGGGCCGCGAACCTTGCCCGCGCGTCTTTCGGCATCTAATGCCTTCGCTTCCGCGAGCGCGTTTGGATTCGGCGTCATCACGGCGTTGAGGGCCGGGCCCTGCTTGTCGTAGGCGGCAATTCGCGCCAGATAAATTTCCGTCAGCTTCTCCGAGGTAAGCGTGCCTTTCGCAAAGGCCGCATCAATATCGGCGATGGTCGCGCTTTCAACGTCGAGCGCATGCGCGCCCAGAGCTGTAAAAAAGATCGCGGCAGAAGCCAAAGCGCACCGAAATGGATGAGATAGTCCCGTCATAATATATGGAAGTTCTATATATACGCGCGGCATAGCCGCCGTTAGCTGCGGATGCTTGCTCAGCGCATGCCAAAACTCGCGCCCGTGGCGAAAAACGCGCAAGTTTTCGCTGCCAAGACCAATAACAGCAAATAGGCATGTCTATATAATCCCAATCTCCGAGGTGAGCCAAATCGCGCTCAACTTAAACGGAGCTCGCTTGAAATTATTTCATGTCGAGCTCGATCGCGGAAGCGGCCGCGAGGTGGTGTGCGGACTGCTCAAACTCGCGCAGCGCGCTGCCATTAATGGCGGCCGCTCAACTCAATACCACTATGAACGCGATCGATGGCATGCATCGTTCCGTCCAACCTTACCTATGAATATACAACGAAGGATCCGTACCCTTCTGTTAACCTTGCTCCTTGCCATCTGGGCCCGACCGGTTTCGGCGATCGGATTGGAAGAAGCCACTGTGGCCGATTTACAGTCGGCCTATCTCTCTGGCGAGACCAGCGTGCACGATGTAGTTGCTCAATATCTGCAACGGATAGAGGCCTACGATAAACGAGGACCGTATTTAAACTCTCTCATCAATGTTAACCCCAAGGCGCTCGAGGAAGCCGATAAACTCGACGCCGCCCTCGCCGCCAATGGAAAACTCGTCGGCCCCCTGCACGGAATTCCCGTGATCGTGAAGGATTGCATCGATGTTACCGGTATGCCGATGACCGCGGGTTTCCAGGGGTGGAAAAATTATATTCCGCCGACCGACGCGGTCTTGATCGCACGGATCAAGGCCGCCGGCGGGATCATTCTGGCCAAGTCTTCTCTGTCGGAATTTACCAAAGGCGGCGCTGACAATATCAACTCCGTGCTCGGAGGCTTCGCCCGCAACCCTTATAATACAGCCCATGCAACTGGTGGATCTTCCGGCGGCACCGGTGCGAGTATTGCGGCAAATTTCGGCACGCTCGGCATTGGCACCGATACGATGGGCTCGGTGCGCAATCCTTCCTCATTCAATTCACTCGTCGGTATTCGCACGACCGTCGGATTAGTGCCGCGCATCGGCATGACGCCCAACAGCAGTCTTCGCGACACGGTCGGACCGATGACACGCACGGTTACGGATCTCGCTAAGCTGCTGGACGTGATGGCTGGTCCCGACGCAGCTGATGCGGTAAGTCAAAAAAGCGAGGGGCACATCCCGAAGACATATACGGCGTCTCTAAAGAAGGACGGACTGAAGGGAGCTCGCATCGGCGTTTTGCGCGATGCTTTCATGGAACGCTTTTCCGATCCCCAAATTCTCGCGCAGTTTGAAGTTGTGATCGCGAAATTGAAAGCTGCCGGCGCTGAGATTGTAGATCCTTTTGTGGTGCCAGAATTCAAAACGCTGCCGCGCCCTCCGCAAACTGCGGCCCGTTTCAAAGACGATATGACCAAGTTTCTGGCGCTCCATCCGGGCATTCCATATCCTTCGGTCGCGGAGATCGCGAAAGCCAAACTCGTCCACCCTCTTCACCAACCGTTTTGGGATGAAGCCGCGGTCGCGCTGCCGGTCGATCAAGACCCGGCTACAATCAAAGGCATGAAGGACGAAGATCATTGGCGCGAAGTCTTTCTCGCAGCGATGGACGCGGGCAAAATCGATGCGATTATTACGCCGACCAACGCGCAGCCGCCGGTCATTAACGGCGATCGCAATACCCAGAAAGGCTCCAATCCGCGTCCTGGCGGCGGCGGTGGTGGCGGAAGCACGACGTTTATTGGCAGCGCTCTGCAATGGCCGGCTATTTCTGTCCCGGGTGGGTTCGTTGACGGACTGCCGATCGGATTATTGATCATGGGTCGTCCGTGGACTGAGCCAATGTTGATTCAATACGCGTACGCCTTTGAGCAAGCGACCCACTATCGCCGGCCTCCGCCGACAGTGCCGCCGCTGGGGCCACTTTGATACTCACCGCAGATGGAGTCGTGTCTGGAGGTGAATATAAACCTCCAGACTACGCGAGGGCCGTCTGGCAGTGTGGTTAATTTTCGCTGAGTTATCTATATTTCCAAAGAAGTGGGGCAGCTTCCGCGTGGAGTGCGGTGACTCGTCACCACCTTTGACGAGCAAATTTATTCGCCCGCGCCGAGAAGGCATCCCGCCGAAGACGAAATGAATTTCGCCTCTTGAAGGCGGCGACGAGTGGCCGCCCTCCATTTCAGAGGCGATTAGCAAATGAGATGGCTCAAGTTCTCTCGAAAATCCCGCGGCTATGGTTGGCTTGGCCGCGGCGATCTATTCAAGGCTCACTTTGCCAACGGACCGAAGTCAGGCGGAGGGCGGCGCGCTTTGGTGGCTTGCTCATAGGCAGCTGCGATCTTGAAGAGGATCGGTTCGCTATAAGGACGTCCGAGGAAGTCCACGCCGACTGGTAACTCCGCCGGGATCGGTCCCACTAATATAGAATTTTGGGCAGTCCCGCCACCTTCGCCATTTGGACGACGCAAGACATCGGCTGGCGGTGGATTCTTTGGATCGGGCATGCGATCATACACGTGCGTGGTGAATCCGGCCGGAACCGTGATCGCGGGAAAGCCCTGGGTGCCTAGGAATGTCCAAAGCGTGGGACGACCGTGTACGGAAGGCTCCGGTAATCCGCCTAGTTTAGATGGTGGCAAAGAGCCGGTCGGATATACAACCGCATCGAGATTCATATCTGCGAATGCATACAGCATGATCTCCTGAACCGCGAAGCGTCGCTGCAGACGCACAGTGGTATCGAGGACTTTCGCTTCGTCCGCTGTAAGCAGAGGTGGCTTACGATCTGGAAAAGCCGGATCTACGTAGAAGTTGGCTAGGTTTGCTCGATCCGTGAGCGTTTTGATCTTCGCATCACCGCGCTGCCTCCAGTAGAGATCTTTCTCGTATTTTGTCTCGCCCGGAGTTCCGCCGGAGTACGCGGCAGCCGCCGGTCCGGTTCTCGCCTCACGGCGTGGTCCTTCATTGCCGCCGAGATCGCGAAGCGTGAAATGCCCTGGCGCGAGTGACGGGTCCATGGCGTAGTCGAGTAAGGTCGCCACTTGATCCGTCGTTGGCTGACCGTTCGCGTCGACTGGAAATTCCTTGGGATGCTGCTTGGCGTAGGTTGTATTAAGTAAAGCGGGTTCAAGCGCCTGAATATATTTCGTGAACAGTTCACCGTGCTCGCCCGGATCAATCACCGTTGCGCCGAGTTCACGCAGCTTCTCGATCGCTTTGTTGACTATATCAATCGACTCCTCGTCAGCTTTCGAAAACAGGCTTTTATCCATATACTCGCGCACCACTCCGATGCGCAGCCCTTGCAAACTTTTCTCGTGTGTAAACGTTTCATACGGCTGACTGGGCATGTGCCCGACCGCGAATGCGGTCATCGGATCATCGTGGTCGAAGCCCGCGATGACCGTTAAAATGCGAGCCGCATCTTCGACCGTGCGCGTGATCGGACCGACACGTGTATTTAAACCCATGCCCATCATTCCGTGCCGGCTCACCAACTCCTGAGTGCCCGCCAGTCCCACGTCAGAATTCCAATGAGCAGGGCCACGAATCGAGGTCGTCGTCTCCTCGCCGATTGCACATGTCACTAAATTCGCCGCGACCGATGATCCGGATCCTGAACTCGATCCACTTGGACTCCGCTCAGTATCGTACGGATTCACAAACGTGCCGCCAAACGCACTGCGCGGAGCTCCCGAGGCGTCTTCGGCGACGTTGGCCTTGGCTAAGATGATCGCCCCTGCATCCCGCAGACGCTTGACGAAAGTTGCGTCATGCGGCGGCCGATCATTCGCGTAGAAAGCGTCTGTGCCCGAAGTGGTGCGCATATCAAAGGTATCATATTGATCCTTGATCGCCATCACGACGCCGTGCAGCGGGCCGACCAATTTACCAGTCTTCGCAAAATATTCGTCCTCCTTCGCGGCCACTTCTAAGGCATCCGGCATCGAAGGATCATTATCAACGGCGTCGGTCTGGCTACGTCCGTGGTGAGTATCAAAACCCCACTCTTTCAAAGCGGCAGGACGCAGATTAAGCGTGCTCAGTGCATTGATCCCTTTTGCGTGCGCGATAAATTTGGATGCACCGAGCAGACCTTCCGGCATTTCTACGCCAGGGCCATTGTAGGCCTTGATACGTTGAAGGTATAACTTAACGACATCCGTTGCGGTCACCTTCTTCGCGAGAATCGCCTGCTGGATATCGGCGATCGTGGTCTCTTCCACGTGAAACCCCTCGGTCTGGGCAGGCAGGTTCAACGCGCCGAGCGCGACCAACAAGAGGGCTGCTAAAGCCGGCCTTATCAGCGAGTATTGCCGCGCCAAAGAAAATTCGGACGCACGAGACCAAGGGGTGCGAAATGTCATGGTAAGCCACGCAACCGATGCGAGCGCGTGGGCTTAAGACGCAGGCAATATATGTGCCATAGACGAGGGTATCTAGGTTGGTTAAATTTTTTTCAATCGTCATCCCCGTTGGCGGAATAATATACAACTTTGTATAAGCAGGACCGATTCTAGCTTACTCCACGGGAACAGCTTGCCGATATTGAGCACTGTGCGAAAGTACGCACGGTCCCTCACTCCATGCTTCTCACCGCCGCCTGCCTGTCTATTTAGTCGGCATCACGCTCAGCCGTTTCTGATCTCTTGCTACTCGCGAATCGGTCTCCGCAGATTAAATTTTTGAATGAACTCTGAATCTCATCTCTCACATCTCTTTTCCGCCATAACAGCTCGCGCTCACCATATGTGGGAAAGCTTGGGCAAACCATATGGACAGGATGTGGACATTTGGCTTGCGGCCGAAAAAGCCATTCACGCTGAGCACGCTGGCAAACCATTGCCACCTGTTCACACTGAGAATGGAGAGAATTTGGGCTCGGATATACAATCCGAGATGTCTGACATCAATCCACCGCATAGTCGGAGCTCAACGTCGTTCGACGTGATTCATTAATTGGTTTTCACGGACCCGTAAAAAAGCCGCCACTACCGAGGCGGCTTTTTTTTGGATGCTAATTTGGGAGCGTCGCGGCAACCCAACGTTCGCTCGAATTATTTTCCAAAAGTTACACCGCGGTCTTGCTATTCACTTTCGCTGATAAATACGGCGCCGTCGGCGATCGCTTCGTTTTCAACAGGCCGGCTAGGGGCCCTTGATACATCAACTGGCCGCCGCCTGGGCCGCCTTCGGGCCCAAGCTCGATGATATAATCCGCTTCCGCGAGCAAATCCAGGTGATGCTCAATCACGACCACGGAGTGTCCCTGATCGACGAGCGAGTGCAGCACGCGAATCAGTTTTTCGCAGTCGCTTAAATGCAGTCCAATCGTCGGTTCTTCGAGGAGATACAAGTTGCGCACCGCGATTCCGCGTGACCGCTCTTTATAACTCGCAAGTCCACGACTCAGCTCGGTCACCAATTTTAAGCGCTGCGCTTCGCCGCCCGAAAGTGTTGGCGAGCTTTGACCGAGCGTGAGGTAGCCAAGGCCACAACTCACCATTAGCTCGCAGACCTGCGAAAGCTGCGAATGGAAATCAAAAAAAGTCGCGGCTTCTTCGAACGTCAGCTGCAAGACCTGACCAATATTTTTCCCCTTCCAAATGATATCAGAGACCTCACTGCTGTAGCGCGAGCCACGGCAATCATCGCACGGCAGATACGTGTTCGGCATGAACGCCATTTCGAGCTTGATGCGCCCGGCGCCTTGGCAGGTTTCGCAACGTCCGCCCGAGGTGTTGAAGGAAAAACGCGACGCGGTGTAGCCGCGCATTTTCGCTTCCGGCAGGGACGCGAAGAACTGTCGAATGAGATCGAAAATTCCAAGATAAGTTGCCGGTGTGGATCGCGGCGTTTTACCAATCGGCGACTGGTCAACTTCGATCACACCCTTGAAGCCATTCGCCCCAATCAGTGTATCAAAAGGCAGCTGGACATCTTTCGTGTCCACACCCAGATCATCGACTGCAAATTTCCCTTTCTTTACGAATTCCTGACCGGTAATTTTTCCTTTTTTGTTTTCGATCGCGTATTCAACGGCTGGATGCAGCAAGTCACGAAACAGGGTCGATTTTCCCGCACCGCTCGGCCCGGCCACCATCACCAGTCGACCCAACGGAAAACGGAGATCGAAGTTTTTCAGATTTCGCAAACGCGCACCGTTCAGCTCGAGCCAGTCCGGCGGCAACAACCCTGCGCCGCGCTGGGCCGAATTCGGTGAAAGCGAGCGGTACGCGCCGCGCAGTGGGTGCGCGATGCCCTTCGCCAAAAACAGTCCCGTCAGTGAAGCCCCGTTCGCTTTGATCTCTGCTGGTGTTCCCTGCGCCAATAGGCGCCCGCCGTGCACACCCGCGCCAGGTCCCAGGTCTAAGATATGGTCTGCGCGCTCCATCAGCTCATCGTCGTGTTCGACCACCAAGAGCGTGTTTCCTTTTTCGCGCAGTGCTTCGAGCGTTTCGATCAAACGCTCATTATCTTTCGCGTGCAGGCCAATTGAGGGCTCGTCCAAAACGTAAAGCACGCCGGACAGGTTTGATCCAAGTTGCGCCGCCAAACGGATGCGCTGCGCCTCACCGCCGGACAGTGTTTCCGTGGGCCGATCGAGCGAAAGATAACCGAGGCCGACGTGATCAAGAAAACGGAGGCGCTCTTCGATCTGCGGAACGATGTCCTGAGTGATCAAGGTGCCGCGTTCGTCGAGCTGCAGATTTTTCAGGTTTTCGAGCAACTCGCTCGGGGTGTTGCGCAATAATCTTGGTAGCGAGATCGCGTCCCGTTTCCCGCGCAACGGCAGCTTCACCGCACGAGCGATGCGGTTGAGACGTTCGCCGTGACATTCAGGGCAAACTTGTCCGCCCTCAGCGATGTCTGCGTCCGGATCAACGAGGCCCGACTCGCGTAGATAATTTTCCTGCGCGTCCTCTTTGTCTTCGTCTTCAGTTTCCAACATCCATGGAAAAATCCGTCCATGACCGCGGCAAGCTGGGCACCAGCCGCGCGGCGAGTTGAAAGAAAACTGTTTTGGGTCCAGCTCAGGAAATGATTCTCCCGTCTCGATGTCGGTGCGCGTGGTGGAAAACCACGAGAGTACGTCGCCGCTAGGTGTGAGCAGAAAACACGCGCCTTTGCCGAGCCGCAGCGCTGTTTCCAGCGGAGACTTGTCATTTTTCCGGTTCTCGCCGGGTTCGCCTTTCAGGTCGGCGATGACCACTTCAATATCATGTTCTTTATAGCGATCCAGTTTCTCGAATGCATCCGCGCGCAAAATACGTCCATCCGCGCGCATCAATTCAAAGCCCTGTTTCTCAATCCATCGCGCCATCGGTTCGTGATGGCCTTTACGACCGCGGATCAGCGGAGCGCACAAATAAAGATGCTTCGCTTTTTGCGCCTTCGGTGTGGCCTGAACTCGCGCGAGCAGTTTTTTGAGGGCACCGACCGAAAGGGGCGTCACTGGCCGATCTGTATCGGGATGGTGTTGCACACCCATCCGCGCGTAGAGCAATCTCAAGTACTGCGCGACCTCGGTGATCGTCGCCACCGTTGATTTCCGTGAGCCACGCGTGACACGCTGCTCGATCGCCACCGTCGGCGGAATGCCCGTCAATCGATCGATCGCCGGCCGCGGAAGTTGTTCAACAAATTGTCGCGCGTAGGGAGACATCGACTCCATGAAACGGCGCTGGCCTTCCGCAAATACTATATCAAACGCCAGCGTCGATTTTCCGGATCCAGAAACGCCCGTGACCACGGTCAGTTTCCTTAAAGGAATTTCCACCGTGAGATTTTGTAGGTTATTTTCCCGCGCGCCGACGACCGACAGCACGCCCGCTCCTTCCGCCTTTACAGCATAGTTTGTGGCCGTTTCGGCCACGCGCAATTCCTGTTCGTATCCGCGTCTTTCATACGTTTCAGAAAGCGCGTCGCGCAGGAATGGCGTAGTCTCGGTGGAGACTTTGATGATCTCTTCCGGCGTGCCTTGCGCTACGATCCGTCCACCGCCCGCACCAGCCTCGGGGCCAACTTCAACAATCCAGTCAGCCGACTTAAGCACGTCGAGATTATGCTCAATCACGATCACGCTGTGACCGCGCTCAACCAACGCGTCTAATACGACCAGCAGGCGTTTCACATCGTGACGATGCAATCCCGTGGTAGGTTCATCGAGCAACAACAACGCCGACGGATTCGACGCTGAGCTCGCCGTCGCCGCGCCCTTGCCTTTCTTGCTCGGTTTGATCGGCGGCTCATCTTCATCAGAGCCGGCGTAGCCGCTCAGATAGCGAACTAATTTAAGCCGCTGCGATTCGCCGCCCGATAAAGTATTGAGAGGCTGACCGAGTGTGAGATAGCCGAGACCAACCGATTCTAAGCTGGAAAGACGTTTTTGAATCTCGGGGAATTCTGCGAACAGAGGCAACCCATCAGCCACACTCGTATTCAACAAGTCCGCCACGCTCCGGCCATTCCAAGTGATCGCCAGCACTTCCGGTTTGAATCGCCGACCCTCGCAAATCGGACACGGCACAAACACGTCGGAGAGAAACTGCATTTCGACGCGCTCATAACCGAGGCCTTGGCAATGATCGCAGCGCCCGTCGCCACTGTTGAAAGAAAAACTCGAGGGGCTAAAACCCGCCTGCTGTGCGGCGGCCGTCTCGGCATAAAGTTCGCGAATTAGTTCCCACGCTTCTGTATATAATGCAGGATTGGATCGCGGCGTGCGGCTGAGCGGCGACTGATCGACTAAAACGATTTCAGAAAATGCGATATCACTGGTGATCCGCTCAATCTCGGCCACGTCTTCGGTGAGCAAATTGCGATGCGTGAGCAAACCTTGATAAACCACGTTGTCGAGCAACGTCGATTTTCCCGAGCCCGAGACACCGCTCAAACACACTAGGCGCTGCAACGGCAGGCGCACGTCGATACCCCGCAAATTATGTTTCGTCGCTTTTTTGAAAGTGAGCCATTTCTGCGGCGGGGCGCGGCGCGCGGGCACACTGATGCGTTCGCGGCCCGAAAAATACGCGCCGGTGATGCTGAGCGGGGAAGCCTCCAGCTCGGCCACGGTGCCTTCGAAAACAATGTGTCCACCCCGACTGCCCGGCTCCGGTCCAACCTCAATCACGTGATCGGCGGCGCGAATCATCGCTTCATCATGTTCCACCACCACCACAGTATTGCCCGCGTCGGTCAGTGTTCGAATGATCCCGATCAAACGATCGATGTCGCGCGGATGCAGACCCACGCTTGGCTCATCGAGGACGAATAGCGTATCGACCAAGGAAGTACCGAGACATGACGTCAGGTTAACGCGCTCGACTTCACCGCCGGAAAGAGTCTTGGAACTGCGATCAAGCGTCAGGTAACCAAGACCCACTTGCTGCAGATAGCGAAGACGGGTGCGAATCGAATCGAACGCGAGATCGCGTTGATGCTGGCCAGAACTTTCGCTGCCATTTTGGCTGGCGTCATCCGTCGCGGAGGCGCGTGGAAGAGCCCGCAGAGTGCGATCGGATTCGAGCAGCGCGGTGAGATCGCTGACCGGAATTTGATATAAATCCGGTAGCGTTTTCCCCTGCCATTTCCAGCAAAGTGATTCGGGTTGGAGACGTTGTCCGCCGCAAGCTGGGCACTGATTATAAGTACGGTAGCGCGACAGGAAAACGCGCACGTGCATCTTGTACGTTTTCGATTCGAGCCAACGAAAGAAGCCTTTTACGCCATACCAAAACTGCGGCCAAGTTTTGCCGTTCTGTTCGCCGTAATCGGGCTCGCCATCGACAATGAACGCCTTTTGTTCTGCGCTCAACGAAGCGAAGGGAACATTAGTCGGAATTTTTTTGCGTTTGGCGAAAACCAACAGGTCTTTCTTCGACTCGCTATAGACTTCGCCTTCCCAGCACTTGAGCGCGCCGTCATCGATTGACAGCGAATGATCCGGCAGGGCGAGACGGTAATCGATGTCGATCACGCGTCCGAAGCCGCGGCACTTAGGACAGGCGCCGAGTGGAGAATTGAACGAAAAAAGCGGCGGCGTCGGCGCGCGAAACGTGCGCCCCGTTGTCGGCGAATGAAGGCCACGGGAATAGTGTCCAACTTCCGCGAGATTAGTCGCGTTGAAAAGATGTACCTGGCCTTGGCCGAAGTGCATCGCCGTTTCGACCGATTCTAAAAAGCGTGCGCGCGAAGCCGCGTCGATTGTCACTCGATCTTGCACCACAAAAATCGCTGATTCCTTCTGCAGCGTTTGATCGAGCTTCGCTGTGTCTGCCAAGAGATCGTCAATGCGCTGAGCCACGCGCGAGGCTGTATCAGCAGTGACAATACGCAGATACGACTGGCCTTTGAGATTATTGAGAATTTCCGACCAAGAAAGATTGTCGGGCCTGGCCACGCGAAAACCGACCACGATGGTTTTGCCGGATTGGGCGGCCTGCGTCTTTTGCCAGACCGTTTGCGGACTATCGTCTTCCACGGGCTCCCCCGTTTCCGGATCGAAACACGAGGCGACATGGCTGAACCACACTTTGAAGAAGTCGGTCAGCTCCGTCATCGTGCCGACCGTCGAGCGTGAGTTTTTAACCGTGTTGGTTTGCTCGATCGCGATCGAAGGCCGAATGTTTTCGATCGAATCGACTTTGGGTTTGTCCAACAGATCCAGAAATTGGCGCGTGTACGCGCTGAATGTCTCGACGTAACGCCGCTGCCCTTCTGCGTGGAGCGTGTCAAACACGAGCGAGGATTTACCAGCGCCGCTCAGGCCGGTGACGACGATGTATTTTCCGAGGGGAAGATCGAGGTCGAACCCTTTGAGATTATTTTGGCGGACGCCGCGCAGACGAATGGATGAAGTGGACGAAGAGGGAACGCTTTTCACGGAGGTCCACAGTGATGAGCAGAGTCTG
>FTDT01000159.1_pt1 | contig 49302 bp, 40 predicted proteins | sample 1640021 | NCBI WGS metagenome assembly FTDT01 (sample SAMEA3914869, study PRJEB12502) | metagenome | biome: forest; material: soil | place: USA | collected 2012-03-12 | depth 0.1 m | reverse complement strand
GCCAGCCAACGGACAAGCGTATGGCCCCGGACAGCGCTTCCGCCAACAACGCCCAACGGACGCAGTGTAGTGCTTAGGTTCATACGGTCCCCAAAATGGGGGACCATCTAGACCGGAAAGTGCGAAAAAAGTTCGAAAATCGAGTTAACTCCTTGGTGCCGTGGAACCGCGAGAGTTGTCAAAGAGCTCCGTGACTAGGGCGGTCCACCCGGTCTGATGGCTGGCCCCCATCCCTTGCCCAGTTTCACCGTGGAAGTACTCGTTGAACAAAACGAGGTCGTGCCAATGCGGGTCGCTGACGTACCGCGGCTCAAGCCCATTGCAAGGCCGCCGGCCATCTGGGTTTTGTAAAAACAGCGAAGTTAGCCGGCGAGAAAGCTCCACAGCCGCTTGCTTCAACGACATCATCACGCCACTTCCGGTGGGAAATTCCACTTTGAAATCATCGCCATAAAAATGGTGATAACGCTCCAGGGCTTCAACCAGCAGATAATTGAGCGGAAACCAAATCGGGCCGCGCCAATTAGAATTTCCGCCAAACAGGCCGCTGTCAGAATCGCCCGGCACATAACGCACGCTGTATTCATGGCCTGCAGTCGTGATCGTGTAGGGGTTTTCTCGATACACACGCGAAAGCGAACGCACGCCATAAGGGGAGAGAAATTCTTTTTCGTCGAAGATATAGCGCAGCATGCGTTGCAAACGCTCTCGCGAAGGAATCGCCAAAAAGTACCCGCCCGGATTAACGCTATCTTGCGCCAAATAAGTGATTTTGCGCGCGAGTTCGGGATGATGATCCAACCACCAGCGCATGCGCTTAGCGAAACCCTGCAATTTCGCAAGATCGCCGTCTTCTAAGAATTCCGCTGCGAAGAGCGGAATGATCCCGACCGCCGATCGCACGCGCACCGGCGTCGCCACCCCGTCAGTCAATAATTGGTCGTAATAGAATCCGTCTTCTTCGTTCCACAATCCCGTTCCACCGAGCGAATTGATCGCGTCCGCAATCGCCATGAAGTGTTCGAAGAATTTCGACGCGATGTCTTCATACACGGGATCATGGCGAGCCAGCTCGAGTGCCATCGAAAGCATCGTTCCGCAATAAAACGCCATCCACGCCGTGCCATCTGCCTGGGTGAGCGACTCACCCGACGGGAGCGGTTTGGAGCGATCGAATACTCCGATGTTGTCCAAACCGAGGAAGCCGCCGGAAAAAAGATTCCGACCCGTCGGATCTTTTCGATTCACCCACCAAGTGAAATTCATGAGCAGCTTCTGAAAGGTCCGGGCCAAGAATTCCCGATCGCGCGCTCCGCGAGGTCCGGTCATTTTATAGGTACGCCAACAAGCCCAAGCGTGCACCGGCGGATTCACGTCAGAAAAATTCCACTCGTAGGCGGGAATTTGTCCGTTGGGATTCATATACCATTCGCGCAAAAACAAATTGAGCTGCTCCTTTGCGAACTGCGGGTCGATGCGCGCAAATGGGATCATATGAAAAGACAGGTCCCACGCGGCAAACCATGGGTACTCCCATTTGTCCGGCATGGAAATCACGTCGCGCGAATAGAGATTTCTCCACTCGCAGTTGCGGCCTTCTTTGCGATTAGGCGGAGGCGCCGGCTGCGCCGGATCGCCGTCGAGCCACTGCTGCATGTCGTAGTGATAAAACTGCTTTGACCAAAGCAAACCCGCGTAGGCTTGGCGCGAAATTGCCTGCCCTTCCGAATTTACCAGCGCTCGCGCGGCCGCGCGCTGGCCACTGCCTGAGGCAAAGATGAACGCGTAGAACTCGTTGGCTTCGCGAATCCGATTTTTGAATACGTTAGCGAAATCAGTTCCGAACGCGCGCGCCGGCACCACCCCCGCGGCCTGCGCGCTCAATCGCAGGCGCACGATGCGTTGGCCGCCCGGCTCAATGGTCAGGTCGTAATAAAATGCGCTCTTCGTGCCAATCGCCGCGGGATTCACCGCGGTTTTTTCGCCGCCAATTACATAGCGATGAAACGCGTCTTTCACATACGGAGAGGAATTTGGCGAATGAAAGAGTTTGGCCGCGTTCGTCTCATTCTCCGTGAACAGTGCAACGGGAGCGGTCGCGCCGTTGACAGCCTCTGCGCGCCAAGAAAACTGACCGAGCGTCGCGTGATTTGCTTCGATCTCCAGCGGGCCAGTTTGCCGCAGTTGCGGCCGAAAGGTGGTCTGCTCCATCGTCGCACCCCACGACCAACTGTTGCGAAACCAGAGTGTCGGCAAAACGTGCAACCGCGCCGTCGCCGGCCCTCGATTGCAGATCATGATACTCACTAAAATGTCATCCGGTCCCGCCTTTGCATATTCAACGAGTACATCAAAGTAACGATCTCCTTCAAAGGCGCCGGTATCCAAGAGTTCATACTCCGGCTCATTTTTTCCCCTGCGTTTGTTTTCTTCGCGCAATGTCCGGTAAGGAAATTCCGCCTGCGGATATTTATAGAGCGCTTTTGTATATGAATAAGTCGGCGTCGCGTCTAAATAGTAATAACATTCTTTGACGTCTTCGCCGTGGTTTCCTTCGGGGCCAGAAAGACCAAAGAAGCGCTCTTTTAAAATCGGATCCCGACCGTTCCAAAGGGCGAGCGAGCAACACAGTCGCCCTTCGCGGTCAGTGAAACCTAACAGGCCATCTTCGCCCCAACGATAGGCGCGGCTGACGGCGTCTTCGTAAGTGAAATAATTCCATGCATCCGCATCAGCCGAATAATCTTCGCGCACGGTGCCCCACTGCCGCTCCGCTAAATAAGGTCCCCACCGTTTCCAATTTTTCTCGCGGCGCGCATCTTCAGCCAAGCGTTGCTGTTCGGCGAGTTTCAGCGAGGCAGAGGGTACGGGCATGCTCGCATCTCACGCAACCCAGCCGCGCTGGCAAGTCGTCAGCGCGCTCACCCGCCCGAGAAAGTCGCGGCTACCCGATCAATTAAAAATTTCGCGACCAATGTTTTTGGCGCCGGTCCGAATGCGGATCGCTCGCCGTTCCGAGTGAAAAGAATCACGCGGTTGTCGTCGGCATCCATGCCGATGCCGGGCTGGCTGACGTCGTTGGCGACGACCCAGTCTAAGTTTTTTTCAAGTAATTTTCTCTGCGCGGACTCTTCCAAAGCATGGGTTTCCGCGGCGAAACCCATTACGCGTTGCCCATTGGTTTTTCGAGCCGCCAGGGTTTTAACGATGTCCACTGTCGGCTCGAGTTCGAGCACCAGCGAGTGCTCCGTCTTTTTCAATTTCTCCGCGGCGGAAGATCTTGGCCGAAAGTCCGCCACCGCAGCGACCGCGATGAAAAGGTTGCATTGAGAAAAAAGATCTTCGCACGTGGCCAACATTTGCGCCGCCGAGACGACCTTGGTCAGGGAGACGCCGGCCGGCGGCGAGATCTGCACGGGACCGCTGACCAAGTCTACGGACCAGCCGCGCCGCTGAGCCTCAGCCGCCAGTGCATAACCCATCTTGCCACTGGAGCCATTGCTCAAATAGCGCACCGGATCGAGATGCTCACGCGTGGGACCGGCGGTGATCAGACAGCGCAACGAACTCATGGCCAAAACCAGACGCGGAAATCGGGCGGTCGCCATCTTTTTCGAGGCTGGAACATCTGCCTGAAGGTGTTTTCCTTGACGTCCGGCTCTAAACAAGCCGGCCCTCCTCCAGCTCTATGCAACGCACTCCTGCCGACAGCGCCGCCGATGACGTCGGTTTCCGCGCGACGCTGCGCCATTCCGATTTCACCAAACTTTGGGTAGGGCAAATCGTGTCTTCAACTGGAGATACATTTTACCAATTTGCTCTGTTGCATGTCGCCTTGGGATCTTCGGCCAGCGGCGGTTTACTGGCATCTTTTGGCCGCGATAGTGCCCGCGTCATTTTCTGCGGAATGATTTTGCCAGTGCTGCTAGGGCGCTGGATTGGCCGCCAGATCGATCGTCACGACCGGCAGAAAATTATTTTTTGGACGGAAGTTGGCCGCGGGATTATCGCGCTGGGGATGCTGGCGACGTGGGCTTACGGCTCACGGCTCGCCTATCTGCTCGGCCTGGTGGCGATCAGCGGACTGTTAACTGGTTTATTCATTCCGGCCCGCCAAGCGGCGCTGCCGATGCTGGTGCCGCGCGAGCATCTGGTGCGAGCAAATGCGTTAATGACCTTCGCCGGCATCGTGGCAAATATTGCAGGAGCCACCGCCGGTCTCGCCGTTGCGCTGATGGGCGAATCATTTAGTTTTCTCGCGGCTGCAGTGGGCTTCGCTTTTTCCGCTGTCATGGTTTGGCGAATACGTCGGCAGCTTTTGCCCAATGGAGAAAACGCGGAGGCGATGTCGGACAATCCGTGGCTGCCAGAAACGCTCGCGACCGCGCGTCTGCTTGTGTGGCTGACGGTCGCCTTCACGTTTGTGACCGGACTTTTCCTACCATTCTTTGTGCAACTCGTGGCTGCCAAGGTCGACTGCACGTGGCTGCAACAGTGGATCCCTCGCGCGCAAGACAGCACGTTCGCGGGGCTGATCGGTCTGCTCGGCGTGGCGGGCCTCGGGCTTTTCGCCGGGATGATGACTGCGGGCCAAGTTCCGCGCTTCGCGCACTGGCGACTCCTGCCGATCGCGATGCTCGCGATCTGGGGTGCAGCTGTTTGGAAACTCGGGGGCGTCTCCGGCTATGTTTCCGCATCAATTCTCTGCTTTCTCGCCGGCTGGTCAATGTCGCTCCTCTCGATTTCTGCGGATGCTCGGCTGCAGCACGAAGTGGCGGGCGATCGCCACGGCCGCCTTTTTGCTCGCCGACTCGCACTCAGCAACATCGCCTTCCTCGTCGGCCTCGGACTGAACCTCGACGGCCGCCTTCTCGCCTATTTTGGTCCGGCCAGCTTGCTGCAATGGCTGGGAGTTTTCTCGGTCGTCTTCGCATTCATTTTCTGGATACTGGGACGCAAAGCGCTGCGCGGCTCGTGGGGCGGGCCCACTATGCCGGCATCCGAAGCGCTCGCGCCGACCCTCTGAGTCATGATCATTTGCGACGTCACTCAATTCTATTCGCCCTTTGGCGGCGGCGTGCGCCGCTATCTCACCGAGAAACGCCGCTTTGTCGCGCGGGAAACCAGCGACGAACATGTGTTGGTCGTCCCGGGTATTCACAACAGCTACGAACGCGATGGCCGGCTGCACACGTACACGATCAAATCGCCGCCGATCAGCGCTACGTCCCGTTATCGCGCACTGCTCAATCAAAAGGCGCTGCGCGCGCTGCTTCAGCAGATTCAGCCGGACATCATCGAATCCGGAGACCCATATCAAGTGGCCTGGACCGCCTTGCGGGAGGCTCAGGCGATGGGTGTGCCGATCGTCGGATTTTATCATTCTCACTTTCCCGAAGCGTATCTGCGCACCGCGGGAAAATTCGGTGGGCCACTTTTTCGACGCGCTGTGTTGTATTGGTCCCGCAAATACGTTCGGCGCCTTTACAATGAATTCGATCACACCCTGGTCTGCGCGCAAGGCATCCGCGATGTGTTGCGCGATTGGGGGGTGAACAATGTTCGGCCGATCAAACTCGGCGTCGACGTGGACGCTTTCCAACCCGGCGCGCCCGATCCGTCGATTCGCGCGCGCTTTGGCATTCCCGAATCCGCATTCTTTCTTCTCTATGTCGGTCGTCTAGCCGGTGAAAAAAATGTGCGCGTCTTGTTCGACGCTTTCGAACGCCTGCGCCGCACGAGTCGCCGCGACTATCGCCTCCTTTGCGTCGGCCAGGGTCCTTGGCGCGAACAGCTTTTGCAAACCCGCATGGCGACGGGTGAGAAGAACGTCCATTGGTTGCCGCACCTCGGCGACTCACGCGCCCTAGCCGCGCTCTATCGATCCTCCGATCTCGAAGTTCACCCGAGCATCAATGAAACCTTTGGCTTAGTGCCGCTGGAAGCCCAGGCCTGCGGTCTTGCGGTGTGCGGCATCCGTGGGAGCTGTTTGGATGAAAATATTATGGAGGGCCTGAACCTCTGGGCTCGCCAAAACACCGGCGCTGATTTGGCCGATGCCGTTGAAAGAATGGCCGCGAGCGATCGCCAGGCGCTCGGCGCAAAAGCGTCCGCGCAAGTGCGGGCCCGCTACGCGTGGCCCGTCGTTTTGCGCGAACTTTGGACGTGTTACGAAGAACTCGTTGGGCGCAAACCGCGCAAAGGCGCGATGCGTCTTGCTCGCCGCAGCGGGGACGCTCACGAGACTGGCCATAAAGAGCGCACGGTGGTGATCCGGAAATATCATCCGCGCGACCGCGCCGCGATTCGCCGAATCTGTTGCGAGACGGGTTTTCTCGGCAACCCCATCGATCCGGTTTTCGAAGACCGCGATCTATTCGCGAATTTCCTCACTTCCTATTATACCGACCGCGAACCGGAATCGCTTTTTGTGCTCGAGAGCGATGGACAAGTCGCTGGGTACCTCAGTGGGTGCCGGCACCCTTGGCGACGGCAAGCCCAGCTAGCCACGCTGGTCCCACACGCGTTTTTGCGCGTATGCCGTCGGTATTTGTTTCGGCACTACAAGCCGGCCACGCGGCGATATCTCGAATGGTTTGTCGCTCGAGGCCATTGGGAAACGCCCCCGCGTCCGCCCGGCACACCCCATTTCCATGTCAATCTGCTGCCCCACGCGCGCGGGCTTGCAGGGACGAAGGCGCTAATCGACGCGTTTCTCGAATACCTCCGGACGGAAGGCGACCGCGCCGTTTATGGGCAAATGGTCGTATACGAAGATCGCCGCACGGACAGTCTATTCAGTCGTTTTGGTTTCAACGTTCTTAACCGCCGCGAGATCACGAAATTTCGCGAACATTATGCCGGTCGTGTCTTTTTGTGCACCGCGTGGAAAGATCTTTCCACGCAAAGCCGCTTGCACGGAGCCCGCTTTGCATTTCTGAAAGAGCACAGCGCATGAACCTGATTGTTTCCCTTCACGACGTTCACCCGAGCAGCCTGGACGCGGTCGCGCGTCAGCGGGCCGATCTGCGTGGGCTCGGGGTGCGCAAGCTGAGTTTGCTAGTGGTGCCGCATTGGCACGGCGGCGAGTCGATTGAAAGCGGATCGACATTCGCGCGCACCATTTCGCAGTGGCAGGAAGAAGGCGACGAAGTGGTGCTTCACGGTTGGACTCACAGCTCGATCGGATTGCCGGAGCGCACCCGCGATTGGTTCTGGACCAAGTTATATACAAATAGCGAGGCGGAGTTTCGCTTGCTGACGCCCGAGGAAACGCGCATTCGCTTGACGACGGGCCGAGAACTTTTTGATGCACTGGGCTGGCCGTGCGTCGGCTTCATCGCTCCCGCGTGGCTGCTGGCACCGCATTCTATATCGATCCTGAAAGAACTGGGTTTTGCTTATACAGTGAGTCGAAAGGAAATCATTCCGCTCGCAGATTCAGCGCCGGCGATATTGGCGACCAGTTTATGTTATAGCACGCGCAGCGGCTGGCGTCGCGGCGCGTCGCGCCTGTGGAATCCTTCGCTCGCGAAAACGCTACGACACCAGGGCTTGATGCGCGTCAGTTTACATCCCGGAGACGTCGCTTATCCAAAGGTATGGTCGCAAATCTTGCGCTTAACGAGCGCGGCACTGAAGCAAGGCCGCCACGCCCACAGCTACCGCGATTTCGTCGCGATGCACTCGGCGGGCCGGCCTTTGCTTAATCCGCTGGGTCCCGTTTAAAGTATATTCTTCAACTCGCCCAAACTGGCGGTGGTCGCGACAATATAGCTGTTGTGCTCGTCCGCCCATGCTGCGGCGCGCGCCCCGTCGTGCTCGATCATCCGCGGTTTTTGCGGCATGCCGCCAACCCGCGACATCACGTATAAATGATAATAACGACCCGAGCGCGCGAAGCAGATTTCCGCGACACTTTGTCCAGCGATATTAAGTGTGCGGCAGCCGTTGGATTCGAGCGCAGTTAAGTTCGCCGGCATGGTGCCATTCGTCAGACGAAACGAACTGTTTTCCAAAACAGTTTCGAGCTGCGCGACCGCTTCACCGCGATTGCCGTGATGCCCGTGCAACACGTCTTCGATTGCAACCTGCGCAACTTGCTCCACCGCGGCGCGGCGATGCGCGAGCGAATAACTAAAGGTCACCCCGAACGCGACCACGAGCGACGCAGCTAAGACAAACCAGACCGGTGCGCGCCATCCTGCGCGCGGGCGAGAGCTGACCTTCGCTCCAGTTAAAATTGATTCGCGCAAACCATTCGGGATGGGCGCATGTCTCAACCGGTCGGCAATCGCACGATCAAGTGCTTGCTCATCTTGCCACCAGCGTGCCAGCGAGGGGTCGCGCTTCGCCTGATCGAGTGCGTCCGCGAATTGCGAATCGGATGCGTCGACGCCATTGGGCCGATAAGCTCGGAGAATAAACTTTGCCTCGTCGTTATCCATGGCGCGCCTTCGATTTCGAATCTGGAAAAGTGATCACGTTACTGGCGGAAGATTTGGCCGCGAGCCGGCTTCGAAGCTGATTCTTCCCTCGGGAGAGCCGGGACATCACCGTGCCAATAGGAACGTCGAGCGCCTCGGCGATTTCTTGGTAAGACAAATCCTGCAAATAAAAAAGCGTCAGCGGAGCGCGGAAAACTTCTTCCACTTCTTGTAGGGCCGCCAGCACTACACTGGCGTCCATCGCGGCCACGGTGTCGACCTCTACCGCGGCAGGTTCGCCATTCTCTGCCGTAGCTGCGTCGAGCGAAGTCACCCGCTCACCGCGGCGCCGGCCGCGCAGAAACTCGCGATAGAGAGTGGTGAAGAGCCAGGATTTCACTTTGGCCAAATCGCGCAGCGCCTGTCCCTTCGTCGCCCACACGTAGAAGGTTTGTTGGGTGAGATCGCACGCGTCGGCCTCGCTCCGCGTCAGGCTAAGCGCAAAACGGTAGAGACCGCCGTAGTGCGCGTCGACCAATTGCGTGAAAGCCTCATTCGTCATTCCATGTGGGAGGTTCAACAAACTCTTTTATTCCCCGATTTTTCGCCTCGCGTCGAGACGCGACCCAGAAACCTTTGCGGAATGTTGCGCTTGCTCCTGCCGCCCAATTTGGCCGCCGCCGCGCCTCGCGATGCGATCTCGTTGAAAATCGAAGTCGCTCTCGAGGCCGCTCCTCCGGCTGACCTGCTGCCCGGGCTCGCGGTTTTGCAGGGCCTGTGCCGAACGCCTACGCCCCCGCCTTTCGTCCAGCTGACTCGCGCGCAACTGAAACAGTTGGTCGAATCCCTCCAAGGCCGCCCGGTCTTTTACTGGCTCAATCAGCCCGCTCAACCGATTCTATGGATCGGGCCAGTCCTCCGCGGGGTCAGCGAGCACCTGACCGGCGCGCCGAAACCAGAACCGGCGCGCGCGACCGCAAATGCGAGCGCGTCTCGTGAAGTCGAAGCCGCGCCTCCTCGCACATCACGGTCTTCCGAAGACTCCGCCCGCTCCCGATTGATCGTCGATGGTTCGGAGCACTATTTGGCGATCACGCTGCCGTCGCGCGAACATATCGCCTATAACGCGATCCTCGATCTTCTCAAAACAAACGGCTTCGCGCTGGAGCCGAGCACGCGCAAGTGGTGGCTCCGCGATCGCCACAAAACCCTTAATTTTCTCGCGCGCCATCAACGCACGCTCGAAGACGAGTTTCATGCGGAGTTCACCGCAAACTTCGAGAAAAACACAGCACGTCTTCAGCTCGCGGAAGTCGCCTGCGATGCGGTTGAAAACGGAGAAGGTTTTAACGTGACCCTCGCTTTGCGCGCGGGCCGCGTATCCGAAGACCAAATACTATCAGCGGCCGCGGCCAATCGCGGTTACGTCGAAGACGCGCAAGGCGGCATCTTTCTGCTCGATCCGCTGAAGTTGCAGGAACTCGCGCAAGCGCAGCGCGCACTCGCGGGCGAACTCGGCAGTGGATTGGCGACACGTCGCACGCATCGAATCTCCTCGGCGCGCTTGGCCGAAGCCGAAGGCATCCTCGAAACAATCGCGCCGCATTTCCAACCGCCGGCCACATGGAAAGCCCGCAGCGAAGCGCTCCGTCATCTCGATAAGCTCGCGCCGGCGCCAATTCCCGCCGAGCTCGACGCTTTACTTCGGCCGTATCAGCGCATCGGCGCCGCCTGGCTTTGGCATCTTTATCGAAATAACCTCGGCGGAATTTTGGCCGACGAAATGGGCCTCGGCAAAACGCTGCAAGCCCTCGCACTGTTGTGTGCGCTGCACGACGCGCCGCCTGCGAGTGCCCCGCGGCTCGCGCGCAATGAAGGGTCGAGTCGATCGCTCACCCTTGTCGTCTGCCCGGCATCACTGGTGGAAAACTGGCGGCGGGAGGCCGCACGCTTTGCTCCGCAGCTCCGCGTGTTTATCCATCACGGCAGTGCACGGATTACCTCGGCCGAGCAAACCCGTGAGCTCGATCTCGTGATCACCTCCTATGGAACGCTCGCGCGCGACCGAGAAATTTTTGAGAACATGGATCTGGCGGTGCTCATCGCCGACGAAGCGCAGCATCTCAAAAATCGGCGCACGCAAAATGCGCAGGCGCTGCGCGTCCTTCGTGCGCGCGGCCGTTTTCTGCTCACGGGCACACCGGTCGAAAATAGTTTGGACGATCTTCGCTCCCTTTTCGAAGTGCTCATGCCAGGGTACATCGAGGCGATTCCCGCGGGCACGCGCGGCGACGAACGCACCTGGCTCGACGAGCGTCTGCGCGCAAAAACGGCGCCGTATATATTGCGGCGCACCAAACGCGCGGTCGCACCCGAACTACCCGCTAAAATCGAACAGGTTCTGTATTGCGAGTTGTCGCCAAAACAGGCCACGCTCTATCGTGACGTACAGGAGCAGTCGGAACGCGCTCTCCTCGATCTCGAAGCGAGTGGCGCGTCGGAAAATTCCATCCGTCTTGCGACACTCACGCAGCTCTTGCGACTCCGCCAAGTCTGCTGCGATCCACGGCTCTTGCCGGGTCGGACTGAATTCGTTAACCCGAGCGCGTACGATTCGGCGAAACTCGATGCGTTTCGCGAATTGCTTTCTGAGTCCGTTGACGACGGCCACCGCTTGCTCGTGTTTTCCCAATTCACTTCGCTGCTCGCGCTCTTAAAAACCGAACTCGAGACGCAGGAGATTTCCTTTTGTTATCTCGACGGTTCGATGACGCCGCGCGCGCGCCAAGCAGAAGTAGACCGCTTTAACGGCGACAACAGCGTGCCCGTGTTTCTCATTTCGCTCAAGGCCGGCGGAACCGGTCTAAATCTCACCGCCGCCGACACCGTTGTCCATTTTGACCCGTGGTGGAACCCTGCTGTGGAAGCACAGGCGACGGACCGCGCTCATCGCATCGGTCAGACCCGCGTGGTGACAAGTTACAAATTGATCTGCTCCGGCACGGTTGAGGAAAAAGTCCTTCATCTGCAGACTGCGAAACGCGACCTCTTGAAAGATGTTTTTGAAGCAAGCGACGCCGCGACGGCCAAGATCAACCTGGCCGATTTGAAGGCGCTTCTTAGCTAAATCTAGCTGAAACCACGGGGTTGCTCGAGAGCTCGCAAACCCGCAGTTTTGCGAACGTGAGTGCGGAAAAATCTCCCGGGCCAGGCTGCCCGCATGTAAATTCCCATTGACGCGCCAAAAGGCTCACCCTTTAACATCCGCCCTCCCAGAGACGGCAAGATAGCTCAGTTGGTAGAGCAGAGGACTGAAAATCCTTGTGTCCCCGGTTCGATTCCGGGTCTTGCCACCATCTTTTTTCCCTTCCGCAAGTTGCAGTCGTTCAGGAAGTACAGGTTTTGGGAGAGCTTGAACGCGGGGAAAAAGATCAAGCGGCGGTGCGGAGGGACCGATGTGTTTGCCAGAAGTGCACACAAGGATACGGCCTCCCTGGTTAGCGAGGGAAATTTCTATTTGGAAGATGGCAGGCGCGGTTGCCTTCCTACTAGCTGGCTGCGCCGCGACCTCCGTCTTCGCTGAAAGCGTTTCAGTATCGAAGATTCGCGGAGTGCTCACTGGGCCCGACGAAATTTGGAAAGTCGCGGAGGCGAACAAGGCCGACACCTTTTTGCTCAACTCCGAGGTCCACGTCGAATATTATGACCCCGAGTGGAATCTACTCTGGATTCGGCGTGATAATAATGAGGCTTACTTCGTTCCGGTTGGGCCAACCCGTCTGCCGATCCGGTCCGGCCAACGAGTTAAAATTAACGGTACGATCGTCCCAAAAGTCGGCCTCAGCGGCGACACCGTTCACGTCACCGTCGTGACTGATGACGAACCGGTCTCTTCAATCCCAATTGGCGAAGACCTAGCCAAACTCTCCACCCTCAAGGCGACGCGCGTCACGGCGAAGGCTTACGTGAGCACGATGATCCAGACGGATACCAAGCATCTCAGGCTTCTGCTGGGATCGCCACGGCAAGCACTGTCTGCGTATGTGCACTTGGACGCCGCCACCCCGCTTCCTGAATTTACCGACGCTTTGGTTGAACTCAACGGTCTAGTAGTCACCACGCCAGATCCCAATGGTAAAGTCTCCCACGCTGAAATCTGGGTCTCTCGCCTGAAGGATGTTCATATCGTCGCGACGCTTTTGAGCGACCCTCGATTTAACATCCCTACCGTATCCGTAGATGCATTACAAAAAAGTTCTGCCAATCATCTCTCGCATGTTCTCGGGCGAGTGGTGAACGTCGTTCCCAATCGCATGATCGCGGTGCGCGACGAAACTGGGCAAGTTGAGGTCGAGATTGGTCAGACCATCAACGTCCAACCTGACGACGTCGTCGAGGCTGTTGGTTATCCAGTACGCCACGGTCCGGTCTGGCGCCTGGAGCGCGCGTTCGTTCGGCGTGCTGACAAAAGTTCGAAAGCGATCGTAGGCGCGAGTGCGAGCGCTGCTCACCTGCCCCACATGCATTTGGCTGACCAGGTCATTTCGTTGGCCCCAGAAATCGCTGCGAAAAACTACCCGGCGATTTTAACCGGCGTGGTCACGTGGTCGAATCCCAACTCCGCCTTTTTCTTCCTCTCGGATTCAAGTGGCTCTATTCAGGTCGAGCGGACTGATCCGCACATGGACACGCCCCAGATTGGCACCGTTTGTAAAATCACCGGCGTGACCGCTGAAGGCGACTATGCGCCGATGATCAGCGTCAACCAGCTCGAGGTCGTGGGTGGAGGTGGATTGCCCGAGCCGATTGCGACCACCATTGAACAGGCACTTACCGGCGTACTCGAAAATCGACTCATCTTCTTAGAGGGCTACGTACGTGACTTCACCCATTCGGGGCCATGGATGTATTTGGATATGCTAACCTCGGGTGGAAAATTCACGGCGGTCGTGAAGTGGGATCCGTCGCTGTCTAGCTTGCGCGGCGCGGTCATCGGCGTCCGCGGCGTCTGCACTGCCGTCACCGATAGCGATCGCCAGCTCACCGGTGTGAGAATTTGGGTCAACCAAGCCCAGGACATTACGATGGAAGAGGCGGCGCCGGTCGATCCATTTTCAATCCCGGTGCGATCGGTCTCGAGCTTGCGCCGCTTCAGCACGATCAAGCAATTGAACCGGCGCGTGCATGTGGTCGGCACGGTCATCTGGACGAATGAGAAACGCGACCTCGCGATTCAGGATGGCGACGCAACGCTTCGGATCTACTTGGCCAATACAATGGAGATTAGATTAGGGGACCGCGTCGACGTGGTCGGTCTGCCCAAGCGCGACGAAGCCGCGGTTTTTCTTCGAGAAGCGGTGTTGCGGTCGCTGGGAGCGGGAGACGCGACTCAACCCGTGACGTTAAACTCAACTGCTAACATACGTCCGGAGCTCGACGGAAAACTGGTTCAACTAAGCGGAAAGATCATTGATATTTTCAGCCACGACGAGGAAGTGCGGCTCACCTTGCAGGCGCCGGATGGCTCCTTTGAAGCTGTGCTCGACGGAGGCAGATCTTCTCAGCTGAAGGCGATCGCAGAAGTCGGTGCCGAAGTCAGTGCCGTCGGCATTTACAACCTATTGCCGGGTAAAGATCACAGTACTCATCACCTCGCGCTCACGCTGCGTTCGGATCGGGATCTCCACATGATCCGTACCGCTCCATGGTGGAATGCAAAACGCGGACTGCGGGTCGCAAGCATCACGGCCGTAGCGTTTCTTCTCGGTCTGGCTTGGGCAGCGACGTTGCGTCGGCGCGTTCGTTCACAAACGATTCAGTTGCGCGAGCAATGGGAAGCCGAAATCCAACTCAAGCAGCGGCACCAAGATATTTTAGAGAACGCCAGCGATTTCATCTATACAGTCGATCGTCAGGGACAGTTTACCTCGTTCAATGCCGCGGGTGAAAAGCTGACCGGCTATACGCGCGAAGAGGCACTGAACCTCAAATTACATGATCTCTTTGTCATGGAGCAGCCAACGAAGCGGGACGCGAATGATGAGGCCAAGCAAGGACGCTTGATCATGAAGGATGGCAACTCGGTGTGGGTGGAAGTGAGCTGTCGGCAAATTCGCGAAGGCGACACGATCACAGGTGGCCTCGGAATCGTGCGCGACATCAGCAAGCGTAAACAAATCGAACAAGAGCTCACCCGCGCGCGCGATGCGGCCGAGGCGACGGCAAAATCGAAGAGTGCGTTTCTGGCCAACATGAGCCACGAAATCCGCACGCCGATGAATGGTGTGATCGGCATGTGTAATTTACTTCTGGATACTCGGCTCGATCACGATCAAAAAGATTTTGCCGAAACGATCCGACACAGCGCGGAAGCGTTGCTGACGGTGCTCAACGATATCTTGGATTTCTCGAAGATTGAAGCGGGCAAGCTGCACTTCGAGAAGATCGATTTCGATTTGCGCAATGTGATCGAAGGTAGTCTCGATCTGCTCTTCCCTCGCGCCAGTTCGAAAAACTTGAAATTGTCTGTGTATACGCCGCCGGATCTGCCGACGCGCTTGAGTGGCGATCCCGGGCGTCTTCGCCAAGTGCTTCTCAACCTGGTCGGAAACGCGATTAAGTTTACTGAATCCGGCGAAGTCTCGATCACGGTGCGGACCGTCGTCGGCGACACCAAGTCAGCCATGCTTCGTTTCGAAGTTAAAGACACTGGCATCGGCCTGACGGCGGAGGCCCAAAGCCGGCTTTTCGCTCCTTTCTCCCAGGCGGACGAATCGACTACGCGTCGTTTTGGCGGCACCGGTCTTGGGCTGGTCATCAGCAAACAGATCGTCGAGATGATGGAGGGCGAGATCGGCGTGCAAAGTGTACATGGCCGCGGATCAACCTTTTGGTTCACCGTAAAACTAGCGCGGCAAGCTGGCGGTTCTACCGCTACACCGCACGAAAGCTACGATCAAAGGCCCGCGAAAATAACGCCGGCATTGATTGAAGGGGGCGTACAGGCCGATTCACGGTCACGATCACTACGCGTATTGGTGGCAGAAGATAATATCGTGAACCAGCGAGTGACGCTCTTTCAGCTCCAGAAAATCGGCCACAAAGCTGAGCTGGCTGCCGACGGGGTGGAGGTATTGGAAGCACTTGAGCGCAGCCAATTTGACGCTATCCTCATGGATTGTCAGATGCCCGAGATGGACGGCTATGAAGCCACTCGACGCATCCGTGCGAACCCGCGCTATGCGAAGATCTGTATCATCGCGATGACCGCAAATGCGATGAAGGGCGACCGGGAAGCCTGTCTGGCTGCCGGCATGGACGATTATATCAGCAAGCCGACAGCGCCGTCCGATTTGATCGCAGCACTCGAGCGCGCCGCCGCACGAACTGTCGGGGCGGCTTTAAAGACAACCTGAGTCTCGATTGCGCGGCGGATTTGGACGCGTCCGTGAGCAAGGCGGCCCCGCTTTCTATATTCCGGTCTGGCGGATGGGGAAACTAGACGGAACCGTGTTGCATTTCCCGGTTCTCAGCGAACTCTGATCTTTTCGATTGATGATCACGCTCTGCAAAAATGTCTGGCTATTATCCTATCCGCTGAGGCGGTTAGGTTGGGATCTTCGTCGGAACGTCACCATTATCAAACTTGCTTCGGGCCGTTTGATTATGCATTCGACGGGTCCATTTGCACCCGACGATATTCGCGACATCAAAGATCTCGGGACGGTCACATGGATTGTGGAAGCAATGCTTCGGCATGATACATTCTCCACCACGGGGCATAGTTTATTTCCCGACGCCTCTTTTCTCGCGCCGGAAGGATTTTCTAAACAAGTCGATTTTTTCACACACTCGATACTGCCTACACCGTTTGAGTGGAGAAATCAGTTTGAAGTGATCGAGCTCGGTGGCATCCCGAGCATGCGGGAAAATGTTTGTTACCATATCCCATCGCGGACACTCATCGTCGCGGACCTGATCTTTAATTTTCCTCATCATGAGCCGCTCTGGAGCGAATTAATGATAAAGGCGGCGGTCAGCGGTTCGCATCGCGCCGGCCTTTCGCGCGCGTTTAAACTGGCGATTAAAGACGAAGCGGCTTTTCGCACGTCCATGGCCCAGATGCTAAGTTGGAACTTTGATCGAGTAGTCGTTGGCCACGGAGAACTGATTGAAACCGGTGGCCACGAAAAGGTCTCCCGCGTATTGCGTGAGGCCGGATATTACCCCGAAAGCGCCGTTACCAGATAATTTCCCGAGGGGAAATTGCCTATATTGGCCCGTTTTGGTATTGAAGAGAGGGAATATATCCTTGGAAAAAGCGCTTTCGGTTTCATCAAACTGGCCGATCATCCCGTCAACGCTAGCATTAGAACGCTATATTTTCCAATTCTAAGGGAGTGAAGACACAGTATTTAGGGAGCTTGCGTGCTTTCCTTACACTATGCCAGACGAGGGCTTTACTCTAAAGTATGCGCGACTATAGACATTAAAAGACGAGAATATACTTGCGCTGTATAATCATTACTGCTCTCTTTAAACCCCATGGTCACTGAAACGATTAAGGAATTAGAAGCTGCTCGATCCAAGGTCGCCGCTCTCGAAGCCGCACTGGCGAAGAAGAACCAAGCGTTGGCCTCGTTGCACACGAAGCACGGGTATGACAATGTTGATGATTTTATCACAGCGTTGAAAGAAGCGGGTGGACGCGGAAGTCGCGGTCGCGGTCGTCGCGCTGCCGCTCCTGCTGCTCCCGTCGCCTCCTCATCCTCGAGCGCAGGTAGCAGAAAGCGCAGCAAACGCGCAAAGATTACTCCTGAAATTAAACAGGAGCTCAAAACGTTGGTCGGCCAGGGTAAAACCGGCGCCGTCATCGCCAAGACGCTGGGTATTTCCCTCCCTAGCGTTCAGAATATCAAGAAAGAGCTCGGGTTGGTTCAAGCCCGCAAGTAAGCTTTTGTTTTCTCTACAGGCTGGATTGGCGCTCGCCGATCCAGCCTTTTTTTATTGTCAGGTCGCGATCTCAATGGGTCGCTTCTGGAGTATAAACAGAGACCGGCGTGATCGGTTGCTTCATTAAAGCCGGGCCACTCCAGAGAAGGTGCAAGCTCGCATCGCCAGACGCATGCGTATAGCGGGCGCGAAAACGATAAACATGACCTCCATCGAGCGCGATCTTAGCGCTCTTTTCGCCGCGAGTCGCACCCGAGCGAGAGACGATCAATTTATCGTCGACCCAGATGCTAGCTTCGTGATCCGTTTCGACGAAGATTTTATAGTGGCCCGTCTTCGCTACCGACAAGCTGCCTGCATACTCAATGGAGAAATGATCCTTCGGGATCTGTGCGGTCGCATCAGGAGATCCGGTTCCGTTTTCATCGCCGAGATCGAAATCGACAAATGGCACGACGGACGTTTTCGCCAGGCTGCTAAAGTGATCGTCTGAAAAATACCTCACGTTGAAGAAATGCGTTTGAAAAAATTTCTGCTCACCTAACAACGCTTTCACGTCCTCGATCTGCCACGGGTGCCCATCGGGATAAACCACGCCGTGGAAGGGCGTGGTCGCTTCGGTCGTGCGAGGCTTTTCGCGATTTTCGCTCCACGCAAAACGGCAGTTATCGCGACCAATGCCGAGTTCCCAAAGGATATAGCCGGTCTTTCCGGCAAAGTGGGAAACAACGCCGGGCACGCTCTGGCCCTCGCGATTCATACACTCGGTGTTCAACTCAGTCGGCTCCCCAACATAATCATAGTTGCCGTACTCATGCCACGACTTGAAGTCGGAAAATGGAGCCCCTGAATATTCGCGGTCCGTGGCGGTCGCGGGAATAAGGGACCCCGTTTCTTTGATCCACGCAGCCGCATCTTTTTCGAGCCTGGTAGTCTCGGCAGACTTGTTGGGCTCGTTATAGATTTCCCAAAAGCAAATCCGTGGGTCGCTCTTGTGCGCGTTGACGATATCCTGCACATACGATTTCAAGCGTTCCCGATTTTCGCTGTAGTGCGCTTGGACTTCAGCGCCGGGGGACACCAGCCACCGACTGTTATGCACGCCAGGCAAAGGCGCGGGATAATGATAATTCGGTGAAAGGATTTCGCCCGTGGGTTGGTTCCAGCAATCGTCGAAGAAGACGAATTCGGTTTTAATTCCGTATTTATCGGCACGCGTTAAAAAGTCTTCGATGTCTTTCAACAGGACGTCCCGCTTTTTCAGATAGATATAATAATGAAGATAAACGCGGACGACGTTAAATCCATAAACTGATGCGTATCGCAATTCCCGATCATTAATCGCGGGATCGTATTCATCCCATTCCTGCGCTTCATTCGTTGCGCTCGTCGGCACGAAGACCGCCCCGCGAACCCAGCGCCAATCTCGCGCCTCGGTGGGTCCGCCGACCTGCGCGGCGGACGCTGCGGTGACGACTGCGACAAAACTCAGTACGATCCGGCGAAAAGTATATTTCATAGTAGAGGGCAGGTTGTTAAACTTGAGCCCCCGCGTCCGCCCTGGGCAAGCCCCGTGTCCGGTCGTCTCCGCGAATCGGAAAATGTCCCATCCTGGGCGTGTACAGGCTGCGCAACGCAGTTGAGCGCGTAGGCAGAGCGGGTCGCACCGCAAGAGTTGCAGACGAAATCTCTGGAGCCTTTTCCCTAAGTGCGCATCTAATGATGCATGGTGAAAGCTTTCTGTGCCCCCCTCATCACGATGATTGCATTGGTTGGATCGCTTTGTGCGGCCCCCAATGAACTATCGCCCCAAGAGAAAACCGATGGCTGGAAACTGCTCTGGAATGGACATGATACCACCGGCTGGCGCAGCGCTCGCACCAAAGAATTTCCCGCCCACGACTGGGAAATCAAAGACGGCGAACTGCGCGTAAATCCTTCTGGTGGTCGAGAAGGGGGCGAAGGCGGCGACATCGTCACCACAGAAAAATTTTCGAATTTCGAACTGCTGGTCGATTTCAAGATCTGGCCCGGGACCAACAGCGGCATCAAATACTTTGTCGATCCCGATCTCAATAAAGGCCCAGGCTCTGCGATCGGCCTCGAATATCAAATTCTCGACGATCTGCGCCACCCTGATGCGAAGCTCGGTCGCAACGGCGACCGCACCATGGCTTCGCTCTACGACCTGATTCCCGCTTCAAAAGACAAGAAAGTTAAACCCATCGGTGAATGGAACACCGCGCGAATCTTGGTGCGCGGCGCGCATGTTGAACATTGGCTCAACGGGGAAAAAGTCCTCGAATATACCCGGTTCACACCGGAATTCCGCGAACTCGTCCGCGAAAGCAAATACAAAATCTGGCCGAATTTCGGAGAGCTCAAGGAAGGCAATATTCTCCTGCAAGACCACGGTGACGCGGTCGCCTTTCGCAATATCAAGCTGCGCGTAATCACGCCGAACTAACGCCCTTTGCCATGACTCTCGATCGACGCAATTTCATTAAATCTGGCGTGCTCGCCTCAGCTGGTTTCGGCCTATCGTCCACTCTAGCCTCGATGCTCCAAGCACAAACTGCTCCCGCCGCTGGCAACGCCAAAGGGCCCCCCAGCAAACGCGTGCGCGTCGCCGTCGTCGGCACCAATGGCCGCGGCTTGGCGCATATCGAAGCGTTAGGTGGAATCGAAAACGTCGATCTTGTCTACGTCGCCGACGTCGAAGACCACGCTTTAGCCAAAGGCATGGCTGCCGCTGGCAAAGCTAGTTTTCCGGGCGCTCAGTCGCTGAAGGATTTTCGCAAAGCGCTCGATGACTCATCGATTGATGCGATCACCGTAGCCACGCCCGATCATTGGCACGCGCCGATGGCGATCCTCGCACTCGCGGCGGGCAAACATGTTTATGTAGAAAAGCCATGCAGCCAAAATCCGCACGAAGGCGAACTGCTGCTAGCTGCGATTGCGAAATACGGAAAGCTGGTTCAAATGGGCAACCAGCGGCGCTCATTCCCGAACATGCAGGAAGCCATTGCGCAGATCCACAACGGCGCCATTGGCACGGCTTATTATGCTCGCGGTTGGTACGATAATCACCGCGCGAGCATCGGGCACGGCGAGGTCGTCGCGGTCCCGGATAGTCTCGATTACGATCTTTGGCAGGGCCCGGCGCCTCGCATGCCGTATAAGAGTAATTTGATTCACTATAACTGGCACTGGTTCTGGCATTGGGGCACCGGCGAAGCGCTCAACAACGGAACGCACGAACTCGATGTTTGTCGCTGGGCGCTCAATGTGAAATTTCCTACCAAGGTCTCGTCGAGCGGCGGTCGTTACGCGTTTCGTGACGACTGGGAAACTCCCGACACTCAGGTCGTCGGCTGGGAATTTGGGAGCGAGAAAGCGATCTCGTGGGAGGGTCGCAGCTGCAATGGTTTTCCTGACAATAAACTTGATCGGGGCGTGATGATCTACGGGACCAACGGCAGCGCGTTGCTCGAGAACAACAACTACACGTTCTTCGACGAGAAAAACAAAGTAATAAAAACGGTTACTGAAAAATCGGAATCCGCGGGCACGAATACAACCAGCGCCAATGGTATTCGCCTCGATCGGCTGCACGTGAAGAACTTTATCGACAGTGTGCGCGGCGAAGCACAGCTCACCTCGCCTATCTCCGAGGGCCACGTGTCCGTGACGCTGCTCCATCTGGCCAATATTTCACAACGCGTGGGAGCGACACTGCGTTGCGACGCAGGCAACGGGCATATCACGGACAACGCCGATGCGATGAAGCTCTGGCGGCGTAGTTACGAACCAGGTTGGGAACCAAAAGTTTGATCGCCTCGCCCTCGCGATCAGGCGGCAATCTGCGCGAGGAACGTTTGATAATCTGGGCACGCCTTCAAACGTTCGCGCGCAGCCGCGCATTTCGCGGCCAGCACCAAGCCAGTATTTTCAACCAGGAAGATCAAATAGCCAGCTACGCCCTTCGCGTAGCGCAGCTGCGCCTCCGCGGAGATTTGATAGAAGCGAGCGCGTTGACGATATCCCGTCGGACCATGATCGCCCAACGCCGATTTCTCGGCGCGACCTTCCGCCGCAAGCACATAGAGAAAATTATATTCGAAAAAGATCATGTGCTCCGGGCTAGGTTGCAGTTGCGCCAGCGCCCGCCGACACGTCGCGGGATCGGCGAAGAAGTTCTCCGAGTCCGACGGTTTCCCCAGCGTATTCAAAATAAAATGACGCGCCATCTCTCGCTCCGTCGCTTCGGAAGAAAACGAACCCTGTGCGGCCAGCTCGCGAGTAAAATCATACCAGTCGCGCCAAAGACGTTGGTCGCACTCTGCGGATGAAGCCGCCAGCGCGACGCCCATTTCGTAGGTGTAACGCCCGCTAGTTTTAATTTCCAAATGTTGCTCGGTGATCGCGCCCATCAGTTGATAATTTTCGGCCGATTTTCCAGAGCCGGAATGGAAGCCGATGCTAGCATTGAAACTTCGGCAAATCGCCCACTGCGCTTCAATCAACCGGCGAAGCTTCATACTATCCGGGTATGGTGTATTTTTCTGGAAACCGAAGGCTGGCGCGACGAACGCAATGGGCATCTCCAACGCTTCGCAGAGTGCAAGCACCAGCGCGGTCGTTTCCGGTGTTGTGATTCCGGGAAGTTCGTCGATAGACAGTTCTCGCAAGTAGGCGCGCCCGACGGCGGTGCTAAAAAGCTCGGCCCGGCGACGCTGGCAAAGAACATCCCGTGCCTTGAATTTGCGCACCGCGGGCCAAAGTTGTTCAAGCAGAGTGATCAACGCTGGTGTTTGCGCATCGATGTCGAGTCCAGCTAACCGCGCCGTCACCCGACGCAAAAGCGCCGGATCAATTTCGCTGCGCGATCCCGGCTGTCGCAGTGATAACTCTGGTGAAAGGTCGAACGTGATATAGTTAGCGAGGATCGACCCCTCAACCAATTCACGTTCACGCGCATCAAATTTTCCGCCAATAGGCTGATGGTCCGCGTTGAAATTCCACGCGATGCGCCGGCGATGGAAACCCGTTTCCAATTTCGAAATCACCGCTCCGTGGCTCATGCCTTGCACGCTCTGGCCTTGGTGACCTTCGGGCACGTGCGCGCCGATGAAGGGGAAAGGCACCGTATCCAGGCGATTTGCGAGCATTGCATCGACGTCGTAAACCAGTTCGCGCGGGATACTGTTTTGATTCGCAGTTAACCCAACCCCGAGCGTCGCCATCACCCACTCGACCGCGGGCCAATGGAGCGTCGTGAACCGCGCGCCGACCCCGATAGTCGAGTGCGCGATTCGTCCGTCCGACCTGGGAAAAATCGTCGAGTGCGGATCGAAGAGTTGAACCAACTCTTTTAACCGCAGCAGATTTTCGAACGTAGTTGGAAAAACAATACGATCTTTCGAAAACGCGATTCCGTCTGACAAAATTCCGGTAGCGTCGCGCCCCGGACCTACGCACAGTTCCCACGCTCGGTCTCCGGTCTCGTCGGCGAGCAGAGACCACTCGCCTTCTGCGGTTCGAAATCCGCTGAGTGGATTTCGCTGCACCGCGCCCGCTTCGATCCGGCGAGAAAGGGTCGGCCAATCGAGGCAGAAATCGGGGCTGATGCAGGGATTGTCAGCGATGCGCAGACTGTGACGGAGCAGAAATTCGTTGATCGCGGTCATACGGGGAAACCCCAGCAAAGCGCGAGGAGCGCAAAGACACAGCTCCTTTTTTCCGTTTCCAGTAACCGACCCGCGCGCCGGCGCGTTTCCACTCCGTCCAGATCAAGAAACCTGCGCCGGCACTGACTCCAAATAGTGAAGGTCGATCGCTTCGAGCAGGCTTTCGTAAGTCGAAAACCCGAGACAACGGGTACCGGCCAGACGAGGGTAAATTGTCGAAAGTTCGTTGAAGAAAATCTCCTGGCCGGCCCGTTGAAACACCAGATTCGTGCCGCCAAAGTAGCTCGCCAAGACGGAGTTGCCACCTTGCACGGAGATGAAGCGCTCGCACTGCGCATACAGCGCCAATTGAAAATGATTAAAAGAGGTCACCTCCGATTGGTGTTTTTGAAATAAATCTTCCGCGAGATGGACGCTCGGGTAATTGGTTTTCAGATACGCTTTGTCATCGAAACTCTGCGTATCATTATGATCGACCACGATCATATCGGAGCCGGGGCGATTGTAGATGACCGTAAAATGCGGCGTCAGTCGCGCCGCCATTTGGCCAAGCAACTCGGTCGTAAGATAATTGATCGGACCTTTATTCCACTCGTTATTAAACTTGTTGGAAATAATCACCAATGGCTTGTCGAAGCCGAACGCGAGGGCGGATCGATACATCTCTTTCAACGGAACGGGCGCCCAACGGCGATACGAGTAAGTGAAGTTGTGATCTTCGCTGTTGGGAATTTCGGGATCAAGAATCCAACGGCGCAGCCCCTCGTGCTCGACGTGCCGCGGACTGAAAAAATAAAACGGTGAGGTGTCCTTGAATGAAGAGGTACCCCGCAAGGTTCCGTTCAAATAATGCCAATAGGCGTAGGGCAGATAATATTTCAGCTCCGGACCAAACTCGGTTTCGCAGCAAATATCTTTGTAAGGCTGCTTTGCGCGATCAATCCGATCGTAACGGCGTTGCCATTGTCTTGAGAACAGCCCCTGAACCATCCATTCGGCCTGCAGCAAGTCCAATCGGCGACCGCGGAGCACCTGGTAACTTGGAATGAAAACCTTGCGCAGAAACACTCCGGTCGCGCCAACGCCGAACGTGCCTGGTTCTCTTTTTTGACTGAGCTTTTTGAACATAGTATGCAATCGCACAACCCCGCCCTCTTTACTCGCAGGTTGCGTGCCGCACACGGACCCACATGACGAGAAAGAGTGCGGCGGGCGGCTGTCATAAATGGGTGACTTCGCAGATAAAGCGTTTTTGCAATCCGGTGTTGCAAAGCCTCGGCTGCTTGGTCGTTTTGGACTTTAGTGGCGTCGATTTTTTCTAGGGTTCTTTGCCTAGACGCCGGAGGAGGAATATGAAACGAAAGCGCCGACTCTTGCGCGCCCGCGCGGGAAATCTTTATTGGGCCTCTGTAAGCGGCAGTGAAAACCTGTCTGCTCAATTCCCTACCGAACAGGTGACTTTTCCGTGAACTCTCCGCTTAGATTTTTCATTCTGGAAGATCAGACGATCTTGCGAGAGCTGCTGCGCAAACACCTGCAGACGGAATACCCGGGGTGCCATATCACGGAAGCGCGGAATTTAGAAGAAGCCCGAGCTGCGATGATTGCTTCAACCGAGTACGATCTCGCGATCGTCGATCTCGAGTTACCGGACGGAAATTCGATGAGCTGGGTCGTTAACTGGGCTAACGGTGTTTCTGAAAATCCGCGCAAAGCGATCATTCTCACATCGGTGAGCGAAGATTACGTTCTCTACCAGGCGCTACACTCGAACATTCCAGGTTTCGTGCACAAAAATGACGAAATCGAAACGCTCCACCTAGCCATCAAATCTGTGCTCGGAGGCGGTGTGTATTTTTCGTCGAGCGTTCAACGCATGCGTGCGCGCATGCAGCGCGACCCGATTTTTTATAATAAAGTCCTTTCCGACCGCGAACAGGAAGCGCTCGTCTATCTCGGCCAAGGTCTCTCCAACGAGGAGGTGGCCGAGTATCTGGGTTTGAAAGCCTCATCCGTCCAGGCTCACCGCAAGAACATCATGGCGAAACTTGGCATCCACTCGCAGGTGGAACTAATTCGTTACGCGATCGAAAAAGGGTTCTGCAAAATTTGACCGCGTGACCGCGCAGCGACTTCATCAACTTGCTATTCTCGAATCAGAGCGCCTCGTGACTCATCTACGCGTTAGGCTGCAAAGTCAATGCGCGGGAGCGGGCTAATTTCTCGATTTCTTTCAGCAGCGGTTCGATCACCCCGATGAGTTTATTAACATCTTCTCGCGCGTTACGCTGCGTCGCGTCTTCGAGTAGGCCAAGCTGCTCAGCCACCGAGGTGGCGTGAACCGCGAGCACGCGCGATCGAAACGCATGGACGGTTCGCGCTTGGTGCGCAGGTGTCTCGTCACGCAAACTCGCGAGCACGCGCGACCACGCTCGCGGTAGATCATCAGCGTACTCCGCTAATTTCTGTGCGCCGTCAGGGAGGCGCAGAAGGAGGTTGAAATTACAATCCACCGGCGGCACGTCTGGAAGTTCTACCGCTCGCCCAACGCTGAATTCGCCTAAAGCCTCGAGAATCGCCAACTCGATTTTCTTTCTTGAGACCGGCTTTGTCACGAAGCCGACGATGCCCGCCTCCTTGGCTTGCTGGATTTTTTCCGGTGTCGAATAGGCCGTTACGGCGATGATCGGTGGTTTTGGATCCGGCACCATTTCGAGAATTTTCCGAGCCAATTCTGTGCCTGTCGTGTCCGGCAACATGAAATCCGTTAAAATCAAATCGTATGGAGCCGTGCGCGCGTGCACGAGCGCTTCCGCGCCATCTGCAGCCCAGTCAACCTCGTAGCCGAGTTGGCCGAGGATGCTGCCGAGCACGAGCCGATTGTAAGGTTCATCCTCGATGCCCAACGCGCGAGATGTTTTCGGGCGGTTGGCTTCGCGCGGCTTTTCGACTGGCGCGGCGGTAAGCGGCAATTTCAGATCGAGGCGAAACTCTGTGAGGCCGTTTTGACTGGTGGCGCTCAGCGCCCCCTTCATCGCGAGCGCAATCCGGCGTGAAACGGCTAGACCAAGCCCTGTGCCGACAATCCGGCGGCGTTTCGCATCTTCTCCGCGCACATAGCCCGTAAAGATCTGTTCGATCTCCTCCGGCGGGATAGTATTTCCCGTATTCAGAACGCGTATACAAAAGGAGAGTATATTGCTCTTCGACGGTTCGACCTGCAATAACACGCGGGCGGCGGGGGGAATGCCGTATTTGAGCGCGTTAGAGACGAGATTGGTGACGATCTGCCGAATTTTACCACAGTCACCACGCACGTAGATCGGCTGGGCGGGCAATTCAAGTACACACCGCTTCAGACCGGCGTCGACCCCCCGTGCCGCGCCCTCGATCGCGCCAAGCAACTCGAAGGGCTCTTCATTGAGTTGGATGTCTCCGCGATCGATGCGGGAAAAATCGAGCACATCGTCCAAGATCGAACGCAGTTGATCAGCGCAGCCGCGCAGCGTCTTCAACAACATACGTTCGCGTGGAGCGACCGATTCGGGTGGCGCGTTCTCCACGATTTCGCAAAGGCCCACGACGCCATTAAGTGGATTGCGGATCTCGTGGCTCATAGTGGAGAAGAAATCTTCGCGCGCTTGTTGCGCTAGGCGCAATTGAGCGGTCCGCTGCTCGACGACCTCTTCTAAACGCGCTGTGCGCCGTTCTAGACGGTACGTTCTCCAGCGGACAATTCCGTAGCCAAGAATGACAAAGCCCGCTGCATATAGCGTAAAGGCAGGCCAGCGCGCCCACCACGGCGTGGCGCGAAAAACTGAAAGCTCTTCATCACGCGTCAAGCCGCCCCACTCGCTTCGAATCGTGATGGGCGTCGTTCCCCAAGCCAAACGGGGAACTACCACTCGAGCTCCGACGTTCAGAGGGATCCAATCGCCGCTTCCTGCGCGAAAAGCTATTTTTGGGTTTCGCCATGGATAAAGGCGTCCTCCACCAGTCGTCAGATAAACCGAGTCTTCTTCTGCGCTAATCTTTCCGTCATCCAATCTCTCCCCGTTGGCGCGCACCAGTAATGCACCCGCCTCTGGATCCTGGAGTAGATGTGGGCGCGTTGTTCGCACGACCATACCCGAACCTGCGATATAGAGATCGCCGTCTTGGGCCACAATGGCCTGTGGCGCCATCGGAAGCGGTATGTCGAGTGGTTTCCATTGGCCATTCCGCAAGATTCCGACCCATGCCGCGCCGTCGCTTGCGTGCGCGAGGAGACAGATCCCCCCAGCCCACTCCTCAGCGCCAATTAGCCCGCTCACTGGAAGAGTCGCGAGAGCCGTCCCTTCTTCGTTATAGAGAACGCCATCATTGTCCAATGCGACAATACCATCCCGATATTCACGCACCTGGCTGGTCCCATGACCAAACTGTTTCTCACGTACACCTTCTGCCGAATATTGAAATACGCCGGTCGAAGTGCCGACAAAGAGTTTTTTTAATCTGGTCGAAGCTGCGATCGAATTTGGATTCGATGGCACATCGACTGCCTTTATTTTTTTAGATGAAAGTTGCACCAAGCTTACGATGCCAGGCTGTATACAGCCCACCTGGTCGTTATCGAGTGGTGCGATTGAATCAACAAACTGTACATTAATATCTATAATTTGATCTTTATAGACAATCCTCCCGAATCTACCTTCGACTACTTCACCATTCGGAAGCGCTTCGAGGGTCGAGCTCTTCTTGAATCCCCGGAATTCTCCTTTGAGATCGAAAGCGCCCAGGGTTCCCGTACCGATCAATATTTCCCCACCAATTCGCTTCGCGTATAAAACGTCGCGTTTCGGTAGCATCGTAAACGTATAGTTGGCTGGGTCGGGGATGATCGAGAGGCCTTCAGATGTCCCGAGGACAAAATCGTCTCCGAACTTCCGCATTGATAATATACTTCCTCCGGAACTGTCGTTCGCGATCGTCCAAAGCTTTTTTCCCGTATCTATGGAATATGCCGAAATCCCCCCTCGAAGGCTTAATGAGACGAGAACGCGATCGACTAAGTAGGTCTCGAAAAGACCTTCAGCTAATTTTACTTTCGAGACTTCTGGAAGCAGAGGATGCTCCCCGGTGGCGTCCTCAATAAAAAATCCGATCTGACTGGTGATAAAGTAGGTCCCTTGCTGCAACTCCTGGAGAGAGGCAACGGTTTTACCTTTTCCCCAGCCGTTATCCGCTTCGAATGGCACTAGCTCCTGTTTCACCGGGTTCCATTCGAGGAGTCCTTTCTCCGGCGCCGAGACGATTAGACGATTCCCTAAGTTGTGTATATAATATAGGCCGCCCGGGGTACCTTTGAAAACGAGTTTCCACGTTCCATCCGGCGCAACATGATAAATACCGCGATGACCGGCCAACAGCGCGTCGTTTTCGTTTCCTTCACCGAAGTAAAGTCCGTCGTCGATGGAGACTGGGGTCCACTTTCCATCCTTATAGATAGCACAATAATCCTCGCCCGCGACGATAACCCCTTTGCCGAGCGTTTTGACAAGAAGAACTCCACTACTGGAGGGCGGAGACAAGGTGATCCAATCACCTGAAACCTCGCGTGCTAAATTTTGACCGCCTGCAATCCAACCAGACTGATCCCGCAAAATGCTGGTCACGGAGCGGGTATCGCCAGGGAAATCACGTACCGGAATAGCGAGCGTCTGCAGATCAGCGAGAGCAGAACTTGCGAACGCAATCAGGTAAACTACCCAGATTTTAGGAGGTATATACATCAAGGGTGGTTAAAACGCGAAGATGCTTGAAACGGCAAAATAGGGGAAAGTGGGGATGAGCCAAACAAAACTCCTATGAAAAACTCCTCCTCCATCAAAAACGCCGTTAAGGCTTTTCTCGCTGTCGCTCTTTTCTCTCTCGGGTTTGCCCGCGCGGCCGCTCACGTCAGCCCGACGCAGGTTAACAACACTCATCTTGTCAATGACGGTGGCACCGGCCATCTGCCCCCGACCATGGATCACTAAGAGCGAGTGAGGATCATGTTTACCCTCGCGCCCTTTTTGTTTAGGAATATATCCGCCGAACAGGGTGGGCCGGTCGAACAGATCCAAATCAGTTGTGTCCCCGTCTTCGGACACCAGAACTATCAAGCCCTGGCTTTTCTAAAGCCAGGGCTGGTCGATAAAGCTCCGTATGCCATGTATGGATCGGGTGATGGTATGGGTACCGATGCTGTCCCAGCAGTCGCTCAACACAAAGCAATTTCAGAAGCACTCGAGCGCTGGGCACTCGCGGAAACTCGGCGAACGGGAAAGCAAGCCAGTTACGGTTTCAATGTCGATCGCTGCTCGAATGGTATGGCCGCGTACCCCGGCTTCTCCTGGCAGGCCAGAAGGCAGGCAAACATGGAAGCGCTCGAACGCTTCGCCCTTATCGGCTGGTGGGCTGGATTTCTCCCTGCCGAAGAAAGACCTTCGGGATTCCCCAACATCACCTTACTTCGGATAGACCATGGGCAACCCGCCGGTGAAGTCGTCGTCATCTACCATAAGACAGCAGCCGGTTTTTACGCTTATGGTCACTCGTCGGGCAGTACTTTAGCCGCCGCCGCTTCAAAAGCAGTCATTGAGTTGGCCCGAAACGAACACGCTATTTCCCGCTATCGTGCCGCAGGAAGCCTAGCCCCAATTCAGCATTATTTCGAACGTCGCGTTCTATACTTCTCTACATCAGAGGGACATGCGAAGTTTCTCTCCCGCGCTGACGCTCCTCCTTCCAAACCACGACCCAAATGGAAAACCATTTTTAACGGGGAAATTCCCGGCCCATGGTCGCAGTGGGCGACGGTTTGGCGCCATTGTGTAGAGATGCCGACATACGATTTCCTCAATCGTGAGGAGGATTTCTTTTTTTGGTAAGCGGTTAATGTTTGTAGACTAAGTAATCCCCGCGCTCGGTGTCGCTTAACCAAACGTATCAAGAAGTTACATTCAATAAATGACCGTAAACAAAACTACTAGCGCGTCTTCGCTATAGCCGAACACTTGCCCTTAGGCTGAAAAAGCCGATACTCAGGGACATGGCCCGAGTTTTGTTAATAGAGGATGATTATTTCTTGAGAGCTGTGCTGAAAGGCACACTCGAAGAGCAAGGTCATGCCGTCGTTGATGTTGAAAATGCGGTTCGGGCCACCCAGCTCCACGAAGAAAATCCCTTTGATATTGTTTTGACGGATTTGATCATGCCGGAACGCGACGGTCTTGAATTGATTACAGAATTTCGCCGGCGTTTCCCCGCGGTTCGCATTATCGCGATGTCCGCGGGCGGACAAATTTCGGGTCCTGACTATCTCGATATTGCAAAAAAAATGGGTGCTTTCAGCACGCTGCTAAAACCCATTTCCGATAAGACTCTCGCGCAGATGCTCACGCGCGCGCTCGCGTAATCGAATGCTCTGAGCAGCGTGGAAGCGGCTGCGCAGAACAATCGCCAGCCGACTTGGATGGCTCATCACGCCGGTTAGGGCAAAAATGCTTTGAGCAATCGGTCGTCGCCGTCGTTGACGGCTGGTCGCAAGTGAGCCACCGCACAAAGAAGATTATAAAGGTGCACGTTCTCGACGGAGGCGACCTCTGCTCCATCGTGCCGAAAAGCCGGCCCATGCACGATCAACGTTCCCTGCATCGACGATAATTCGGGATCATAGCCGTGTTCGCCGCGAGCGCGCAGACTAAAAGCCATAATTTTCAACCGCGAGTCCGCCCAGCCACCCTCGGCGGGCAAAATCCAAACCGGCGGAATCCGAGTATTCGGTTCGTTCAAATGAAAACGCGCCGGCAAATCTTCCGCGCGAAAAGCCTGCGCTCCCTGCGGCAAATCGCGTAGTTGATCCATCAAGTTATCGACCGTTCCTCGAATCGGCCGCAGTCCGGCCACAGGCCCATCGAAATCGATCTGCACGTTCGAGAGATCAAGATACTTATCAAGCGGAACGTGATTTTCGCTTCTTACATTCGTCATCCCATGGTCCGAAACAATCACTACATTGGGCTCAACTTTCTCCTCGGCCAAACGCGCAAGAAGACGTCCCACACGACCATCAAGTAACTGCACGGCCGCGGCCATTTCTCGCGCGTCGGGCCCGTGGGCATGACCAACGGAATTAGTTTCCTCCAAATAAAACGTGATCACGCGAGGCCGCCGCGCCGGGGGCTGGCGCAGCCAGCCGACCACCTCTTCGACCCGTTTCTCGAAGGGAATCGAATAGTCAAAACTTTTCCAAAACGTCGCGTGCACACCGTCGATCTCCGCTTCCGAGCCCGGCCAAAATGAACACGCACTGGCCGCGCCTTGCTTCACCGCTGTTACCCAAATCGGCTCGCCACCCCACCATTCACTTTCGCGCGCACTAGCGGAACTGTTATAATGAAAATATTTTTTCGTCCGCTCATCGTACATTATATTGTTAATGATGCCGTGATGCTCAGGCCACAGACCAGTCGCGATTGTATAATGGTCGGCAAACGTGTTCGACGGAAAAACCGATATCAGTGAATGCGCATAGGCTCCCTCGCGCCGAAGCCGTCGTAAATTCGGCGCCTGCTCAGCGTACTTGTCGCAGTAGTCCCAGCGAAACCCGTCGAGCGAGATCAAGAGCAACGGCGGTATCTCTGCATTAGGAAAACTTTTAGCGACGCCGCCTTCCGTCGCCTGGAGAGAGGCCGGAGTTAACAAAACCAGCAACCACGCTGTGCGCAGCCAGCTCTGCGGATAAGGACTCATATTTTGAGTATTCCTTTCGCTCACGCCTTCGCAAGTAGGCGGGCGCATTGCCTTGAAATAGTCACGCGCCAAATTCCCGCTTCTAGCGAAGAAGGGTTAAAATGAGATCCCCAATCCCTCGGCGAACTTTTTTCCGCAGCGCCGCTTTCGAACGTGATTTTCCACGGTGAAGATTTCAACGTCTGTGCATGGATACGCCAGTGGCAGTCGAGCGCGCAGAGCCTCCGCACAAGCGGCTGGCTCGGCTTGCGCTAGAATGGGCTTCCGCTCATCGCCTCACGCACTGCGCGCTTGAAGTCCGGTTGCCCCAAAGTGGTTATCGCGCCGACGTGGCTGCAGCCACTCCGCGGGTACTCTCGCCTCACGCCATGACGGCGATTTTCGAGTGCAAAGTGAGTCGCTCTGACTTTCTGAAAGACGCCGCGGCCGAGGCAAAATTGGTACCGCTTGTCGCGGAACTACAACAACGTTTAGCCGCGCTCCGTGAGTTAATCGGAGTACACCGTCCCGATCTCCGGCTCAGTGAAGAACTTTTCCCGCAATTCGAAGCTATCGATCTGCGAGGGACCAAGCACGACACGCACGATGTACTTGTTCGGCAACTGCGGGTCGCCCAAAATAAACTTTGGGAGGGAACCAAATTTGCCAAAATCGCGCGCTGGCGATCAGCCAATCTTCTCTACCTGGTTTGCGAGGAAAATATTTATGAGCACTGGGAAGTACCGGACGGTTGGGGCCTTCTGGTGCGAAAAGGAGATCAGCTGACCCTTGCGCACCGGCCGTGCTTAAACGCAGTGAGCATCGAACAACGCGTACAGCTTCTGGAACGCATCGCCGCCACTGCAAGTGGCCAGGTTCGCAAAAAACTCGGGATACCTCTTTGGACCGATGCTCAGCAGAGATCCGCCGCCCAATGATCTGCGGCGACGTTGAGTCCCTGCCGCATTTCCTGCGTCGAGGTCGGTGGGTGATGCACGACGTGCATAAGGTACCAGCCGCCTAAAAGGAAAAAAAGGAGCACCGCCACGATCATCCACAAGTTTAACTGTGTCGTCCGGCGATGCGCGTTTACCGAAAAATTCGGGCCGTCTGGAGTGGGTTCAGTGTCCATACGAATGGGTAACGCCGTTATACGCTGCTCAAATCGCGCCAACTCGACTCAACTAACCTAACTCGCTCTTCCTAAGCGACTCCCCTAATCCGGGTCATTAACAGTGTATAACTTGTCGTGCATGTTGCGACATCTTGCATAATCCAATCGCGCAAAACGCGTGGCGCCGCATGCGCGCTTTCGTACTATATAATATGCCGCGTCGTAGCCGCTTGGTCCGCCTGCGACCCGATGCTGTCGGGCGCTTCTCCGTAGAAAGCGAGAGGCGGATTCCTGATATGTCTATTGCTCATTCGATGTTATGTTATGAATGCTATGAATCAATCGAGCACGTCTCAAAACGAATCACCTATTTCTCACGAAGACATTTCTCGTCGAGCCGAAGAACTTTGGCGCGGTTATGGTTCGCCCCAAGGTCGCGACGAAGAAATTTGGCTCGAGGCTGAAAAACAACTGCGAGCACAATCGCAGGCCCGCAACGTTCCCACCTCCGAGAATGTCGCGACCTCGCTTCCCACGAGTCAGCGTCTCGGCGAGCCGGCGAATTCGGCGCCGCCAAGAATTCCTTCGCAGGAGGCGGAACTGATGGAGAAAAATGCGAACTCGACGCCGCCGATTCCCAGCCGTTCGAAAGCTCGCGCTGGAAAAAATCGGAGCTGACTCGCGCGCGAGGATGCGGTTAACGTGCCTGTGTGCCCCAGCGGCGATGGAAAAACCTTTCCCAGGGCGAGAACATCAATTTGTCCGCCACCAGGCCAATGACCACGATGATCAGCATGATGCCGATCACTTGATCCATATCATTTAATTCGCGGCCGTTGTGCAGCAAATTGCCGAGGCCGAACCCGGTTAAAATGGTCACATAAATTTCGGCGGCCATCAGCGAACGCCAGCCGAATGCCCAGCCCTGCTTCATTCCGCTCACAATAAATGGCAACGCCGCCGGCATCATCACGCGAACCCACGTGTGCAATCCGCGTGATCCCATTGTGCGCGCCGCCCGAGAATAAATTGGCGGGATGCTACGCACACCGTTGTCCGTGGCGATGATCACCGACCAGAGCGTGCCCATTACGACGACGAAAAACATGGCGCTCTCGGTTTGACCAAACCACAGCAGGGCCAGCGGAACCCAGCACACACTGGGCAGCGTCTGCAGGCCGAGCGCCAACAAACCGATCGTGTCCTGGAAAACACGAAAGCGCGCCGTGATCATGCCAAGCGGCAAACCCAGCGCGACGCCGAAAAAATATCCGAGCACCAATCGCTTCAACGTCACGAGCGTGGCGCTTAACAGCGTGCCGTCCTCCATTGCACTACGCAAGTAGCGCAAAACGGAGATCGGCGACGGCACCAACACGGGCGAATAAATTCGCGCGCGCACCACTGCCTCCCACGCAACCAAGAGCACCAAAAAGAAAAACGCCGCTGATAAAAATCGTTTCATATTCGCAGGGATTATTCAGCGACCTCTCCACTCGACGTGAGAAGTGTTTTGAGCGAACGCGTGATCTCCGTCGCGTATTGCGCGAGGGTTACACTGTTGATGTCACGAGGGCGCGGCAGATTGATTTTGAATTGTTCGCGGATTCGCCCCGGGTGAGGTGAAAACAAAACCACACGATCCCCGAGGCAAACCGCTTCACGCACATTGTGCGTGACGAAGACAATCGTCTTTTTTCGATCCTGCCAGATGCGTTGAATATCGCCGTAAAGCTGTTCGCGCGTCAGTGCGTCGAGCGCCGCGAAGGGTTCATCCATCAACAGAATTCGCGGATTCGGTGCGAGGGCTCGAGCTAGTGCGACGCGCTGGCGCATGCCACCCGATAATTCGTGAATATTGGCGTGCGCGAATCTTTCGAGACCGACGAGTTTGAGATAAAACTTCGCAACCTCAGCGCGCTCTTTGTGCTTCAAGCCCGGCTTTAGTTTAAGTCCGAACAGCACATTGCCGAGCACGTCGAGCCACGGGAAAAGCGCGTGCTCTTGGAACATCACCATGCGATCACGGCCCGGTCCAGCGACCGCTCTGCCATCGCAATGCACGGTCCCTTCGTCCGCAAAATCGAGCCCCGCAATAATGTTCAGCAGGGTGCTTTTACCGCAGCCGCTGGGGCCGACTAGGCAGACGAATTCGCCTTCCGCGACATCGAGCGAAACATGGTCCAGAGCATGGACGGTCATTTCGCCGCTGCGAAAGCGTTTAGATACCCCGCCAATGGAAAGCTTGGAGGGTGTTTCGTTAACCAATTCCGTTTGTACGGTCACTGGGAGAGTTGAAGAATGGGAGCGAGAGCGACTTGGCCGCGGATGAAATGGAGCGCACGCGCATCATTCACCAACGATTCGATCGAGTTGAGGTTGAGATCCGTTGAAAAGGTAAGCCGCTTCCACGACGCATCAATGAGTTCGGTTTTTAGACCGTGCTTCAGTTCAGCCGTAAGTTCTTTCTGGACGAGCGCCTTGGCTTCGGCGGGATGCATCTGTATCCACTTTGTCAATTCGCGATGCGCGCGCGCAAATTTCGCGATCAACTCCGGCTGCTCCGCCAAAGCAGCAGTTCGCGCAACGAGCACCGTGGTCACAACGTCGTTCTGTTCCAGATAAACTTTCGCGCCCGCTTCTAGTTCGAGCCGCGAAGCCCACGGTTCCACCGTCCAGACCGCATCGAGATCGCCTTTTTGAAAGAGGGCCAGCTGATCGGCGTTGGCCGTCGGTAAAACGAAAACATCTCCGCCAAGCTGGGTGATATGATATCCCTGCGCTCGCAGCCAAGTCCGCGCGGCCACATCTTGGGTATTGCCGAGCTGCGGTGTAGCCAATTTCTTCCCCCGGAAATCCGCCGGGTCATTCAAGTGCGCGCCGGGCCGCACCAATAGAACTGAGCCCCCGCGAGCCGCGCCAGCAATGATGCGAATTTCTTCACCGTCGGACTTTACAAACGCGTTGATGGCCGGACTTGGGCCAACGTAGGTAAGATCAATCGAGCGCGCAAAGATCGCCTCCATCGCGCTTGGGCCCGCGTTGTAAGCGAACCATTCGATTTTCGTATCTGCTCCCAAGCGCTCTTCAAACCATCCCTGCCCTTCCGCAGCCATCGCGCGCGCAACGAGCGCCTGCGCGTGCGTGATGTTGGGGAAATAGCCAACACGCAATCGCGCACTTCCATGCGCAAGCGTAGCCATGCTCAAGCAAAGCGCCGCATACCGGAAAAATTTCATATACCTTCCCGATACAGAAATTCGCCGAGCCCTAATTCGCTCGGAGATTTTTCCATCGCTGCACGCCGATTCTTAGCGTTCTGTTCGCTGCGCGCTCGCGGACTAACCAGAAACGGCAGATCGACATTATCGCGGCGCATTTTTCGAAGCGCGACTTCGACAATGTTTTCCAGTGTGTAACGATCGAGAATGTTCGCGATCGCATTGCGTACATCGAGCATGAGCATCCGCAGCCCACAGTGCGCTTCGTCCGGACATGAACATTTTTCGTACGCAGTCTGACTGACGCAGGAAATGGGCGCCAGAGGTCCGTCGAGATAACGAACGATTTGTCCAATCACGATCTCCTTGGCGGGTTTAGAAAGACGATAACCACCATATTTTCCACGGACGCTTTCCAAAAATCCGCCCTGCTTTACATCGATCAGGATCTGCTCAAGGAACTTCACCGGAATCTTCTCGATTTCAGCTAACTCGTTTAATTGGAGCAAGTCGCGGCCGAGCTGATGCGCAATCCCGATGTCGATCAGGGCGCGCAGTCCGTATTCTCCGCGTTTAGAAAGCTTCATTTTTTGTAAATCCTACTAGATTTTAGGGGATTAGCCACTCAACTTGTCCGGAGACTGGCAAGTGTGGAATTTTTGGCGCAAAGCAACGGTGGCTCCGGGGCCGGGATTTTTCAGCGGCCTCTCTGCCTCTGGCGCACCTCCGCGCGTTAAGACGCGCAGGACCCCTTCATGACGCCCCTAAAAATCGCGCTGACTCTTCTGCCAGTTTTTCGGCAAGTTTTGCGGCCTGTCCGCGGATTTCCGGCACTGCGGTGCACTCCCAAAGTGCGCCTTTCATCGGCGCGCCAAGCGTGTAGAGCCAGCCCACACTGTCTCCAGAATATCGATACACGTCACCGTTTTCCGACGCGTTCAAACCAATCGCCAGGGGATCGTGATTAATTAATCCGCGCGCGAGCAGATTGATAAAAAGCGGGTGCTGGAATTTTGAATAATCTGTGCGCGGGCCAGTGCAGTTGATAACCTTGCCGACCCGCAAGTTGACCAACTCGTGCGTGCCACGGTTATGGAAGCTGGCGTGCACGGTCCCCTCGCGTTCTTCCAACGTCTGCAATCGGCCAGCGTAGAAGCGCACCTGGCCGTCGTGTTCGAGTTGCTCCACGCGCGAGGCAACTTGCGGCGCGAGACGGTGCCGATGCGTTTCCCAAAACGGACGCACGTGACGCATGAAGCGCGCGCGGTCCTCTTTACTGAGACCGCGCCAGAGCGCTTGCGTCACAGGTCGCAGCGCATCGATCACGCCACGCCAATCGAGGCCTTTTGCTGCCGCTTTTTTAACCTCAGCGCGCACGAGGCGCGTGACCGCGCGCAAAGAGAGCGGCAGCTGCTCCGGCGTAATGTAATTCGGATACGCTGATCCGGGTTGATGCTTCTGCGGTTGGAGTCCGCGACGCGACAAGGCGTGAATCGTTCCGCGATGACCCTGCGCGGCCAGCTGCATGATGATGTCAACCGCCGTGAGGCCAGCTCCGACGATGAGCACGTCTTCGTTCGGCTTCACGTTTTCCACCGCCGCCATCAGCCAGGGCACGTGTACATAACGCCAGCTGCGATAAATCGGCAGCGGTTTCCGAATCGGATATTCGCCCGGTAAATTTCCCAGAGCGAGCACGACCCGGTGCGCGGGGAGCGTGGTGCCGTCAGCGAGTAAAACCGTGTGGGGACCGCCAGAAGTATTTTCCTCGATGTCGACGACTTCGCCCGCCGCCATTTTGAAAATCGGGGGCGCTAGCCGACGTTCGTCGCGCGGCAGCGTTTCTTGTTGCGCGAGTAGAGTGCGGGCACGTTCTTCGACCGCGTCTTTTGCGGCCAGCAGAGTGGCCTCGATGTATCGACCAAACAAATACCGCGGAAGAAAATCGGTTTTCGCCACGGGCTCTTCCATTCCAGGAGAAGCCGGTTGGTGCGAGGCCCAGTTGAAAAAATCATCGGGATCGTCCGGCCACGCGCTTAGCTTGCCGGCCGGCACGTTCAGACGATGAACCGGGGAAAGCGTCCCGTAGGCGACCCCGCGGCCGTAGGGCGGCTTGCGCTCGATCAGCGTCACCTTGAGGCCGGGAATTGCCCGGCGGAGCAAGTTTGCCGCAACCAAGCTCCCGCTCAAACCGGCGCCGATCACGACGACGTCGAATTCCTGAGCGGAAGTGATTTCCTCGGACGACATGCGTTCACCCCGACCCGTGAAAGTCGGCGGAGTTGCAAAAACGAACGCTGGTTTCAAGAAACGGAAACCCGCTCCGGAACGCCCCCGACGAGCGTTGCGGGAACTTCATCCGAGGGAACCTGCCGCTTGGCACGCGTTCCTTCGGACCGAAGTAGTTCCAAACTCTGCCTCTTCAGGTCGACGAAATGGGTCTCCGTCAAAACCGCTGTCGTGCGCGGTCGTTCAAGTTCCACCGTCAAAGCGGTCTTCACTTGCGCTGGGCGACGGCTCAAGACGATCACACGGTCCGCGAGAAAAATCGCTTCGTCGATATCGTGAGTCACGAAAACGACGGTCATTTTTTCACGACTCCAGAGAGCCAAAAGGAGTTCCTGCATCTCTAAACGCGTCTGCGCATCAAGTGCGGCGAATGGTTCGTCCATCAACAATACGCGCGGACGATTAACGAGCGCGCGGGCGAGATTCACGCGTTGCTGCATTCCACCCGAAAGTTGCGCTGGAAAATGCCGGGCGAACTCGAGCAAGCCCACTTGTCCGAGTATGCGATCAACCGAAGCGACACGCTCGCCGCGCGGCAGACCGCGATTTTTCAGTCCGAATTCGACGTTCGCGAAAACGTTTTTCCACGGGAACAGCGTGGGATGTTGAAAAACCACCCCGCGGTCAGCACCGGGCGCGCGCACTCGCTCATCGCCCACCAGCAGTTCACCCGCAGATGGCTTTAGCAATCCAGCCAGCGCGCTTACTAAAGTCGATTTTCCGCAACCTGATGGTCCGAGAATACTAACGAATTCGCCGGCAGAAATTCTTAGATCCAGGCCGCGAATCGCTTCCGTGCGAGCGCCGGACGCAGCAAAAGAAATGCCCAGCCCGCGGACATGTATTGTATTTCCCACTACCGAATCGCTCGCGCTCATGTTGCGTTACCTCCAAACTTGTACCACGGCATCAACCGCCAGCCGATCACTCGCAAGAGTCCGCTGCTCACCATGCCGAGCACCCCGATCAGCACCATGCCAAGCACAATGTTCGGATAGTTCTGCAAGGTGTACGCTTCCCAGGTGAAGTAGCCGATGCCGAATTGACCTGATACCATCTCGGCGGTGATTAGGGAGAACCACGCTGTTCCCATGCCAATGCTCAGGCCAGTCACGATTGAAGGCAGCGCGCCGGGTAAAATGATTTCGCGAAACAGCGTCAGTTTACTCGCCCCGAAAACCTGCGAAGCCTGCAGGAGGCGGCCATCAATCGATTCCACGCCGTGGATGGTATTGAGCAGAATGGGAAAAAACGCGCCGATAAAGGTGATGAAGATCATGCTGCTTTCCGCGGTGGGCCATAGCAGGATGGCAAGCGGGATCCAGGCCACGGCCGGAATCGGGCGCAGCACCTCCAACGGTGAAAGCAGCGCGTCTTCTGCCAAACGAAATCGTCCAATCAAAAGGCCCATGAAAACGGCGAGCGCAGCGGCGATCGAGAACCCCGCAAAAATTCGCATCAAACTGGCGCGCAAATGGGCGACGACTTTTTGCGAGTGAAACAAATCTTTTCCCGCATCCCAGACCTCTGTAGGCGCAGGCACATTTTCAAAACGAGCACCCAGGACTTGCCAACGACCGCGCGAAGCGGACTCCCAGAGGACGAGGCAAATGATGATCGAGGCGATCCGTAGAGCCCAGCGCCACCAAAGTTTTCGCGACCCGCCCGACCGCGCAGGCGCGGCCTGCGCAGCAGCGGGTTCGATCATAGTTTCAGTGTCCATGGCGCATCTCGTACGTTAGGTTTTCAAAAGTTGGTCACTTGAGAGTAGATCGCCGGCCGCTGAGTCCAGGGCAAGGGAGGTCAGAGTTTATTTTCCAGCTCGGTGTGAGAGAGCACTTCTCCCGTGTGAGCCTTTGCCCATTCATCGGCATCCTTTTTCAACAGGAATGCCGAAACCTCCGTGCCTTTTTCAACATACCAGGCGTCGTTCGCGAAAAGTTTCAGCCCGGTGTTGCGGTCGTGAACGAAAACCACACGGACGGTTTTGCCATGGCCCGCAAGCGACCTCGCTTCGCGCAGCGCAGCTTCAGCTGTGCTGTAGAGTCGCACATGGGGTTCACCTTTGACCCAAATTTGCCCAGCGCGTTTCGCATCTCTGACCGGGGCATGAGTATCGATCGCGTCACCGACAAAAGGCACCGGCTGGTAGTTTTTCAGCTGCTCATCGTAGTCGAGACCAGAAGCCTTCGCGGCCGCGCGGATGTAAGTGTCGTTCACATACGTCTCGATTTTAACGGGACGGCTCACCTTTTTCAGGACCGTGAGCGCGTCCTGCGCGCGCTTGATCGCGTTCACGAATTCTGGCTTCAAACTGAAGTCACGCGTCTGGATGCCGTGCGGCCCGTGAAAGGCGTAGTAGACCTCCGCGTCCACACCGGTCCATTTTTCCAATTTCTCGGATAAATCTTCTACGTTTTCGCGCAGCAACTGATCTGCCTCCAAAGTCGCTCGGAGGTAAGCGATGACGATTTCAGGATACTTCGCGGCGTAATCGGACCTCACCTGAACACCGTGGGTCGTGGTCACACCCGTTGAACTGCCGTCGTAGATTTTGCGAGCATAGCCGCGGAACGGAAACAGCTCGCCGAAAGGGACGAAGTCAGCATGCGCGTCAATTTGACCGCTACGCAGCGCGCTTCCGCCGACTTCCGGTGTTTGCGCGATGATGCTTACATCGCTGCTGGGATCCCATCCCAAATCCTGAATCGCGCGGATCAACATCGCATGCGCCGTTGAGGCGAAAGGCACAGAAATCCGTTTCCCTTTTAGCTCTGAAAGCGACTGAACCGGAGAGTTTTTCGGGACCAAAATCGCGTTACCCGCCCCAGAGATTCCACCCGCTAGGGATGCGACGTAGATTGAATGCACGCCGTTGTTGGCGGTCTCGAAAGCCGTGGCTCCGACAATCGAGGGAAAATCGGCCATCTGCACAATATCGAGCTGGTTCGCGAGGTACTTGGTGTTCAGCTGGGCGCCGGTCGGCTGATTTTCCCAGACGATATTGTATTCAACATCTTTATACTTCCCATCGTGCGGGAGATACTTTTCCAGCAGCTTAAGCTCACGCACGACCGGTCCGCCGGCCGCACAATTGATCGTCGTGTCCTGCGTGCCGATGGCCACGCGGATCGTCTCCGCGCCTGCAGCTACGGCCAGCAAGAAGCTCGCGTTCGTGGCGACGAAAAGAGTTTTCCAGAATTTCATATCGAGAGTGTGGAGCGAAGCAATCGACCTCCGGTGAGACCGGAAAGTTAACTGATGTGATGCGCGAGGACTTCGCCGCGCGGGGTGCGATTTTTTCCGCTGTATCCAAGTTTTGGAAACACCAGTTCCGCGAAGCGGTAGGCTTCTTCGAGGTGCGGATAACCTGAGAGAATAAAGCTGTCGAAACCCGCTTCCTCATACTCACGGATGCGAGCCGCGACGGATTCGGCACTCCCGACCAAGGCGGTCGCCGCATAGCCGCGAACGAGCCCGACGCCGGCCCATAAATTTGGCCCAACTAAGAGGCGCGCACGGTCGCCGCCGTGGAGCGCGCTCATCCTTGCCTGCCCTTCCGACTCGTACTTGGCGAGGTTGGCCTGAGCAGCAGTGATTGCTTCCGGTTTAACCTCACTGATGAGTCGCTCCGCTTCGGCCCACGCCTCTGCTTCGCTTTCGCGAACGATCACGTGGAAGCGAATGCCGAAGCGTAGGGTGCGTCCTTGTTCGGCCGCCTGTGCACGCGCACGAGCGATCTTCTCTTTGGCGAGTTCAAGCGGTTCGCCGAAACTTAAATAGACATCCGCATGGCGCGCGGCTACCTCGATCGCGGCACTGGAAGAACCGCCGAAGTACACTTCGGCCCCGTTCGTCTGAGGCGGAAACATCAACGCGGCTTCGTCGACGCGAAGGTGCTTTCCGTGAAAGCTGACTTTCTGCCCCAGCATCAGCTTTCGCCACACCGTCAAAAATTCGCCGGTCAGCGCATAGCGCTCGTCGTGCTCCAAGAAAACTCCGTCGCCGGCCAATTCGCGCCGATCCGCGCCGCTCACGGCGTTGATCGCGAGCCGACCATCCGAGAGACGGTCAAACGTCGCCGCCATGCGCGCGGCCAGAGTCGGAGAGATATTTCCTGGTCGCAGCGCGATGATGAACTTCAGACGCTGCGTCGAAGCAATCAGCGCAGACGCCGCGACCCAAGCGTCTTCACAGGTCCGACCGATCGGCAGGAGCGCACCGGAGTAGCCCAAAGTATCGGCCGCCTTGGCCACCTGCGTGAGATAGTCGAGCGATGTTGGTCGCGCGCCTTTGGTCGAAGCGAGATAACGGCCGTCGCCGTGGAGGGGAATAAACCAGTTGATTTCCATGGCTCAATGCGTCGAAGAGGGAAAAAAATCTACGTGATGCTTGGTCAGGCCGAGATCAAACATCTGCTGTGAGCGCTTCTGCGCAAAGGCACGGACCTCGGCGGAAGGCGTCAAATCGATGCTGCCGGTCCCGGGAATAAATATCGGGTCGAGTTGCGCCACGGCTAAAACCGCAGCCGGTTTTTGGCGAAGGTCTTCCGCATACCAAGTCGCTGCTTCTTCGGGATGCTGCTGCACGTACAAAACCCCGTCGCGGATGGCGGCCACCAGTTTTGCTTCCACGCCGGGATGTTCCTGCAAGTAGTCCGCGCGTGCGATTACCCAGAGATGATGCTGCCATTCTTGAATTTCACGGGCATGCAACTTTTCTTGCAGGCCTTCCAGCATCGGAGGTCGCACCAAGACTGCATCAACCAGGTGCTGCTGAAAAGCAGCGGCTTGTTCGTTCGGAGCCAAGTTGACCAGTTTAACGTCCTTCTGCGGATCGAGGCCGGCCTCTTTCAACGAGACGAGCAGATCGATATGCGAGTCCGAGAGAAATGGAACGCCGATGCTTTTTCCGTGAAGATCTTTTAACGTCTTCGCTGAGTCATCCGCCTGTACGAGCACGCCGTGAATGGAATGACCGAGTTCCGCGATCACCTTCACCGCCCCAGCCTGCTTATCCAAATAGGTCGCGGTCGGAACGAGCGAAGTGAAAGAAACGTCGAGCGTTTTTGAAACGAGCCCCTCGATTTGCGGCGGGCCATATTGGAAAAAAGTTGCACTCACATCGAGACCACGAGCTTTACCCAGCGGCGTCTTGGCCAAGACCTTGCCGACCTCGCTATGAATGGAAGTCGCGTAGCCGATTCGCACTGGAATCAAATCGGAGTCGGCGAAGACACTGATCGCTCCTAGCACGAGCGAGCTGAGCGCGGTGAACAGTTTCGATCTTTTTGTCATGAGTGAGATTTATTCTCTAACTGGCGCCACGGGAGCACCCAACGTTCACCCCAGGTAAGGACGGCCGTCATCAACGAGCCGATCACTCCGATCACGAGCATGCCAACCAGCACGTCGGGGGTTTCCAGATTTGTCCGACTAATCTGAATGAAAAATCCCAGACCAGAATGCGCAGCGATCAGCTCCGCAGTAACCACCGCCATCCACGCTTGGCCAAGCCCGATCCGCAGGCCCGTCCACACCAACGGCAGCGTACTTGGTAAGTAGATACAACGAATCAGCGCCCAGCGCTTCGCGCCTAAGCAGCGCGCGGCATGAACATGCTCTGCTTCTACCGCTAATCCGCCGCTGTAGACATTGAGAAAAATCGGGAAGAACGCGGCGACTCCAACGATGAAATAACTCGGTTTATCGCCGAGCCCGAACCAAAGAATCGCGAGAGGAATCCACGCGATCGGAGGAATCGGCCGAAGGAGCGCGATCACCGGCGCAAAGGCGCGGCGAGCCGTTTTGAAAAATGCCAATGAGAGCGCGAGCGGGATGGCCAAACTGGCAGCGCAGAGAAATCCAACCAGGACCCGCTGCAAACTCGCGCCGACATCCAGCCAGAAGGTCGACTGTTTGATTAATTCCAGAAACGCCCCTACGACGACGCGTGGTGTCGGCAGTAAAATCGGGTTGCCCAAGCGAATAGCGGCCAAGGCCCACGCGCCGAAAAATCCGAGTAGGCCGAGCACCGGTAGCCCAAATGAAGCAAGTCGTGTCGTTTTCATCCGTGACGAGTAAAGAGCGCCCAACCCGAAGAACGGGAACGCGTGGGAGCGGGGATTTCGGCGGCAGCTTGAGGTGAAGAGGCTCGCCCGGCTTCGATGTTGGACGGCAAAGGCTCGCGCTCGGTTTTTTCGCGAACGAGCCGACCGATCGTGGTGCGCAATTCATGAAAACGCGGATCTTGCCGCGTTTCAAAAAAACGTGGACGCGGCAGGTCGACCGCAAATTCCGCGCGCACGCGACTTGGCGCTGTATCCATGAGCACAATACGATCGGAAAGGAAGATCGCCTCTTCGACATCATGGGTGACGAAAACGACGGTGTTTTTTCGCTGACCCCAAATAGCGAGCAACAATTCCTGCATGGCCTCCCGTGTCATGGCATCGAGCGCGCCAAAAGGTTCGTCCATCAACAGAACGGGAGGATCGATCGCAAGCGCGCGGGCCAGACCAACCCGTTGACGCATCCCGCCCGACAATTGCGCTGGATACGCGTCCGCGAAATCACCCAAGCCGACCGAGGCCAGCCCGCGGCGGGCAATCCCCGCGGCGTCGGTGCGGCCTAGGCGACGCGGGCCAAAGGCCACGTTCTCCAACGCGGTCATCCAGGGAAACAGCGAGTGTTGTTGGAAGACGATTCCCGTTTGCGCGGTCGGCTCTTTGACCGGCTCGCCGCCGACCAAGACAGATCCGTTCGACGGCGCAACGATACCAGCCATCGCATGGAGCAACGTCGTCTTGCCACAGCCCGACGGGCCCAGCAGCGCGACGAACTCGCCCGGGGCGATGGACAGATTGACATCATCGAGCGCGGTGTGCACCCGCTCGCGGCGCGAATAGCGTACCGAAAGACCGGATACGTCGATGGCGCCTTGCACGGCGGCATCCACTTGGCTAGGCGCGGAATTCATCAGAGGACCAAACCTTCCGCGGTATAGCGCCGCTTGATGCTGAAGTAATTTTTCCAAAACAACGGCGCGCGCTGGCCGCTGATAAACTCCGCTTGCCAGTCAAAAACGGCGTCGTCCGGCGTGGCCGTCCATATTCCCGCGCGCCGACGAGCTTCGCGTTGTTCGATCAACCAATCGTTGTAGCTCTCGTAGACCACATGCCCTTCAGGCGCATCGAGTGTCGCGGCGCGAATGCGCTGATCATGCTCGTCCCAAAGCGCAGCGTCTTCTTTCGTGATTGCGGCCGGCTCAGCGACGTCCGTATAGCCCGCCGCCCGTAACTCAGTGCCTGCAATCGCTGCATACACCGATTGATCGTAGCGGCTGAGAAAACTTTTATAGATCCCAACGAACTCAGGCGTAACCGGACGTCCCAACGGACGATGGTCACGGGTTGCGCCGCGCCTTTGCGCGATCGGGGATTGATAGAATTTCAACAGCGCAGGATCAAATGACTCGCCGAGAAAATCGGTGACCATTTTCAAAATGGTCTCGGGCGCGGTAACCAGTTCCTCGTAGCGGACATCCAGCCAGGAAGACGACGGCAATTCCGCCCGAAGTTGGGCGGCGGTTTTTTCCACCCGCTGCCAAATTTTCGCGGCCGAGTACGCGTTGCGCGGACCGAACGCTGAGCGCAGTTGCTCCACGGCCACGTCGCGACCATCGCGGGTCACGTTGATGATTTTCGCGTCAGGATAGTCCTGCAGAATTTCGCGAACGTAGAATAGATTATGCGGCGTTTTCTCACCCCAGCGCGCGCGGCTGTGTGCTTCGGAGTGCGTTTCCAGAATTGCGCGAAACCCTTCGGCAAAGGTCGGCGCTTTTGTGCGCGCAATGAGTTCATCCACGATCGTGGCAGGATTGAGCGGCAGCCCTAACAGCGGCGTCTTCAATCCGAAGATCATTTCCGAAACTAGGGTTCGAAAATTCTTCGGATCGCGCAGATCGCCATAAGTATGGAGAAAGGCGCGAAAGCGCGGATAGTACCAGGTTACCTCGGGCACAGCCAGGCGTGGATGACTTCCGAGCATGACCATGAGAAGCGTGGTACCCGAACGCTCGCTGCCGACGATGAAGAATGGAACCGTTTGCGCAGACATGTGTAGTGCTTCGTTTGATACACTCAAGCGCGACGCGCGCTGAGCTGAGCTAGCGCGCGCTGCGCTGCTTTTTGAACGCCGGTGTCCGCGTCGGTTAGCAGTCCGGTCAACGCGGGTTCCGCGGAGAGATCTCCGGTCTCCGCCAGCGCGTTGGCCGCGGTGATGCGCACGTCAGCGAGTTCATGGTGCGTAAAAGGAAGGATCGCATCCGCGGTCGGTGCGTGCAGACGCCCGAGACTAGCGAGCGCTTCTTTCACGACTTGCCAGCGCTCATCAGCCAACGCTGACAGCAATGCAGCAATCGTCGCGTCCCCCGGAAGTTTTCCTAAAGCGATCGCCGCTTCGCGCCGCACTTGCCAATCGGCATCGCCAAGCGAATTGACGAGTTCCGGGACCGTTCCCGATTCCGCAAACACTGCGACCGCTCCGACCGCGATCCGTCGGACCGCGGACGATTCGTCGCGCAACGCCTTGACCAAGATCGGCAACGAGCCGGCATCGCGTTGATAGGTCAGCGTGACGACCGCTTCGCGTCGCACCTCGGCGGATACATCGCTCACCGTTTTTGCGACGGCGGCGGCTCCGCGCTTATCTTTGTGTTCGCGCAACGCGATGAGGACCGCAGTCCGCGCTTCCGCTTTGGGATGAGAGAGACCGTTGACGAGAAAAGGAACCGCTTCGGACTGACGAAATTCGCGCAGGGCGTTCGCGGCGAGCGAGGCGACATCACTCGCGGGATCCGCCGTCACGTGGATGATCGCGTTGATCGCCGCCACGTCGCCGATTTCCTCGAGCAGTTGAACGGTCATGCGGCGTACCGCGGCGTCTTCGTCGCGCAGCAAGGGGATCAGCAGTTCGGCCGGCACGATCTCGAGGTTTTCTTCGAGCTCGGCGAGCGCGACCCGGCGCCGATTCACATCCGGGCTGTGAAGATTTTCCGACAGCTGCGTAAGTCTTTCGGTGGAAACAATCATGATCAGCGGAGCAGAAAGGGAATTTTGACGGTGATGGCGTTCGTCGGACAGTCGACTTCGCACGCAAGGCAGTACCAGCAATCATCGAACTTCATGTGCGACTTGGTCGTGGCGGGATTGATCGCGAGGCAGTCGACGGGGCATGATTCCACGCAAACGTGGCAGCCCGTGATGCACTTGGTTTCGTCGACGACGACCGGCACGTCGAAGGAGCGCGTCGATTGGCGATTCGGCGTGGCCTTAGCAGCGAGAGCGGCGTCGGCTTCGGACGCAAATTTCAGTTTTCCGGCGACTTTAACGGCGGGAGCGGACATGGCAGAAATATTTAGGTAGGGACTTACGAACTCGCCGTAGTGGAAGTTTCGATACGGAGGCGATGATAGGAGCGTAGCTCTTCATCGGTTAACGGAACCACGTAAGGTTCGATTGGCCGTTTGTAGACTTCGACGCGTCCGTCGCTCGCGCGGCGGAGCACGGAATGCACGAACCAATCGGCATCGTTCATTTCGGGGAAATCGAGCCGGTAGTGGTAAAGGCCCCAGCGGCTTTCTTGGCGGAAGAGCGAGGCGCGCGCGGCCATTTCGGCGCAATCGCGGATGAAGTGGCACTCCATCGCGCGCATCAGTTCGTGCGGTTCGCGCGCTCCGACCTGATCCAGCTCCTCGTGGGCGCGCAGAAAATAGTTGAGACCATGTTCCATCCGGAAGGCGGTCTTCGGCGGCTGAAGATAATCGTTAACATGCCGGCGAATTTTGTATTCGAGCTGGTGCGCTGGGATGCCGTCGGGACGACTGAGCGGCGCGTGCACGCGCACGCGTTCGCGCTCGACCTGAGTTTCATCGAGTTGGCCGTAATCGACGCCCGCAGCGTATTCGACGGCGTGGCCCGCGGCGATCTTTCCGTAGGTGAACGCACCGAGCATGTATCCATGCGGCACCGACGCCATGTCTCCTGCCGCGTAAAGACCGGGCACGCTCGTTTCGGCACGATGATTAACGCGAACACCAGAGGCACTGTGCCCGCTGCAAAGGCCGATTTCGGAAATCGCCATTTCGATTAAGCGCTCACCGTAGCGGACTCCCCTGCCCTCGTGAAAACGACCGCGGCTCGGGCGTTCCGTGGTATGGAGAATCTGTTCAATCTCAGTCACCGTCTCCGGCGCCAGATGGTCCATCTTCAAATAGACGGGACCATTCGGGCCGGTGAGTTCGCGGTAAAACTCCATCATCATCTGGCCGCTCCAATAATCGGAGAGCATGAAGCGATGGCCGCGAGCGTTGACGGTGAAACCGCCGTACGGACCACTGACGTAGGCGCAGGCCGGACCGTTGTAGTCCTTGAGCAGCGGATTGATTTGGAAACACTCGAGATTGCTCAGCTCGGCCCCGGCATGAAAAGCCATTGCGAAACCGTCGCCGGCGTTCGATGGATTTTCGTAGGTACCCATCAAATACCCAGAGGCCGGCAAACCTAACCGCCCTGCTGCGCCACACGAGAGGATAACAGCCTTGGCGCGAATGACCACAAACTCACCAGTGCGGATATTAAAGCCAAGCGCACCCGTCGCGCGCCCCTCGTCCATGAGCACGCGCGTGGCCATGAAACGGTTCTCCACGCGGACGCCGTTGCGGCGCAACTGACGCGTTAGGATTTTTTTGATATCGTACCCCTCCGGCATTGGCAGCACGTAGGTCCCTTTGTGGTGAACCTTTTTCATGTCGTAGTCGCCGCCGGGAGTTTTCTGAAATTTAACGCCCCAACT
>FTDT01000160.1_pt1 | contig 53065 bp, 50 predicted proteins | sample 1640021 | NCBI WGS metagenome assembly FTDT01 (sample SAMEA3914869, study PRJEB12502) | metagenome | biome: forest; material: soil | place: USA | collected 2012-03-12 | depth 0.1 m | reverse complement strand
GAAGAATCCCGATCGCCGCGACAGCTCCGCTTAAGGCCAGCGCATAAACGGGCGTGACCGGAGGGAACGCAAAGCGTTCTGCCGCCAGCAAGCCCCAGCTGATCCAAGCAAGCACCAATCCCATCCGGCGCGCAGCGTTATATCGCGAAAATGGTCGAGCCCGAAAGGCGCGCGACGCCCGCGCATTGTTCACCCCTTCCTCCAGGCCAAAGCCGCTGACGTTTTCCCTCCAGGTATTCACTAAAAGTGAATCCTTAAAAAACAGAACATTATACCATTGTCAATCTTTTATGCGGCGGCGTGGGTTTGCAGTAGTCGCGTCACCAGCTCACGGAAGTCGGTCGCGCTCGGAAATTTGGATACAAACGCGTCCGCCCCCAGCGCCAGCGCGCGTTGTTGATCGCTGGGATCATCCGACGTGGTCATCACGATCACCGGCACCGACAGATGCGCTTTGCTACGTATCCACTCCAGCACTTCAAAGCCGTTGAGCTTCGGCATCTTGATGTCCAAGAGAATTAAATCTGGGGTTCCCACCCGAGCACCCTCTTCGAAACGCGCGGTCAAGAATCGTAATGCTTTGTCACCATCATCGAGATGCTCCACCCGATGGGGGACCTGGGTTTTGAGCAAAAGGCGACGCAGAAGAAATGCTGCATCAGCATCATCTTCAATAATCGCCACCAACGACTGCTCGGTCGGACCCATGTTTGTCACTTATCCTGACGCTCTAGAGTGGCCGGAGGGAGCAAAAAAACGCGCGCCATCAAAGATTCACATGCGTCGCCGATCAAAATTTAGGGGTAAATCCCCAGATTGGCCGGCCAATCGATGCCGATCTCAAACGCTTACCGTTTTTCCCGTGCGCGCGGCTTCGTAAATCGCGAGCAGATAACGCACGTCTCGCCGGCCCAATTCGCCGGGAACGATGTTCGGCCGGTTCGCAAAAAGGTCGTTCGCAAATGCGTCCATTTGAACGGCCTGATGATTTGTGTGCGGCAAGTCGATGGGGCCTTTGCTGGTTTTGCCGTGCAGCCCGAGGTATCCATAAGCTGGATGCAGCTCGAACCAACCGTCGGCTGCGTCGGCGTGAAAAAGACTATTCTCTTCGTTGTAGCTAGAACGTCCATCCGCTTTGAGTCCGCCAGGAAATTCCATCGTCCAAACCGTGGTTTCTTCGATGTCCTTGAAAAACTCCGGACGTTTCTTGGGCAAAAACTTCGCGGTGATGGAAACCGGTTCTTTGCCGGTCACATAGCAGGCTGCGTTCACGCAATAAATGCCCATGTCCATCATCGATCCGCCACCGGAAAGCTCGCGGTGAAAACGCCAGTTTTCGAAATTCGCGATGAAGCTGTTTTCCATCGTGATGTGCTTAAGCGGACCAAACACTTCCTTCGTTCCCAACCGCGTGATCTCGAGGTTGTATGGCTCGTAGTGCAGGCGATAACCGATCGCGAGTTGCTTGTTGGCGGCCCGACAGGCCGCGATCATCGCGTCACAGTCGTCGATGGTTGTCGCCATGGGTTTCTCGCAGATCACGTGCTTCCCCGCCTTTGCCGCGCGCACGACGAAGTCGCGATGGAGCGCGTTCGGCGTCACGACATAAACAATATCGATGTCAGGATTTTCTGCGATGCGATCGAAATTTTGATAGTTATAAATCGCAGAATCGGGCAGATTATAACGCGTTTTCCAAACCGGGATTTTTTCAGGAGAACCCGTCACGATGCCCGCGAGACGACAGTGTTTGGTGACCTGCAGGGCCGGCGCAAGTTGGTGCGTTGAGTAACTTCCCAGTCCGACGAGCGCAACGCCCAGTTTGCGATCGGGAGGCGCCTCCGCTCCGGCGAGGCGACTCAACGATGAACCAGCGAAAACGCCGAGACCGGCGGCGGCGAGTGAACGGACAAACTGGCGGCGCGAGTGCATGGGAAACACGAGACTCAGCCCCTTCGCAAATGCAAGGCGCGCAGTCGGTCACAGTATTCGTACGTTAGGATTTCGCGGTTAATCCTGTTGCACAGGGAAAAGAATCGGGACTCGGTGTGAGCGCATGTTCGACACACCTCGTGAACGCGCCGCTTTTGTGGACAAACGTCTCGCGGAGATTTATCCGAACCCCGCGATTCCACTCGATCATCGCGATGCGTTTACGTTGCTCATCGCCGTTCTGCTTTCTGCGCAATGCACGGATAAGCGAGTCAACGAAGTCACTCCGGCGCTCTTCGCCGCTGCTTCGACACCGGCCGCGATGGCGCTGCTTCCGGTTGAAGAAATCAAACAGATCATTCGCCCGTGCGGACTCTCGCCGCAAAAGTCGAAGGCCATCGCGGGCCTTTCAAAAATTCTGCTCGAGCAACACGGCGGCGAAGTTCCGCGCACGTTTGAGCAACTAGAAGCGCTGCCTGGCGTGGGCCATAAGACGGCTTCAGTGGTGATGTCTCAGGCCTTTGGCCATCCGGCCTTTCCCGTCGACACGCATATCCACCGGCTCGCGCAGCGTTGGAAATTAAGTCGAGGCCGCAACGTCGTGGAAACTGAACGCGATCTGAAAAAACTTTTCCCCGAAGCGCACTGGAACGCGTTGCATCTGCGCATCATCTATTATGGCCGCGAGTACTGTACGGCTCGTGGCTGCGATGGGACGGTTTGCGAAATTTGCCGCACATTATTCCCGAATCGATTGAGGGCGGTGAAGACGAGAAAATGAGTTGATTTGCCCTAGGACACCATCAACGTTCCGCCTCCTGACAGCGGACGGTTAGCTCAGTTGGTTAGAGCACGTGCTTCACACGCACGGGGTCACAGGTTCGAGTCCTGTACCGTCCAGTCTTTGCCCGGTGGAGCGCGGACGAAGACTATCTCGCCGAGTGTAAGGCGGACCCTCACCGCGCTTCGCGCAACTCTGGACCGCCGCCGTCACCACACGCTGGCTTATCCGCACGCAGAAGTGCATCGACTTCGGCTAACAGTTCGTTTCGCGAAAAGGGCTTTCTGAGCGCGGCTTCGGCTCCGAGTTGTTTCGCTGCACGCAGACAATAATCGACGTCGTGCCAATGACCTCCGCCGGAAATCGCCAGAATTTTCGTCAACGGACTTTCTCGCTTAACCTCGCAGATCAGTTCAATGCCTTCTTGGTCCGGCATAATAATATCTGTGATCACTATGTCCGGTGCTTCGCGGTAAAAGACCACCAGGCCCGCGCGTCCATTTTCGGCCTCTAAAACGGTATGGCCCTCACGCTCCAAAATCCGGTTGATCACCAGACGAACCGTTTCTTCATCGTCAACTATCAAAATTTTGGCCATGGAATTCGAGCAGTACGAGCGAGCTGCTTAAAGAGCAGCGTCAGCATTTGAATTAGCGCTGTCCTCCAAATGTTGCGCGGTGTCGCTTCTCACCGACGCGCCTTCGCCGTTTGCTCGTTCTTGAGCCGATGGGTTTTTCCCGGTGCCTTCGACTAATGCGCTCAAGCGGCTCACTTCCTCGTGCAACGCTGAAGCTTGCGCATTTAACTCAGAAGCCGCAGCCGCGGTTTCTTGTGCCGTAGCGGAGGCGGTCTGTGTCACGCGATCCATTTCACTGACCGCAGTATTCACATGGCCAATACCTTGGTTTTGTTCGCGCGAAGCGGTCGCGACTTCGCTGACCAGCTGATCAATGTTGCGAATTTTTTCTACGATCGACTGCAGCCGAGCCTGCACTTTGAAACTTAGCTCCACGCCGGTCGCCGTCTTCGCAAGCGATCCATCAATCTTCTCCGCCGTTTCGCGCGCCGCTTCCGCGCTGCGCTGGGCGAGGCTGCGCACTTCGTCCGCGACCACGGCAAAACCCATGCCCGCCTCGCCCGCCCGAGCAGCTTCGACGGCCGCATTGAGCGCGAGAATGTTGGTTTGAAATGCGATCTCGTCGATCGTCTTGATGATTTTACTGACCTCGTCGCCGCTGGCTTTGATGCCGCGCATGGCTTCGGCCATTGCTTGCATTTCGGCGCTGCCGTCGTCGACCGCGAGCCGGGCTTGGCGGGTTAAATCGTTGGCTTCGTTGGCGTGATCCGCATTCCGCTTCGTCATGCTCGATAATTCTTCGAGCGACGCGCTGCTCTCTTCCAGAGAAGCGGCTTGTTGACTCGCGCCCTCCGCGAGCTGGTGACTCGCCGAGGCCATTTGCTCAGCAGCTTGCGCGACCTGTGTAGCATTCGCCCGCAAACGATCGGTCAGTCCACGCAGCGTGAAATTCGTGCTTCGAATAACCAGTGCTGCGACCAGGATGCCAGCCGTCCACGCGATCAACGTCACCACCACAATTAGCGCCAACGTGCGGCGAACACTCGAGCTAATTGCCATGCCCAAATTCATCCCGCGTGTTCTATTGAACTGGACCATCTCGGTCGTGCTCTGGACGTAACTGCGGTAAGCTGGCAAAACTGAATCATATAAAAACGCATTTCCCTGCCCGACATCATGCGCCACGAGTTGCAGGTATTCCTGCCGCACCGCGATGTAAGTTTTGCGGCGCGCGGAGACCACCTCGAAAATCCGGCGATCCTCGTCGTCCGCGATGGCATCCTGATAGTTTTTCAATACGGCCGCGTTTTTCTCGGACGTCATTTTCATCGTCGCGAGAAATTTGTCCCGCGCGGCCGGACTCTGCGCATTGGCCGCGAGCAAAGCATTGTTTAAATTGTCCGAAACGTTGAGAGCCGCTTCACCTCCGCCAATCAGCTTTGGCATCACTCGCGACGCCATCGTAGTGGAATCCTTGCGAATCTCGATCAAACTAAGCGCGCCGGCCGCGCCAACCGCGAGGATCATCAGCAGCAAGAAAGCTGTGATTACGAAAATCCGGCGAGAAACAGTCCAGGTGTTCATGTGCGAAGGAATACCATATTGCGAAGGGCAGCCACTTTCAGTGACAGGGATCTACAAAGCGAAACCGCAAATCCCCATTCCGTGTCAGCTTTGGCTGGCAACCAGGTGTCCGGGGTTCCCCTTACGCCGCTCGCCGGCGGCAAAGTTCGCGAGGCGCTCGTTTACTTCCAGACCATTACTCTGCCAAGGTGTTTTCCCTGGCAGTTGGGGTCGCTGTATTCAAGAAGCGGGTACGCTACTCGGGAGATCTACCCAAAACGCGGAACCTTCACCAAGCGTGCTCTGCACCCCCGCTTTTCCGCCGTGTGCTTCAGCCGCCATCTTCACAAAAGCGAGCCCGAGTCCATAACCTTTCCGCCGGTGCGAGTTTTCGATTTGAACGAATTTGTCGAAGATCCGCTCCTGATTTTCTTTGCTGATGCCGGGACCGTTGTCTTGGACCGTAATCCGCACAATCCCACGAAACGCTCGCACCGAGACGTTGACGCGACCTTTGGCCGGCGTAAATTTCAATGCGTTACTCACCAAGTTACCGATGATCCGCTGAATCAAGTTTCCGTCGCACTCGTATACCAGCGTTTTGGGCGAATGCAGCTCGACCGTTTTGTTAGTGGAGAGGTAACGACAATGATCGATTGCGGCGCCCGCCAGTTTTACCAGGTCACAGGGTTGTTTTTCCACCACCCAAGCGCCCGCCTCCAGACGGCTGAGATCTAAAATCTGCGTGACCATGTCTACAAGGAACAGCGTGCTTTGCTGAGCAGTCCGCAATATATCGTTGAGATCAGCGCTGCCCCGCGTCGAGGCATCGCATGCGACGTCGATCGACAATTGCAACGCTAGCAGCGGCGAGCGCATATCGTGCACGATCATCTGCATAAGTGCGTCACGCATGTGCTCGAGTTCATGCAAACGCTCGATCGTCTTGGCTAATTCGTCTTGTTGCCGACGCAAACTGAGATGCGTGGCCACTCGCGCGGCGACTTCCTCTACCTCGAATGGTTTGGTAATATAGTCGATGCCCCCAACCTGAAAGGCGCGCACCTTATCCAGCGGCTCATTTAGTCCGCTGATGAAAATCACCGGAACATCTTTTAATTTAACATCCGTCTTGAGTCGCCGGCAAACCTCATAGCCATCGAGCTGCGGCATGTTAATATCGAGCAAGATGAGATCAGGCAGACTCGACTCCGCCGCGCGGATGGCGGCGGCTCCGCTCGAAACCGGACGCGCCTTATAGCCATATGCTTTGAGCATGCTGACCAGCAGCTGGAGGTTTGAATGGGTATCATCGACCACCAAGATGTCTGCCTTCGGCGATGCCGTCTCTTTGGTCGTTTTCATACGTGCTCGAGCGCACGGCGAATGGCCTCGAAATCGAATCGCTCCGCCATGGACGAAAATTCTGCGGCCAGCGCCGGCTCGACCGAACCCACTTGCTCCACCAATGAAGAAATTTTTTCAAGGTCCGCCTCGATCAACGCGGCTTGCAACGAGGCCTTTAGATCTGGTTCCAGCGATGCCGCGTGTGAAGCGCACGATTCGCTTTCCGCGAGCACCGATGGTTCGAGCCAATTCTGCAAACGCGACAAAAGATCCTCAGGCTGGAACGGTTTCGCCAAAAAATCATCAGCACCAGCGGCGATCGCGTCGGATCGCTGGGTCAACGACGCGCCCGCCGAGAGCACGAGAATTTTCACCCTCTCCTGATCCACTTTTCGAATACGGCGAATCGCCTCCAATCCATCGATGCCCGGCATCTTCGCGTCCATAAGAATGCAGTGGGGCTTCCAGCCACTGTGCTCGCGCATCGCCGCAAGGCCGCTCTCGACGTCCCTCACCTCGTAGCCAACCTCTGAGAGCAAACGGCAAAGGAGGCGTCGATTGTCTTCAATATCATCGGCCACCAGGATACGTAGGCCCGGTCGCGCCCGCGGCAATTCGCTGGAGACCGGCGTTTTTCGGTCGATCTCGCGGGCAGCCTCCACGATTGGCTGCGGTAGTGCTAAACAAAATACGCTGCCTTCGCCGTCGGCCGAGCGCACCGTTAGCGAACCGTGCATGCCATGCGCATATTCGCGACTGATCGGCAGGCCTAAACCGGTCCCTCCAAAAATCGCGCTGGTCGCAGTCTGTTCGAAAGGTTCAAACAATCGATCCAGATCGGCATCCGCGATGCCGCACCCTGTGTCGGCTACTTCGAGATAAGCAAAATCTGTGCGCTCATTACCCTTCGCGAGCCGAGCCCTCACGGTCACTTCGCCATGCTTGGTGAACTTGAGCGCATTGCCAATGAGGTTGACCAAGATTTGGCGCACCTTGATGCGATCTGCCCAAAGTTCCGCGGGAAAACCGGGCTCAATGTGAAACTGCAACGCGAGATTTTTTCGTTCCGCGCGCACGGTGAACGTCGACCGTAAGTCTTGAAAGAGCAGCGGCAGCGAGAAACGGTTAAACGCAAAGGTGAGCCGGTTGGCGTCGATCTTCGCCATCTCCAGGATATTGTTGATGATCCCGAGCAGGTGCTGCCCGTTGCGATCGATCGTCTGAAGGTAGTCGCGGTGTTTTTCGTTTAATGTGCTATCGCGCAGGAGCAGTTGGCAAAATCCGAGTACGGCATTCATCGGCGTGCGCAGTTCGTGCGACATGTGAGTGAGAAACGCGCTCTTTGCCCGGCTCGCCGCCTCCGCTTCAGCCTTCGCCTTGAGCAGAGCTTCGGCGCGCTTTCGTTCGGTGATGTCGACGTTTGTCCCTTCGATGTAGAGCAGCTTTCCCGCGTCGTCGCGAACGACAGATGCGTTGAGCAGAATCCAAAATCGTTCCCCATCTTTGCGGCGCACTTCCAACTCGAAATTATTAACGCGTCCTTCTGTCTGCAATTTTTCGAGCAAAGCCGGACGGTCTTCGGGACGAGCATAGATCTGCGTACCAACGCTAGTGACTTCGCGAATCATTTCTTCGGTCGAGGAGTACCCGTGCATTTTCACCAGAGCCGGATTGACGCTGCGGTACCGTCCTTGCGCATCGATTTGAAAAATGCCCGCGACGGAATGCTCGAACATGCTGCGGTACTTTTCTTCACTCGCGCGCAGGTTGGTTTCGATGTGGTGCTGGCGCGTGGTATCGATGATTAATCCTTCGACGGCCTCGAGCCGTCCTGAAGAATTGAATACACCCAAACCCTGCTCCCAAACCCAGCGAACGCTTTGGTCCCGAGCGCGAATTCGGTAGGTGATTTGAAACCGTTCGCGTTTGGCCAACGCCGCTTGCACTCCCTCCCAAACGCCTGCGCGATCTTCTTCGAAAATCAGATCGGCATAGCTCAACGACCGATTGCCGATGAGTTCGTCAGGCGTATAACCAGTCAGGGCCAAACTTCCCGGACTGACCAATTCCATGGTCCAGGCGTCATCGTTCGCGCAGCGATACGCCATACCCGGCAAGTTGCTCATCAACGTCGCGAGCTGGCGGTCCTTCTCGCGCAAACGCTGCTCGACGCGAACATGCTCGGTGATGTCGGTGACCATGCAAACGGCGCCGGCACTCGGATCCGCCGGCCGTAGAAATGCGAGCCGCACGATCGCTTCGATTGCATGTCCATCTTTGTGCTGCGCCACGAATTCGAGCGCCGACGAAGCGCGCCGGCCAGCATGGCTATAGAGCTCGCGCCCGAGGCGCTCGAACTCGGCGTCGTTGGGATAAATTAACCGCGTGGATGCGCCCACGAGTTCATCCCGCGAATAGCCGAAAAGGCTACAGAGCGTCTGATTCGCTCGGACGATGATACGATTCTTGATGATCGCGATTCCGATGGGCGAATATTCCACCAGCGCGCGCAGCTCGATCTCGGCTGCGTCGAAGAGCCCTCCTTTCTCGTCTGCGGAGGTCTCGCCGTTGGCTGAGAAATGTGACTCATCCATGGCGGTTATTTTTCAGAGGATAGTGGGGTCAGATGCGCCGTGCGCGTGAAAGCAAAAGGCGCTATGGCTCGACGAGATGCTCGCGGACGGCGTAGCGCACGAGTTCGGCCCGCGTCGTCACTCCGAGTTTGCGCGCCAAGCGCGCGCGGTAGGTCTCGACCGACTTCGCGCCAATGCCAAGTTCGTGGGCGATCTCTTTATAGCTGAGGCCGGCAGAAATTCCTTTGAGCACAGACAATTCGCGCTCGGTGAGCGCAGCGCGCGCTTCTGAAGGCGCAGCCTCTTTTCGCTTCACACTTTCAGCGAGAGACGACGCTGCGTCAGCCGAGAGATAAATTTTTCCTGAGGCGATCACTTCAATCGCGCGAATGAGTTCATTACTCGCGTCTTCTTTGCGGATGAAACCAACGATGCCGCGTCTCAAAACACTCTGCATATCGACTGGCGAATTTCTTCCCGTGAGAATCAACACTTTCACCTCGGGCCAGCGCTTGGCGATCTCGCTCGTTGCGGCGAGTCCATCGACACCGGGAAGATCGAGATCCATAATGACCACGTCCGGTTTCTCCGCGGCGATGCGCGCGTAAGCTTCTTGGGCACTGCCCGCTTCGCCAACGATAGTAAGATTCGGTTCCCGCTGGAGTCGAAGTCGCAGACCATCGCGCAAAATCGCATGGTCATCCACCAAAACGATGCGTGTTGGCATCGTCTTGCTTTTATGTTCGCACAGCCTTCGCGTAAAGCACGATTCAGCCGGTACAAGGGGCGCGCCTGTAACAAAGATGTTACTCGAACCGCTCGAACCGCGCCCCGCCTATTGTTTGGCGAAGATCGTTGGATGCACATTAAGCCCGATCAATTCGCCATATTGAAACGTGGCGGGACCAATCGCGTGCGGATCATGGGCGGGGTCTGACAGCTGCTCTGCTGAGAAAATTTTCCGGTAAGGCAGGTAGACCAATCGCGCGACGTTACCGGACTCGACGGCAATGCGCAGGCCCTCCGCGAATTCGGCTTTCAGCTCCGCGGGAATTTTCACTTCGGCAACGATCGCGCCCGCCACGATTTGGTTTTTGAAATACTGATCGCGCATGCCGCTCTGGATTGCTTGGTAGACCGCCGGGGTCTTGGCGCCCTGGCCCGCGTCACCGATCACCGACTGGCGCGCTCCATCGAAATTGATGACGGCACCGAAAGGATAGAACGACCCGTTTTTTTCCAACATCTGCTTCGCCAGACTGAGACAGCTGTTAACCAGTTCTTCCAAACGATGAGGCCCGAGGGGGAGATGTGCCATAAGGGCTCGCACAAAAACGGCCCAACGCCTCCGCAGCCATCCTAAAAGTCGCGCTTTCAACGGCGCCGAGCGACGGATGTGCGTCTCGCAAAATCGTGTAAAAGTCGCCGAAAGCTCAAACCGAAGTGGCAGCGCGGGCGAAAATCGGCTGAATGAAACGGCGCCTTTACCGAACATTGCGGAGAGATGAAAACACCCCCTCGGCTGCTCATTGCCTCAGTATTATTTATTGCTGCGCTGCTTCCCCGCGCGCTGGCCGGGGACCAATTTGCGACGCTGACATTGAAAGATGGGCGCGTGCTCCATGACGTCGTGGTGCTCAACGTGCATGCGCTCACGCTGAATGTGCGCGCTGCCGAAGGCTTGATCCAAATCAATAAGACTTCCTTGCCGCCAGAGATCGCCGCGCGTTATCCGGTGGACCACTCTGCCGCCGCTGCGGAAGAAAAAGCCGCCGAAGTCTCGGCAGAAGTTTCTCGCAAACTTGAAGAAGCGCGCCGTCGCCAAGCGCTCGAAGCGCAGAAAACCCGCGCAAAGGAGATTGAAGCGAAAACACTTTCCAACGGATGTCGGATCCTTTCGTTTACCCAGTTCGGGCTCGGCTCAGCCATCGTGGAAGTTCGCAACGAAACTGATCTGCCGGTCACGCTGCCGGGAAAATCAATCGTCGGGCGGACGGCAAATAATAGCGTGTTCGTCGGCCTGTGGTTGAAGAACGCGAATGAAAATTCACGGCGTTCGATTGGCACCTACACGATACCTGGCAATGCGACCGTGAGAATTCCGGTGCAGTTTGTTTGGAACCGCCAAGCCGATATCGTCGAAGTATTCTGGCAGAAAAGTTAGGTCTCGCTGCACCCGCCGCTCGGAGATCCGGCGCGCGTGCCTGCTCAAACGCGCTTCAATCTTTCCGTGGAATCACACTGATCGATCCGTTGTTTTCGAGAATCGCCATATGCACTTCCGACACGCAGGAACACCCATTCTCGCGAAGAGCGGCGTCCAGTTCATGATGCGTGAGCTGGCATTTCAAAAGTGAGTCTTTGAAAAGTTTTCCGTTGTGCACGATCACGATGGGCCGACCCTCGATGATGGCTTCCATCCGTTTGCTGCGGAAGGTCACGTAGCTCACCAAGTAGTTTATCGCCACAAGCGTCGTCGCAGAGATCAATCCGCCGAGTAGAGAGTTGTCTCCTGCATTCATCGAATTTTGAACCGCATTGGACAACACGAGCAACAAGACCAGGTCGAACGGCGCGAGCTGACCTACTTGCCGTTTGCCGGTGACGCGGAGGAGCAGGATCATAAATCCGTAAACTACGACGCCGCGTAAGATCAGTTCCCACCAGGGTACAGCGAGATTCCACATGATGTTTTGAGAACTAAGAGCGAGACTGATTCGCCTAAAAATGCCAGCCTACGCTGAGCATGGGCCCGATGGCGTTCACGCCAGGGTTTACCTTATCGAGACCGCCGTTGGAAATGTGTTGGAAATAAACACTGGCTCCGACGTTCATCCGATCGTTGAAGCGGTAGCGGATGCCTGAGTAGATGAGCCACGTAAGATTGAAGTCTTCGCCTTGCCCGCCGCGAATGACATAGCCTTTGGCGTGCATGATCCCGACGCCGCCGCCGCCGCAGAAAAAGAAACACCAGTGCTGCGGGGCGTCCCAATACTCCAGAGAGCCCGAAGCGGTGACACCAAAAAAATAATGTTCCGGCCCATAGATGATCGGCTCGCTGACCAGGCTGTATCGTGACCGCATGACCAAATGGCCGGTGCCAATCATCCAGTGCGCGTCGGCGGGAGATTTCAGCGTGATGATTTGCGGCAGCATTCGGTAGCTGAGCGGAGTGGCGCCCCCGCCCACTTTCCAAATCAGACCGGATTCGTAATCAATTTCGTACCGATCGAAAATCGGCAGATCCGTCTTAGCAGAAACTGTGGAAACATTGATCGACCGATCGGCAGATTGCGCCCGAACGTGCGTGCAGATCCCTGAAAAAACCCAAAGCGAGAGCAGTACACGCCGAAGCGAAGTAGCCATTCTAGAAGATCTGCCGAGCGAAAGCGCGTCGGCCAAGGCTCACTCAGCTCTCTTCGGCGCACGCGGCGTCGTCGAAGCCGATTTGCGGCGAGGGCTGTCGCCTTCCCCGCGGCGAGACGACTGCGGTGAGCTGAAAGACTCGATCACCGCCTTCGCGTCCTCGCGGGAGATCCCTGGATTGGCGCGCTCGAGAGATTTGATCGCAAAGATGAATTTTCCCTCGCGGGCGAAGTTCTGCGCGACGTCCAAGCCGACTAATTTGGCGTGATCCATAATCCGAAGTACGACCAGCCTCGCTTAAGGTCCAGCCGTAAACCGGCAATTTGTGCAGACCGAGGCATTCTCCTCAGACGTCGGCCGACCCCGCCGGCAGCGCCGCACGCACGAGCCACACCCGTACAACCGCTTCATCCGCTTTCGAAAGACCCACCAGCAACGCACGCTCAACCGTAATTACGCGCTCGCGGCACGCCTGAAGGAGTCGCCGACCTGAATCGGTCAAACCGAGTTGGACGATGCGCCCATGCTCCTCGTGCGGTTGACGGACGATCGCCTTGGCACGTTCGAGATTGCTCACGATCAAACTCACGGTTTGCGGCGTGAGCAGCGAAAGCCGCGCGACCTCCGCGTTCGAAGCGCCCGGGTAAGCGTGCAACATCGTCAGCACGGAAAATTGCGGCACCGTTACGTCTAAAACGGCCAACGTGCGCTCAAGTCTCTGGCGATGCGCGTGCGTGGCTTGGCGCAGAAGATAACCAAGATGCCCCTGCTCGCCGCGGGCACCTTCGCCAATCTTCGGAATCGCAGAACGATTTTTCGATTTGACCATAATATCAGAGCTCGAATATTCGTGCCCTGATATCTAAGCAATCTTTAACTATGTCGGCCTCACGTATCGATTATCCTGCCTTCAAAAACATCGCCTCGGGCGTTACCGCCGGCCTGACGACTATGGGGCAAGCGATCAGCGGCTCCGGTCTCGAAAAAGGCTTGATCGAACTGCTCAAGGTGCGGGCGTCTCAAATCAACAACTGCGCCTTCTGCGTCCAATTTCATCTCACGCAAGCGCGCGCGGCGCAGCTCTCGCCGACGAAGCTCGATTTGGTCGCGGTGTGGCGCGAGGCCGGCGTGTATGCACCGCGCGAAATCGCTGCGCTCGCTTGGACCGAGGCGCTCACGCGCGTGGCCACCGTCGAACCAGAAGAGTCAGTCTACGCAAACTTGCAGGCCGAATTTTCAGAAAACGAAATCGCGCACCTGACTGCAGCGATTGGTCACATCAACGCGTGGAATCGCATCGCAGCGGGCCTGCGATTCACGCCGATCATTTCCGTCGGGACGTCGTCGTGAGGGCAAAAAAAAAGCAGCACGCGCGAGGCGTGCTGCTTTGAAGAGAGAGGAAAACGAAGACTTACTTCGCGCTTTTCTTTGCGCGCTTAGCCGCCTTTTTTTCCTTCGGAGATTTGGCAGGAGCTTTCTTAGCTATTTTTTTTGCGTTCAGTGTCTTTGCCATATTTTCAGTGGTTGAGGTTTCTTTAGGGGTAGCGCGATACGGAATGTTCGCTACGACTCAATCCATCGCGTTAGGCGCGATGCATCGTTTACGACCTAATTATTCTACTGAGTTTTGCAAAATGGCCAGCGTAGAAATGACTTCCGCAAAAAAAAATTCGCGCCACCACCTCAGTTCGGCCCCCTGTAGTGCTTTTTCCCCTACAGCATTCTCCTCGGAGCGTTGACCAAATCCGCTTTTTCCGGCACTCGATGATACATGTCGCGCTGCATCCTCGGAAAAAGTCTGCGGTGTGAGCGTTGCCGGCTCTCACCTCGCTGGTGCATCTGCGAAGGGCTCAGCGAAATCGCCCTGCCCATCGGCGTGAATGTACTCCTACACCACCGAGAAGCGTATCGTCCGACGAGCACGACGCGCATCATCGAACGCGTCATTCCCACTGCGCAGGTGAAAATTTTTCATCACCTCTCTCCGCTGCGCCGCGAAGACTTCGTCAGCGCCGATCAGCCGTTGTGGATTTTGCACCCGCAGGGCGAACCAATCGATGCCGAACCGATCCCATCGCGCCTAGAAGTTTTGCTGCTCGACGGAAGCTGGCGCGAGGCCGCCCGGATGATGCACGACGTGCGTGCGTGGGGACGGCTCGTGAATTTGCCGATGCAAGGACCGAGCCGATATTGGCTGCGCGGCCAACAGACCGCGGGCGCTTATTCGACAATCGAAGCACTGCTTTTTCTGCTCGCATCTCTGCGCCTCGACGACGCGCACGCGCGTCTGCGCGAACAATTCGAACTGCAAGTCTACGCTGCGCTGCGCGCACGCGGCGACAAAGCTTCCGCTGAAAAATATCTCGCGGAATCACCCAGCCGCGAAGCGTTCGCCGATTTAATTGCGAAACTATCTGTGCCCCGTCCACGCGTGTAAGCGGATCACTCGCACGTACCTGCCTACATCACCAGCAAGCGAGCAGGCTCAACTGGATGAATCGAGCGTTTCGCGGATTTACTTCGCGTCGCTGGTTTGCGTTTATAGCGGGTTATACGTTTCCGATGAGCTCTACACCCGCCACTCAGCACCCGCGACTGTTGTCGATCGCCTGGCCGATCTTCATCGAGCAAGCACTTCGCATGCTGATCGGAACGGTGGATACGTTCATGGTGAGTCACGTATCCGACGGTGCTGTGGCCGCGCTCGGCGTTGCCACCCAACTGGTGTTTTTCTTCATCATCATTTTCAATTTCATCGGTATCGGTTCAAGCGTGGTAATCACTCATCACCTCGGTGCAGGCGATGAACCGGGGGCGCGACTGATCACGAAGACGTCGATCGCGGTCAACACGTGGCTCGGTGCAATCGCGAGTGTGGTCGTCTGCACGGCGGCGGCTCCGCTTCTGCGAATGATGCAGTTGCCCACCAGCTTGATGCCATACGCACTGCCGTTTCTCACACTGATGGGCGGCACGCTGTTTCTTGAATCGATGGGCATGTCGATCGCCGCGACTTTGCGGGCGAACAAATACACGCGCGATGCGATGTACGTCGCGCTCGCGCAAAATCTCATCAACGTCGCCGGCAATTGCATCACTCTCTTCGGTTTGCTCGGCTGTCCTAAACTCGGCGTAGTCGGTGTCGCGCTGTCGAGTGTCTTTAGCCGCTGCGTTTCATGCGCGGCATTGTGGATACTATTAAAATATCGCACGGGAGTTTCGATGCGGTTCACCGATTTCTTCCACATCGCGACGTCGAAGGTGGGACGAATTCTTCGCATCGGTTTGCCGGCCGCAGGCGAGAACATGTGTTACTGGCTCGCCTTCATGTTAGTAACGACGTTCGTCGCCAAGATGGGCGAAACGAGTTTAGCGACACAGTCATATACGCTGCAGCTTCAGCGCCTCGTGATGTTGTTCAGCATCGCGATTGGCTTGGGCACGGAAATTTTGATTGGGCACTTGGTCGGCGCAGGCGATTTGGAGGCAGCGTATAAAGAATTACTCCGCAGTCTGCGCACAGGCTTTTGCTTTGCGACGGGCGCAATTCTGATTCTGGCGTTGTGCGCGCCTTACGCAATTCGCTGGTTCACTGATAATCCCGCGATCGTAGCGGCGTCTGTGCTGCTGCTGCGCATGGCAATCTTGTTGGAGCCAGGTCGGGTGTTCAACTTGGTGGTGATCAATTCGCTGCGCGCGACTGGCGACGTTTATTTTCCGATTCAGATGGCGGTGCTCTCGATGTGGTTCGTGTGGGTGCCGCTGGCCTGGCTGTTGGGCAGCAAGCTGGGTTGGGGTCTGCCGGGAATTTGGATCGCGATGACCATCGACGAATGGACGCGCGGCGTGCTCATGCAACGCCGGTGGCGCAGCCGCAAATGGGTGCAGCACGCAAAGCGCAGCCGCAGCCACATCGCCCCCGAATCGGAATACATCGCCGCGCCGGAATCGATGTGAAAGAAAAGGCTGAAGGACTGAAAGCTGAAATACGGAAGAACGCAGAAAAAACTGGTCACGCAAAATTTGCCGCCGAAAATTTCGCGGGCCCACGGGATTGAAGGCGCTCTCTCCGCGGGAAAAAGGATGACTCGCGGCCCTCTCTTATTCAGCGATACACGACAACAGCCGCCGAGGCAGAGGTGTTCGAAATGGGCATGAGTGGTGGAAGATAATCTCACCACTCGGTCGTCTCCGGTCTTCAGTTTTCGGCATTCAGCCTTCAGCCTTTCAGCTTTTTCTCTCAGGGTTTGCCGGACAAAAATTCCGGGGATTAGCGAAGGGTTTTGGTGCTGAACGCGGTTGAATGTATTCGGTTCTGTTAAAGAATCGTCAAAGTCCAGTATGCGCCCTGCCCCTGCTCAGTCATCACCTTGGGTTTTCGCGTGCGCTGCAGTCGGCCTTCTCGCCGCACTGTGGTGGCTGCATCATTCACACGCGACCTTCGCGTCGACCACGCCGCTGTCGATGCGAATGATTCCCCCTTCAATCGAACCGCAACCGGCGAATGGTCCGTATGCCGCACCTTTTACGTTGAGCGAAAAGCCGCACACGCCGGCTGCCGTCGACAACGAAGCGGCGCAAAGCGCTGCGGTGCTCGCCGTTCAAGTGGAGCTGAGTCAACTCGCGTCAGAGCATCAGTTGGCGCTGACGTCGGAACAGCTGCACACATTCGCTGCCATCACCAACACGATTCAGGCCGCTCGCCGCCGTTATGAAGCGAGCATCGCGCAGATGCTGCCACGCCGCTCCGACCGCTTGGAGATGGTGGTACCGATGTATTCAGAAGTCGGAGACGACCTTCGCTCCGTTTATTATCAAGCGCTCCGCGTCGAGCTCGGCGATCACCTCGCCGCTGACATCCAGCGCACCCTCGGCGCAGATTTAGAAACGATGTTCGCCGACTTCGGCGCTTCCGAACAAGGACTCGAAGTCGCTGTTGATCGCAAGGCCGGCGTTCCCGAATACACAGTCAACAGCACGGCTGTTTTCTGGGCTGCACCAACCCCGACGCCAACTCCCGCCGGAAACAGCGCCATCACTTTCGCCGTTCATCGCGAAACCCATCTCCTGCCCGTCGAAGATCCCGCTGGCACAACCTGGGGCGCATTCGTTCAACTCTTCGCGAGCCAGAGCTGAGGGCGAGCGCGCCGCTCGGCGCGCTCTGGATGAAGATGGATGCAGAATGATCGGCTAAGGACGACTAGCCCCCCGCCGGGGAGCGCGGACATTCTTGTCCGCACTCATTCATCGCGAGCGAAGCTCGCATCTAGATGTCTTCTGTTGTTCGAGAAGACAAACGACGACCAAGACATCAAACGCACAACGCCTACCAAGGCTTACGCTCATTCAGCGCTTTCACTAGTGCGCGTTTGACCGCGAGTGGATCGATGCTGCCGCTTTCTTCGTAAACGACTTTGCCTTCCGGGTTGAGGATTACCGTGTAAGGCACCACGCCCTGCCAATCAGGATTGAACGCGTTGATCAACGGATCGCGCTCCGCAGATGCGAAAATCAAATTGCGTGTCGAAGCCTGTTTCTTCTGCAGAAAACCCAGCACGCTCGCGTTTTCATCGGGACGATTCAGCGCCACCGTAACCATCTCGAAATCACGCACGCGAAACGTGCGATTGATCGCCACGAGTTCATCGAACTCCGCTACGCACGGCGCGCACCACGTCGCCCAAAAATTCACCAAGCGAAATTTCCCCGACGTATTTTTGCGCAACTCCTTCAAACTCGCCGCATCCGCCGGGGTCAGCGTAACGGGCTCCGCCGCCAACTTCGCCATATAATCTTCCGTCACCGATTCCTTCGTCGCCCATTTGATAGAACAACCGATCACTTTGGTCTGCGCGACCGCCGGCTCTTTTCCTGCAAGCAACGCATCGAGCGCATCGCGCAGATAATGTTTCGTCACATGCTGAACGCGCTCGGAATCATCGATTGCGCCGACAAAGCGTAGCTTGCGTTCGCTATCAAAAACGAACGCGTGCGGCGTGACGAGCGGACCGTACGTTTTGGAAACGGATTCCGTTTCGCCGTCGTAGAGATAAGGAAAATTAAAATGCCGATCCTCCGCGCGCACTTTCATTTCCCGAAATGTATCGCCGACGTCGGTGTACGCCATTTCGTCAAGCCGCACGGACTTGGGATCGTTCGGCATAATCGCGACCACCTGCACGCCTTGGCTTTTGTAGTCGTCGACGATCTGCTTGATGCGCTCTTCATAATATTGCGCGGTCGGGCAGTGGTCACACGTGAAAACGATGACGAGCACCTTCGCATCGGCGAAATTTTTCAAGGTGTACGTTTTCCCGTCAGTGCCGGGCAAACTAAAATCCGGCGCGGAGGCACCCAGCTTCAGGGTCGGCGGCAAAGGCGCGCTCCAGAGTGTCGCTGCGAAGAAAAAAAACAGTGGGGATAAAAATCTAAGAAAGCGCATGATAGGCGGACTTAATTCGTGCGCTCAGGTGGAGCAAGTGGCATCCGATTTCTCCTCCACACACTGATTAGAGTGAACCAATTACGCGCGTACACTTCGCCGCACCCGATTTCCATTTGCCACGAGCAAGTGACGATCTAATTTTTTCCGATGCCATTGTCCTCTCCGTCTGCCTCGGATTCCCGCTTCGCCGAGGTTACCGCTGAAAACGATCCGCGCGCTCCTCTCGACACATTTGCCCGCCGCCACAACAGCCCGCGAGCAGCCGAGATCGCAGAGATGTTGGACCTATTGGATTTTTCATCGCTCGACGCGCTGGTCGATGCGGCCGTTCCGGCAAAAATTCGCCTTGAGAAGCCCCTCGATTTGCCCCGCGCTGCGAGCGAGAGCACCGCTTTGGCCGAGCTTCGGCAGATCGCGTCGCGCAACGAAATCTTCCGCAATTTTATCGGACTGGGTTATTACGACACGCTCACGCCGGGCGTGATTCAGCGAAACATTTTGGAAAACCCGGCGTGGTACACCGCGTACACACCCTACCAAGCGGAAATTTCGCAGGGCCGGCTCGAAGCACTGCTTAATTTCCAAACGATGGTGTGTGAACTGACTGGTTTGGAAATCGCGAATGCCTCGATGCTCGACGAAGCCACCGCGGCAGCCGAGGCGATGGGCCTTTGCCATCGCGCACACCAAGAAGTGGGCAAAACAAAATTTTTCGTCTCTTCGCTTTGTCATCCGCAGACGATTGATGTCGTGCGCACGCGCGCGACGCCGCTCGGACTCGAAATCGTGATCGGTGATCATCGCAGCACGACACTCGATGCAAGTTTCTGCGGCGTGCTCGTGCAGTATCCTGATACGCAGGGCGGCCTGCATGCTTATGACGCTTTCTTCACGCAAGCGCACGCGCACGGCGCGCTCGCGGTCGTCGCGACAGATTTGCTGGCGCTGACGTTGGTACGCGCACCAGGTGAATTTGGCGCCGACGTCGCGGTCGGATCTTCTCAACGATTTGGTGTCCCGCTTGGTTTCGGCGGACCCCACGCCGGTTTTCTTGCAACCAAGGATGCGCACAAACGGCAGATGCCAGGTCGCTTGGTCGGCGTTTCCAAAGATGCGCAAGGTGATCCCGCCATGCGTCTCGCACTCGGTACGCGCGAGCAACACATCCGTCGAGACAAAGCTACCTCCAATATCTGCACCGCCCAAGTGCTTCTCGCGGTGATGGCTTCGATGTACGCTGTTTATCACGGTCCGCGTGGTCTGCGCCGCATTGCGAACCGCGTGCACGGGCTTACCCGCCTGCTCGAGGAAGCGATTCGGGCGGCCGGTTTCGCTACCAACAGCGAGCCGTATTTTGACACCCTCTGTATTCAGAATGTGAATGCAGCGACCCTGCAGGCTAAAGCGGCCGCGCAGAAAATTAACCTCCGAGTAATCGATGCCACTACGATCGGTATCGCGCTATGCGAGACGACCACCGCGCAAGATCTCCACGACTTAGCCGGCATTTTTGGCGCGACGATTCCCACTGCGAATCCGAAAACCGGATACGCCACCGGCCTGGCGCGCGAAAGCGGTTTTCTGGACCATCCCGTTTTCAATACGTACCACACCGAGCACGAAATGCTCCGCTACATCAAGCGGCTGGAAACCCGTGATCTTTCGCTCGTGCACTCGATGATTTCGCTCGGCTCATGCACCATGAAACTAAATGCAACGAGCGAAATGTTTCCCGTGACATGGCCTGAATTCGGCCGCTTGCACCCATTTGCGCCGGCCGATCAAACGCGCGGCTATCAGAAACTGTTTAACGATCTCGAACAGTGGCTCGCTGAAATCACTGGTTTCGCCGCTGTTTCACTGCAGCCCAACGCCGGTTCACAGGGCGAGTACGCGGGGCTGCTCACGATTCGTGCTTATCATGAATCGCGCGGACAAGGTCACCGTGATGTTTGCCTCATCCCCACCAGCGCGCACGGCACTAATCCAGCCACCGCGACGATGTGCGGATTCATCGTCGTGCCGGTCGCGTGCGACGCACAGGGCAACATCGACTTGAACGATCTTCGCGCCAAAGCCGAGCAGCACGGCCCGCAACTCGCGGCGCTAATGATCACTTATCCGTCGACGCACGGCGTATTCGAAACCTCCATACGTGAAATCTGCCAGCTGATCCATGAGCGCGGCGGACAAGTTTACATGGACGGTGCGAACATGAATGCACAGGTCGGTCTGACCTCGCCCGGTTTCATTGGCGCCGACGTTTGCCATCTCAATCTCCACAAAACATTCTGTATCCCGCACGGCGGCGGTGGCCCAGGCGTCGGCCCAATTGGAGTGGCTAAACACCTCGCGGCTTTCTTGCCCGGGCATGCCGTGACGAATCGCGAATCAGGCGCGCCTCTACGCACATCGGGTGCGGTCAGCGCAGCGCCATATGGCTCCGCCAGCATCCTAGTCATCTCATGGATGTATATTCGGATGATGGGCCCGGACGGACTTACGGCTGCAACCAAACTCGCAATTCTCAATGCGAACTACGTCGCTAAGCAGCTCGAGCCTCACTATCCAGTTTTATATAAAGGCAGTTCCGGACTCGTGGCGCATGAGTGCATTATCGACTGCCGCGGCTTCAAAAAAGCGGGCATCGAAGTCGAAGACATCGCCAAGCGTCTTCAGGATTACAACTATCACGCGCCCACGATGAGCTGGCCGGTCGCGGGCACGCTTATGATTGAGCCCACCGAAAGTGAAGGCAAAGTAGAGCTCGATCGTTTTTGCGATGCGCTCATCGCGATCGCGGGGGAAATTCAGGCGGTTGCAAATGGCGACGCGGACAAAATCAACAACGTCTTAAAAAATTCTCCGCATACCTCGAAGGTCGTCTGCGCAGATAAGTGGGAGCGTCCGTATTCGCGAGAGCTCGCGGCTTTTCCCACTGCGTGGGTGCGCGAGCATAAATTTTGGCCAGCCGTCGGTCGCGTCGACAACGTCTATGGCGATCGAAATCTGGTCTGCTCGTGCGTTGGTATGGAAGCATTTGGGCACTCCATAAATTGAAAAGCAAGTTGAGTGCATTCTGATGTGAGGGAAACCCCGATCAATTAAACCGGGACCGTAAACCGGTTGCACACTTGCCGTAAGCAGCGTGGTTGGTACCTATGAAGGTAAGCAGAAATTGTAACGCGCGCAGGCCAGGCCTCTGCGTGGAAGGTTACTGCGTTAGGTCAGTTCTACTTGCATCACATCATTAATGACTATGACAACCACGGTTAAGTTAACCCTGGCGGCAACGGTAGCCGCTGCACTGGTATCAATCGCCAGCGCACAGATCACGACGGTGTTTCCAACCACCAACGTATTCGCTGATCCGGGTCCTCCGAATGCTGGGCAGTTCCATACAGATCTCGGAGATCTGTATTTCAACTCCTCCGCGGACGTCCCCAGCTCGATTCAGACTTGGCATCCTGGCCCGGTTGATTTCACTGCAGCTTTGGGCGGTAACCCGTTCAAAGCCGATGGTGGCACGGTCAACGTGACCTATCTCGGTAAGACCGCCGGTTGGGATAACACCCTTCTCTACACACAGAGCGACGCTCCGACCACGTATCATCCGCTCGTCACCAAGATCGGTGCTCCGACGACCGACCTCGCAAGCGGCTATACTACGGAAGTCAGCTATGCGGCCGGCACGCAGCTCGAATTCTGGCTGAACAGCGGCGGTTCGACCAGCCAAGGCGGTCTCTTCTCCGCTTTCGGTTCGGCTAACCTCGCTGCGGGTTCGGACACCAGCAGCCACGTTCGCTGGTCCACGCGTGACGTCACCACGACCTACTTCGATGGTTCTTCCTGGGTCACCGCGGAAGTCCCGACGTTGTTGATCGGTTTTGAAGACACCCGCAAGGGCGTGTCCTTCTACGACGGTGATTTCAACGATCTCGTGTTGGCGTTCCAATTCTTGCCGACTCAGTCGGTTCCGGTTCCGGAATCCTCCACGTATGGCTTGATCGGCGCCGCCGGTCTTCTCGGTTTGGTTGGCCTGCGCCGCTTCAAGCGCAAAGCCGCCTAACCTCTGGTCGCTGGGCTACCAGCTGCTAGAAACTTGGGTTTACAAAAACCTCCGCGAAGTTCGCGGAGGTTTTTTTGCGTCCAGCTGCAACGCATCGGTGCAAGCAGCGCGTAGTGGAATTGGCATTACAGGGCGAAAGGATAAGAACCTAGAACGCGAATCCGAGACAGGGTGTGACGTCGACATGGAGTGCGACGACTCGTCGCCGCCTTAGACGGGCGAATTCATTCGCCCGCAAAAAGATTCGGCAATGACGCTGGAAGGCGAAATGAATTTCGCCTTAGAAGCGGTGACGAGTCACCGCACTCCATGACGGACCGGCTGAGAGATAACATATCGAATGCAAAGCCGCGGCGCGGCGGCAGCGTTCCGGCCTTAACACGGCCATACGGACCTTTACCGCAAGGTTTTCTCGATCCGCTCCAAAGCAGCGATCACGTTTTCTCGGCTATTAAACGCGCTGATGCGCACGTGGCCTTCGCCACATTTGCCAAAACCTGCGCCCGGCGTGCACACAACTTGTGCACGATTGAGTAACTGATCGAAAAATTCCCAGGAATCGCGGCCCGTGTTGATCCAAATGTACGGCGCGTTTTCCCCACCGACATAACCAAAACCCCACTTTTTCACCGCATCACGAATCAGCGCCGCGTTACCCAAATAGAAATCGGTCATCGCTTTCACCTGCTGCTCGCCTGCGTCGGTATAAATCGCGGCCGCAGCGCGCTGAATTGGAAAAGAAACTCCGTTGAACTTCGTCGTGTGTCGACGATTCCAAAGCAGATGGAGCGGCTGCGCATTACCCGCGGCGTCGTAGCCCACCAGAGTTTTTGGTACCACCGTATACGCACAACGCGTTCCGGTAAAACCGGCGGTCTTCGAAAAACTCCGGAATTCAATCGCGACGTCGCGAGCTCCTTCGATCTCGTAAATGCTGTGCGGAATTTCCGGATTCCGAATGTACGCCTCGTACGCAGCATCGTACAAAATCACCGATTTATTTTTCTTCGCGTAAGCAACCCACTCGGTCAGCTGCGAGCGCGTGGCGACGGCGCCGGTTGGATTGTTGGGGAAACATAAGTAAATCAGATCGGTCGCCACGCTCGGCACTGCCGGCACGTAGCCGTTCGCTGTAGTGCTTTCCAAATACGTGATCCCCTCGTAGCGGCCATCCACGTTTTTGCCAGTGCGGCCGGCCATCACGTTCGTGTCCACATAAACTGGATACACGGGATCGGGAATGGCCAGGCGGACGTCGTTGGAGAAAATTTCCTGGATGTTGCCGCAATCGCACTTCGAACCGTCACTCACGAAAATCTCGTCCGCCTCGATCTTCGCGCCGCGCGCTTGAAAATCATTTTGCGCGATGGCTTCACGCAAAAATGCATAGCCCTGCTCTGGTCCGTACCCCTTGAACGTTTCGCGCTTCGCCATCTCGTCCGTCGCCGCATGCAGGGCTTGCACGCAGACCGGCAGCAACGGCTCGGTGACGTCGCCAATGCCGAGACGGATGATGGATTTATCCGGATTAGCCTGCTGAAACGCGGTCACGCGCTTGGCGATGTCCGAGAAGAGATAGGACGCTTTGAGCTTGGTGTAGTTTTCGTTGATGCGAATCATAGCGGGCGAAAAACTTGAATAAGCGCAGCCGGTTCCTTTAGTTCAAGCTTCCGTTCCTGCGCAGGCTGCGTCCCACGCCGATTCTCGCTGGAGAGTCTCCTTCCGCCCGCACCTGTACGCCAAAAACTTTTCAGCCCGTATCATGCAAATAATTACCTCGGTGACGGAAATGCAGACGCTGACGGAAGATCTGCGCTCCAAAGGACAGATCATTGGACTCGTTCCGACGATGGGCGCGCTTCACGCCGGCCACCTCAGTCTGATTCGCGTCGCCAGCGAACAGGCTGATACGGTGGTGGTTTCCATTTTCGTTAATCCAACTCAGTTCGGACCCAACGAAGATTTTGCGAAATACCCCCGCGAACTCGAACAAGATATCAAAGGCTGCGAAGAAGCTGGCGCCGATGTGATCTTCACGCCGTCAAACGACGAGATGTATCCAAAAGGTTACTCCACGTATGTGACGGAAGAATATGTGGGCAAACCACTCGAAGGCATCACGCGCCCCACACATTTTCGCGGCGTCACCACGATCGTCGCGAAGTTGTTCAACATCGTGCGGCCTGATCTCGCCGTCTTCGGACAGAAAGACGCTCAGCAGGTCGCCGTGATCAAGAAGATGGTGCAAGATCTGAACTTTACAGTGAATGTGATCGTCGCACCGACGCTGCGTGAACCGGAAGGTCTCGCGATGAGTTCGCGCAATCGCTACCTAAGCACGGCTCAGCGCCTCGAGTCTTTCGCAATCAGCCAGGCGTTGAACAAAGCAGTCGAAATGGTCGCCAGCGGCGAGCGCCGCTCCGATCGCTTGATCGCAGAAGCCACTCACATCTTGAGCCAAAAAAGACGCGTTCGCGTCATCTACGTCGCGGTCGTCGACCGTCACACGATGGAACCAATGCGAGACGTCGTCACCGGCGTGAGCATGATGACCATCGCTGCCTGGATCGACGAAACGCGCTTGATCGATAACGCGGTCCTTTAAGCAATGGCTCGTTCGTACGACGCTCTCATCGTTGGCAGTGGCATCGCTGGTCTTAGTTTCGCACTGAAACTCGCGCAAAAAGGTCTCTCCGTTGCGATCCTCACGAAAAAAACCCGCGCCGAATCCAACACTAATTACGCGCAAGGCGGTATCGCCGTCGTTACCTCGCAAACGGATGATTTCGACTCCCACGTCGCTGATACGTTGACTGCTGGCGACGGCCTCTGCAACGAAGCCGTCGTCCGCGAAATCGTCAGCGACGGTCCAGCTCGCGTCCAAGAACTGATCGATATCGGTCTTAAATTTTCCCGCGACGAATCTGGGGCTTACGATCTCGGCCGTGAAGGCGGCCACAGCGAGCGGCGCATCTTGCACGTTAAGGATATGACGGGCAAAGCGATCGAGGCAGCGCTGCTCAAAGCCGTGAGCAACAATCCGAAAATCGAGCTGCTCGAACATTTTTTCGCGATCGACGTCATCACCGCGAAAAAATCGGGCCGCGACACAAGTGGAAATCGCGTGGCTGGCCTCTACGCGCTGGACGTGCGCGACAACCGCGTAGCCACGTTTCGCTCTCCCGTGGTCGTGCTATCGACCGGAGGCGCCGGCCAAGTTTATCTCTACACGACCAACCCCGATATCGCCACCGGCGATGGCATCGCAATGGCCTACCGCGCAGGCGTCGAAGTGCGCAACATGGAGTTCATCCAATTTCATCCGACCGCGCTGTATTCACTTTCTGGAGCACGTTTCTTGATCAGCGAAGCGGTCCGTGGAGAAGGCGCCATTTTGCGGAATGCCGCTGGTGAGGCGTTCATGCGCAACTACCACAAGCTCGCCGATCTGGCACCGCGCGACATTGTGGCGCGAGCGATCGACACCGAGATGAAAAAGTCCGGCACGCCGCACGTGTGGCTCGACATCACGCATCGCAACGAACCGTTCTTGCGCGAGCGCTTCCCGCAAATTTTCCAGACCTGCAAAAAAATTGGCCTCAACATGGCTACCGACATGATCCCGGTCGTGCCCGCCGCGCACTACACCTGCGGAGGCGTCGCCACGAATCTCTCCGCGGAAACGTCTCTCGCCGGTTTGTACGCCTGCGGCGAAGTCGCTTGCACTGGTCTGCACGGTGCCAATCGCCTCGCGAGCAATTCGCTGCTCGAAGCGGTCGTCATGGCGCATCGCGGGGCTGATTCAGTGGAAGCTTACGTGAATGCTCAAAAGAAAAGCGCGCTTCCGAAAATTCCGAATTGGGAAGATCTTGGCGGCGGCGACGTCGATGAACGAGTCGTGCTTTCACACAATTGGGAAGAGCTGCGCCACACGATGTGGGATTACGTTAGTATTCAACGCACGACCAAGCGACTCGATCGGGCCAACACGCGCATCGCGAATCTTGCGAAAGAAATTCACGACTACTATTGGAATTTCTCCGTCGACCCGGGCCTCCTTGAACTGCGCAACCTCGTTCAAGTCGCCGAGCTGATCGTGAAATGTGCGCTGCAGCGGAAAGAAAGCCGCGGTCTGCACTCGATCACCGATTTCCCAAAAAAATTAAAAGTAGCCCGCGACTCGCGCCTGGTGCGCGGGAAGTAAGTTATTCTGCCGGAAAGATTTTCTGCGAGAGACGTACCAGCAAGCCCGCTTTCTAAGGAATCCACTCTTGCGTAATCCGTTCTTGCAACCCGTTGCTCCAGGGCTGAGCCGGTCGCTGTGAATAACCTGTGAGTTGTCCTCTCAAACGATTGCGCTTTCGGAGAGTGGCTCCCTGGGGACTTTGAAGATGCCTCTACCTACCAACATGTTAACTTGCAGGTAACCGCGGGATTATGTGTCAAGACGGCGACAAAAAATTGTTCCGTCGTGTGAGCAATCTTCATTTGTGAGTGATGGTTACCAGTCAAAAAAGCTCGGCATACCGCGAAGTCCCCTCGCATCATCCGCTCGAATTCCCCGCGCCTTGCCGTGCTGACTCGGCGCTTTCTGTCGGTCCTTTCCCCCTGCCCATGTTTAATCGCGTCTTCCTCACTGTCCTTGCTCTCTGCGCCAGCGCCCTCTCCGCCTTCGCCGCAGACCCAATTGAAATAGCCGTCATCCCGAAAGGCACGACGCATGTCTATTGGAAATCAGTCGAAGCCGGCGCGCGACAAGCCGGCCAAGAACTCGGCGTCGAAATCAAATGGCGCGGGCCGCTCCGCGAAGACGACCGCTCCCAGCAGATGAGTTTAGTCCAACAGTTCGTCGGCTCGAAAGTCAGCGCGATCGTGCTCGCGCCGCTCGACGCGACTGCTCTGGTCGGTCCGATTCGGTCCGCAACCAGCAATCATATTCCTGTCGTCGTGATCGACTCCGGGGTGAACGCAGAGGTGGGCAAAGATTTTGTCAGTCTCGTCGCGACCGATAACGTTCATGGCGGCGAACTAGGCGGCGAAGAGCTCGCGCGCTTATTGAACCACAAAGGAAAAGTCGCGTTGCTGCGTTACGCGGAGGGTTCGCGTAGCACGATGGATCGCGAAGAAGGCTTCCTTAACGTGATCAAAAAATATCCGGACATGCAGGTAATCGTGAGCAATCGCTACGGCGGCGCTACTGCGAGCACCGCGCAAGATGCGTCGATGAACATCATCGATCGCATCCAAGAAGCTGACGGCATTTTCTGTCCGAACGAATCGACCACCACCGGCATGCTTCTCGCGCTGCGCCAGAACAGCCTCGCCGGAAAGAAAATTTTCGTCGGTTTCGATGCCGCACCGGCGCTGCTGGCCGCGTTGAAGAAGGGTGAGATCCAAGCCCTCGTCGCGCAAAATCCCAGGCAGATGGGCTACATCGGTGTGAAAATCGCCGTAGCCGCAGTTCGTGGTGAGAAAACGGATACACACGTGGACACCGGTTGCGATGTCGTGACCAAAGCAAATCTGGCCACGCCGAAAATCAAAGCGCTTCTCAACGGGATGTAAGCCCAAGTCGGCTCAGCTCTCGTCATGTCCGACCGCGTTGTCCGGCTGCGTATGCAGCACGTGAAGAAGGCCTTTGGGCCAACCGTGGCGTTGGCTGACGTTTCGTTGCACGCTGATAGCGGCGAAGTGCTCGGACTGGTCGGCGAAAATGGCGCGGGGAAAAGCACGTTGATGAAAACACTGGCGGGCGTGTATGCACCCGATGCTGGGCAAATCGAATTAGACGGCGCGGCCTTCAACCCGCGCGATCCGCTCGCCGCACGGCAAGCAGGCATCGCGATGATTTATCAGGAACTTGCGCTGGCGCCGCACCTTTCTGTCGCGGAGAATATCGTGCTGGGCGTTGAACCGGGCAAAGGGCCGCTGATGGATTGGCGCGCCACAAAAGCGCTCGCGCAACGCGCGCTCGAAACCGTTGGCCTCGGCGCCATCGATAGCAGCTTGCCCGTGTCCGCGCTTTCGCTAGCCGCGCGGCAACTTGTAGAAATCGGACGCGCTGTCGTCGTCGGCTGCCGTGTGCTCGTACTCGACGAGCCCACGTCGAGTTTGGCACAGAGTGATATCGAACGACTTTTCAAACTTGTCGCGCAGCTCAAGCAAACCGGTATCGCGATCATTTATATTTCTCACTTTCTGGAAGAAATCCGTGCGCTCTGCGATCGCGTGACGATCCTGCGCGATGGCCGCAGCGTATGCGAAGGCGAGACGAAGCAGTTTACCGACGAACAGATCGTCGCACAGATGGTCGGCCGCGACGTGAGCGAACTTTATCCGCGCAGTGTGCGCCAAGCCGGTGACGTGATTTTGTCCGTTCGAAATTTGCAGGGAGAAACGAAGCCCCAGAACGCTTCACTCGAGCTGCGCCGCGGCGAAGTGCTTGGCCTGGCTGGATTGATCGGAACGGGGCGCACGGAATTGTTGCGCGTGATTTTCGGACTTGATGAAGCCGTGTCGGGAGCAGTGCGCGTCGGCTTGTATTCAGGTTTTGGATCGCCGCAGGAGCGCTGGCAGCAAGGCGTCGGTTTCGTCAGCGAAGACCGCAAACTGGAAGGTCTGGCCCTCGACCTTAGTATTGCCGAAAACATTACACTGACGACCTTGCGTGCCCGCGTGCACCCTGCAGAGCAAGCGCAGCAGGCGCGCCGTTGGATCGAGCGCCTCGGAATTCGCTGCCATTCGCCCGAACAAAACGTCGGTCAACTCTCGGGCGGGAATCAACAGAAAGTCGCGATCGCACGCCTACTGTGCCACGACGTTGACGTTCTGTTACTCGATGAACCGACGCGCGGCATCGATCTCGGAGCGAAGGCCACGATTTACCAGCAGATCGACGCGCTCGCGTGCGCCGGCAAAGCCGTGCTTGTAGTAAGCAGTTATCTCCCGGAGCTCCTTGGAATTTGCGATCGCATTGCGGTGATGTGCCGCGGCGTATTAGGCGAAGCGCATCCGGTCGCGGAAATCGACGGTCATCGCATCATGCTCGAAGCGACGGGCCGTTCGTCGGCACCCTTTTTATGAACGACGTTGTTTTATGAACGCCGCGGTTTCCTCTCCCGGTCATGTGCGATTGCGCCGCTGGTTGGTCCGTGCCGGCCCGATCTTCGCGCTCGTCGTCGTGTATGTGCTTTTCGCGAGCCTGCGTTTCGATCGCTTCGTGACGTGGGTCAACACCGCGATCATGCTACAGCAAACCGCAGTTATCGGCGTGGGCGCGATCGGCATGACTCTAGTGATCATATCCGGAGGCATCGATTTGTCCCCGGGCTCGGTGATTGCCGTCGCGTCGGTGGTCGTAGCGCTACTTTTGCAGCACGGTTGTTCGCCCCTGGTCGCGGCACTCGGCGGCGTAGGCGTGGGTGCGCTAGCGGGGCTGGGTACCGGTCTGCTGATCACGCGGCTGCAGCTGATGCCGTTTATCGTGACATTGGGAACAATGGGAATTTTGCGCGGCGCGGCTAAGGGACTTTCGGGCGAGCAACCTATTTATCCCGATGAAACGTGGCTGAATGGATTGATGCGTTTGCAACATCACAACCTGCCCGCCGGCGTGTGGATCATGCTGGCGCTCGGCGGCATGATCGCGTGGGTGTTGCGCTATACAAAATTCGGCCGGCACATCTTTGCCATCGGCTCGAACGAGCAAACGGCCCGCCTCTGCGGTATTCACGTCTCCAATACGAAGGTACTTGTTTACGTGGTAGCGACCGCGTTTGCGGGGCTCGCGGGCGTGCTACAATTTTCGTATTTAACGTGCGGCGACCCCACGACGGCGGTCGGGCTGGAGTTAAACATCATCGCCGCGGTCGTGATCGGCGGAGCAAGTCTGGCCGGAGGATCGGGCACCGTGACTGGAACGATTATCGGCGGGTTGATTATGACCATCGTGAACAACGGCTGCGCCAAAATGGACATGCCCAACTGGGTCCAAGAAATTGTGACCGGTTTCATCATCGTAGCCGCCGTGACGCTCGACCGGCTTAGGCGGAAAACGCGGTAAGAGCGGATCGCGCGGGAAGCCGACTGTATGAGCAGAGCGATCTTCCGACGCGAAGTGCGGCGACTGGTCGCCGCCTTCAAAGGCGAAATTCATTTCGCCTTCGGTTGAGCAAAATCCCACCGCTAGTTTTTCCCAGTGGCAGTCGCACGGCGGGCAAATAAATTTGCCCGTTAAAAGCGCCGACCAGTCGCCTCACTCCATGTCGGAGAGTCGCCGGTCCAAAAGGGGTGCTCGTTTTTTGAAAAGCTTATGGAAATTTCGAGGACGCGAAAGGCAATCATCGCTTCAAAGATATCCTCCAACATTTTTTCACAAACGCACTCGACGGGTTCTCTCAACGGCTCACAGTTGCGCGAATGCTTGGCCTCGTTTGGTTGCGCCTGTCACGCCTGCTCGGCGTATTCATTTTACTGGGAGGTCTGTCGAGCGGCCTCGCCCTAGCGCAGAGCAACCTCACCACTCCCCGTGCGCCCGCACACTCCTCACCGACCGCACCCGCTGAAGAAACGCCGTCGCGCCCTGCAAAATTTCCTGTCACCAGTCCAAGCACGGGCACCGGCACCAATGCAGGCTCCTACGTCGCACCCACCGTGCGGAGCGAACCTGTGATGCTCGGCATCGACGTGTTGGCCGCGGAAAATTTCGCGCCGCTCTCGGGCAAACGTGTCGGACTTTTCACTCATCCCGCCGGAGTCAACCGCTTCGGTGTTTCGACCATCGAAGTTTTGCGTCGAGCGCCTAACGTTAAACTGGTCGCACTCTTTGGACCAGAGCATGGGATTCACGGCGACATCGCGGCCGGTGAAAACATTTCCGACACAACCGATCGCCGCACTGGGTTGCCCGTTTATTCACTCTACGGAAAAAATCGAAAACCCACCAAAGCACAACTTCGCCAAATCGACGCTCTGGTGATCGATCTCCAAGACATCGGCGTGCGATCTTACACGTTCGCGACGTGGATGCGTTACGCGATGGAAGCCTGTTTCGAAAACGGCGTCGAAGTCGTGGTGCTCGATCGTCCGAATCCACTCGGCGGTTTAAAAGTGGACGGACCGATTCTCGAACCTGATCTGCGCAGCGGCGTGGGCGGTTTTTGCGTGCCGTACGTACACGGGCTTACAATCGGCGAGCTTGCGCGTTTCGCTGCGAATACTCCCGGCGTGATGGATGTCAGCGAGTCCGTTCGGAAGCGGGGGAAACTTTTAGTAGTGCCGATGAAAGGCTGGCACCGATCTATGCGCTGGCCAGAAACCGGGCTGAAATTTGTGCCGACTTCGCCCTATATTCCGGACTTCGCCGCGTGCGTCGGTTGCGCAATGACGGGGCTAGGCACAGAAATCGGTGGATTCAAAAGTGGCATCGGCACCCAGTATCCATTTCGCGGCGTTTTCTATAATGGCCGGCCTGTGGACCAAATTCTGCACGAGCTGCAAGCGATGCGCTTGCCCGGCCTAAGCTACCGCAAAGTTTCCGCGCCAAAAATTAACGGGCTGCCCGCCATTGGAATCTATCTCGAAGTGAATGACTGGGAGGACTGGCAGCCGACTGAACTCAATTTCTATTTGATACGCTTGGCGTGCCGCTGGAGTGCCAGTAATCCATTTACGCACTCCAACGATATCGATCAGAAGATGTTTAATAAACTCGTCGGCTCAAAAGAATTTTGGACCGCACTCACGCACGACGGAGCTCGCGTGAACATCGAAGGCTTTCTTGCTAAATGGCACACCGAGGACGCCGCGTGGCAGCAGAGCGCAAAACGCTTCTGGCTCTACGAATAACACTCCACGCCACGGCGGCCGAACCCGCCCGACAAACGCGGGATCGCACAAAGAACCATCTTAGCCTACGATCCCCGGCGACTGCTGAGGATTTCGCCTTTGTCAGTCTTCACCTTTCACCCCCTCACACCTCGACCATCACCCTTCAGGCCGTCAGCTTTCGGTCCCTTAGCCTTCCGCTCCGAGCGTTCAACGTTCAGTCAACAAAATTTCAGAAGGGTTTTCCCCCGCCGCGGTGTTATCCTAGTCAAGCGCAGCCATGTTACCCAACGATCCCCAATCAAAACCCGATTCGCTCGACCCACTGCTGGAGCGTTGGCGTTCCGTGCCCGCGAGCCCGGCGGCCGAGGAATTGCATCGCGAAGTCTGGCGGAGAATCGCTGATGCTGAAACGTCAGTTGAAATCACTTTCTGGTCGCGGGCGGAAAAAGCATTTCGCTCGCCTTCATTCGCCTGCGCCTTTGTCGCCGCGTGCACGTTGCTTGGACTTTTTCTCGCTGAACTACGCGTGTCGCAGAGGCAGTCGCACCATAATCATCAGCTCGCGCAAGCCTACGTTCATTTAATTGATCCTTTGCTCGAACCGTCTGGTAAAGGGCACCTCTTCGCGGACGCCGCGCCCCCGCGATGAAAACGATGCTGGCAGTTTTAGCGCTCGGTTTGGTCGGCGGCGCCTGCGCGCATCTCGGCTGGTTGCACTATCGCCTCGGTCCGATGCACGATGATCTCGATGCGCAGCTAGCGTGGATCCAGCACGATCTCGATCTCTCGCCGGAGCAGTACGCAAGGATCAAAGAAATTCACGCCCAATCGAACGACCAATTAGTCGCGCTAAGTTCGCGCGTGAATCGCATGCGCGAAGAACTCGCTGCGTTTGAAGAACAGCGCAAGCGCACTGGCGAAGTCGATTTCCTCGAGTTCGCCGACTATATCGAAACGCGCCGCGCGATCGACCGCGAGTGCTTGCAGTCGACCCGCCGTCTTGTGGACGCATCGGCTGAAGTGATGACCGCGCAGCAGCGCACCCGCTATTTACAGCTTCTTCCCCTTCTCGATCGTCCCGGTTCCGTTCCGGGGTCGAACTGATAGTTACACCCCCGTTCGCAAGCCTTCGTGTCTCCCGATCCCATTAGTGATCAGGACTTATTTGTCGCGTTACAACGCGGCGATGATCTCGCGCTAAATCAGTTGATTTCGCGCTGGGAAAAACCGCTTTTCGCGTTTGCCTGGCGCTACGTGCAGAACACCGCTGATGCGCGAGACTTGGTCGCAGAGACCTTTGTACGCCTTTATCAACAGCGGCTGCGTTTGCGAACCGACACGAAAGTTTCCGCGTGGTTGTTCACCGCGCTCACCAATCTTTGCCACAATCAATATCGCTGGCGGCATCGTCATCCCACTGTGAGTTTTCACTCACAGGAAGAAGATGGCTCATCTCTATCGGATAGGTTGTCCGGAGATGCTCCGCGGGTGAATGAAAATGTAGAGCGCGACGAAGCGTTGCATCAACTGATGAAGGCCGTCGACGAGTTGCCACACGAGTTGAAGACAACGGTATTGCTGCACCACTACGAAGGCCTCACGTATCAGCAAATTGGAGCGATCACCGGTTGCTCCCCGCGCGGCGTAGAAACCCGTCTCTACCGGGCCAAACAGCGTCTGCGCGAGCGGCTGACTGAATTCGTGAAGGAGATCACGCACGGGCGGTGAAGCAGCGGTCATGGCTGATCCACTCCGCGGACTATAGAGAACACGATTTTTTTGCGCGTGTTTTCGAGTGCACAAAAAAATACCTCGGAGCCGGCCCCAACCAGCTCCGAGGAATAACCCTAACCATTCGAACCGCTTACTTGGTAAACCGGAACGTCTGCGACACTCGAATAAGGACCGGACGACCCTGATAGGTTGGCGGCTCGAAACTCCATTGGCGCACGCTTGCGGCCGCAGCATCGCCGAGGTCCTGCTGATCAGCACTCTGTACTGTCGGCATGCGGACGTGGCCTTCCGTATCAATATAGAACTCCACGGTCGCAGTACCAAGTTGGCCAGCAGGGGCCAACGGATGCTCAGTGTGTAGTGGGGTCGGGATTTTATCCAGCTCCCTCAATGTGTGAGGCCAAAATACAAGGTGCGGGCCGCCCTGCACGCGCTCGATCAGTGAACCAACATACGCGGTGATGTCCTGCGTTACGAAGGTACCGCGATTATCAAACTCAAAGCGCAACTCACGCTGGATCGAAACAGGTTCACCGTGAAATGTTGGCGGCGCGAATCGCCAGCGCGTGAGCGCATCCACGCACGCGTCCGCTAAATCTTTATTCGAATAAGCAACCACCAGCGTATCAGATAGCTTCCCGGTGTGATCTACGCTGATCAAAAGTCGGACCGTCCCCCCTGTGATGCCCAGCATAGTGACGCGGGCAGGCATCATCGGGTTGTCCGAAGACAGAATATTTAGTTGAGGGTGTTCGCCGGAGCCGGCGGCCCTATTTACGCTCGGCGTCTGTGCCCATAAGGGCAGGGCGAGCATCGGCAGGGCTAAGAGAGAAAGCGTACTTTTCATAGGTTGTTTTCATAACACCGCAGGGTCGGCCTACCCTTCGCCGCTGCAGTGAGATTTTGCCAAAACGAGTGCAACGCGTAACGCAGTCCCCCGTGTTTGTTTTCTTGCCGTTCGCAGAAGCTAAGCACGACGATTCCCACTTGCTCGCGGCCGTTGTTGGACCGACGAGTTTAACCACTTCTTAAACCCTACGCGCATGCCAAGACCTGTCACGTTGTTCACCGGCCAATGGGCCGATCTCCCTCTCGAAAAACTCGCGCCGCTGGCCAAAGAAATGGGCTATGACGGTGTCGAACTAGCCTGCTGGGGCGACCATTTCGATGTGGACCAAGCGGCCTCCTCGAAAAATTATATCGCGCAAAAATGGCAGCTCCTCGCCGATCACGGCCTGACCTGCTTCGCGATCTCAAATCATCTCGTTGGCCAAGCGGTCTGCGATAATATTGACGACCGCCACAAGAGTATCCTTGCACCCGATGTCTGGGGCGACGGTGATCCCGAAGGCGTGCGGAAACGCGCAGCGAAAAAACTTTCGCTCACCGCCAAAGCCGCGCGGCTTTTCTTCGACGCCAAACCAGGCCGCGCCACGAACGATGCTGCTGCCGCGGTGGTCAACGGCTTCACGGGCTCATCGATCTGGCATTCGCTGTATGCTTTTCCCCCGACCTCGCAGGAATATTGGGACCGTGGCTTCGCCGATTTCGCAAAACGCTTTGGTCCGATCCTGGAAGCCTTCGACAAACAGAACGTAAATTTCGCGCTCGAAGTGCATCCGACGGAAATCGCCTTCGACATCGCCTCGGCACAACGCGCGCTTGAAGCCGTCGGGCAGCATCGCCGTTTCGGTTTCAACTATGATCCATCGCATCTCGGGTATCAATGCGTCGACTACGTGAAATTTATCCGTGTGTTCGGCAGTCGTATTTTCCACGCACATATGAAGGACGTGTGGTGGGGCCACGGCGATGGCACCGTTGGTGTATTCGGCGGCCATGTGAGTTTCGGTGATGCGCGCCGCGCGTGGGACTTTCGTTCGGTGGGTCGCGGCGACATCCGCTTTGAAGACGTGATCGTCGCTCTCAACGATGTCGGTTATCGCGGCCCCCTTTCCGTCGAATGGGAAGATAGCCGAATGGATCGTCAACATGGCGCGCGCGAGTCCGCGGCGTATCTGCGCAAATTGGATTTCACGCCGAGCCAAGTCGCGTTCGATGCGGCCTTCGACAAAAAGAAACAGAAGTAAGCCCCATGAAACGAAAACTTCGTTACGGAATGATCGGCGGAGGACGCGGCGCTTTTATCGGCGCAGTGCATCGCATCGCGGCCGGTCTCGACAATCAGGCTGAACTCGTTGCGGGCGCTTTTTCGTCGGACCCCGCGCGCTCGAAAGCATCGGGCGAAGATTTCTTCCTCGATCCCAAGCGCGTCTACGGCACGTATGAAGAAATGGCGGTGGCGGAAGCGAAACGTCTGCCCGACGATCGCTTGGATTTCGTCGTTATCGTCACGCCGAATCATCAACACTTCGGTCCGGCGAAAACGTTTCTCGAAAAGGGTTTCAACGTCATCTGCGATAAGCCGGTGACCTTCGATTTGGCGGAAGCGAAGACGCTCGCGAAAATTATCAGCAAGACGAAAAAAGTCTTCGTATTAACGCACAACTATACCGGAAACGTGTTGGTTAAAGAAGCGCGCGAAATGGTGCGCCGCGGAGATCTCGGAGAGATTCGAAAAATCGTCGTCGAGTATCCACAAGGATGGCTCTCGACTCATCTTGAGGCGTCAGGGCAAAAACAGGCGGCCTGGCGCACGGACCCGAAGCGGAGCGGCGCCGCGGGGTGCATCGGTGACATTGGTTCACACGCCGACAATTTGGCGCGCTACATCACGGGACTTGAGATCGATGAGCTCTGCGCCGATCTCACAGCTTTCGTGAAAGGGCGCAAGTTGGACGACGATGGCAACGTGCTGCTGCGATTCAAAGGTGGCGCCAAAGGGATCCTGCACACATCGCAGATTGCCGTGGGCGACGAAAACAACCTGAACATTCGAGTTTACGGAACGAAAGCCGGCCTCGAGTGGCACCAAGAGAACCCGAATCAGTTAACAGTTAAGTTTCCTGATCGTCCCGAGCAGATTTTGCGACGCGGCAACGGCTATCTCTCCGAAAGCGCGAAGAAGTTCGTCCGCATTCCTGCCGGACATCCCGAAGGCTACTTAGAAGCCTTCGCGAATATTTACCGCGAAGCCTTCCGCGCGATCGACGCGGAAGTATCCGGTCAGCCGATACCCAAAGACGTCGACTTCCCCGGAATCGACGAGGGCCTTCACGGCATGCACTTCATTGCTACGGTCGTGAAAAGCGCCCAGGCTGGAGCGAAGTGGGTAAAGTTTCCGAAGATTTAAAGTTGTTGATTCAAAGGCCGGAGCCGTCTGTACCAAAGTCCAGATGGCTCTGCCAACAGCGACATTCTTTCAAAGTGTAAGTACGCAACACCTGATTGTACTCACGTTGTGCGGTGCCTCCTTATGAGGCCACCCACACATTAGTTGGGTTGCTGCGAGGTTCTCTAGCGGTTCAACCTGGACTCTTCACGCCAGGCCGATCTTGATCAGAACTAGCCGCTATGCAGCCCTTCCCGATGCGATCGTTGCGGTAGTTGCACCGTCTCATGCGACGCTCCCCTTTCGCTATTTTCCGACTGAATCCAGTCACCTTCGTTTCGCTGATGGTAATTTTTGCGTATGCGCTTTGGGCGCACAGATTCGCTCCGCAACGACTTCCTCAGTTCGGCTTAAATCCGCCCTTTCCAGTCGATCAATACTATAACCTGCTCGCAGAAGGTTTCACTGACGCGCATCTCTATATTCGAAAAGAGGTGCCTGCTCAACTTCGGCAGCTGAAAGATCCGTACGATAGTCACGCGAACTATGCCGTTCGCGTGGGAACAGGTATTTCCAATAAAGGTAGCATCCACGATCTCAGTTATTATAATGGGCGTCTTTACCTTTATTTCAGCGCCCTTCCCGCCCTCCTTATATTTCTACCATATTCTCTTTTAACAAGCGATTATTTAGATCAAGCGACGGGCTGCGCGCTTTTTTGTACAATCGGTTTTATCGCTCAATCCGCGGTGCTGATTCGTTTTAAAAAAGCGTTTTGGAACAGCATAACAGAAAAACAGTTTTCTTTTTTTGTTTTTACACTCGGAATACTAAACTTTTCGCCACTGTTGCTACGTCGTGCTGCCGTTTGGGAAATTCCTGTAGCATGTGGATTTGCGTTCGGAAGTCTCTCTATATACTTTGCCGCAAAACTATATTTAACACAGAAAAGTGCGGCGAGAGACACCGTACTTTTAGGAACATGCGTCGCTTTTGCTATTGTGTGTCGGCCAACCCTGATTTTTTTCGCCCTGCTCTGTTTCGTTCCGCTTTGGTATGCATTTCGCTTTCGACCGTCGAAGTTTATAACCACTCTGTTATGTCTGATCGCGCCGGCGTTCCCGATCGGGGCGGCAGCCATGTGGTACAATTATGCTCGATTTGGAAACGTCATGGATTTTGGTATCCAATATCAACTATCGGGCGACCCGCGGAAGCTCATTCTCTTTAGTCCTCACTATGTGATCTTCGGGTTGAAGGCTTATCTTTTCACTTTCCGCGGATGGGTACCGACATTTCCTTTTTTAACATTTCTTGCGCCTAGTGTTTATCCAGCAGGATATCTAGGTATTGAACAAACAGTAGGACTGCTCACTTGCCTGCCCGCCTTGCCGCTTGGACTCTTCTTTCTCGGCCGTATCCGACGCTCAGAAACCTTTCCAGGGTTTTTCACGTTGCTCATAGGCATCGCGGTTTTGAGTCTCCTAACCGTCGCCGCATTCGTCGGAGCAACGCTCCGCTACGAGATGGAATTTGCTCCGGTTTTTGCTTTGTTAAGTACTTTCGGGATGGTCAAAGTTTGTAGTGTTGAAACTGCCCGTCGCTCGAGTGTCCAAACCGCGGTCGTATTCATTGCCCTCGCAGTTTCGATTTTGTTTATTTTTTTGGAAATGAACTGCCCTCTTAATTTGTATCTGAATCCCCAGATGTATAGTTAGGTTCGTGGAGTTCGGTCCCGAGTTCCATTAAACCCTTTCAGGCGGGCCCGTTTACCTTCTTTTCAGCTCATGGTTTCCGGGCGCGTACCGATGCTAGAGCAGTCGCATGAAATCAAAGTTGTTCGACCATTTTGTCGCTCGAGCGATTCTGGCTGTGATGCTGGTGTGGAGTTTTTTGACCATCTATTTGGTCGCGGGTTTTGGGGCGGGCGAAATCGCAAAGCTCGTGATCATTAGCCCTCGCGCCTACTGGCGGATACCGCAAGCATTCGCATGGCTTGGTTTGAGCACTGAATTAGTTGCGCTTGGCTTAGTCTGGTCGCCGCAATGGCGCAAAGCCGCTTATCTAAGCACTGCGTGTCTGACCCTCTCGGCGACTCTATTTCTCCTCCGATCGGACGATCTACGATTCATCTCTCAACAAAAAATTTTCCTACCGATAGGGATTTTCATCGCTGCGTGGATTCTTCGAGTGACGCAGCTGCGGCACAAATCACGCGTACCGGCGGCCGCGCGGGCAAATGCTTAGTCAGCATCGGTCCGTGCAGCGGCGCGACCGTCACCAAATTCCAAATACAGCGGTTGATTCGCCTGCAAATCGACGCGTCTTTGCACTGGGGTTCCATTCGCGTCGCGCACGATCACGAAACCCCGATTAAGCACTGATTGCGGGCTCACCGACTGAAGGCGCTTCCACAACGCTAACAGTCGTTGTGAATCAAACTGCACGCGCGTTTCGGGCGAACGTCGGGCGAGTCGCTCGGAGAGCCGTCGCACACGCTCAGTCATCCTCACCGTTTGGGCCGACGCCGCCGCGCTGAGACGATTCGAAAGATCATCGATCCTTAAGTAGCCACGTTCGATCATGGTTGCCGGTGAAAGCAATCGCAACCGGCTAGTCGCGTGCGCAAGTCGCTCCTCTTTCGTTTCCATTTCGAGATCGACCAACCGCACCAGCGCAGCTTCGGCGCGAACTAACCGATCAAGTTGGGCCACGAAATTACTCGTGATCAGTTCAGCGGCCGCACTGGGCGTCTCAGCGCGGAGTGCGGCTGCGAAATCGCAAAGCGTAAAGTCGATCTCGTGCCCTACCGCAGAAATAATCGGGATGCGAGATGCGGCCACCGCGCGCACGAGTATTTCTTCGTTAAAGGCCCAAAGGTCTTCCAAACTGCCGCCGCCACGCCCAATGACGAGCAGATCGAAAATCGCCAGGTTCTCGGCCAGCCTCAACATCTCGACCATTTCTTCGGCAGAGCCTACTCCCTGCACTTTCGCCGGGAGAATCACGAGGCGCCCGCACCAACCCCTGCGGTTCATGATGCGGATAACATCCTGGGCTGCCGCACCCGTTGGCGATGTGATGAACGCAATCGTCCGGGGCAAGCGAGGAATCGGCAGCTTGCGCGCAGCCTCGAACAAACCTTCAGCTGCTAGCCGCTGCTTCAACGCTTCGAATTCGCGTTGGAGGCGACCGACGCCATCTTCTACGACCACGCGCACGATGAGCTGATAATTCCCCCGTGCCTCGTAAACGCTGATTTCTGCAAAAACGACAACTTGCAGACCATCGCGAAGGCGAACGGTTTGGCGCGCCGCGTCTCCGCGAAACAGAACCGCTCCGACTTGGGCGCCCGCGTCTTTGAGCGAAAAATAAATGTGCCCGCTAGATTGCAGCCGAAGGTTAGAAATTTCTCCGCGTATCCAGCCGGGGCGAATTCCCTCTTCAAGCACTACTTTGACCTCGCGCGTGAACTCAGTCACACTTCGTGGTTGTTCACGGTCTGATTTGGTGGTGGAGAGGGCGGCCATGCTCAGGTCGTTTTCAGCGCTTTCTTCTGCTGAAGGCGTCGCCGGATCCAATTAATCGCCACCGAGATTACGATCAAACAGCTAAACGCCGTGATGGCCAACTTACCTCGCCCGGTCGCCAAGGAGTCGCCAAATAGCACCACCGCCACCGCATAGGTTCCGGCGATGAGCGAAGAAACCCACATGTATATAGGAAAGCGCACCCCAGTCAGTCCCAACAAGTAGCTCTGAACGAAAAACGGCGGCCCTGGCGTGACCCGAACCATCACGGTCATACTGAGATGGTCGTTTTCTGAAATAACCGGGAGCTTATATCCCAGCGCCCGCACAATTCTTTCTAGCAGCGGATGAAACGCGTAGTGGCTGAGCCAATACGTCAGAGCCAAGTTCCCCATGATACTGGCGACCACCAAGGTTGAAACCAGCGGTAAACCCAATTGCGCTCCAAATACCGGACCCGCTGACAAAGAAAAGGCCAACAAAGGAAACCCAAAGGCCGGCAATATTGCCATTGCCAGGAAAAACGGCCCCGGCCCCAAGGTGCGGATGCCGGCAAAAACCGAATCCACTACTGCTCGCAGAGAGATGTGCAGATGTACAAAAATGAGCCACGCTGCGGCCAGCCCGATGGCAGCAATTCCGAACAGTAAAATGAGCTTGGTACGGTTTTTAACAATCACGAGAAGCTCACACAGGCTCCGAAAGTGAAAAGGAGATCAAGCGCATTTCCCATAACCATTAAAATCACTGGATGCTCGCCAAAATCTGCTGAGCTCTCTCGTCATGCGGATTTCTGCGCAGTGCTTCCTGCAAGCAGCTGGTAGCAGACGCTTTTTTCCCAAGACGTAAATAGGTAAGACCAAGATTGACCCGCGCTTCAACGTCGGTCGGATCGCTTTGCAGAGAATAAATATAGTGAATGGCGGCGCGATCAAACTCGCCCGTTTGAGTAAAAACGAAGGCCAAATTACTTTGGGCCTTCGCGAGGTTAGATTTCAATCGAACCGCGGCGAGAAACTCGGCTCGAGCACCATCTAAATCGTTCGCTCTGATTAGAGCGCCTCCGAGATTATTATGAAACGAAGCGCTCGATGGAGAAAGGACGGTTGCCGTTCTATAGTTAACGATTGCAGCGTTGAAGTTGTTTTTCGCAAACTCGATATCGCCCAGTGCGTTCCAGCTAGCACCCCAGTCAGGGTAAAGTTCCACCGCGCTGCGAGCGTAGGTCTGGCCCTCGGGAATAGCTCCCCGTTTAGCAAGGAGCGACGCAAGATTACTCAGCTCAATTTTCCCTTTCGGAGCCAGTCGAAGGGCATGACGGTAGCAAGATTCAGCATCACGGATGTCGCCCCGCGCCATCGCTATCTTCCCTTTGTTGGTAAAAGCCTCGGCCCATTCGCCGGCTAACTGTAGGGATTTATCCAAGGCTCTGTCGGCTTGATCAAGTTTATCCTCGGCCAACAGGGACAAGCCTAAGTTACAGTACGCCCGCGCGTTGGTCGGCACCTTAGCGATGGTATCAGTCCAGATACGATCCGCATTTCGATAATCTTCGTTTCGATTGATCGTTAGGTAAATGAGCGTGCATCCTATAATAGCAAACACTGCCCAAGACCATTTTCTTAATGCTAGATAGAGGGAACAAACGACTAGTATGATGATTCCTATGCTCGAGAGATAAACTCGGTTTTCGCCCATCGGTTGAATCGCAATAGGTATAAAACTGGAGGACGGCGCGAGTATTAAAAAGAACCAGGCCAGCAAGAGTCCGACTGATTTTCTCTTGTAGACTAAGAACGCAACAACCGCACCAATGACAATAATACTAACCGCAAATGGAATCTCTTCGGCGTATCGGCGATACGGGGTCAGCGCGTAGTCAAAAACAAGCGGACTCGGAAAAATGGTAAGTTTAAGATACTGTATAATGACCCGGCTTTCGGCGAGCGCATATTGATAGGATCGTACTCCAGCACTAATCCCAGAACGACGCTCGGTGGAGCTGAGCCACAAAAAAGCGACCACTAACCACGAGGCAAACAACCCTGTATATAAGAACTTTCTGCGACTCAGAGCTTCTTTGAAGGACCCGGAATGAAAGGTGCGATCAACCAGAAGAACCAAGATCGGAGCGGTCGCGATCTCCTCTTTACAGCCTACTCCAAGAAAACACGACGCGATGGCCGCTAGCGCCCAACTTCTATTTTCAGGATTCTCCTGAAAACGCCAGTAAGAGTAGATGACCAATATATAGAATAAACCCATCAGCTCCTCAGTTCGCTGAGAAATATACGTGACGGCAGCCGTATTCAACGGATGCACTCCCCAAATGAGGGCGCAAATCCAAGCTAGCTCGAAGGACTTTTCTCGCAGTGCTTCTGTTCGCAAAGACGAGAAAATGCTCTCGAGCAAAATGAATAAGACAACGGTCGCAGCGACATGGATCAAAAAGTTGAAGACATGAAATCCAAAGTCTCCCGTTCCGCCCAGAGCCATATTTAGCGCAAATGTACCATTGGCTACGGGCCGACCTGCCAAGGTCCCATCGGCAGGTGGCGCTAGCCAACGGAAACTTAAAAAATCGCTCAACGTTCCATTGCCAAAGACCGACTCAGTATCATCAAAAAGAAACGGGACGTGAAATGAGTTTAGATAGGCGACAAAGATCGCGGCAAAAAGTAAGATCCCCGCTATAATTTTCCGATTCACGTCCACACTGGTGCGATGCATTTATATAGAGGGGAGTGTAATCCAAGTCTTCCGCAAAACAAAAAAACCGCGCCCGAGGGCGCGGTTCAAATTTATACTTAACAGAGCGTGCTTACTGGGCCTTACCTTCTTCGTCGAAGGAGACGGCCGTGCCAACAACACTGCTGGTATTCACTGTCGAAACAGAGATAACATCCGTCGGAGCGCATTGCGGGTTCAGGAGCGTGAACGCCTGAACACCAGTCGCGACACCAAAGGTATAACCGCTCGGGCAGGTCGTACCACGGCTGACCTTTTTGACGTAAGTAGCAAGGGTATTAGCCGGGATTGTGCCGACAGCGCCGCTGGTGATCGAACCATCAGCTGCAATCGTTACGGTCATGTTGCTGCCAGAAGTAGCAGAATCAGGATATTCCAAAGCGATCTGCTCTTCAGCAGCGCCGATTTGGCGGGCATCGTTGGCCATCGTCTTGCCGATCGAGCTACGACGAACCTTCTGGAACGCCGGGATCGCCATCGCAGCCAAGAGGCCGATGATGACAACCACGATCATGATTTCAACGAGGGTGAAGCCCTTTTTGGAGCGGGGATACATTTTCATAATACGAACAATTTAGGATGATGATGATATTCTAGCGGAAAAACAGCGATGATGAGGCCAATCTAATCGGCATCTTTAATATCGGCTCAAGTGGAACGTTGTTAAGGGAGCGTAAAAGCAAATCACTAAGTATTATATTTTAGGGAACTTACCCCAGAAAATGAGGGTTGAATTACCCGAATTCGGTCCGATGTAGTTATTTCTTAAATCGTTTTGTCGTGTTTTGTTCAGGTTTCTTAAAATCTTCTAAACTCCGTCTCACCTTCTGGCTGCTCGCTCTGGCCATCGGTCTCTCCTTTCCGCTGCACGCGATGGAGCTGCATTTCCGTAACGGGGACCAAATCACTGGTACGTTCGTCGCCCGAAACAACGGCTTCATAATTTTTCGCTCGGCACTGCTAGGTGAAATCACCGTGCCTGAATCCGAAGCGGTCCTCGTCGACACCCCTGAAACGCCCGTTGAAAGTCTCGCCGGCCTCCCGCCCAAAGACTCCTCGCTGCCGAAAGCAGTTATTAAAAGCTCCGGCATCGGAGTAAAGCCGCTCAAACCGGCTTGGCATGGCAAGGTTGAGTTTGGGTTCAATTCTCAAACTGGCCGCACCGACGGCACCGACCTATCCGTACGCGCGGAAGCCGATAAAAAGTCAGAGGCAGACACCTATCACGTCGAAGGCCGCCTGCTTTATAGCGAACAATATGGTAACAAAACCACCGACAACGATTCCATCGTGTTTCGCTATCGGCACGATCTTTCTACCAACGTCTTCGCCCAGTCTCAGTCGAGCTACTCAAAAGATCGGCTCGCTCAGATCAATGACGACGCCGAACAAAACGTTGGTCTCGGTTATCGGTTAATCGACGAAGCTCGCAACAAAGCGAACATCGGCGCTGGCGCGACCGCCCAATACCGTGAAGCAACCGGTATCCAAAGCGGCCTTACTTACCTCGGCGAAATCTTCGAAGACTACACTTACAAGCTCACCGGTCGCCTAACCATCACGCAGAACGCCAACTTCGGCTACTCGCCGGAAGCGCGCGATCGACTCGTTACAGTCAATGGCACAACCGTCGCCACTGACGAACAAGCCACCAACTATCGCGTCCGTTTCAATACCGCTTTGCAGGGGAAAATGACCGAGCACATTTCACTCAACCTGCGTTTCGAGTACGAATTCGATAACGCGATTCTCGATCCGCACGAGAAAGTCGACCAGCGTGTCACAAGTTCGCTCGGCTACGGTTTCTGAGAAGGATGAAAAGCTGAAGGGCGGAAGGCTGGACGTCTGAATGTAGAGTGCTTTAGCAAATGTGGCTGATAAGACCGCCCGAGCAGGCACGCTTGGCTGGATACCAAATTACTCCGCGGCACGCTTGCGCGATTTAGCAGGCGGCCTTGCTGAAGGCTTTTTCGCGGGCGTTTTAGTCGGCTTCGCTGTTTTTGCAGACTTCGACGGTCTGGTCGATTTTGCAGTTTTCGTGCGCGGCTTTGCTGGGGTTTTCGGACGTGCGTTCGCTTTTGCTTTAGCCGGCTTCGGGCTCGGGACGTGCGTCTCGGGCGACAGGATGGCACCCAGTTCAATTTCTTCGGCGTCCTTCCACAAATTCTCGAGAGCGTAACGCTCGCGATTCACCGGGTTCAACATGTGAATCATAATGTCGAACGCGTCGATCACCACCCAACCACTCTCCTGCGTCGTATCCATTCCGACAATGTGCACCGCGTTCGAATCGAGCACCTTCTCCACTTCGATGCGCAAGGCCCGCAGATGCGGATCTGACGTTCCCGTTGCGACCACCAAGTAATCGGTGATCGAGGACTGCTCGCTCACTCGCAACACGCGCACGTCCTCAGCCTTTTTTTCGTCGAGAACTTGGCAAACGAGTTTGAGAACCGGGGGCAAACCAGCGTCCGGAGAATTAGTTTTCATCAGCGATAGAGGCCTCTTTCTTGGATATACTGTAGCGCGTTGCGAGGCACAAAGTAATCTAGCGACCGCCCCTGCGCCACGCGAAGACGCAATTCCGTCGAACTGATTTCCACTAAATGACCGTCACAGCGATGCAGTTTTAGAAACGGAATCTCTGGATGCGCTCTTACCGGGTGACCAGGCCGCTCGAGAAAAATAAATTCCACCAACTCACCCAGCGCTTCTATTTCCCTCCATAAATTGAGTTTCGGCAACTGGTCACCGCCAATGATCCAGAACAAGTCCTCCTTGGGAAATTGCGTGCGAAAAAAACGCGCGGAATCAATGGTGTAACTCGTCCCACCTCGCGTGAGTTCATACTCAGAGACCGAAAAGCGCGCATCGCCCCCTATTGCCGCACGTACCATCGCGAGACGATCATTTGCTGAGGTGCGCGTCTCGGCAGCCTTGAGCGGCGCCTGCGCTGCCGGCACGAAAATCACTCGGTCGAGCTTGTACTGCTCGAACGCATCCTGGGCGGCGATCAAATGCCCGAAGTGGACAGGGTCAAAACTGCCCCCGAGAAAACCGATTCTCACCCGGGCAAACTGGCAAATCGCTCGTCAGGCGCAAGCTCCGGGCCGGTCGCAGATGATGCAAAGAGGTACAGTCGCGCTCATTCGTCCCGTCCCAAAGTCCCTCAGCTTGAGGTCGGACACGACCTTTTCGGCCGCACGGGACCATCGTTCGACGAGTGCTACGATTACGCCAATGCCCGCACGCGTCTGCGAAATTTTTGCGATCGAAGCTTTTCTTCCGTCAAATCGCCGCTTTAGCTCCGCCCTTTCAGCGAGCCCTCGTGGTGGAATGGTAGACACTGCGGACTTAAAATCCTCTGTCCGTAAGGACGTGCCGGTTCGAGTCCGGCCGAGGGCACTCTGTTATAATTAAGACTTGGGCGTTTCGGCCACAAAGTGACAACCTCCGGCGGCGGTGGATGCAAAGACATGTGCGATGTATAAGGTCGTGCAAACCCCCAAAAACTCTTCGCCGCCGGTTGGCCAAATTTATACGGTCGGAGATTCGGTCCGGACGGAGATTCGCCGTTTAACGCCCCGTGCTGCGATCAAACCGGCCAGACCGAAGCTCCCGATTAACACATAAGTGGAAGGTTCAGGCACAGGGCTGCCAATCGGGTTTTTGGATGAAGCACCGTTAACCAAAATATCATCAAATGTATAGCTCAAGTCAGTCGAACCATTCAGGGATATGTCAACGTAGTGGGCGATATCGAAGTCGCTAAAAACGAATGTAAACGGAAGTACGCCAGGATCAGTGATAATCCGCTTCGAAGAAGCTAGATGAATGTCGAAAGAGATGAGACCTCCTGGGCCGCCCCCAAAGCCATCTTGACCTCCGAAATTCACGGTTTCGCTGAAATAGGCCAAATCTAATGAAAACACGTTTACCGCGTCAGCAAAGAGCTGAGTCCGGTTGGTCCCTAACTCGATAAAACCGTAATCTCCGGGTCCATAGTAGCTGACAGAAGGTTTATCAAAATCTAGCCGCAAATCCATCTTCGTGCCGGCGGAATGGCCATCGGCCGGGGCGCTCAAGGTGCCCACGAAATCGTAGATGAGATCTGCTTTCGCAGCCGAGGCTAGAGCCCCGATAAGCAGGGAAAATATCGCATTTTTCACGGTGCTAGAAACTGTGATGTTCATTGTAGAAATTTGCCGAGTCTCCCGCGAACGAAGAAGCCGATACGCACGATGTGGCGCCCTGATGGTAGGGGACAAATTCGAATCAGTATAGGAGGGAATACGTTGATTCCTGCTAAGCTTTTCCCCGGCTCGCTGGCGTTAGCACCCATCATTTGGTGCCAGACGCCTCGGTATCTGAAGACAGTTGGGCCGGCGGGCCGTTCGCGGCGCCGGCTCAGAACGGGCGCCGCTAAGCGATGCGTAGTGCCGCTTAAACTACAGTCAACTTTGTTGGGAGTTGGGACGTGACACCTTTGGCTGGACCCTGTTGGAGGCCCGAAGCCATGGATATTTTAATATGGCAGCTAGTGTTGCTCGGCTCAGGTCCAATCCGGTTTCTTTTACCCGCCGCGTTGCCAACTTCGTGACGATGCGAAACGACTGGGCGTTCCCTTCAAATCCGTCGGGCGATCCCGCTTGCACCGCAAGAGCGTCTAACTCTTCTTCGGCTACGTGGCCGAAAGGAGGGTGACCTAAATCGTGCGCGAACGCTGCCGCCTCTGCTATTTCAGCACTCAGACCACCGACAGCTTTAATGTCCTTTCGTGAGGTGCAGCGTATCAACCGCTCTGCTAAGCGCCGGGCTATCTGGGCGACCTCAAGAACGTGGGTAAGCCGATTGTGAACAACATGGCCTTCGTTCGGTGCAACAACCTGCATCACTCCCGCAAGTCGACGTAGAGCGGTCGTATATAAAATACGATCTCGATCACGCTCCGCGACCGTCCGACCGCTGTCACATACCTTGTTGTTGTGCCGTCGGCATTCCCGGTCAGGAACTCGCGCCTCCCGCGACATTCGACCGTTAGGCGTGTCCGATGAATTTTACCTCACGCTTCACGGTCAATTCGGCTTCGTGATCTTGCAGGAGCGACCAGATTGCCTCTTTGACCTCGAACGAAGTGAAGGAGGGGTGGGCGCCCGAAAAAGGGTCACGTCCCAACTCCCAACAAACTAGCCCGGGGTTGCCGTTGCACTACTCGGTTGCCTGCATTGGAAAATTATTTTCCGAATGAGTTTACATGGGACAGTCAATGTCCCAGTCCGGCGTGTACCTTGCACGTCATGAAATCTTTCAACCGGTTAAAGCTTTTTGGTCGCAGTGTGCAGAGGGAATCTATCTTGGCTGAACAGCGCCAAATGATTCGCCGCTTTATCGAGATTGCTCCCGAATTTCGGTCTGGCGACAGCCCGCGAAAATCTGCGGATGCACGAACCGCTGAGATTATCCGCTTCCCCGCTTTCCCGGATCGCGTGGCTTGATGGAGTGCATGGTCGAGAACTGCTGCCCGGAGTGAATCTATTAAGGGCGGCAACTATATGGCTTCCTGCGCAAGTTGGAGCCTTGGTCCCTTTTGGGAGGCTTCCCACGAAAACACACCGGCGCCGATATCGCGGTTAAATGAAAAATCTAAAAAGCTGAAACTTTCGCGAGAGTTATTGGGTAGTGAAGGAGCCATGAAAACACTCATCACTCTTTTCGCGCTGCTCTCCGCATGCCCGCTCGCCCTCACCGCCGCTTCGACCCGTACGTCCGTTCGCTCGTATTCAGTTTCCCGTGACACAACATTGGTCCTCGAAGCGAATGCTGCGAATATTCGAATCGAGCCAACCACGGGTAAAAAATTGCAACTCTTCGTGACCGAGCCGACTTGTTGCGATCATTTGGCACAGGTCGATATGACGGTAACGCATTCCGCGCATCAGCTTTCTATTAACGCGGCCGCCCTCGATCCGCGATACGCTGACACGGTCTTGTTGATCCAAGTACCACGCGGAATCAGTGTCACGGTTCGCGATGCGCACGGCGACGTGGCCATCGGCCGTATCAGCGCGCCGGTCAATGTCGAAACGCAGGCCGGCGACATCGTGCTCGCCCAACGCACGCCACAGGACCACGTTCTCGCCAAGACCGGCCAGGTCGTCGTCGGAGAAAAAGCTTTCGCCGCTACGCGGCTGTGAACTTGTAGCTATTCAAAAGAACCGCTGGCCGGATCGTATAGCGAATCTAGCCAGCGCGGCTTTTCGTCCAACGTGCGTGGACAATTTCGACGACGCGAGCACTGGGGCCAACGATGAACAATGCGTAGTAAGGCGCGTGGACGTCTTCGCTCAGGCGTAAAATCATTTCCGCAACCGCCACCAGCGCGGCGACCACGCATTGGCCCCATTTCGGTTTCACCGTTGTCTTCGGATCAGTGATCATGAAGAAAACGAAAAGTTGGTACATCGGACCGGTTAGGGGAGCCGCGCTCGCAGCAAAGGGATGGCCCGTCATCAAGCTGCGCACATACGACAACGCCAAAAAACTCGTCACGTAGGTGAAGCAGATATGGAAACGCTTCAGCCGATAAATAATAATCGAGCCCAAAGTCCACACCACCAGCATGGGCCAAACGGAATTGCCCCACTGAATACTCAGCGACGCCATCGCCGCCGGATAGAGGAAAAACATTACGCTCAGACCGAAATTCGAAGGATTCCACAAATGCTTCCCATCCCAGCGGAGCACATATTTGGATGTAATGGAAAGCGCACTACACAGCGCGTAGGGCCAATAAAATGGCGAGCGCACCAAAATGCCGACGCTGATGCCCGAGATGTATGCGCTCGCGAGATGCGGCCATTTGCCAGTGATCGCGCGCGATAGGATCAGCTCCATCAAAATCGCCGTACCGATCGCCAAACCGGTGCGGCCCCAACTTTCCAGCATCCCATACTCGAGTTCGCCCACGAGCAAGATACAGGTGATCAAGACCGGCGGCAGAAACCGATTATTAAAGCTGAAAATTTCGCGCCACTTGTTCGGACCGCGCGAACCACCTTTAGCGGCGACCGGCAACGGCGACTCGGCTCGATCTAAGGCGATACTCATGGGGTTTCTGCAATCACGTGCATCGTGTTGATAGCTGGCGCATCGATTACTTGTTCGCGCCCATTTGGCCACCGAATACTGACTTTATCAACTTTAGCATTTTCGCCGAGTCCGAAGTGCAGCCGATGCATATTTTGCGAAGAATAGCCGCTCGCCGCCATTACCTGCTGCAGTTGCTCCTGGCCGTTCCACTTAACGCGCACCGCTGCGCCATAAGCATCGCGATTGCTCACGCTTCCCTGGAGTTCGAATTCGATCCAGTTGCGGTCGGCCCTAACAGTGTTGTGATACAGAAGAAGTCGTCCACCTTGATTCGCCACCAGCACGTCGAGCACGCCGCGATTCTCAAAATCCGCCAGCGCGACCGATCGTCCGTCAAATGTGTCGGTCGCCCCGACGGCCTGCGACACCTCGGTAAACTTGCCGTCGCCGCTGTTCAGCCAAAGCCGTTTGTGCTGAAAGCCCGACAAGCTGCGCCCTTTCATCTCGGGCCAGTTCTTCGCGTCGGAAATGATCTTGCTGTTGCCACCCGTGATCTCGGAAAAATCGTACCAGTAGGTCGTCCTAGGCTTGCCCGATACGTATCCGTTAACCAAGTACAAGTCGAGAAAGCCGTCGTTGTTCAGGTCGCCAAACTGCGCGCCGAAGCTCCAGCCGCCCAGTTCGACGCCCATCACGGAAGCCATATTGGTGAAGGTCGTCGCGCCTGGCGCCGAGGGCATCCAGAGGTTATTGCCCTGCACCAAAACGCCTTCTTCGGAAATATTGGACTGATAAATCGCCAGCGTTCCGGTATTCAACACATCGCCCACAGAAGCGTTCATGCCGCTCTTCGGATTTCGTGCGATGCCTGACTCGCGGCCGACATCACGAAAGTGTCGATGTCCATCGGCCCCGGCCTCGTTGAGATACAACTCGGAGATTCCGTAATCGTTCGACACGAAAAGATCCGGCCATCCGTCATTATTGAAATCCGCCGCGATGACCGCGAGTTTCCAACGCGTGCTCGTCAAGCCGGCCTCTTTGCTCACATCAACGAAATGGCCATCACCGAGATTGCGCAGCAAGTAACAATGTCCGCCATTGTTCGCGTACTCGAAACTCTCCGGCATGATCCGGGTGTTCGCGAGCGACTCGAGATGTACGTCGTCCGGCCAATAGCCGCCAATAAACAAATCCAGTTTACCGTCGCGATCGTAGTCGATCCAGGTGGCCGTGCCAGCATTCACCCACACCGGCAAACCAGCCGTTTCCGTCACGCGAGTGAAACCTTTTCCGTGATCGTTGTGAAACAATTCCGGGCGGCCCCACTTATAAACAAATAGATCTTCATAACCGTCGTTATCATAGTCAGCCCAAACACTGCCCGTGCACGAGCCTGTCCCGGGCTGATTCAAATCGGCAACGCCCATCGCCTCGGCCACATCGACGAATTTTCCATTTCCTAAATTATGATAAAGCCGGTTCCGCGAGCCCGGTCCGCTGTTGGTAACATAGAAATCGTAAAGCCCGTCGTGATCGTAATCGACGACCGACACCGAAGCGCCCATCGAAGCGATCTGCGGCTCAATATTGGCTAGCTTCGCATCAACCTTCGGCGGTGTATGGACAAAATCGATACCGGACGCCGCGGAAACTTCCTCGAGGGAAAGCCCATAGCGCTGCACCGCTTCACTCGCGGCGAGCGCCCCGCGGCCGCGTTGGTGACTGCGAATATAAAGCACCGGGCCGACCAGCAGTCCGATAAATAAAATCGTAACAATGAATTTCTTGGAAGCAGACGTCATAGCGAACGGACTGGAGCGGCCGATGATGTCATCAAGCCGCGATCGAAAAGCGAAGGACTCACATAACGAGTATGGAAGTTTCCCCAATCCTCCGCATGCCGTTGGAAAACAGGATCACGTTCTAACCGCTCCGATGAGTCATCTTTGATTTCGCGAGCGTGATCCGGCAGCGGCAAGACCGTGCGGGAATGAGCGGTGTTGAGATCGCCGTCTTTGACCCAACCGTCTCCGACGAGCACAAAGTCCCGCTTCCATCCGGTCGGCGGCGCAGGTGGTACGGTGAAGCGCAGGACCATCTCATCGCCCGCGTTCATGATCACATAGCGATCATCGACGCCGCGCAGCAGTTCAGCCACATCGCCATAGCGCGTGTAGAAGCCTTCCAAATCCCGCCAGCGCGCGCCCGTGCTTGCGATGCGCTCATAGCGCGGCAGATCGGGAGCGCG
>FTDT01000118.1_pt1 | contig 54769 bp, 36 predicted proteins | sample 1640021 | NCBI WGS metagenome assembly FTDT01 (sample SAMEA3914869, study PRJEB12502) | metagenome | biome: forest; material: soil | place: USA | collected 2012-03-12 | depth 0.1 m | reverse complement strand
GCTTTTTAATCGTCTCTTTTCCACTCAACATCGCAATCACCAAGCGGTGACGCTGCTTCACCTTCGAGTCTTCTTTCCACGGCATCTCTCCACTTAAAAGTGTCAGCGATGATCGTGCAGACTTTGTCAACCCCAGCGTGCGCACCGCCCGAGTCACCGCACTCCATGTCGGAAGCGCGCTCTACAATCGCTTACTTTGCTATCCCTGCGATCGAAGCCAGAATTTTTTCCGAAGCGCGAATTCCTTTTTCCATTACCGAAAGATTGAAGCTTTCGTTTGGCGCGTGGAGGGCGTCTTCGGGTAAAAACAGGCCGAACAAAATCGAATCGAGCCCGAGCACGCGCTTGATGTCAGCGATGATCGGCACACTGCCACCTTCGCGCAAATAAAGCGGCTTCTTCCCGAAAACTTCGGTGATGGAGTCATCAGCCGCGCGGAATGCACGCGCGAGCACTGGCGATTGCTCCGCCGGTGTGTTGGAGCGACCTGGCGGGACGACTACATACGGCGTCCCAGAATGTTGATCGACCAATTCGAAGGTAACATCCTTGGGCATCCGCTGCTTGATCGTGTCGTAGACGAGTCGGCGAATTTTTTCCGGACTCTGATTCGGCACGAGTCGGCAGCTGATCTTCACGAAAGCCTTGCTCGGGATTACCGTTTTTGAACCTTCGCCCTGATAGCCGCCGCCGATACCATTAAACTCCAATGTTGGCAAAAAACGGATTGCCTCGAAGGGCGTGTAACCGGGTGGCGTGTAGAAAGCGGGCACGCCGAGAAACTCGCGATATTGCGCTTCGCTTTGGCCAAATCGCGCGAGCTCTTCCCGCTCCCACGGCTCAACATCAAGGACGTCGTCGTAAAACCCGGGGATGTTTACTTTCCCGTCCGGCGTATGCAGGGTCGAGCAAAGATCGGCGATCGCTTGTATCGGGTTTTTAAATACACCGCCGTGCATGCCTGAATGCAGATCCGATTTAGCGGACGTTACAACCAGGTCGAACAACATCAGTCCGCGCAGGCCACAGGTGATGACCACTTGGTCTTCGCGAGGAATTCCGGTGTCGGACAGATAAACGAAATCCGCGCGCAAGCGGTCGCGATGTTTTTCCAGAAAACTTAAAAAACTCGGGCTGCCCATCTCCTCTTCGCCTTCGATCAAAAACGTGATTCGCAATGGCAAGTTTGGATGATGTTCGAGCAGTTGGCCGACCGCCGCGATGTGGGTCATCAATGGTCCTTTGTTGTCCGCCGTGCCGCGCCCATAGATCCGGCCGTTCCGAATTTCTGGTTCAAAGGCGGGCGACTTCCACAAATTCAAAGGGTCTGCCGGCTGAACATCGTAATGACCGTAGATGATCACATGAGGCCACGACAGATCGCCTCCACGTGTAGCGAGAATCACGGGGTGCAAGGCAGTTGGCACAATCTCAACTTGAAAGCCGATGCTCGTCAGCAGACCGGCCACAAATTGCTGGGCACCGAGCATGCCCTCTTTGAAAGATGAATCCGCTGAGACGCTGGGGAAGCGAACGAATTCTTTCAGCTTTTCAACCGGGTCAAACATGCCCGCACCGTGGCGCAAAAATCCATGTGCGGCTAGTCGGAAAGGGATGAAATTTTATCGAGTTCGAACGCGTTGAGGATGTGGCGTGTTTAGAAAATTCGCATCAACTCGTTCGCGAGCCTCGCGCAGGGAGGTAGATCTAATCTCGTTTCGAGTGTAGTCGCGTTCGTGAGAACGCGGGTGTTAGGCGTAGCGCACGGGGCCACGTTCTCACAACCGCGGCTACATCAGAATTATCTCACGCAGGCCTCAACGCATTTCAACAAAACACGCTATCTCCGCAAGTGATCTCAATGCTTAAAATGTCGGATGCCCGTAAAGACCATGGCCATGCCGCGGTCGTCAGCGGCTTTGATCACTTCTTCATCGCGCACCGAGCCGCCTGGCTGGATCGCAGCTGTCGCGCCAGCATCGGCCGCGGCGACTAAGCCATCGGCAAAAGGAAACAACGCTTCGCTCACAACGACCGAACCGTGCAGATCAAGTTTCGCTTCGCCTGCCTTCCACACTGCGATTCGAGAACTGTCTACGCGCGCCATCTGCCCTGCGCCGATGCCGAGGGTCTGTTCGTTTTTGCAGTAAACAATCGCGTTCGACTTGACGTGTTTGCAGATGCGCCAGCCAAACATCATCGTCGCCCACTCTGATTCCGTGGGCTGACGCTTGGTAACGACTTTGAAATCGCGTGGATTTCCCAGCAGTTTGTTGCGATCTTGCACCAGCAAACCGCCGACGACGCTGCGCACATCGAGCAAGGAATCGGCGCCCATGCCTTCCTTCGCGATCATCAGGCGAAGATTTTTTTTCTTGGCGAACAGCGTGAGGGCTTCGTCGCTGTAGCGCGGTGCGATGATCACCTCGGTGAAAATTTCGCTGATCACTTTTGCCAACGAGGCTTCGAGCGTGCGGTTCACGACGATGATTCCACCGAAAGGCGCCTGACGATCCGTCGCGTACGCCTTTTCCCAGGCTTCTTCCAAGGTGTCCGCGCTGGCGACGCCGCACGGATTCGTGTGTTTCAAAATTGCGAGCGTGGGCTTTTCAAATTCGCCGATCAGGTACGTCGCCGACGTGATGTCTAAAATGTTATTATAACTCAGTTCCTTACCCTGGAGCTGATGGTAGTGGTCGTTGAACGAACCATACAAGGCTGCCTTCTGATGCGGATTTTCCCCGTAACGCAGTGACTGCGCTTTTTTATAAGTGGCTGTGAATGTCTCGGGAAAACCGGACAGAGCATTGAGATCGGGCTCGGCGGCCTGCGACTCAAGATAGCGCGCGATCGCAGCGTCGTAAGTCGCGGTGCGTTGGAAAACTTTCAACGCCAATTTCCGCCGAAGCACTTTCAAATCGGCCGGTTTTTCGAGCGCGAGCAGGACCGATTCGTAATCGGCCGGGTCGCAAACCACAGTCACGTCTTCGTGATTTTTCGCAGCACTTCGCAACATGGAAGGACCACCAATATCGATATTTTCGATCGCGTCTTCAAAATGCACGTTCGGCTTCGCGACGGTCTCTTCGAAAGGATAAAGATTTACGACCACGAGATCGATCAGCGCGATCTGATTAGCCTTCGCCTGCGCGAGATGCTCTGGTTTGTCGCGCCGACAGAGCAGACCTCCGTGGATTTTCGGGTGCAGTGTTTTTACGCGGCCTTCCATGATTTCCGGGAAACCAGTATGCTGGCTCACTTCCGTCACCGGCAGCCCGCGTTCGGCGAGCAATTTCGCGGTGCCACCTGTCGATAGGAGTCGGTAGCCGAAGCGCTGGGTCAGCGCCGTGGCGAACTCGACCAGACCTCGTTTGTCACTCACCGAGAGCAGAGCCAGCTTTTCCATAAAAGCAGTTTCTGCGGGTCGATAAAAACACTGGCAAGCACGTTGTGAGCTCGGTGCGCAGCCGGTGGCCGACTTTTTCATTTGCGGGCTCGCGAAACGCGCGCCTGCTGCCACGTTGGCGCCCATGAGCATGACGTGGTTAGCAGACGTCGACGCAGAAACGTGTTGGGCCTATCATCCGTGGACTGAGTTCGGCCCGTCGCAGGTGGACGCGCGAGCACTGGCGGTGTTGCCGGTCTTTGGATTCGCGGAGCACGGTTTAGGTCTGCCGCTCGACGCCGAGGAAATTCTCGGAAGCCATGTCCTCAAAATTGCCGCCACCGTGGCGAAAGTGGAAGGTACCTTGAGAGTGCTTCCGCCGCTTCGTTTTGCACTGACGCCCTACCCGAGTGGATTTTTCGGAATCGATGCCGAGACGTTACACAACTTGATCATGGAAATGGCCGACGGCGTGAAGCGCGCAGGTTTTGCGAAATTACTTTTCTTGGTCACGAGCCCGTGGAATTTGGAAATGATCGACGCGACCTCGCGAGATGTCCGCGAAGCGTTTGGCCTGGAAACGTTTTTCGTTTCCCTGGCGCGGCTCGGGCTGAACTTTCATCCGGCGAGCGAAGATCGCGCGAAGACGCAGGCTGCCGCGGCGAGTGTTTCGGGGAATCCGTTGTATCCAGTTTCCCGTGACGGCGAAGCCAGTGACGCGAATTTCCGTCCCGGAAACTTCGCCTGGCCGGCTTCATTGCCAAGGGGAGGCGCGGCAGTCGACGGCGCCGCCGCAGTGAAAGAAGCCGGCGGTCGACTGGGCCAAGTTTTGTCAGAAATTTTTCAATGGCCCGATCAACTTGCGACGCGGGCCCGCGCGGGCGCGGGCAAGATCGGATTTTTTCCAGCGGTGTCGTCCCCGCCATTTGCTGCCTCGATCTCGAGCACAAGCACAGATGCATCGGCCACGAAAAGCTCTCCTTCGCAACCCGCGGAGGGGCTTTCGTCTAGGTCGTCAACCGCAGCCTGGATCGGTTCTTCAACGAAGAAACCTGCATTCGTTTTTGCCGATGAAAATGAAAACGAAAAAAATGCTGTAGCTGACGTCTCGCGGATTTATCCAGACGGCTTTCGCGAACGATATCTGCCGGCGTTGAATTTCGACGCGCTAGAAAAAATTCCCAACAAGAACAAAGCGTGGGTCATCATCCCAACAGGGGCAATTGAGCAGCATGGGCCGCATTTGCCGGTGGGCGTGGACGCGATGCTGGGTCATGCGTGGGTGACGGAAACGCTGCGACTTTTTCCGGCTGGAGCGCCACTCTACGTCGCGCCCGCGATCACATTCGGCAAAAGTACCGAGCACGTCGGTTTCTCCGGGACAATTTCCATCTCAGGAAAGACGCTGCGAGGCTTGCTGATTGCCATCGCGGCTCAACTGAAGGCGTTAGGTTTCCGGCAGATTGCTCTGCTCAACAGTCACGGCGGCAACACCCCGATGTTGATCGCAACACTGCGCGAAATTCAGAGCGCGCTGGGTCTGCGCGCTGGTTTACTTGGTCAACCGTACAAGCCCGACGTTTCTGCGCAAGAGGCCGAGATGGGCTTCCATGCCGGTGAATGGGAAACGTCGCTGATGCTGGCAATCGCTAGCGAAGTAGTAGCGATGGACAAAGCAGTCTGCGAATTTCCGGCGAAAATCGATGAGCTCGGCCTGCTGCGTCTCGATCAAGGTGTGGCCAATATCTCGTGGATGACCGCGGATATTTCGAAGAGCGGCGTCATGGGCGACGCGACCGCCGCGACGAAAGAAAAAGGCGAGCGTTGGCTTCGCGCGGGTGCGGAAGCGCTCGCGCAGAAGCTTTTCAGTTTGGACCGGGCTGTTTGATTTTCGCCGAGCGCGGATCGGCGTGGAGTGCGACGAGTCGCCGCATTCCACGTCGGATGCGGGAGAGCCCGCTTTCGCACCGCGGGATGAAACGCCGTGTTTGGCGGCTCACGCCGTCCACTTGAAGATCGTCGTGCTGAACGGTGGAAGTGTGATCGAAATGCTCTGCGATTGCCCGTCGGCGCCTACGTCTTGCGCGGTGGCGCCGCCGCCATTGCCGACTCCGCTGCCGCCGTAGAACTCGCTGTTTGTATTGATCATTTCCTTCCACAGCCCGCGGCGCGGCACGCCGATGCGATAATTTTCGCGGACGACCCCGGTGAAATGGCAGACGACCACGAAAAGCGTCATCTCGAAAGGATCCATGCGTAGAAACGCGATCACACCGCCATCGGAGTCGTTACAGGCGATCCAACGAAAGCCCTGCGAGTTGAAATCATTCTGACTCAATACCGGCTCCTCGTGGTAGAGCTTGTTGAGGTCGCGCACCAAAAGTCGCACGCCCTCGTGATCGATGTATTGGCGCAGGTGCCAATCGAGACTCGCGGCGTGATTCCACTCCCGCGATTGCCCGAACTCGCTGCCCATGAAGAGCAATTTCTTTCCCGGCCATCCCCACATGTAGCCGTACAGCGCGCGCAGATTGGCCGCTTTTTCCGGAATGTGGTATGGGCCCATTTTCAAAAGCATGGATGCTTTTCCGTGGGTCACTTCGTCGTGAGAAAATACGCTGACGAAGTTTTCCGAATATTGGTAAAGCATAGCGAACGTGATGTCGTGCTGATGCCACTTGCGATGAATCGGCTCCTTCTGGAAGTAACGCAGCGTGTCGTTCATCCAACCCATATTCCACTTGTAATCGAAACCGAGTCCCCCGTCGCGCGTCGGCCGGCTGACTCCGGCGAACGAAGTCGATTCCTCGGCGATCATTAAGCCGCCAGGAAAATATTGGTGCACGAGATCGTTGGTCTGGCGCATGAAGTCGATCGCCTCTAAATTTTCACGACCGCCGTATTTGTTCGGAATCCACTCTCCCGCTTTCCGAGAATAATCTAGGTAAAGCATCGAGGCAACGGCGTCGACGCGCAGTCCGTCGATGTGATAGCGGTCGAACCACGCCAGTGCGTTCGCGACAAGGAAACAGCGGACTTCGTTGCGACCGTAATTGAAAATCAGCGTGCCCCAATCCATGTGCGCGCCTTGGCGCGGATCGGCGTGCTCGTACAGATGGCTGCCGTCGAATTCCGCTAGCGCAAAAGCGTCGCGTGGGAAATGCCCGGGCACCCAATCCAAGATCACGCCGATATTTTTCTGGTGCAGATAGTCGACGAAGTAGGCGAAGTCGGCGGGCGTGCCGTAACGCTGCGTCGGCGCGTAGTATCCGGTTACCTGATACCCCCAGGAACCATCGAAGGGATGCTCTGCCACGGGCATCAGCTCGATGTGAGTGAAGCCCATTTCTAAAACGTAATCGGCCAGCATCGGTGCTAGCTCCCGATAAGTGAAACGTTGCTGCGCCGCGTCACCTTTGAGTTTCCACGAAGCCAAATGGACTTCGTAGATAGACATCGGCTGGTCAAGTTTTCCGGCGCGCGAAGCGCGGGCGTCGATCCACGCGCTGTCGTTCCATTTGAACCGCTTCAGGTCATAAACAATCGAGGCGTTGTTCGGCGGCGCTTCGAAATAGGTGCCGTACGGGTCGGTCTTGAGACGCAGCGATCCCTCGCGATCGTAGATTTCGTATTTGTAGATTTCTCCTTCGCGCAGGCCGGGAATGAAAATTTCCCACACGCCGGATGCACCCAGCGGGCGCATCGGATGGTAGCGTCCATCCCAACGATTGAAATTTCCCACCACCGAAACACGTGCGCCATTGGGCGCCCAGACGGCGAAAGAAACTCCGGGCACTCCGTCAATTGTGCGCAAATGCGCGCCGAGTTTGTCGTAAACGCGGTGGTCATTGCCCTCGTTGAAGAGATAAACATCGAGTTCCCCGAGCGTCGGCAAAAACGAGTAGGGATCATAGAACTGCCGGATCTCGCCGTTATACTGCGTGGCCTTCAGTTGATATTTAAAGACTGCCGCGCGCTTAGGAATGTGAACCTCAAAAAATCCTTCGGGCGCGAGCTGCTCCATGGCGAAACTTTCCCCTGTCGCCAGATCGATCACTGCACATTGCTCGACGTCGCTCGCAAAAGCGCGGACGACGAGCCCTTTTTTTTCTGGCAGCACATGCATGCCGAGAAGGTCATGCGGCTGACCATTTTTAGCTTCGATGAAAGACGTCAGTTCCTTTTTCGAGATAAGCACAGGGTGAAGAGTTTGCGTCTAAGATGCCGAGCGAACGCAAATTAGCTAGCGGGATTTCGCCCCAGCAGACGCGGGGGAAAAAGCCTGAAGGCTGAAAGACTGAAGGCTGAAATCGGAAAAGTTTCGGCGTGTCGCGGAAGCACAGCTGCGGCCAATCAAGCCTTTTCACCTCAGCGTGAACGTCTGAACGACGATGGCCGAATTCACCTTTCAGACTTTCAGCTTTCTCACCCCGTGTTCTTCAATCCCCCGCTGATTCCGTTGATGGTCAGCTCGACCACGGCGCGGGTGGCTTCGTCTTCATCTTTAGAAAGTTTTCCTGAGCGCAGGCGCCGCATCATTTCCACTTGAATATAGTTCAGTGGATCGATGTATGGGTTTCGCAATTTCACCGAATTGAGCAGCACGGGCTCATTGGCCAAAAGCTGCTTTTCATTGGTGACAATGAGAACGGATTCTTCCGTCAGCGCCAGCTCAGCTTCCAGCAGGCCGAGCACTTTTTGACGCACCGAAACGTTGTCCACGAGTTTTGCGTAAAGGCGCGCGATCGGCAGGTCGGTTTTCCGGAGTGTGAGTTGTGCGTTGTCGATCAGCGTTTGGAAGAACGGCCACTCCGCGTACATTTTACGGAGAAGTTTTTTGCCATTCGGTCCCTGCTTCAAGATCGCGTCCAAAGCGGTGCCGAGGCCGAACCAGCCGGGAAATACAAACCGACTCTGCATCCACGAGAACACCCACGGAATTGCGCGCAAATCTTCGACTGACTGCGTCGCCTTCCGAAAGGTCGGACGTGAGCCAAATTTCAAATTACTAATCTCATCGATCGGCGTCGCCTGTTTCCAGAAGGCGAGGAAATCCGGATCGTCGTGCACCACGCTTTCGTAGGCTTTCAGGCCGGCGTCGGACATGGTATCCATCGCGGCCATCCACTCTGCAGACAACTCGTGTTTGTGTTGCGCGGCTTGAGTGCCGAGCAAAACGCCGTAAGCCATCTGCTCGAGAATACGATGAGCCAAATCGGCGTCGTGATAACGCGTTGAAAGCACTTCGCCTTGTTCGGTCACCCGAATCGAACCGTCGGCCAGGCCGATCGGCTGCGCCAAAATCGCGCGCGCCGCTGGTCCGCCGCCGCGTGCGATGGAACCGCCGCGTCCATGAAAAAGTGTAAACCGTACATCGTGATCTTTGCAGACCTGCGTGATTGTCTCCTGCGCTTTATACAGTGCCCAATTCGCCGTGAGGTAGCCGCAATCTTTGTTCGAATCCGAGTAGCCCAGCATGACGTGCTGATGCCGGCGGTGCTTTTCTATCCACGGCGTATAGGCCGGGTTGTTGAACAACGCTGCGAGAATTTGCGGCGCGCGGTTGAGATCGTCGAGCGTTTCGAAGAGTGGCGAAATTTCCAAGTCTGCACCCGTGACCTTCATCAAATAAACGACCTCGAGCATATCTGAAACGCCGTCAGTCATGCTGATGATATATATACCAAGCGCTTCGGGTCCAAATTTTTCGATTGCTTCACGCACGAGCCGCAGTGGATCGAGAACATTGCGAGTGGCGGCAGAAAGCGAGGCCGTTGCAGCCGCGGTCGTCACCGTAGCCGTTTCCAACGATTTCGTGAGCAGCGCGATTTTGGCTTCTTCGCTCAACTTCGTGTAGTCGGAGCGCCCCAATAATTCCCCGACCGCCGTTTCGTGATGCGCGGAATGCTGGCGCAAATCGAGTCGCGCGGTGTGCAAACCGAAGACGTCAACTTGCCGCTGAAGAGTCTTAATCCCACCGTCGAGTAGCAACGCGCCGCGGCCCGCAGCGAGATTTTCTTCCATTACGGTCAACGCGTCTTGCACTGTCGAACTCCGCAAGCACGACTCAGCGCTGGCCGCGGCCAGCGAAGCTTCGTCTTTCACTTCCGTCGCCGCTTGGCCCAACCGACCGCCGAGGACGGCGAGTACCTGTCTGTAGGGCTCGTGTGGATACCGCTTGGTGATTGCATCGGCCTGAGCGGAAAAATTCCGATTCTCCCGCAGAAAACGTTTCAAGGACGGCAGCACGCGGTCGCGCCGATCGGAAATGGTCAAGGCATGCGCCAGTTCACCGGCGTTGCGTGCGAGTTTGTCCGTGGCCAAACGGCGGTGAAGTAAGAGCACTTCGGCCGTGACCGCCGCGGTGACGTTCGGATTGCCGTCGCGATCGCCACCGATCCAGGAACCGAAGGTCAGCCAACGGTGCGGCGGCTTCACCTCAGGATAATGCTGCTTCAATGCGCGGGCCATGTCCGAATAGAGCTCGGGCAAGGCATCGAAGAGTGTGCTGTCAAAATACCAAAGCCCGGTCCGCGCTTCGTCCGTGACCTCGGGACGTTCCGCACGCGAGCGATCGGTGAGCCAGAGGGACGCGATTTCGCGATCCACGTACGCAGGATCTGAATACGCGAGCCCATCGTTCTCCGGCGTCGTACGGCGACGCAGCACGTCGGCGAGATGCTGTAGCTTAGCGAGGAGCGTACGGCGCTTCGACTCAGTGGGATGCGCAGTGAAAACGAGTTCAATCGAAAGTCGATCGACGAGGCTTTGCATCTCGGCCGAGTTCACTCCGCGTGCTTTTAATTCGACCACCGCTGCCTCGATAGACTCACGGATTGGTTTTGCATCGGCACTTTTGGGCGACGCGGCCAGGCGTGCTGCACGGCGGCGGCGAAGCAGCAGGATGCGAAAATTTTCTTCGGCCAAATTGACCAACTCAAAATAGAGCGTGAACGCCATCGCCTGATTGAAGGCCTCGGCAGGCGTTAGTTTGCTCACGAGCTGCTCGAGTTTTTCCGCGGCCGCGGTGTCGCCCGTCCGACTCGCTTTGGCGAGGGTGCGCAGTTTCTCCACGCGTTCGAACGTCTCTTGCCCTTCCAATTTGGTGATGACTTGTCCCAGAGCCGAACCGAGCGTGCGGATCTCGGATCGAAGTTGAGAAAGTTCTTTGAGAGCGGTTGAGGTGGGACGGGCGGGAAAGTCGGCCATGGAAGCGCCGGGAAAGATGACCGCGGGCGCTTCCCTCGCAAAGCGAAAAGTTCAGAGAATCGAGCGGCGTAGGAGCTTGCCTGCGCCGCTTCGGGCTTCTTTGCTCCGCTGCCTGTGACCCGACGTTTCTCTCTCTATTTGGCTGCGGCCGCGATCGGTTTTGTCTCGCAAGCACACGGCGCACCCGAGCGTCCCGTGCTGGGGGCTGACGTGCAGGATGTGGATCCGAAGACGGGCGATTTCATATTCAAAGGCCACGCGCACCTCACCTGGATTGATTCAAGCGGGACCAAGTCGCTCGTCATAGCAGACGAAATCCGTTACAATTTGAAGGGTAAGCTGGCCCAGGCCAGCGGCCACGTTTCGGTGACCCGCGGCGCGCAGAGGCTTTTGTCGGACGATCTGCTCTATCGGTTCGATGAACAAACTTTGGTGGTCAACAACGCCCGGCTCGGCGAATACCCGCTGTATATTTCCGCGGTCAAGATTGAGGCCAATAAAAATAAGATCGTCGCCGAACACGCCAGGCTTTCCTACAGCGAACCGGACGCGCTCGCGCCAACCGTTGCGGCGAGCAAACTGACTTACGTGCCCAATCAGAACGTGCTGGCTGAACAGGCGCGTATTGGCATCGGCACTACAGTTCCGCTGACCCTCTCGCGCATTCAGCAGAACGTGCAGGAACCGATTGTTTCGACGGTCGATTTCGAAGTTGGTTATCGTTCATCGCTCGGCGTCGACGTGGGCGTGGGTGCTCTCGCGCCAGTCTACGACGGTGTGAAAATTGGTGGGAACGCGGCCATCTATACGAGCCGCGGTCTGCTTATCGGACCCGCTGGTACCTACGACGTGAACTGGGGCGACCAACAAATTTTCGGCAATTTTCGCTCCGGCTATATTCACGATTACGGCGAACGCCTCGAAGACGTGCTGGATCGGCCGATCGATTCCAATCGCGCCTACTTCGAATGGAATCACCACCAAGACGTGAACGAAAATATTACGTTTTTCGGGCAGCTTCGTTACTGGAGCGACTCGGCCGTGGTGCGCGATTTTATTCCCGACGAATTCTATCGTACCCAGACACCGGATACTTTTTTCGAGGGCCAATATACGGGCAGCAACTACGTGGTGTCGTTTTTTACTCGGATCGACCCGAACGACTTCGCTTTTGTTCAGCAGCGCTTGCCCGAACTGCGCTTCGATTTGGTGCCGACTGAACTTGGCTTAGGCATCGCGCAACGTTTGGAAATGTCAGCCGCCGTCTTGCGACAAAGCGCCCTGCTCGATCAGCCGGCGCTCAGCAGCACGCGGTTTGATGCGTTCTATGGCTTGGAGCGTCCCTTCACGCCGGAGAAATGGTTTACGTTCACACCAGTCGCCGGTTCGCGCCTAACTTATTACGCGCACACGGTGGACGACCGCTCTGACTACACGCGCGCGTTGGGAGAAATTGGTTTCGACGCGCAGCTCCAGCTCAGTGGGGTCTACGATGTCCAGAGCGCGCAGTGGGATATAGACGGAATCCGTCACCTGCTCACGCCGAAGGTTTCATATCGCTACGTGCCGGACGCCGACAAAGGACAAGCGTTCATTCCCGAAATTGACCGCACTGTTTTCACGACCTACCTGCAACCACTCGAGCTCGGCGATCAGCGTAACATCGACCAGCTCCATGCAACCAACACGCTGCGATTCGAACTGGATAACGATTTCCAAACCCGCGACCACCACTATGGCTCGCGCGATCTGTTCACTTTCAATATCGCCGCCGATTTTGAATTTCACCGCGACGCCGGCTCGCAGACTTTTGCGGTCGTGCAAACCGAGGCCGCGTTTATGCCGGCCGATTGGATTCGCATCGATTTTTACGACAGCGTTGATCCCCATAATTTCGCCGTCAACGAACTGAATGCCGGTATCCGCGTTCTGGATTCCGATCGCTGGTCGCTGCGCTTTTCAAATCGCTACCTGGCGCGCCAGATTCAGGAGTACGTGATTGATGGCCGCTACCGTTTCAACGAAGCCTACCAGGGCTTTACGCGGATCGATTTCGACTCACTGCAAAACCGTTTCGTCGAACGCACCTTCGGCGTCCGTCAAAACGTCCGCAACCGGTGGGCCATCGACTACGCGGTCTCGGTTTACTCCGGTCGCGCGCGTGAGAGCGACTTCGGACTTTCGCTCCGCCTGACACTCATCGGATTGTAGTGCCTTTGTGGAGACACGTAGCGGCAGCCAGCTTCGCACCTTTGCTTATTTGATCGATGGACTGCGTCCGTATTTTCGGACCGACCAAAATTTACCCGCGCGCATTCAGAAAACGCTGAGTGGCGAAAAACGCTTTGGCTCACGCGACCGCCGACTCTATCGCGAACTGCTCTACACTACAGTTCGATTCTTGCCGTGGTTCGAAGCGCTCTCGGGCGAGCGGGCATTGCGCGCGATGGCTTGGCTGGCAGCTGATACGCCAGCGACCGCCAGTTTGCGCGCCGACATCAGCGCCGAGTGGGGCGAAGTTCCGGCAACGATCGCGGAAAAAGCCGCGCATCTTGGTATGGAAGCGTCATTAGTTCCGGCGTGGTTGGAAAGCGAATGCGCAGAAGCAGTGCAGCCGCCCAACGCCGACTGTCTTCAATCCCGCGCTCCCCTTTGGCTTCGACTGCAGACCAATAATCCGGAAGTAGTCTGGCGCGAGTTCACCGAACGCGGATGGCAATGGAGGATCTCTCCGGTGCTTCCTGACGCCGTGGAAATGTTAGGCGAAGTCGACGTCACGCAAACGCAGGCTTTCGCCGAAGGAAAAATCGAAGTGCAAGACCTCGGCTCACAGCTGGTGCTCGCGGCGGCATCGGTTCATGCGGGAGAACGCTGGCTCGACGCCTGTGCGGGCGCTGGCGGCAAAACGCTTTTTCTCGCGCCCGCAGTCGGCGCGCGCGGTCAGATCGTCGCGCACGACATCCGCACGTCTGCGCTACACGCCTTACGCGAGCGCGCGCTGCGCGCGGGATTCACGAACGTCGAGCTCGCTTCGCAACCCACTGGAACGTTCGACGCGGTCTTGGTAGATGCACCTTGCACCGGAACGGGAACATGGCGGCGGTCACCACATTTAAAATGGTGTGTCGGCTCAGCTGACATCGCGTCAGCCGCGCAAAAGCAACTGGAGTTGTTGAAAAAGTTTTCCGCGTTCGTGCGAAGTGGTGGACGTCTCGTTTACGCGACGTGCTCGCTTTGTCGCAGCGAAAACGAAAATGTAATCGCCGCATTCCTTCGGGAGCAGCGCGATTTCTCGGCTGCGCCGCTCGATAACCGCTTTGCCCTCACGCCGCGAGCACCGGCGGGCGCAGCAATTTTGCCTGCGACTTACGACACGGACGGATTTTACGTCGCCTCCCTGCGGAGGAAGTAAATTTGATTTGCCGCGCCCCGCGCGCCTGAAACGATTCTCCGAACCGTGGTTCCCGACGCAGAATATCGCATCAAGTTACCGGTCTTTGAAGGTCCTCTGGATCTGCTGCTGTTCTTAATCCGCAAAGCGGAGCTAAACATCTACGATATTCCGATTGAGTCAGTCACCCGGCAGTATCTAGAAGTGCTGCGGTCGATGCGGCAGCTCGACTTAGAAATCGCTGGGGAATTTTTCGTGATGGCAGCGACGCTAATGGAAATCAAAAGCCGTTTGCTGCTACCAAAAGGTCATCATGCGGTCGATCCGAATGCCGAAGACGAAGACGCGGTCGATCCTCGCTGGGAACTCGTGCATCAACTTCTTCAATACAAGAAGTTCAAAGAGGCGGCCGGCTCCATCAACGACATGGTCGTCTTTCAACGCGACATGCTGCCACGCTTGGTGACGTCTTCGATGCCGACCGAGGCCGAACGTCCGCTCAAAGGCGTCGATCGCATCGATGTGTGGAATGCCTTCAACCTCGTGCTTCGGCGATTGGCGGAAAAACTCGTGGTCGGCGAAATTCGCGATGAACAGGTTACCGTTTCCGATCAAATGGAGAGTTTACTGGCGCGAATTCAGACCCAGAAATCGTTTATCTTTTCGGAGTTGTTCACTGGCCCGATCACGCTGCGTATGCTGGTGGCTACGTTCTTGGCCGTGCTTGAGTTGACGCGGCTGAAAAAACTTCGTGTCAATCAAGATGAAGCTTTTGGGGACATCCGTTGTGAAGCGGTCGAAGAGAACTCGCTTGAAATGGCTCCCGCGGTGGGCACGTTAGCGCCGTGAGCGAACCGTCCTCTTCACCACCAAAACCGTCTGGACTCATCGGCATCGGACTTGACAACAGCGATGGCCACAAGCGGCTAACGACCGGTGAAAAATTTGTGGTCGTCGGCGGTTCCGACGAGACACATGGTCGCATGACCGAGACCGTCATTAAAACTTTAGAGCAGCTGAAGCAGCGAGGCAAAGATATCAGCGAAGTGGGCCGCAAGGAACTCGCCGAAATTATCCATAAATCAACGCCCCAGTAAAACGCTCGGTCAGTTGAGACCTGCGCGCTTCTCATTAATTTCCTATTATGTCTGAAAAAATCGCCAATCTCTCCGCTGATACATTTAAAAATACTGTGAACAGTTCCGTTCCGGTGCTCGTCGACTTCTGGGCACCCTGGTGCGGGCCGTGCAAAGCGATCGCGCCAATTCTGGAAGAACTCGCGACCGAGCTCGATGGAAAGTTGAAAATCACCAAGGTCAACGTGGACGAGAATGACGCGATCGCCGCGGAGTTCGGTATCCGCGCGATCCCTACGATGTTGCTCTTTAAAGGCGGTCAGGTCGCCGAGCAATTCGTCGGAATGATGCAGAAAGCGGCACTAAAGGAAAAGCTGCTCGCGAAGATCTGAGCCAAGAAGTTTATGAGTTCACCGGCGCCGCCGATCGCGCGGCGCCTTTTTTGTGCCCGGTCGCCTGCAGTCGATTCAGGACAGTGTCAGTTAACTGGTTATGTGAAATTGCAAGGTCTGCGCTGAACATTGCGCGGCCGCCCGGGAGTGGTAAAGCCCTGAGGAATTGTTCCGATATTGAAAAGTGGTTTCCCCTCTTGCTGAAAAGACAATCAAGCATGTCTCCTCAAAATTGGAGAACGGGGAGGCTGCTGGCCTGTCGGAAATTGTTGAACTGATTCAACATCTTTCGACGAACGCCTATGATACGTCTATCCAGGAGCTCGCCGCGTCCATTGGCAAAGACGTCGTGGTCACGGCCAAAGTGATCGCGGCCGCGAACACCATTGGTTATAATCCTCTCGGCGTTCCCGTAAGCACGATCACACAGGCGATCCACGTTATCGGTTTTAATAAAATCCGTCAGCTGGCAGTCTCTTTGCTGCTCGTTGAAAATGCCAACCGCAGATTAAATCCCACCGAAAAGCGCGAGATCGCCGCGCTCGCACTTTGTGCGGGCCTGATGGCAGAGTCAGTTATGGCTGCGCACGGAACTGCTTCGCCGGAGCATGCTTTTATCTGCGCATCGCTTCGCAGCTATGGTCGATTGCTCATGACTGCGTTCATGATCGAAGACTATCGGAAAGCGAAGGAGCTATCGCTTCACGACGTCGGCGAGGATGAAGCATTTCGAAATATTTTCGGACTGACTCCGCTCGAACTGGGCCATCATTTGTTGAAAACGGCGAATCTGCCGGACCCGATTCTTCAGTCGTTGCGCAACGTTCCGCCAGAAGCGATTCGCGACGCTGCGGAGAAACCAGATTTGCAATTGCTGGCGCTGGCCGATCTTTCGGTGAAGGCCTGTGAACTCGCTTTGCGTTCGGATGTGAGCGCGCAGGAATTTTCGTTTCGCGCCTCCGCCCTCGCCTCGCGCAGCGGCAAACTTTTCGGTCTCGACGCGAGTAGTCTGATTGGCGTGATCGCGACGACCGGCCAGCAGTTGAGCGAGTTTGCGAGCACCTTTGGCTTGAGCGCGCTGTCGGATCAATTTGCTCCGCGCATCCGCGCACGTGCGGCCGGCAAGGAAGTGGCCGGCTATCAACCGCGCGTTCCAGATACTGACAAGAGCGTGACAGATCATTCCGCTACCAGCGCCTCAGGCTCGGCGACAAATGCATCTGCCAGTAGCACCACTTCGACGGCGAACCACGGGGTGTCTGCGCAAAGCTCACCGTTGCAAAACTCTCCGGGAAAAACGTCGGCGACCAGCAACCCACCGACGAACGGTGCTTCTTCAGCAAGCGCAGGATCTCATCCACACGTTGAAGTATCTCAAGCGGCGGCAATTTCGTCAGGCAAGACCGACGGCGCCCCCACGGGGAATACAGCATCGCCGGTTGGCTCCGGCGATTCCCGTCCGCCGACTGGGGAAGAAGCGGTTTTCCAACACGCGTTTCAAGCCGGGATCGAACAGTTAGCGGGGTTGCTTGACGACGAGACAGTCGACATGCGCAAGGTTTATTCAGTGGTGCTGCGCTCGGCACTGGTGGGCTTCAGCAGCAAAGACGCCCTCATTTTTGTGCGCGACGCACGAACTCACCGGTATCTTGCGCATTTCGGCAGTGGAAAACTTTTCGAGGCGATCAAGAACAGCGCCATCGTGCGCGACGATGAGCGCAGTGTATTCGGTTTGTGCTTACAGCGGATGGAAGACGTCCTGATCTCGGATGCAGCTGATCCTCGGATCGCGCTTCACCTACCCTCGTGGCTAAAGCCCGGTTCGCTTGCCTCGTTTACGCTTTTACCAATGCAGGAGAGCAAGCAACCTTTCGCTATGTTGATGACCGCATGGCCTGATAAAAAGGCACTCGGCTTCACCGTCTCGCAAATCCGCCAGGTCCGCTCGATGCTCAAGCTCGTCGGCACCGCCCGCAAACTCGGCGAGCGCTGAGTCAGTATTCAATTTCCCACGACCAGCCCGATGCTCAGGAGCACGGAGTAGAGTGCGAGCAGTTTCCCCGTGTCGCCGAGGAGCTGGATCAAGGCTTTCGGCTCTCGGTTGTGGCGCAGGCGCGCAAAATGGCGCGCTCCGAGGGGCGCGATCAAGAGAGCGAGCATCGGCCAGGGGTTGAAACCGCGCAGAAAGAGCGCAACGGGTACTGCCAGCGCGAGCACGAGTGCGCTCGCGAATTGCGCTTGTGCGAAGCCGCGCCCGAACCGCACGACGAGGGTGCGTTTGCCAACTTTCCCATCGGTCTCGATGTCCCGATAATTATTCACCACCAGAATATTCGTGGCGAGCGCACCAATTCCGATGGCGATCAGCACGGCAGGTTGAGAAATGTGTCCGATCTGCACGTAGTAGGTCGCGCAGACCGCGACTAGGCCGAAAAATATAAAGACAAAGAGGTCCCCGAGGCCGTTATACCCTAGCGGATACGGACCGCCTGTATAAGCGATCCCGCACAAAATACTCAGCACGCCAATCGCGAGCAAAGGCCATCCACCGTAGCTGAGTAACGTCAGTCCGACCGCAAAGGCCGCGGCGAAGATGAGCCACATCGCGAAACGCATGGTCGCGGGTTTGACCCACCCTGAGGCCACCGCGCGGCGCGGGCCGACGCGTTCGGCGGTGTCTGCGCCTTTGACGAAATCGTAATAGTCGTTCGCGAAGTTGGTCCCAATTTGGATCAACAATGCGAATGCTAGGCAGGCGACTGCTGCGCCGAGGCGAAAGCCGTGATCGTGCCACGCCAGCGCAGTGGCCGAGATCACCGGAGCAATCGCCGCTGGCAGTGTGCGCGGACGAGCGGCTGCCAGCCAGATGCGCGCCGGGGAGGGAGTTACATGATCATGCACGCACCCACCGTGGCGTTGGTGAACTCGTCGATCAAGATCATGCTGCCGGTGTTGCGATTGCGCTTATAGGGATCGAAGAACAACGGCGATGTCGTGCGCAATTGGATACGGCCGATGTCGTTCATCCCGATCTCTTGGTCGCCCTCGAGTTTGTGCAGCGTGTTGATGTTGACCTTATAGCGGACCGCTTTGATGACGCACTTCACTTCCTTCGTCGTGTGGCGCAGAATATATTTCCCGTTGGGCTGAATTTTCTTTTCGGAAAACCAGCATACCATCGCCTCAACATCTTGGCTGATCTGCGGCTGATTGCCGGCTTTGACCAACATGTCGCCGCGAGAAATATCGATTTCGTCAGCCAGCGTGATCACCGCCGACATTGGCGAAAATGCTTCTGCAATCGCACCGTCGGGCCCATGAAGCGATTTCACTTTCGAAGTGAATCCTGATGGCAGCGCCAACACTTCGTCGCCGACTTTAAAAACACCGCCCGCGACTCGTCCCGCGAAGCCACGAAAATCGTGATACTCATCAGAATTCGGGCGAATCACTGTCTGCACGGGAAAGCGCGGATCGATGTGATTCGCATCGCTGCCAATATAAACCGTTTCGAGTGTATAGAGCAGCGCCGCACCCTTATACCAAGGCATCTTTTCTGACTTATCTACGACATTGTCGCCATGCAGTGCGGAGATTGGAATAAATTTGATATCCGGTACGTCGAGGCGCGAAGCGAATTCCGAAAACTGCGTCACGATGCGATCGAATACTTCCTGTTTGTATTCGACCATATCCATCTTGTTCACGCAGACGACCAAGTGCGGGATCCGCAAAAGGGACGCGATGAACGAGTGGCGGCAGGTCTGCTCGACCACACCTTTGCGCGCGTCCACGAGAATGATCGCCAGATTCGCTGTCGAGGCGCCCGTGACCATATTGCGCGTGTACTGAATGTGGCCGGGAGTGTCGGCGATAATGAACTTGCGCTTCGGCGTTGCGAAATAGCGATAGGCCACGTCGATCGTGATCCCTTGTTCGCGTTCCGCACGCAGACCATCGGTCAGCAAAGATAAGTTGAGATGATCTTCTCCGCGTTGTTCGGTGGCGCGTTCGATCGCTTCCAGTTGATCTTCGAAGATCGCCTTCGAGTCGTAAAGCAATCTCCCAATGAGGGTCGATTTGCCGTCGTCGACGCTGCCGGCGGTGGTGAACCGCAGCAGGTCCATGGAAAGGTAATGCGAATCGGACATGTTAAAAGTACCCCGCCTTTTTGCGATCTTCCATCGCAGTTTCGGACCGCTTGTCGTCGGCGCGCGCTCCGCGTTCGGTCACGCGAGCCGAGGCCACTTCTTGAATAATCTCCGCGAGACTGCTGGCGTCGGAAACGACCGCTCCGGTGCAGGTCGCGTCGCCGACGGTGCGGAAGCGCACGCGTTGGCTATCGAATTTTTCGCCCGGCATCAGGGTGATGAAAGGAGTATCCGCCAGCAAAACGCCATTCCGGTTCACGACCTTGCGTGTATGTGAAAAGTAAATACTCGGGATCGCCAGATTTTCACGCGTGATGTACTGCCAGACGTCCATTTCCGTCCAATTACTCAGCGGGAAGACGCGAAAATGCTCGCCGTGCTGCTTGCGGCCGTTGAACAAATTCCACAGTTCTGGCCGCTGATTTTTTGGATCCCACTGACCGAATTCGTCGCGGTGCGAAAAGAAGCGTTCTTTTGCGCGCGCTTTTTCTTCGTCGCGGCGAGCGCCGCCCAAGCAAGCATCGAAACGCAGTTCAGTGATCGCATCGAGGAGCGTGACGGTTTGCAGACCGTTGCGGGACGGATTCGGACCTTTTTCTTCGACCGCGCGGCCGGCTTTGATCGAATCTTCGACTGAACGAACGATGAGGCGGGCACCGGTTTCGCGAACTAGTTTATCGCGAAACTGAATCGTTTCATTAAAGTTGTGTCCCGTGTCGATGTGGACCAGCGGGAAAGGGATTTTGGAGGGCGCGAACGCTTTTTGCGCCAACTTCACCATCACGATGGAGTCTTTGCCGCCGGAGAACAAAAGTGCCGGGCGCTCGAATTGGGCGGCGACTTCTCGCATCACGAAAATAGCTTCGTGCTCGAGCTGAGAGAGGTGAGTCAAGTTGTACGAACTCATGAAAATTGCAGACGCGGTAGAGCCCAGTTGACTAGTCGCTCTAACGACGCCGCGGGACTCTCGTCTTCCGTATTCAGAATGAAACTACTTTCACCGAGTAACGGAGTTTCGAAACTTGAGTCCTTGCCTGTAAAAGATTTCACCTGCCCAGCCTGGGCTTTCGCGTAGAGCCCTTTGGGATCACGCGCTGCGCAGGTTTCGAACGTCGCGTGCACGTAGACCTCGAGAAAATCGTCCGAGCCAATAATCTCGCGAGCCGCCGCACGTTGAGCGCGTTTCGGAGTGATGAACGAGCAAATCGTGATCACCCCTGCCTGCACGAAAAGCTTGGCTACCTCGGCAACCCGGCGAAGATTTTCGTCGCGATCGGCATCGCTGAAACCGAGATTCTTATTCAAGCCGGTGCGAACATTGTCTCCGTCCAGAAGGTGGGTCACTCGACCCTGCTCGAAAAGTTGGCGCTCGAGCGCAGTCGCCAGCGTGCTTTTGCCTGACCCGGAGAGACCGTAAAGCCAGATCACCCGACCCCGTTGTTTTAGCCGCGTCTCCTTTTCCGAACGGGGTATAACCCGATCGAAGATAGGATGGAGATCACTCGGCTGGCTCATGAAGCGGAAGTTGGTCACCTTGCCAAATGCCTCTGCTCCCGATCAAGACTAAACCACGTTCATCAATTAACTAGAGATGAGGGAACGGGCATAACTGACTCGGGAGAAGTCGTTTGAGGAAGTCCCGTCTTAAGACGAACTTAACGGATAATGAAGCCTTGAAACTCGGCGGATCGTATGGCTGCCTGGCGCTCTGTTTTGCGGACGTGGCCGTGAAGACGTTCTTCCACTGCTTTTACAAAGGTGTTGATCTCATTTTTGTCGCCTTCGGCTTCGAGTAAAACTCGGCCGTCATCAAGGTTTTGGACAAACCCGGACACCTCGAATTCCTTCGCTACTTGCAAGGTGGTGTAGCGGAAACCAACACCTTGTACGTGGCCGGAAAACCAGATGCGTTCGTGATGGACATTGCCCATAGGCATGGAGGTTGCTTGTACTAGTCATACTTTCAAGCGCGCACGGAACTGATTGTAGACTGTGTCGCTCGAAAGAGGCAGGTAGTTTGTTGGCTTTTGCGTTTGCTTTTCGGTTAACCGGACACACCTTCAACTCCAGACAGACTTCGACCTAATTCGAATGAGCAACTTTGATCCTGATGGCCCCTCGGAAAACGAGTGGGAAGATCGCGGAGACCTAGCGTGGAACGAGTTCGATTGGGAAAAATATTTAAGGGACCAAGACGACGTTCTTCATCGCTATTTGGCCTTCTACGAACAACTGCGCGAGCACCCTGATCGGCTCGATGAATCAGCCCACCTCATGGGCTGGGACAAAGAGGCGTGGAGTTCTGACGGCGGTGATGATCAGGACGACGACGATGATGATGAATCGCCGGCTGATGAACGCGCGGAATTGACCGACTACGAGGCCGAGCCGTACACGCTTCAAAAGAATCCGGTTTTCATCGCCACCAAAGCAATCTATCTCAGCCTGAAACGAGCGTGGGAGCGCTTGGCCGCTGATGGCGCTCGCGTCCCCCAGCCTCTCGCCCTCGCTTTTCAGACCAGTCTTTATCGAGGCGAAGAGCAAGCGACGCTGGGTATTCACGCGCTGGATTTCGGAGACTACGCGATGGCGATCAGTCTCTTTAAGCGTGCGCTGCGCGAGCTAAACCAATCACTGGCAATGCTCGATGAGAAGAGCTGCCTCTTCTCGCGTCAGTTAACGCATTTCCGTTCGGATGCACTGCCTCGCCTCTTTGATTTGCGAGAAATTTGGCTCCGCGTGATGAACGAATGCCGCCAAGAACTCAGCCGTCCTTCGGATTCTGAAGAACCGGAAGAGTGAGTTAATTGGGTTTTCCTAATGGGCGCCGCGGTCAACCGCAGGCGCCTTTTTTTATACCCGCAGACCGAGCTCGTCGACGCGCTTACGCAGCGTCGAGCGCGTAATCCCAAGTTTTTCGGAGGCGCGCAGTAGGTTGCCGGACTCGGCGCGAACGACGCGCTGAATCATTTCGCGCTCTAGCCGGCTGAGGATGGGCTCTTCATCGTCGGACAATTCACGGTGAAGAAAATCCAGAGCCGCTTCGACTGTGAGACCATTGACGCTTGCCGAAGGAGACGCGGTGATGGGGGGCGCTCCAAATGGTGCTGCGCTCACAGAAACAGTGCGCGGGAGGGCATTGACGGGCTCGGCAGAAGCAGAGGCGGCAGCATTTTCGAGGGCGCTCACCTCCTTTGCAGGCGCAGCCACTGTAGCCGTTGTAAGGGCCGGCAACGCGGACGCTGCCGGCGTGGTTGTAGTCTGCGAAATCCCCACGGCGGCAGGACCAACCGCCTCGCGAATCTCGATCGGAAGATCTTTCACGAGAACCGTGTCGCCTTGCGCGATCACCGCGCTGCGATAAATCACATTTTCCAATTCGCGTACATTTCCCGGCCAGCGGTATTGCGTGAGCACCTGCATGGCCTCGGGCGCCACTTTTGAGACGCGAGACTTTTTCTGCTTAACCAAATTCTGAAGGATGAAATCGACGATCTGGGGAACGTCGTCTCCGCGATCCCGCAGTGCGGGCATGCGAATGCGGACAACATTCAGGCGATAATAAAGATCTTCGCGGAATGTCTTCTGCCGAATCATCGACTCGAGATCTTTATTCGTCGCCGCGATGATGCGGACGTCGACTTTGATAGTCTCAGTGCCGCCCACGCGCTGGATTTCTCCCTGCTGAAGTACGCGCAAAATTTTCGTCTGGGTGGCCAGCGCCATGTCGCCAATTTCGTCGAGGAAGATAGTGCCGCCATCGCAAAGTTCGAACTTCCCCAAACGCTGTCCCGTCGCTCCCGTGAATGATCCTTTCTCGTGACCGAAAAGTTCGCTCTCAATCAAATTATCAGGGATCGCAGCGCAGTTGACTGCGATGAAGGTTTTACTTGCTCGATGGCTGTGTTTCCAAATAGAGCGAGCGACAAGCTCTTTGCCGGTGCCGCTCTCACCGGTGATCATAACAGTCACGTCGGAGGCGGTAACCTGGCCGATGATCTTAAACACCTCCTGCATTACCTGTGAACTGCCAACCACACCCTCTTTATAGTCTTCACTATTAATGGTGGGTTTGTAGTCGCCGACCGCGGACATATCGGCGTGCGCCTGGAGCGCATTTTCGGCGAGTGTGAGAACCCGTTTCGAATCGAACGGTTTCATCACGTAGTCGAACGCGCCGTACTTCATCGCTTCGATCGCCGTCTGTGCGGTGCCGAATGCGGTCATGAGCACGACCATTTGTTTCGGATTCGTGGACCGAATATGCTGGAGCGCTTCGATTCCGCTCATACCGCCCATGCGAACATCGAGAAAAACCAAGTCAGGCGGGCTCTTTTTCACGATTGCGATCCCCTGTTCGCCGTTCGCCGCTTCGATCACTTGATACGCTTTCGATGAGAGAACCCGTGATAAAGAATAGCGGATCTCAGAATCGTCGTCGATGATCAGGATGGTGGGCGGGTGGACGGGAGTGTCGGGCATGGCAGAGGTTCGCGAAGGATAAACAGACCCAGGTTCACTTCAAATGAGTGGTGGGTCAATGAGGTTGTGAGGACACGTCTCCTGCAGACGCGCCTTGCCGGCCCCGCCGCCCACCGCCAGCGTGACCCTTTCCCATGAAGATTACTGGCGGCACGTTGAGTGACAATCGCTTCGGCGTATCGAAATGGCGATTAGTCATTTTGGTCATGGTCGCTGCTGCGCTCGCGTTCGCATGGGCGCTTCCGGTCGCAACCACGAACTATAAGCTGAAGGAGTTCTACTCTTTTGAGGTCGAATTAACGGGTGACCATGCCGGCGTCACTCAACTGTTCTACGACATCGGCCACGGGATTCATGAAGCGGATTCGACGTCGCAGTCTTTGCCGATCGTGGCCAAAGCGAAGCGGATTATTTATAATCTGCCGGCCGGTGAGATCCGTTTGTTACGCTTCGATTTCAACAATAAAGAAGGGCATTATACTTTTAAAGATGCGGTCGTCCGCGGTGCTGATGGAAGTGTACTCTATAGATTCGCTCCCGCGGATTTTCATCCCGATAGCCAGATAGCGCAGCTGGAGGTTCATGGTGACACCATTGAAGTCCGCACCGTTTCCCAGGCCACCGATCCATTTATATATCTGCGTGTATCCCATCCGCTGGCGCTTGCGTTCGGCCCCGCGCAGGCGCATGCGATTCTTCAGCAGGTGGTGCTGAGGATTTTTTTCTGCATTTTGATCGCGGCGGTTTTGGGGGAAGCTGTGTTTCGCGTCTTCGCCGCGCGTATAGCGACAGCGCGGGCGCGAGCGGGACGCCATCCGTTCTGGACGATCGGCTTAATTGCTGCGGTGTCGGTCGCGATTCAGCTGCACCCGGTGATTTTCTCCGGCAAAAGTTTCGTCTCCCCTAATTCGCCGGCGTTCATGCTGTACGACTATTTCCCGACCATGCCAGGCTACGACTCCGCAGAGATCGAGGATGCGAAGGGCTCAGACGTAGCTGCGCTGATGTATCAACATTTGAGTTTTCCAAAACTTGAAGAGCGGGCATTATTCAAAGACTTCGAGCTGCCGCTTTGGAACCGGTACGATTTGGCTGGCACGCCGCTGTTGGGACAAGGTCAGTCGATGTTCGGCGAGATTTTGAATTTCATTCCCTTCATTGCGAAGAGCGCAGCTTGGGCGTGGGACTTGAAATTTGTGCTTTCGCGGTGGTTGTTTGCTTTCGGCCTCGGCGCCTTCGTCTGGATGGCGACGCGTCGGCTGGCCGCTGCTGGCACGATCGCACTGGTCGCAGTATGGTGTGGCTATTTCGCCTTTCGCGCGACTCATCCAGCGCAGTTTTCCGTCGATTACGCGCCGCTTGTCCTGCTCGCCTGGGCCTTTATCGACGCGGCGAGAACACGGCGCGGTTTGCTTATGGCAGTGGTGACTTTGTTTATAGCGAACTGGGAGATGTTCACCAGCGGCTCGGTCAAAGAAGCCTATATGACGATGCTCTGTATGGACGTCGCTGGATTATTTTATCTTGTTTTCCGTACATCTAATTTGAAATTGCTCGGCCGGAAAATTGGCGCCGCTGCCCTCGCGGGAGCGGTCTTCATTCTGATCTCTACACCCTGCTGGTGGCTATTCGTCGATACGCTAAAAATGTCGCGGACGAGCTACGACATTCCGCTGGTTAATCGTCCGCCCGGCTGGGTTTTCATTAGTGTTTTTGAAGATCTCTTCTATCGTCGATTCGCTGTGGACGAGATACATGGAAATCCGTCCACTAACGTGGTGGTTGGCCTCGCCTTAGCGTGGCTAGTCGCATCGCTCGTTTTTCGCCGTTCCCGTACAAAAATTGCGCTGCTTTGGGGCATAGCGGTACCTGCAAGTTTTGCCTTTGGACCCATCCCAAAGGAGTGGATTTTGCATACGCCGTTTCTCGCAAATATTCACCACGTTGGTAACACGTTCGGGTGCCCTCTGATCGTCCTGCTAATCGCCGCAGCCGGAGTCGGGATTGCTGATTTATTAACCGCTTGCGATGAGTCACGAACGCCTCGAACCGTCACGATCGCGGCGATCGCAGCCGGGCTTTGCATCGGTCTCTACGCACTTTATGCGAGTCATACCACCGGTGCATCAGCGAGCGACTTCTTCAAAGGCTATATTCCTCAATTAGGAGTCGGGTCTTTGACTCTGATCGGCGTGCTCTGCTCGCGACGTTACCTGACGCCCGGAATTTTTCTCACCGCTTTACTCGCCTGTTTCGCCACGCTGCTTTGGCGGCACGGTCAATATAATCACGTCCGCTTTGACGAATACGTTTTCAATCCGCAAGTCCGCGTCGACCTTAACACGCCTGCGCCTTCGCTCGAGCACATCAAGAGCCTTGGCGGCGATCCGGTACGCATCACCGGCTTCGACAACAGCTTTTTTCCCGGCGTCAGTCAGTTGTACCTGCGAGAAAATATTTACGGAGTTGAGGCTGTCCGCAACCCGTTCTATGACGAACTGCTCAATGCGGGCGGACTGCGCAAGGTCACCGTCTGGGGTCTGGAAGATTCCGGCGACGAACGCACGACCAGCCGTGGAATGATGGATATGCTCAACGTCCGTTATTATTTGGACAACGCCGGTAACAAAAAGCCCGTGCTCGGACTTTCGACTTTGTTTCAGGATGACATGCGTGTGCGGGTCAGTCCGACGGTTTGGCCCCGAGCATTTTTTACAAATAACCTGATCGACGAACCTGATCTTTCGTCCTTGGCCGAACTCTTTCGGAAATCCAACGGGCAACCTTTTGCGGCCATTGGCGAAGAGGCAGTTCCAAGTTTGACCTCCTTAAATGTCTACCGCGAGGCCTCCGAGCCGTCAGTGACGGAAGCGGCTCACCATTACCTTTTCACAACGAATACGACGGCTTTTACAGTCGATGCGAAGACGCCTGGTCTGATCGTGCTCACCGAAGCGTATTATCCGAGAGATTTCCGCGCCTATCTCAATGATGTTCAAGTCCCTTACGTCCGGGTAAACCACGCGTTCAAAGGCATCGCGGTAACGCAGCCAGGTACCTACGTCGTGCGGTTCGAGTACTGGCCTCATCACTTAACGATCGCACTTTGTATAAGCTTGGCGGGTTTCCTGCTGGGAATCGGACTCCTTGTAACATTTGGACGGAAAAACGTATCCTTTTCCATAAGTTGAAATCCGCTTGAGATAAACGGTCATATTATAAAGCTCGTTCCGTGAACTTACCCCGTTTGCACCGCGCACTTCGTGTCGTCTTCGTAATGGTTTCCCTATCGGCGCTGATGAGCCATCGAGCTCTTGCCAGTCGCGACGATGACCGGGTGAACCAACTGCAGACGGAAATCCAATCGATCGAGCAACTCGTCGCAAAGTCGAAGGATAATGGCGAGAAGACGCGCCTAGAAAACAAGCTCAACCGCCTGCATCAAGAGGTCAGCGTCCTGCAAGAGCAGCAGAAAATCGAAGAACGGGAGCGTGCGTTGGCCGAAGACCTTGCTTCGACTCCACTGGATGCGCTCCGCGAGAAGTTGCGTGGCGTTGATCAAACCGCCGACGAAGCCGAAAGCCGTATTCACGAACTTGCTACCCTGCGGCAAGCCGCGGTCCACGAACGCGACGATCTTCAGCATCAACTTGAGATCGAGCGCGCGCGGCACGACCCGGACGAGGGACACGTGCTCGACTTGGAAGACCGATTGGCGACGCGCAATGAAGAGCTTCGTGCTCTTGCTTTGAGACGAGAAGCGGCCGAGGACAGTGCCGAACTTGCCCACGAAGCGGATCGGTTGCGCGACCAACTTAAATCGGTCGACCCGCATCGTCGCCCTAGTCTTCGGGTTCTTTTTGAGAGTTATAGCGAACAGCGTAACCAGCAAAAGATTCGCGACCGGCTCGCGAATTTACTGATCAATCTCGATCAAAATCTCGCCATCAGCCAGAAGGCTCTTGAACTCAGCCAGCAGAACGTGGCGAAGTTCGATGAAGAGCTGGCTCTGCTGCAAAAACAGCGTAGTTTCTTCTCTAGCGACGATCGTACGAATCGGTTTATTGAAGCGCAGCGCGCCCGGAAGAAAGCCGCGGTCGACGAGATCCCTTTCATCACTGAACAAATAGAAGCGATCAAACGCGCGGAGCAATCGGTCCGTTTGCGGCAAGATCTGTTGACCGAAGAAGCTGCTTTTCAACAGGACCAGTTCAACACGCTGAAGGCGGGCTATCTCACGCGGTTGCGTTGGCCGGTCTTTGCGCTGGGCATGCTGGTGGGCATTTTTGTGCTGTCGCGCCTCGTGCTGTTGCGACTCGTTTTTAAGAACGAAGAGCTTTTTCTGGCGTATCGGCTGGCTCGATACATCGGTATCGTGTCGGCAGTGGCAGTGATTTGTCTATTTTTGTTCGACGACCTTTCGATGGTCGCGGCGACGCTGGGCGTGGTCAGCGCAGCTCTGGTGATTTCGCTTCAAGATGTTTGCACCTCCGTTTTCGGATGGTTTGTGATTATGATGGGTGGGAAATTCGGGATCGGAGACCGCCTCGAAATCGATGGCACACGGGGCGACGTGATCGATATCCAGCTTCTGCGGACCACCCTTCTGGAAGTTAATGGATGGCTTGGCATCGATCAACCAACGGGGCGCGTGATAGTAGTGCCCAATAATTTCATTTTCCGCTCGAAGGTCTTCAATTTTTCCCACGGCCACCCTTTTATTTGGGGAAAGATCGATATCACGGTCACTTATTCGACTAAGGTCTCCGCGGCAATGGCACTTTTCCAACAGGTCCTTGAAGAGGAAACGCGCGAAGAATTCGCCGCGGCTCAAAAAGCTTCTACGGTCATTCGAAAAAAATACGGAGTGGATGATGCGGTATATATCCCGAAAATATACACCCACCTCGCTGATAGCGGCATTACATTCAGTCTATTTTTCGTCGCTGACTATCATTCATTTTCGGCGACGCATAATCGCATCAACCGGCGTCTGATCGACAATCTAGAGGCGCGAGTAGATATCCAGCTCGCCTACAACACGCTTCAGTTGCGTCATGAAGGGGCTGCGCCCGTTTTTCCTACGCATGTGACGGAAGCGACGCTGGCGACTCCTCCGCTAACTAAAACGACGACCACAGTTTCGCGCGCTTCCATTTGATGCGAAGTGTAGCCACGGGCTGATCCCCGACCACTGCGTCGGGTTCACGGGCAGAGTTTTCAGGAAACCGGGCGGCCAGTAGTCTGGTCGGTGAAGCTCGCTCCACTCCAGGCTGCGGGAGCGCACCTACATGACGCCCTCCGAGAATTTTAAGCCGCGCATCGATCTAGACCAAGTTGCCCCGCCACGCACAAAGAAGAGTCTCTTTCGTTTACTCGGCCCTGGGTTGATCACGGGGGCATCGGACGACGATCCAAGCGGGATTGCGACGTACTCACAGGCGGGAGCTCAGTTTGGTTTCAGTGTGTTGTGGACCATGGTACTGACATTTCCGTTGATGGCAGCAATCCAGCGAATCAGCGGCGAGATCGGCCGCGTGACCGGGCATGGACTGGCGGGAAACATGCGCCTGCATTTTCCCAAGTGGCTTACCGGCTTTTGCCTCTTCGCGATGGTGGGCGCAAATATTGTCAATATAGGCGCGGATATTGCCGCAATGGGCGCGGCGGTTGAACTCCTCGGCGCGGGGAACCATCTAATCTACGCTGTGGCCCTAACGCTCATTTCCCTTCTGCTACAGATATATATACCATATACACGTTATGTAAAGGGACTGAAGTGGCTGACGCTCGCTCTATTTTCCTATGTGCTGACGGCCTTTGTTGTGCATATCCCATGGCTTGAGGCGGCCAAGGCGGTAGTGATTCCGCATGTTTCATTCAACCGCGATTTCTTGACCATGCTGGCGGCACTCTTCGGCACGACCATCAGTCCCTACCTTCTCTTTTGGCAGTCGGCCCAGGAAGTCGAAGAAGTGCGCATTGTGAAAGAAGATAAGCCGCTCATAAAGGCGCCGGAGCAAGCCGCTGCGCAGCTCGAGCGCATCGAAATCGATACATATATTGGAATGGGCTTTTCGAATCTGGTCGCATTCTTTATTATTCTGACGACTGCGGCCACACTGCACGCCCACGGGAAAACAAATATTGGCTCGGCGGCGGAGGCGGCGGAAGCTCTACGACCGATTGGTGGCCAGTTCGCCACCTGGTTATTTAGTCTCGGGATTATTGGGACTGGTTTGCTGGCTCTGCCCGTGCTCGCAGGCTCTGCCGCCTACGCGGTCGGCGAAGCGATGTATTGGAAAACGGGATTGGAGCTAAAGCCGCAACGGGCGCGGCGATTTTATGGAGTGCTGGCTGCGACGATGCTTATCGGCCTCGCGCTCAATTTTATTCCGTTGGATCCAATCCGCGCGCTGTTCTGGGCGGCCGTGGTGAATGGCTTGGCGGCGCCGCCCATTATGATAGTGATGATGATCATCGGTCAAAGTCCGCGTATTATGCAGGCGTTTACCATTTCGCGCTCGCTCGTGATCTGGGGTTGGGTCGCAACCGGTCTGATGACCGTCGTAGCTGCATTATCAGTGATAAGCTGGTTTTAGGCGGACTCTTCTGGTCGCAGACAGAGAGGAAGTAATCTCTACTGTCTAGTCATGTATTTATACTACATGATACAAGGACGTCAGCCCGGCGAGAAATTCACGTACACTGGTGTACTCTATGATTCGGCCGGCAATGCTTCTCAACAGGAATGAGACAGCTCTCATTGTGATAATGCTAGTTCTACGTTAGGGTGCACATGCCCTCGACTTAGCTTTCTTTCTCACGGCCGCGCACCCCTATCAGCGCGGCTGTGTGTGTCCGACACGCCTTTTCATTATATACGGTGCTTTTCGCCGGTGCAATGAATCGCTTCCGCGTGTTCATGTCCTTTTCGGTATTCGCCGAAAAATAAACAAAACCCCCCATGGATCATTACATCAAATCCAAAACTCGCGGTTGGCCGTACTTCGCCATCGCCGCTGTAATCGCTGTAGGAAAACTGACCGCTGCTTCGAACGGTGTGAATATTCAGCCATCATACTATAATGGTGGATATCCCAACTTTGGTTGGTCGTTGATGAACTCCAACAGCAAGATAAAAACCGTTCGCATCGAGATCGAACCTGGCTACGTGACTCAAGCAAAGACCTGGATCTCGCAAGCCAAGAGCAACGGAAAGCTGGTGATTGCGACTTATCACAAGGCCGCGGTTCTCGGCACTGACAGCACATCAGAGCTCACCGCCGCCGGCAATTGGTGGAAGAGCAACTACGGCGCGTTAAGTTCCGCAGGCGCACTTCAAGTTAATTTGATGAACGAATGGGGCAGCCACACGATCTCATCAAATTCATACGCCAGCGCATACAATACAGCCATCAGCCTCGTTCGCAGTGTCTACAGCTCCAATATCATCATAGATATTCCAGGCTGGGGCCAGGAAACCGTGACCGCAACCGCGGCTGCGAAAGGCACTAACGGCACCAAGATCAACGACACCAATATCACGCTCTCTGCGCACGTTTACCCCGGTGCATGGAATCAGGGAGCTAATCATACGCTCAACGCGTCCGATTTGAACACGATGGGCGGAAACTCCGGGCGTTCCTGTATGCTCGGCGAATTTGGCTCGGGCTCCGGCAGCGCTGACTGGTCCGGCATGGTCGACAACTGTCGCAACAACGGCTGGAGCGTGCTCGGCTGGGCTTGGAACGGCGATGGTGGAAGTTTGAATATGTTGTCGCCGTCTTGGGCTTCCAACGGGAGCGCCACTTCCTTCAGTCAGAGCAGTTACTTCTCTACGGTTTATAATAAACTTTAACCTTTAAAACGCGTGTCCCTATCGACAGGCCTCAGGGGCGAGAGCTGAGCTCCTGAGGCCACCGCGTCCGTGCGCATGACATCCAGTCGCCCCCTTCTTTTAGTCAGCGGTTTAACTCTGGCGATCGCCTCCTTCTACCTTGGTCGCAACACGGTACGGTCTGACTCACCGCCGCGGTTAGAGATAATTCGGCCAAAGCCGGCGTCTAACGAGGCGGGTCCCGACGCAAATTCGACGAGGGGCAACAATGCAGCGGCAGAAAGTGCACGTTTTGCGCAGGCCATCAATGCGCCGCGATCCAGTCTTCGCGATGAAGAGGCGCGCCAGCATTTGCTAGAACAATGGGCTGCCGTCGATCCCCGCGCAGCCCTTGGATATGCGCGGACGCAGCTTCGCGGCGACCAACAAGCTCAAGCTATTTCTTCGATTTTATCGGTGTGGGGTAAGAATGATCCGGACGCCGCATGGGAATGGGTGAAAAAGGAGATGCCAGCCGCGGGAAATCACTTCGACACCTTGCTAGAAGTCTTTGGGCGAAACTCACCGGAGATCGCCTCGCGTTACGCCGACGAATATAGTCGTGAGCACCCCGCTGCTGCTCTCGAGACCCATATGGCCGCATTGCTTGGAGTGACTTACACGGGAAACTTTGCGGCCGCGCGTGCGATGGTCGCGGGAAATCCGCTGCTCGACGAAGCGACTCGCAGCACCTTGAATAATTTCATCGCTGGTCAATGGGCGCGATATGATCCTACCGCCGCGGCTTCGTGGGTGATGTCGCTGCCGGTGGGAGATGAACGCAATCAAGCACTCATCGGTTTGGGCGAATCGTGGTCAGACGCGAATCCCGCTCAGGCCACCGAGTTTGCGGTCAACTTGCCCGCGGGCGACACGCGTACACTTGCGCTCCGACAAGCGATTTCCAAATGGGTCCTCGTGGATCCGGTCGCTGCGCGTAACTGGGTTTTGAATACGGACCGCCACGAAGATTTTGACCAGGCCGTGCAAGCTGTCGCCACGGAAACTAATCTGATGAGCAGAGATCCGAACAAAGCGCTGCTCTGGGCCGACGGCATTTTCGATAATACACTTCGGCAACAGACCGAGAATACGATTATATTTAATTGGTATGCCAGCGATCCTCAGGCGGCGACGGCGTATATTAATTCGTCGACAGACTTCAGCCCCGAACAGCGGCAGGAAATGCTCAAGAAACTCAAACCCGCGACCTAACAATTCAGAAGGCGTGCAGCGCCTAACAGCACAGTGATGCCAGGATAAGGAAAAAGCAGGCCTCTATACCTTCTTTGTGGCGCGCCGCATACGTGCGGTCGACGGAGCCTGCGTTCGCCGAACACTCGGGCCTTCAACCCAAGTTGCCCCAATCAGGGTTGCGCGGGGAAATTCTTGAACGCCAGTTTCGTTATTATTGATTTGGGTGACGAGCATATCGACGGCGGCTTCTCCGACGGCGCGATTGTGTTGGTTCATACCAGCAATCTCAGGATGAGCCGTGCGCCATTCGAGCTGGATCACTCCAACATCTTCGGGAACGCGCTTTCCGAATGATGCCAGCCACTTGATTGCGTTATTATAAAGTGTGAAAATAACGTCTGGCTTATTTTTTTCATACCAAGATCGAAACGATTCCAGCCGCTCATTTCCGGGTCCATCACTGAAAATAGAAATCCGTTCGGTGCCTGGCCGGAGATTTTGGCCAGCAAAAAAACCTGCCGAGAACCGATGCTCGACCAGAGCTTCGATTACGTCGTCGATGACTAAACCAGGCCGCTTGTATCCAAGTTGCAAAGCGCGCTCAAACGCCGTCAGCACTAAATGGTGATGATCGACACAGGCAAATGAAAGAGCGGGATCTCGCGTGCGGACACCGGTTACGATTGACGGGAAAGTGCTCCATATAGAGTTTAAGCCTTTTGGTAGATGATTCGTGTGCATCAAGCCAACCAATACAATTCCCTTGATGCCACGCGCGCGGAATATACGCGTCCAACGTTCGGGCGTAGCCTCCGCGTCGTGTAGCCAGAAACGATCGAACGAGTAGCCTAGTTTCGTCGCACGACTTTCACATCCTTCTGTATAAGTAGGAATCGTCGGATGATTGCGGAACGCCGCCGGATCATGATTAGCATTCACGAGTGCGAGCTTGGCCTGAAGCGGTACGGTTCGAGTTGACCGTAGTTGGGCCATCAATTGGGAAACCACTGGATTCGGTCGATAGCCCAATTTTTCGGCGGCCACTTTGATTTTCTCGCGTGTCTCGGGAGAAATTTGCGGGCTATCTCGAAGCGCCAACGAGATAGCGTTTTTAGAGAAGCCGGTAACTCGCGCTATATCATTAAACGTAGGTCTAGCCATGCCAGCGCGATCGCGCTACGCATACAATGCGGTAACAATTTGGTTTGGTAAGCGAAAAGTGAAAGACCTCTATCTATATTCCGCTGAGCGATGCACCCGTCGGCTTTTGAGTATCGATTCATGCAACGCGTCGCATGAACCATCCCTTGACTCAGTTACGCGTGGCGCGACGCGCAGAAATGTTGTCATTCCCGTTTCATCGCTGCACGTCTCTCCTCTGATGGAACGGTAAAGTATTCCGGATATAGACGCAGCGACGACGGAGACATACGAGTTTGCTACGAATTTATTGCGTCCCTCTTGTCATAATCGCGCGATAGATTCTCCAGCGCCACCCCCAATGCGCTGGGCTGTATTATCAACACACCAACCCTACTGCAATGAAGCATTCCCCAGGGCCGTCCTCTATTGTCGACCTGACCACGCGCGCGGCATTTGCCCGGCCTAGCGCTAGTAAACGTTCCGGTGCAGTCTCATCTGCGCTGGCACTTCTCCTCTCTATAACGACCGCGTCGGCCCAACAAAAATCGGAGGCTCCATCCCCGGCGGGTGAAGACACGTTGATGTTGGATACCTTCGTCGTCTCGGAAGTTCGCAACAGCTTGATCAATGCCCAAGAAATCAAGGAAAACGCCAGCGGTTTCGTTGATTCTATCGTTGCTCAAGACATTGGCAAACTCCCCGATAATACTGTCGGCGATGCCCTTCAGCGCGTCGCGGGCGTCCAGGTTTCTCGCAGCGCAGGCGAAGCCAACACTCCGGTGATTCGCGGTTTGCCAAATATCGAAACCACGATCAACGGCTACGAAGTGTTCACTGGAACGAGCCGCGGTGTCGCGGTGCAAGATATTCCGGCAGAAATGCTCGCCGAGTTGGATGTCTTTAAAACAGTCAGCCCTGAGCAGGTCGAAGGCGGCGTGGCCGGCTTGATTGATATTCGCCTCCATCGTCCATTCGATTTCAAGGATGGTCTGACGACCGCGGCCAACGTCCGAGGTCTCTATAGCACCCAAGCGGATAAGAATAGCTATTTCCTCAGCGGTTTAATCAATGATCGCTGGAAAAACGCCGCCGGGGAGTTTGGCTTCCTCATCGACGTCTCTTATCAAGAACGGCGCTACGAAGATCAGATTTGGGACAACTACGTTCATTTCCCTCAGGCATTCGACGTGGCCTACGATTCATCCGGCAAAGGTGGTTATTACGCGGACAATTTTGGCTTTCAGGAAATTCCGGGAGACCGCAAGCGCTCCGCTATCGACCTCGCCTTGCAATGGCGGACACCGAGCGGCATTGAGTTCTATTCAGACACGTTGTTCACCGGGTATCGCAACACACACCAAGTTAATTTCTTCATCGGTATTCCTAGCTGGGGCGGTTCGCGCAGCAACGTTACTCTATATCCGGCGAACACGGATGGCGTGACGATTTCTGATCCGCTCTCGATCAACGGTGCTAATTCGGACGCGCTCTTCGTGCACAGCTTCACTGCAACCGGCACGAATAACCTGAGCAGTATGCAGTCGTTCCGCGACAGTACGAATACAATCCAGGGGGCCTTCGGTGCAAAGTGGAAGAACGACCGCGTCAGCGTCGACACCGAGTTCAGCTACAATATCAGTCTCGTAAAGACCCGCGGCGTCATTCTCGACACCGGCGTTCCGAGTGCTGCTCAAGTGATGAACGTCACCTATAACGAGGGAGGTGCCACCTCGGTACAGGCTTCTGGCGTTAATTATAATGACCCGAGTATCTATTATTTGGATCAATATTTTGACCAATGGAGTCGCGCCTACACCGGCCAGTGGGCGCTAAAGAGCGATGCAACGGTTCAACTGAGTAACAGCTTTCTGAAGTCGCTTCGTTTTGGCGTTCGCTATTCCGATCGCGATGTTAACTTCCATTCAACGAATAATGGTATTGCGACCGGTAACCCGGCTGGGTTCTTCGTTACGCCGGTTTCCGCTCTTCCGGGCGTGGGCGGCGTTTCGACGAACAAACTCTTCGTCTCTTCGGATACGTTAAATGTACGCAGTTGGTGGTCAGCCGATCCGAATTATTTGCTGACTAACACCGATGCGCTGCGCTCGCTTTTTGACCAGCCTACGGGCCTACCGAAGAGTGATCCAGCTCAGACCTTCACCGACCAGGAGAAGAACTTCTCCCTATATGGCTTGGTCAACTACGGTGGCAACTTTGAGACCGTCAGCGTCGACGGTCAGGCCGGCGTCCGTTTGACGAATTCACACCAGACGCTCGGTGGTTATCAATCGGTGATCGATCCGACAACCGGCGCGAGCATCGCAGGTGACTATACGACTACCCGCAACTCCAACTCTGAGTGGAACGTGCTGCCGACGTTCGATGGCAAAGTGAAATTGGCTGACGCTCTCTTCCTGCGTTATGCAGCGAGCAAGACAGTCACTCGTCCTAACTTCGCAGATCTGAATCCTGCCTTGTCGCTGACCAGCGCGAGTTCGACGATCGCCGGAACTGGCAGTGGCGGTAATCCAAAACTGAATCCGATCAAGTCGACAAACTACGATCTCTCCTTGGAATATTATTTCAACAAAAGCAGCCAGGTCACGGTGACGGGTTTCTATCGCGCGTTGAATGGTTATATTCAGACCTACGGTTCGAACGAGGTCGTCGGCGGAAATACCTACTTCATAACTCATCCTCAGAATACGGGCGATGGTTACCTCAAAGGCGCAGAATTTACCTATCAGCAGTTCTTCGACTTCTTGCCGAGCGCATTCAAGGGTCTAGGTATTCAGGCAAATTACACCTATATCGACGGTAAAACGCAGGACCCTCTGACCCTCGAGAAGGTGCAAATTACGCAAGTCGCCAAAGATAACTACAACCTGATTCTGATTTACGAAAAAGGCCCCTTCTCCAGCCGCTTGGCTTATACCTGGCGCGGTAAATATATCGATTCGTATAATCAGCCTGGGATTCAGCCCACGACGGTTTGGGTTGATCCGACGAAGCAGCTCGATTTTTCGGCGAGCTATGATCTCACCAAAAATGTTGCGCTCACCTTTGACGCGACGAACTTGCTGCACAGTAAGTATCACGACCACTTCGGACCGACGCAGCTCTTTAGCCGCGACCTTCGCAGCTATGACACCACCTACGCGGTGGGTGCTCGTTTCCGCTTCTAAATAATCACGAGTTTAAATCGCAAGCCCGCCCTAGCTTCCCGCGGGGCGGGCTTTTTTTATAGCGGGAGGCCGTTTGTTTTCTCGAAGCAACTATTGTTAACGATGATTTTTTCTCTCCGCACATGGAAATCGCACACTCTATCAAAAAATCTGCAATGCGGGTTCTCGGTGGCCTAACCCGAGCCTTTTGGATCCTTGCTTTTATATTTAGCACCCACCTGCTCTCAGCTGCTGACTGGGCGCTTTCTGGCGATCTCACGACACACGATCCCACCATCATCAAAAACGGCGGCACATGGTATCTTTTCAGCACCGGCGCGGGCCTAAGCACCAAATCGTCACCGGACGGTCTCGTCTGGAAACAACAAGCGCCGCTCTTTACGGCTGAACTTTCTTGGTGGCGCACCTATGCGCCCAAGATGGGATCGCTCGATGTGTGGGCGCCCGATCTGCAGGCGTTCAACGGCCGAGTTTGGTGTTATTATTGTGTATCCGAGTTTGGCACCAACAATTCGGCTATCGGCCTAAAATCTTGCACCAGCATCGCAGCTGGCGACTGGCGCGATGACGGTGTCGTCGTCACGTCGAAAGCGGGTGTCGATACCTTCAACACAATTGACCCTAATCTTACGGTGGATGCGGCAGGCACGCCCTGGCTTGCTTTTGGGTCGTGGTTCGACGGCATCCACGTTGTGCAACTGGATCAAGTCACGATGAAGCCGATCGGCACGTACTATTCGATCGCAAGCCGCGCCAATGGAATCGAGGCAGCCAATATTGTTTATTACAACGGATACTATTATTTGTTCGTTTCGATCGACAAGTGCTGCCTCGGCGTCAATAGCACCTACAAAATCGCGTACGGACGTTCGAAAACAATCACTGGACCTTATCTTGATCAAAGCGGTGTTTCTATGGCTAGTGGCGGCGGAACCGTCCTGGACGCGGGCACGACACGTTGGATCGGCCCCGGCGGACAAGATGTTTATCAAAACGGAAGTTCCTGGATTATCGCGCGGCACGCCTATGATGCCAATAACGCCGGTACTCCGACGTTATTGATCAGCGATTTATATTTCGATCTCAACGGGTGGCCGACGTATACTGCACCGGTGACACCAACGATCCAAGCATCTCCAAAGAGCGCGACCCAGCCCCCAGGAACCGCACTCGATTTAAGCGTTTCCGCCACCGGCACTAGCCTTACCTATCAATGGTATAAAGACGGCACCGTGATCACGGGTGCGACCAGTGCAACGCTCTCGTTTGCCTCGTTGGCCGCGACCGATGCAGGAAAATATACCGTGACCGTGAGCGCCGGCGGCCAAGCAGTGACGACGTATCCGGCTACGCTGATCGTTGATACTCCTACTCCCGGACGGCTCGTAAATTTGTCGGTGCGGACCAAGGCCGGCACCGGCCAGCAAACCTTGATCGCTGGTTTTATCATCAGCGGCGCCGGCTCCAAACCAGTGCTTATTCGTGGCTCAGGACCGACGTTAGCAAATTTCGGCGTGAGCAGTTTTCTAGCCAACCCTCAATTGGCGCTCTACCAGGGGCAAACCGTCATCGGCAGCAATGATGACTGGGCTAATGCGCCCGACCAGACTGCGATCACGAGCTTCGGTGGCGACAAAATGGGCACATTTGCTTTAAACGCGAAGGAGTCTATTATCACGACCTCCTTAGCTGCGGCGGGCTACACTGCGCAGGTCAGCGACCAAACTGGCGGTTCTGGTGTGGCTCTGCTCGAAGTGTTCGATACAGACAGTGCTCAACCAGGGACCGACGAGTTCGCAGCGCAGCCTCGCCTTGCCAACGTATCCGCGCGCGCCCAGGTGGGCACGGGTGAAAATATTCTTGTCGCTGGATTTATTATTAACGGAAACGCTCCAATGCGCGTCATGATTCGCGGCCTCGGCCCAACCCTCACGAATTTCGGCGTCCAATCAACTCTCGCCGATCCCCAACTAACAGTCTACGACGGCGCTCAGACGCCGGTGAATTCAAACGACAATTGGGGGACTTTTCCCGACCAGGATAGTATCATCGCGGCCGGCGGCGACAAATCGGGTAGTTACGCGCTCGATGCGCACGATGCAGTCTTAATCCTCGATCTGCTCCCAGGAGGTTACACTGCGCAGCTCAGCGGCGTAAACAAAGGCACAGGCGTCGGTCTGCTTGAGATCGACGCGCTGCCTAATTGAACTCAAGCGACTTCGTCGGCCGATTCGTCCAGCGAAGGACGACCAAAAACAGGGTTGCCATGCTCGTCCCAGACGAGCGTTTTGATATAGGTGTGGCGGTTAGGATCCCACAGCGGATCGCCAACTATATTAGTGTAGGTTCGGGCATGATACACCAAAATATCTTTCTTGCCGTCGTCCGAAACCGTGAAGCTATTGTGCCCGGGACCATAAACGCCGTATTCGTAGCACGATTCGAGAACTGGCTTTGGGGATTTTTCCCAGCTCTTGGGATCGAGCAAATTAGCTCCTTCGTCCGCACGCAGAAGTCCGACGCAATAATTTTCGTCCGTTGCACTCGCAGAATAGGTGACGAAAATTTGGCCATTTCTGATCAACACAGCAGGCCCCTCGTTGACGGAAAAGCCGCGGGTCTCCCAGGGCAATTCCGGCTTGGTAATAACCACTGGCTCGGATGCGAGCTCCCACGGGGTTTTCATTTTGGCGATGTGCAGGTTGGAATTTCCAGCGACACCGGGCGTCTTCTGCGCCCAAAGATAATAAAGCGTTCCTCGATGCGTGAAGGTAGTTGCATCCAAGCAAAACGTATCGATGCCTGTTTGCACCGTTCCGATTAATCGCCACGAACCAGTCATTGGGTCGTCTCCTTGCGGAGTGATCACGTACATCCGATGCTGGAAAAGCTGATCCTTGACTTCCCGATTTGGCGCCGCTGCAAAATATATGTACCAGCGGCCCTGATTGAAATGCACTTCAGGAGCCCAGATCAGTTCGCTCAATGGCCCTTCTGATGGCTTACGCCAAACCACAAACGGGGAAGCGCTAGCCAGTCCCTTGAGAGTCGGCGACCGGCGAATTTCGATTCGATCATATTCGGGAACCGAAGCGGTGAAATAATAATGGCCATCGGTGTGTTTAAAGATAAACGGATCTGCGCGCTGCAAAATCAGTGGCTTAAGTTGGAGCGGCATAATTTAAAGAGAGGTTGGCGCTACGGTTTCGATCGCGCTCGGCAGCACTGTGCCGGGAGCGGCACCGAGGTTCATTTCGCGGTAATAGCGATCGGTAATTTTATATTTAAACATCAACAGCCCCATGACCACGTGAAAGAATCCAGGAATGATCGATAGCATGAGCGCAATACCTTGAAGCGTGAATTCACCCTGCAGCTTGTCGGGTATATAATTATAGTGATTCAACAGAAAGCCGACGACGGCACCGGCGAGTCCCATACCGGCTTTTTGACAGAATGAAATTCCGCCGAAGGCGAGGCCGGAGACGCGCTCTCCGGTTTTCATCGCCCCGTAGTCCACCGCTTCCGCGATCGCCGACCAAAACACGGGTGCGTGGAGATCAACGACGAATGAAAGCAGGAAAAACAAAACGAAGGCCAGTGTTGTTTGACCGGGTCGTACACAAACAAACATTGCCACGCTCAACACGCCGACAAGCAGCTGGCTCCAGCGGAAAAGTTTGATCTTACAAAACCGTTTCGTGATCCAAGTCGAGGCGACCATAGCAAGAATGGCGGCGATCACACCTGTTGAAAGAAAGCTCGAAAGCATTGCAGCATCGCCGCCCAGATAATACTTTGCGTAGTAGGCGGCGACGGAGCCCCGAATGACATAGCCGATCGTTCCAATCACGCAGACCGCGCAAAGGATCATCCACTGATCATTGCGGAAAAGCAGCGCGATTTGCTTACTCAGCGGCGCCTTCTCGGGTTGATGGTGCACTCGCTCTGTCGTCGTAAAGAAGCAGAAGATGAAAAGTAAGGATGCCAAGAGGGCCATCAGCCCCATCGCCATTTGATACCCGCGCGCCAGCTGGCCAGTGCCCCACTTCGTCGCAAGTACCGGGACGATAATCGTAACGAGAAAGGCAGCAATCTTCGCGAAAAAAAGTCGGTAACCGTTAGCCGACAAGCGCTCCTGCGGCGAATCGGTCAAGACCCCAATTAGCGATATATAAGGGATCGTGACGCCGGTGAATATGAGCATCACCAATAGATAGGTCGCGTAGGCCCAAACCAGCTTCTCGTTATAACCAAGGTTCGGCGTGGTGAAGAGCAAGAAGACGGAGATGCCGAACGGAATCGAAAGATAGAGAAAATAGGGACGATAACGGCCCCAGCGGGTGGTGTGACGGTCAGTAAACAGGCCCATCAGTGGGTCGGCGAAAGCGTCGATAAAACGAACAGAAATAAAGAGCCACGCTATATCAGTCGCCTTCAAACCATAGATGTCTGTATAGAAAAAGGTGATGATTAGCATCATCGACGAAATCACAACGTTAACGGCCATGTCGCCGGCACCGAAGCCGATCTTTTCAAGGACGGAAAGCTTGTTGGTCTTCATGCAGAAATGCGGCGCATCGGGGTTAGAGTGATCGGGCCACACCGATTCCAGGCGGTCGAGGCACCGATCACTGGACCGTCAAGTAGTCCGTTCGATCTTAGGGAAGCTATGAAAGTTCTCGCGAATTTTTCCGTGAATTCGCGGGACAATCCCCTGCCCGTTACGCAGGCAACGTAGCCCGCGCTTCGCGGTCTGGATCGCTTTTGATCTCGCAGTGATCGTTCAGAATCATGGTCTCACCTTTAACCGCGGTATAAGCAGGCCACTCTGGCAATCCCCCGCCATTCGGATTCCCTGTCTTCATAAACTGGAGAAGACTGTTCGCCATTTTGTGAGAAAGCTCTCGCGGCCGCGCGCCGCCGCCGCTGTGTGTCCACATGCGATCGGTGTTTGCGAACCAAAAGCTTATATCAAGTGTATGGAAAGCGCGCATTCGGCCGTCGAAGAGCGGCGGCTGGAAGCCAAACCAAGCGAGATAGACAGGTGCCTCCTGTTTCGACTTCGCATTCGCTACAGCCACTGGCGCTTGCCGATTGCTCGCGACCAACGACCAAATTTCCACCGGCTTCTTACCGGGAAATACTTTATTATAGGCCTCGACGATTTTGTCCGTGTTCTCTCCAAAACGCTGGTGCAGTTTTTCCTTCACCTGATCGAGAGTGACATTCTCCAAGGACGAATCTTCGCGGCTAGGTGAACTCTCGTTGAAGGTCGAGCAAACGATCAGTGGAACACTCGAAGAGAGGCCGTGCGGGTCTGAGAAAAAAGGCTCAATCGGCAGTACATGACCATCGCCGGTTGGGCCGAAGCCGCCGCGGCGACCGGCAAGCCCTGGCGATTCTTGATTTAATCGCTTAGCTGAGCGGTGCGCGAGAGTCAGGTAATCCTCCCACGACATCTTGTGCAGCGCCGCAGTGTCCGCCGCAGTAAGGCGAGCCTCCGCTAAAATATAGTTACCAAGCTTTTCAGAATACTCTTTCTTCAATCCGCCGAGACTGCTGCCGCTTAGACTCACCGCCTTGTGAAACAAGTTTTTCGCAGCCGGCATGGCCATAAGCGTGCAGACTTTTGCTCCGCCGCCTGATTGGCCGATGATCGTTACGTTCTCAGGGTCGCCACCAAAGTTTTTAATATTGTCTCTAATCCATTCAAGACCTTGGACAATATCGAGCATGCCGACGTTTCCCGACTGTGCGTATTTCTCGCCGAGCGCACTCGCGAAATCGCTGAAACCCATCGGTCCGAGGCGATGGTTGATCGAACAATATATTACGTTACCGAGGCGCGAAAAATTCTCTCCGTGGTAACCGTCTTGTTCGATCGCGTTTCCCTCGGTGAATCCGCCGCCGTGAAGCCAAACGATTACCGGACGCTTTTGGTCGTCGAGCGCAGGCGTCCACACGTTCAACTTCAAACAGTCTTCGCTCAGGTCGTAATAATTCCAGTGATCGATAAACGATGCTTCATTGCGTGCGTAGCGGTTTGCCATCACTTGCGGCGCCGACGGCCCCCACCAAAGCGCCGGCCGGACGTCTGACCACGAAGCGGGTTTCGTCGGCGGCATGAAACGATTTTCGCCTGACGTATCTGCGCCGTAAGGAATTCCACGAAAACAGGTGATGCCGTTTAAAATAAAACCACGCACTTTGCCATGCTCAGTCTGAGCGACCGCAATTTCGTCGCCGGTTTGCAGCACGGGCTCATCGTTCGTCGCGCGGCTCCGAGTCTGGCTCTCTTCGCCTAAGAGTTTGGTCGGAAAAGTCGATGCGACGCTCAAGCCTGCGGTGGCTACACCGAGACTCTGGATAAATTGACGGCGATTGGAGTAGTTCATATAGACTTTTTAGCGGTAATAGAGAGAGTCCCAGAATTGAAAGCGGCGCGGACTGGGTTCGGCGATGGTTTCGCTCACAATATCAAAAGCCATGACCTTGGGGATGCTGGCCTGAATCCAGGGCCACGCAGGCAAACTGGGACTGTTGGGGTTTCCGTGCTTAATAAAATTTAAGAAGTACGTTTGCATCGCCGCAGAGGTTTGAAAGTCAGCGTTTGTCCATTCATAAGAGTGAATGAGGCTCAGATTCCCCATGGCGTACGGAATCTCCGCGGAGTGGCGCGCGCCCGGAGCGTCCGGCGACGCGCGCCGAAATAAATATCTGAAAACGGGACTGCCGCTTGTTTTGCTATGCAGGTCGGCCCATTTCCAAGTGTTATATACAATCAGATCATCGCTCGAGACTTCCCCCGCCGCTGCGCTGACGTTACTAGCCGTGTTGACGGGGTAAGCTTTCAAGGCACTCGCGGAATCTGGACCGAAGCGAGTTGCGAGGGCGGCATTATAACCGGCCAGCGTCCACGGCTCATCTTTCAAGAGGAAACCGCCGTCAATTTCCGCCGTGTTCCATCCAACGAGCAAAGGGACATCGGTCTGTTTGCCGGTGGCAAAAGTGACGGTGGGATCTTCGCTGAAGAAATAATGATCCAGCACCGGCGGGAAGCTGCTAAAGGTAATGCCGCCCGTTGCCGCCAGAAGTTGTTCAGCAGACAATGCGCGCAGCGCCGCCAAGCTCGCGCCGGATTGTTTCTTCGCCAACGTCGCGCCCCTGCTCTCGGCTTCTTTCAATGATAATAGACGGAAATCTCCCACCATCGCGCCGCTTTCACCGATCGCTCCTATAAAAAGATTTCGCGAAAGTGGGCTGACCATATGAGCGCACACCGACATGGCGCCGGCGGATTGCCCAGCGATTGTGACGTGTTCAGGATCGCCGCCAAATGCCGCGATGTTTGCACGCACCCATAAAAGTGCAGCTCGTTGATCAAGCAGTCCGTAGTTTCCGGATACGTGGTGTGGCGATTCCAGCGTCAGATCGTGGAGGGCCAGAAACCCCAACACGCCGAGTCGATAGTTTATCGTCACCACAACCACACCCGCGCGCGCATCGCTTTCTCCATCGTAACGCGGCTCCGATCCGTCACCCGTGATCATGCCGCCTCCATGGATATAAACTAGGACTGGCAATTTCGCTTCATCGCCAAGTTGCGGACTCCAGACATTGAGATAAAGACAGTCTTCGCTCATCCGCGCCGAGCGAAAGATCGTATCTTTATAAAGCGCAGGCTGAAGCGGACGGGGACCGAACTCCTTTGCGGCTTTTACTCCGGTCCAAGGCTTGATGGGCTGCGGCTCTCGCCAACGAAGATCACCGACCGGAGGATCAGCGTAAGGAATACCTTTAAAACTCTTTACGCCACTCTGTTCGACCGTGCCTTCGACCCAGCCAGAAACTGTCTTTACTCGAGGCGTCTCGGCGCCGGCGTAGGCAGTCACGATCACGCCAAGGTAGACTGTAACTATATAAGCGAAAATTGACTTCATGGTCGTTACCATTGCACGGTGGCCGCTTCGCGAGGCGCGAGGGTCAGTTGTATAAACTGGTTTTCAGCGCGAACGCTGATCGTCTGCGTGGTCTTTTCTGCGTTGCCAATAATCATCACCATCTTGCCGTCGGGCGTTTTGAAGACGGTATTGGAGATAGGCTGTGTGCTGGCGATTCGTACGGAACCCGGCGGCACGAATTTTGATGCATGCCCGATGACGTAATAAGCTGCGTTCCGAGTGACTTTATCGCCTTCGATCACAATCGCGCCTTCGCAAAACGGACAACCGCCGTTGTTCGTGTGTGGTTGGAATTGACCATTGGATCCTAAATTCCAGAGAATCACATTGCGACTCCAGTTGTTGACCGCGCCGATCACAATCCGATCGAGCGGATCAGCCACGTCAAATCCGTGCCGGTCAGTGACCATCATCTCCGTGAAATAAAGATTCTTTTGGGGAAACGCGCGGTGGACTTTGGATAATGCCTCGATTGGCCCCGCGTAGAGATGAAAACCAGATCCATCGACATACTGAGATGCGGCAGAATCGTTCAAGATCGAGATGGGATACTCCGGCGCGTCGCAGTTGTGATCATAGAGTACGATCTTGGTCTCTAAATGATTTCGCGCAAACGCAGGTCCCAGGTGATCGCGGACAAATCGCGCCTCTTCTTTAGCGAAAAACTGCATGCTCGGTGTATTACCATCGTTAAATGGTTCATTCTGGACCGTAATTGCATCGATGGTAATACCTGCAGCGTGCATTGCCGTAATATACTTCACGAAGTAAAGGGCGTAGGCTTCGTAATATTCGGATTTCAGTTTGCCGCCCTGAATATTCGCGTTTGTCTTCATCCAAAGCGGAGCGGACCACGGCGAACCGAGGATCTTGATTTGAGGCGAGACTTTTAATATTTCCTGCAGCACCGGGATCACGTTGGCACGGTCATCACTGAGATCGAAATGCGCCATCGCCGCGTCGGTTTGGCCGGGCGGTAGGTCGTCATACGAGAAGGTCCGATCGTTGAGATCCGATGAGCCGATGCTCACACGCAGATAGCTGATTCCGATTCCATTCTTCCGGGAAAACAAATCTTCGATCAGTGCATGGCGCGCCGCTGGTGTCATCCGAATCATCCATTGGGCGCTGCCACCCGTGAGAGCAAAACCGAATCCATCGATCGTTTGAAATGTTTCGCGCGGATTCACGTCGATGACCCTTCCCATCGGCTCGCCGCGCGTGAATGCGATCGGCGAGGCTCGCGCTTGCAGCAGCGCACTTCGATCGGCCATCGTGCTCCAGACCTGTGCAATAGTTGGGCGGGCAAAAATCTGCGTCACCACTCCGAGAAACGCGGCAGCCAATAATAAATAGCAGGCTTTCATTGAGCAGAAAGGGGGTCTTTAAAGAGACTGGTCGAAAAATCGCGGAGCTGGTGACGCCAAACTTTCCACTCATGGCCGCCGACAGCATCGTGCGGCACGACGCTAAGCCCCCGTGCGTGCAGCGTCTCTACCAGATTGCGATATCCATTATATCTCGGGTCTATATTACCGCAGCCTAGCCAAAGAAGTCGTAATTTACTATTCACGTCAGTGGGATTTTTCAATACTCCAGGCAGAGCCTGGTCTATATTGAAGTCGGCCGCGCTTAGGAGTCCGGCGCTGAATTCGCCGATCCAAGCGAAACACTCGATATGCCGAAGCCCCATCACGAAGGCCTGCCCGCCACCCATGGAAAGTCCGGCGATCGCGCGGTCTTCGCGTCGCTTCGAAACATGATAGCGCGCCTCAACGAGAGGAATCACATCATGGAGCAATTCTACCTCGAGGAGCGACATCGCTTCTGGCGTGCTGCCTCCGGCCCAAGTGCCGTCGGTCAGACCGTTCGTCATGACGACGATCATCGGTTTGGCCTTATGTTCAGCGATCAAGTTGTCCAAGATCACTGCCGCCTTTCCATCGGAAATCCAACTGCGTTCGCTGTCTCCGCCCCCATGACGTAAATATAACACCGGGAGTGCCAGTTTTTCGTTTTCGCGGTACGAGGCCGGCAAATACACTTCTAAGTTTCGCGGCCGACGCAGTGAACTCGATTGATATGACAGCGTTTCGATCGCTCCATGTGGGACTGGCTGAACCTCATCGAATCGTGCAGGGTGTCCCGGAACTTCGACCACGCTGCCATAGATCTCAGTGCCAATCTTGATTTGCGGATTTTTCAAATCGACCGTGGAAACCCCATCGATCGAGTACAGATAACAATAAATTTCCGGTTCAACCGGCGCGATCGTCACCGACCAATCACCATTGGCATCGCGCGTCATCAACTGCGGTTTCACATTCCATTCGCCGAAAAGCAGGTCCACGTGGTGTGCGGAAGGCGCATGCAGCGTAAAGGTGATGCTTCCGTCCGCGTGCACGTTTGGGTGAGGCACAGTCGGCGCGGGAGACCACCAATTTTTTATACTGTAATCATTTGGGCGCGGTTGCGCCTGCAGACCGATGAAGGAAATCCCCGTGCAGACGAGACCCAGGATTTGTTTTGGTAAGACGGCGGTAAATAATGACATGCGAGAACACCCATTTTGAATGCGTGTCCCGCCACGCGCATCGAAACGACTTCAGAGCGTGAGCAGTTTAAAACAAGCTCGTGCGCTCGGCAATGATGACGGACGAAGGAAAACTAAGTTCCTTCACATCACTTATGCGGAACCGACCTCGGAGGCAGGTCGACATAACGGGCGACCGCCTGCGCGCGCGAGTGCACGTGAAGCTTTTCGTAGATTCTGCGGATATACGTATTCACGGTAGGCATACTGATGCCGATCGAGTCCGCGATCTCCTTGTAGAGATAGCCTTGGGCCAGAAGCGCGAGCACTTCATTCTCTCGCGGGGATAACCCTTCCGCGGTTTTCGCCGGTGTCGGCGGATGCTGGAGCGATTGGACGACCTTTCGCGCGATGTTGCTGCTCATCGGCGAACCCCCGGCGTGAACTTCGCGAAGCGCGGTGACCAGCGCCTCTCGCGGCGTTCGTTTCAATAGATATCCGGTGGCTCCGCCCTCGAGAGCCGCAAATATATTGTTCGCGTCTTCATAAACCGTGAGCATGACAAACTGGATTTGCGGAAAGTCAGGCTTGAGTCGGCGAACGCACTCGATCCCGCTGATACCCGGGAGATTGATGTCGATCAGCACGACATTCGCTCGCGAACCAGGAATAGCCAACAACGCGGATTCACCGTCACCATAATTTCCCAAGCACACAAAGCCATTGGCCTGGGCCAGCCACTCGCAGAGTATTTTGCGCACGGAAGGATCGTCTTCGACGACGACAACGCCAATTTTCGCGGCCACTGCAGAGGGTTGAGCGGATGACGACTCCATGAAAGACTGTGCGGGTTAAACCGGTGGACTGGCAAGGACGGTCGGCGAAGCGGCCACCCGCACGACGAAAGCGACGCTGGTCCCCTCGCCGTCATTCGCGAGGATTTCACACTGTCCGCCAATCGTGGCCAAGCGCCTTTGCAGATTTGCGAGCCCGTGTCCCGACGAAATCCGATCGGGACGCACGCTCGGCTCTAGATTTGGCGAGAAGCCTTTGCCGTTGTCTTTAACCGTCACGACAAACGCGTCGGTTTTCAGCGTCAGCGAGATTTTTACTTCCGTGGCGTCCGCGTGTTTGATGGCGTTATTGAGCGTTTCTTTAAACGCGAGAAAGAGGTGGTGACGCGTTTGCGCGACCAGCGGCCAGCTCGGCAATTGCATCGGTAAATCCAGACGGCAGCGCACGCCCGCCGCCGACAGAAAATCCTGCGCGAATTTCCCCATGTAGTTGACCAAGCTATCCAGGGTGTCGTGGCGCGGATCGACCGCCCAAACGATTTCGTCGAGTGAACGGGTCAGTTCGCGAGCCGTGCTGTGGATATTTTCTAACGCCACGGATTGAGTCACGGAAGCCTGGACGCCTTCTGCAGCAGATTGACTTAGCATCGTGATCCTCGTGAGGGTCGCGCCAATGTCATCGTGAATGTCTTGCGCGATCCGGGAGCGTTCGCGGTCGATGGAGCGCTCTCGTTCGACTTCTTCCAAATCACGGCGCATACGGCGGCGCGTTTCACCGCGAACCGCGAGGGCGACCAAACTCAAGACGACGAAGGAAACCAAAACGACAAACCACGTCGTCTCCCAGAAATATGCGCTCACGGTGAACCCGTAGGCCGCGCCCAACGGGCTCCAAACGCCTGCATCGTTGCAGGCAATCACTCTGAATCTATACTTGCCCGCGGCCAAATGGCTATACGACGCGATTCGCTTTGGTCCGGCGTCAACCCAGTCGTGGTCGAGGCCTTCGAGTTTATATTTAAACAATACGCGACTCGGTGCGGAGAAACTGAGCGCTGTATATTTAAACTCCAATCGCTGGTTGTCTGGCGCGACGGGCTTGAACGACCTGGTTTCTAAATCGACACCTCGGCCATCGACACGAAATGACTCCACCACCACTGGCGGCGCCACTGGATTTGTCCGCACCTCGCTCGGGTCGACACTAATGACTCCGCGACTGCTGGAGAAATAAATGTGCCCGTCGCTTGTCTCACAACCCGCTGCTTGCATCCCGCCGGAGAATTCGATCGTCGGGAGGCCGTCATCTTGATCAAAAAGTTGAGTCGCAACAGTCGAAATTTTTCCTTCCGCGCAACGGGAAAGTTCGCTTTTAGCCACCCGCACAATGCCATGATGCGTGCTCATCCAGATGTATCCAAATTTGTCTTCGGCGAGATGGCAGATCGCATTGCTGGGAAGACCTTGATCCATGCCAATGGCCGCAAATTTTCCCTCTTTAAACCGATTGAGCCCGCCGTCGGCTGTGCCGATCCAAAGCGTCCCCTCTCCATCCACGAGCAGCGATTGGACCGCGTTGCTGGAGAGACCATTACGCTTTGTATAGACGGTGAGTTTTCCATTTTCGTAACGGCCGAGACCGCTGTCCGGCATGGCGCACCAGAGCGCGCCCGAGGCGTCGAGCGCGAGATCACTCACGCCGGCCGGCTGGCCGTCTGAATCCCGGAAAGACCAGGAAGCCCCCGTGCCGTCTCGATAGAGCAGGCCACTATTTGTTCCCACCCAAACGCCGTCCCCTTTTGGTTTAAATAGTAACGCGAACACGGGCGAGTGCTCGATCGGCATTTCGTCGGCGTGGTTAAACCAATTGCCCTGCAGGCGATATACTCCCGCGCCCCAAGTACCGATCCACATTTGCTCGTTCGGGCCTTGAGCGACGCTCCAGACAAATTGATTTTTAATTCCTTCCCCTTCGCCATAGTGAGTCCATTGGCCGTCGCGAAATGCATAGAGACCCGCTCCCTCGGTGCCAATCCACAACGAATTGCGCGGTCCAGGTGCGATCGACAACACTGTGCGCCCAGCCCATTGATCCGGCGCACTGATGACGCGCACGGCGGTCGAGCGAATCACGGCCATGCCGGCCGTGCCGGCTCCAGCCCAGACGTTTCCCTCAGCGTCTTCATAAAGACAGCGGACCCAGTTCTGCGGCAGGCCGTTGCTCTGATCAAAATGCACGGTGGGACCGTGGCGTCGCAGTATATATAGACCGCGTTCCATCGTGCCCACGGCGATGTCACCATTGCTCAGTTCCACGATCGCCGAGATCGAGCTTTGCTCCCAGGGACATGGTCCGAGATCTTCGACCCATTTCCCGTCGCGCCACTTGCGCAAACTCAAATCGCGGACCACCCACAGACCACCGTCTTTCGCGCCGCCAATTCCTAAAACGTAGTCTGTATAATGCGCCGGCCCAAAATCGACCGCTTCCAGCGAGTGATGATCGAGTTTATAAACCATGCCGTCGGCGCGCACCCAGACCGTTCCAGGGGACTGCGTGAGATGAACCAAGCCGGGATCGTTCAATAAACGTTTCGTCCGTAAGACGGTTGTGCCGTCCACTGATTCGAGGGTGCCCTTCTGCCGCAGCGCCCACACTGAGCCGGCGGCATCTTCGTTCATGGCGACAACTTTATCTGCTCCTTCTGCTTTCCGATCTAGGAAGTATTCAAAATGGCCCGCGTGGTACCTCGTGATGGTGCCGGAATCATGACCAATCCACAAGTTGCCCTGGGAATCTTCAAACAGGCTCACGATGCGGCTGTCATGCAACTCCGGCGTGTTGACCGCATCGAAGGTGCGAAACTGTTCGCCGTCGAATCGGGCCAAACCGCCATAGGTGCCAATCCAAATATATCCATCATGAGTCTGCGTCACTGTGGTAATCGAATTTTGCGGCAGACCATCTTCGGCCTGCCAAACGCGAATCGAGTAGCCATCTTCGAGCGTGGCGCCGCTGCGTGCACGACTGACGAGAGCGCTCAGCCAAACGCTCGCGCAGCAAATGAAGACGCGGAGGACTCGACAATGATGAGGGGGAAATCGCTTCAAGGCGTGCAACTTCGTTGGGCAGACGAATGGAGACGGGACAGCATTAGAACGCAGTTGGCCTCGCTGGCTCAAGTACGTCGTGCAACTATTTCGCTTTCCATGCGACCTCCCGATTTGGCTTAGGATTTTTTACCCAGATGAACGCGAAACGTTTTTTGTTTTTGCAAAGGCGCTCGCATCGTACCTTGCGTTGCGCTTTCAATCGTTTGATAGCCCGTTCCCATGCGTATCCTCGTGATCGAAGATGAGCCACAACTCGCGCGGCATATTTGTCGTGCGCTGCAGCGCGCGGGCCATGATCCCGAGAGCCGCTTGGATGGCGTGGAGGGTTTGCGCGCGGCGGTGCAGTCGGCGTTCGATTTAATCGTGCTCGATCAAAATCTGCCGTCTCTCGATGGACTCGAAGTGCTCGCGCGTCTCCGCGAAACGAATACGTTTACCCGTGTGCTGATCTTGACGGCGCGGAGCGAAGTTGAGCACCGCATCAAAGGATTGAAGGCGGGCGCCGATGATTATCTAGCGAAACCTTTTTCAATGGAAGAGTTAATCGCGCGTATCGACGCGCTGGGCCGGCGCGGAACGCCAGCCACGACCCATCATGTGCTCGCGCTGGGCGATCTCACGCTCGATTTGGTCCATCGGCGCGCGGTCCGCGCCGGGCAGGCCATCTCGCTATCCCCCCGTGAGCTTGATGTGCTGCAAGTCCTGATGCAGGAACCCGGCCGCGTTTTTTCCCGCACGGAATTGTGCGAACGCGTTTGGCAACGCGATCATGAATACAACACGCGGACCGTCGAAATTTTCATCGCACGCCTTCGAAAAAAAATCGACTCCAGTTTCAGTGAGCCGCTCATTCACACGGTCCGAGCAGTCGGCTATACGATGCAACTAAACGATCCACTCAAGGTCGCACCCCGCGATCGCCATGCTTAATCGCGCGCCATTTTTGCTAAGGACGGCCTCGAAGTTCGCGCTCCTTGCGCTGCTCGCGTTTACGCTTGGAGCCAGCCACGCACGCGCTGACGCCAGCGTCGAAGGCCATGTACAGTTGCCCAAATCTAAAGCGGCGTTGGTGCTGAATCAGCGTTACGAGATCGTCACTAAAGCGGGCGTCGTCAGCACAGATCCACCGCGTGCGGTGATCTATTTGGAAGGCCATTTTCCGGTCTCACCATCGACGCTTGTCGTCCAGATGGCGCAAAAAAATTTATCATTTTCGCCGCCGCTTTTGCCAGTTCGCGTCGGCACGAAAGTGGAATTTCCCAATGAAGATGATGTCTACCACAACATCTTTTCCTACTCGACGGTGAAGCGCTTCGATCTTGGGCGTTATCGCTCCACCGACACGCCGGTGCCTTCGGAGATTTTCGATCGGCCGGGAGTGGTTACCCTGCGCTGCGATATTCACGAGCACATGCGCGGCGCCATTCTCGTTCTCGATACGCCGTATTTTGCGATGAGCGATGTTTTTGGAAATTATCAGCTCCTTCATCTGCCAGCGGGAAACTACGCCCTCAAAGCCTGGATCGACAGTAAGACGACTCTGGAAAAATCGGTTCAACTGGTCGATGGGCAGACGCTTCATCTCGACCTGCCGTGAACACGCTTGCGCCATTGCGTTGGCCGCGTATCCGCAGTTTCCGTACAAAACTGCTGCTGTCGATGCTCGCGCTGGTTTTCGTAATTAACGCGGCCGCCGTTTATTTCGCCGAGTCCAGCGCAACCGCTAGCGTGGAAGAAATCCTGCAGCGGCAGGTTCAGCACGAGTTGAACGCTCTCCATCAACTGCAAGAGGCGCGTTCCGCGGATTTGATCGAACGCTGCCGTGCATTGAGTTGGCGTTCGCGAATCCACGCAGCGCTCGAAGATAACGCGCTCGATCTGCTCTATCCGAGCGCCGAGGGTGAACTGCATGACTTATTGTCGACGAACCCGCAAGAAGCGGCTCAGCCGGGACTGAAGGCGGAGTTTTATCGTTTTCTCGGCGCAAATGGCCGCGTTTTGCATCCGCTGAAACCAGAGGTAGCCGGTGAGCTGACCGCGGCAGAAGAAGCGCGGTTGGCTTTGCCCCATCTTCCCGCGCATCAGGAAACTGGATACTTGGAAGTTGTTCGGTCACGAGGAAATCGCCTGCTCGAAGTGATCGCGATGCCGATCTTATCGACAGAAACCGGTGAAGTCATTTCTGCGATCGTGGTCGGTTTTCGTCCGCTCGATTTCGATGACCCGAGTCATTCCTCATCGATCAAGACGGGCGTGTGGTCGCAAGGCCATTTACTCGTGGCGGGTTTGTCGGTGTTGGCGGCAGAGGCGATGACCGAACGGATTTCTGATGCTGTCCTCAAAGATTCCCAGGCGGGGCGTCTTAACTTAACAGTCGGCAGCGATCCGTATTTGCTCGTCTACTACGAACTCAATCCGCAATCGCTTTTTCCGCCTGCCTACGAAGTTTTTGTCTATCCGTTGAACGAACTCATCGATCGGCGCACGCAGATCCGGTGGAAAATTTTCGGGGGAAGTATTCTTCTGCTGCTGTTGGGCTTTGCGATTACGCGGGTTTTCGCGCAGAGGTTATCTGCGCCCGTTGAAAAACTGGAAATCACTTCGGCAGAAAATATTTTGCAGCGCGAACGCGCGGAAGTAGCGCTTACCTCGGCGCGGAGCGAACTGCAGCGATCGACGCGTTTTTCAGCGGACGCTTCGCATCAATTGAAAACCCCTGTTTCCGTGCTGCGGGCTGGACTGGAAGAATGGCTGGCGCGGCCGGACTTGACGGCGGAAGATATCCACGAAATTGCGGCGATGGTTCACCAAACCTATCGGCTCGGAAGTATGATCGAGGACCTGCTGCTGCTCTCGCGAATCGATACTGGCCAT
>FTDT01000068.1_pt1 | contig 61301 bp, 47 predicted proteins | sample 1640021 | NCBI WGS metagenome assembly FTDT01 (sample SAMEA3914869, study PRJEB12502) | metagenome | biome: forest; material: soil | place: USA | collected 2012-03-12 | depth 0.1 m | reverse complement strand
TTGAGTACGGGCAAAATGTGAAACGCAGAACGGGTGATCCAAGTGGCGCCTTTCATCTGTCGATCGGGTTCCCTTTTTAATGGAGAAACCCCTCTTTGCTTTGTAAAGCCGAGCCGCTGGATTTTTGTGCTCTGCTGTGTTTTCTTAAGGAAAATGTACCTGCTTCATACCAGCCTCGGACTTTGGGTCCTGTTTATCATCGTGCCGATCCTGCTCGGTCTCTACGCGCAAATGCGCGTGTCGAGCGCCTATCAAAAAAATCTCGCTGTGCCTTCGCGTGGACGAATCACCGGCGAGGAGGCAGCTTCCGCGGTGATGCGTAGCGCCGGGATTACCAACGTGGAAATCATCGAGGTGCCTGGGCAATTGACGGATCACTACGACCCTTCGGAAAAACGCCTGGCGCTTTCGAGCGATAATTTTCGTGGTACCAGCTTGGCTGCGGTTGGCGTCGCTGCGCACGAGGCGGGCCATGCGATCCAGGATAAAGTTGGGTATTCGATGATGAGCTTCCGGCAAAGTTTGGTCCCAGCGACGCGTTTCGCCGCTCCGATTGCTTATCTGTTCTGCGGATTTGGCTTTATGTTTTTGGGCCGACTCGGAGGACTCTTTGGAGAAATCGGTCTGGCCGCTCTCGGCGTGCTGACACTGTTTCAACTGGTAACGTTGCCGGTGGAGTTTGATGCGAGCAAACGCGCGAAGGCACAGTTGGTTAACTTGGGCATCCTTGAGCGCGACGAGATGGAAGGCGTCAACGAGACTTTAGATGCGGCGGCACTGACCTATCTGGCTGCGTTTATCGCTTCGTTGGGAAACCTACTTTATCTGCTCAGTATTCTCTCCGGCAACCGTCGGAATGACTAATATCGGTTTAACTGCCTGTTGATCAGTAGGAAAGCTTTTGGTAGGTTGCCAATATTTTGTGGGCGACTATGATCCGCGCCCATAATTGAGAATTGGTCTTCCAGCCGGCCTAATGCCTTGGGTTCACGCGTTTTCCCAGAATCCTTTAGGGAAAACGTGTCTTCGTTATGCGAGGACGACAGCAGTGCACGCTGTCGCTGTGGCGCGGAAATTTGAGTGGCCGCAGAAGCGCTTGAATTTGCCGAAGCCGCTGCCGGTTGACCCGATTTCGGCATCGGCCACCTCGCGCATCGAAGTGATTTCGGTGGCGCCTGCGGAAATTTTTCATCGTCCGCTGCCCGCGCTTCCGGCGGATTTAGAAGTAAGACCCTACTTTCACGAACACTCTATTCAGTATTCGGTCGACCAATACGTAGCGGTTCTGACCGGGGGCTCAGCTTGGGGTTGTTCGCACGGCGCGGTCTTCACGTGTCTAGGAGAGTTCGTGCCGACGTTCGCGCGCGACCCTTGGGGGCCGGCGTTGCATGAAGTATGGCGGCGGCCTTACTTGCCCGCGCCGAAGCGCGTGCGCGGGAGAGCGCTCTATCTCGTCACACCAGAAGCGGCCGACAATTACCATCACTGGATGATCGATCTGCTTCCGCGTATCGGATTAGTGGAGACAGCGGGATTCGACCTGAAGGCGTTTGATCAGGTGATTATCGATTATGCGGCACGTCCGTATCAGCTCGAGACGTTGCAACGACTAGGAATCGATCCGCGTCGGATTGTACGGCTAAGCGCGGGCGATCGAATTCAGCCGGACGAGCTGGTGGTGCCATCGCTGAAGACGGATAACCAGGATGTGCCATTGAATCAGCTGGAGTGGTTGAGAAAAAAATTCTCGATGCCCGTGAATCCCGCTGCGCGCCGCCGCCGGTTTTATTTGAGCCGAGCGGAAGCGCCGACGCGTCGCCTTTTGAACGAGGGAGAGGTCTTTGCGATGTTGCAGCAACTCGGCTTTGAAAAAGTCAATCTTTCCAGATACGGCGTTCGTGAACAGGCCGCACTTTTGGCGTCGGCGGAGATGGTGGCTGGGCCGAGTGGGGCGGCGTTTACGAACACTGTTTTCTGCGCCCCCGGCACACAGGTTATCGAATTCGCGTCGCCGCGTTGGCTTACCGTTTATCACTGGATGATTTCGGCGCGTCTGGGACTGGAGCACACGATTTTGATGGGCGAGGGTGCGGCGCCAGACAGAAAATTACGCATCAACGGCCGATCGGCGGATCTAGAAATCGATGTCAGTAAACTGAGTCGCGTTCTACAAAAATTGACCAATCAAAGCGTGGCGTAAGCCAGCTTAAGACGACCCGAAAAAACAATGAAGGGACGCTGCGAGGTCGGCGTTTTTTTTCCTTATATTCTACAGTTAGTATTGGATTTTACGGCGGCACGCTGATTGAGCATAGATCGCGATCAGACCTTTGGATTCCGACGTAAATATTTGGCCACAAGATAATTAAGATTGATAATGGCAGTCAATATTTCCTGATTATGCTCAAACGACAGAGCAGTCTACTAAAACGACAGAGTGCTCGACCCGTTGCTTAACGCCTTCGGCAAAATCACCAGGTAGCGCTGCGCGTCTTAGCTCAATGCGCAGTCAGCGTATCACCCTACACGAAGAATTTCCCCATTGATTTGGCGGACTCCCAATAGAGTTCGTTGAACACCCGATTGTCAGCCTCACGCGGCGCTAGCTGACTGTCGGCCTATAAGAGCGCCGTACACCATCCGAATGCAAAGTCCTAAACCAAGAACGATGAAGAGCGTGGTGCCAGTTGCACTGTTCGTTTCCTCATTGCTGGCAAATGTTTTGCCAGCGCAAACGGCTCCCGCACCGGCCGCTAACCCACCGGCAGACGCAGGTTCCGATTCCGATATCGTCCGTCTATCAGAATTCGACGTATCGACCAGTCGTGACTACGGCTATCGCGCTTCGAACTCGATCGCCGGTACTCGTACCGACACCCCGATCCGTGACGTTCCTCTGAACATTCAGGTGTTCACGAAGGATCTTTACGACGATCTTCATTTCAACAGCACGGTTCAGCTCGAAGCGTACAGTGCTTCGGTAGTGAATGGCGGCGCTGACTCGCGCTCTGATAATATTATTCAGCAGCAGTACCAGTCTTTCGTGTTTCGCGGCTTCCTCCAGAATTGGTCGCTGCGTGACGGTATTCGTGAATACGATCCCGTCGATACGCAGGACATTGCTCGCGTTGAATATGTCAAAGGTCCAGCCGCTGCTCTCTACGGTCTCGCGTATCCTGGCGGTGTTCAGAACAACATCACCAAGGTCGCTGATCTCTCGAAGAGCTTCACCGAAATTCGTCTGAGTTCCGGCAGCTTTGGCGAAACCCGTGGCACCATCGACTCGAATGTGGCCGCCACCCTCGGCGGTCATAAATTCGCTCTCCGCTTCAATGGAGTGGACGAAGTGACCAAGGATGATCGCGCGCACTCGAAGGGTTATATCAACATGGAGGCCGTTACCGCGACTTTCTTGTTAACGCCCACGACGGAGATCCAAGGCTTGTATGAACAGGGCGACCACAAGAAGCCAAACGGCCTCGGCTACTTCACGACTCCGGAATTCACCGGTTCTGATGGCAGTAATTTGAACCAGGCTTCGATTCCGCTGCAAGTGCTCCATCCGAACATTCCGTGGACCTGGAACTGGTCAAACGGTCAGGATTTCCGCAGCTTGGATACCTCGCTCTACCGCGCGAAGATCACGCAGTCGATCGGCGACAATTTGTCGTTCCAGGCTTACGCTCAATACTCAAACCGTCTCCAGATTGATGGCAATGGTTGGGATGCAAACGGTTCTGGCGGCGCTGACTCGTGGGAGTCGCCGAACTCCGGTTGGTTCCAAACGACCAACACGATTCAGGAAACCTACCACTATCGCGATTGGCAGAACAATATGCACGCCTACGGCGCGACCGGTATTTACAAGCTGGATACGGGTCCGGTGAAGAATACCTTCGCGTTCGGTTATGCGATTTGGGGTGAAAAAGAATTGTCCCAAGACAAGAGCGAAACGAATCCGACGCCGCTCGTGTTCCCAGTCCAGGCAGACATTCCGATCAACATTCCGTTCGGTCTGCCGCCTGATCTCGAGCCAGTCATCTCGGGTTCGAACGCGTACAACCACGAGAATAACTCGAACAACTACTACTACATCAACTGGCAGACATCTTCTCTCGATAACCGTTTGAAGACAAACGTCGGGTTGAATCACACCTCTATCAATCTCAAGCATTGGGATGACGGCGTGGCGAGTTCTCCCAGCAACGTTTACAGCGCCAGCAAGTGGTCGCCGCTCTTCGGCGCGACCTATGATGTGGTCAAAGATGTTTCGGTCTTCGCCGTTCACTCGACCTCCTTGTTCCCGGACACGACCAAGGATTCGTATGGTCACCAGTTCGCACCTCAGGTCGGTTCCAGCATTGAAGCCGGCATCAAGGTCGACTTGCTCGATCAGAAGATCACGGGTACGCTCAGTGTCTATCGCATCACGCAGCGAGGTGGTTCGCAAAACGATCCAACCCATGCGAATTTGCAGACTGACACCTATGATTCGGAAACTCCAGCTCAGCGCGCTGAGAACTATCCTAATGGCCGTCCGGCCCTAGGCGATAATGTTGCTGGTGGCACGCAACAATCAAAGGGCTTCGAAGAAGACATTATCTTTCAGCCTACGCGTCAGTGGCAGATCTTGACCAGCTTCGCTCACAATAACGAAGAGGTCACGGAATCTGCTACCCCGAGCACGATTGGCCAATCGGTTCCGTTCCACACGACGAACCTCTACGCATTGCTCACCAAGTACACCTTCTCCGATGGTCCTGTTAAAGGTCTCTATTTCGGTGGCGGCGTGCACGGCGGTTCGAAGCAGTTGCAGGACTATCAGACCGACCCGGCGACGGGTAAGCTGACGGCCCGCTACTATGACACACCCTGGCGTGTTCAGCTCTTCGGCGGTTATCACTACAAGATCTGGGGTTACAATACTCTCTTGCAGGTGAACGTCGACAATGTGTTGGGTACGTCGGATTACACAGGCTGGAAAGCCACCGGTTCGGCCACAAAATTGGCTACCGTTGGTTACAAGGTCCCAGCTCCGACTACGTTCAACGTGACCCTCGGTCTGGACTTCTAATCGACCGTTCATCTAACGGTTTTGTTTGAAAGGAGGGCGAGCAATCGCCCTCCTTTTTTTTGCGCTATGCCACCCTCTACTCGGCAAATCTCTCCGCGCTGGAGCACCCTCGCGCGGCCTGCCGCCATGATGATGGGCAGCGGAATTCTCTGCTGGCGTCATGCGAGCGCCAGTTGGCCCTTGATTTTCCTGGGTGTGGCCGTGCTTCTTTTCGCTTTGGCGGTTCTATGGCCAATTGGATATTCTCCGATCGATCATGCGTTGCACCGCCTCCAGCACATCACGGTGCAACTATTTTCGTGGGTTGTTTTGCTGATCGTCTTTATGGTGATTTTTGTGCCCGGCCATTTCTTGCTTGGTCGCCGGTGGCGTCGTTCGTTTCGTAATGAAAAAGCGGATACGTATTGGATCGACGTTTCGAAGCAGACTTTTAACGACGACTTTCAGGCGCAATTTTAAGCGATGCGCGTTCTCGGAATCAGCGCATACTATCATGATTCTGCGGCTGCGGTTGTGGAAGACGGCGTGGTCGTCGCGGCGGCGCAGGAAGAGCGTTTCACGCGAAAGAAACATGATTCGGATTTTCCACATCACGCCGTGGCTTACTGCCTCTCACAGCTGGGCGGGGCGCCCGATGCGGTCGTTTTTTATGAAAAGCCGTTGCTGAAATTCGAACGTATTTTATCGACTGCCTTTGCCGTTGCGCCCTCCGGTTTTCGCGCCTTTGCCGCCGCCTTACCCAGTTGGTTGCAGAGGAAACTTTGGCTTCCATTTCAGATCGAAGATGCGCTGCGAAAAATTGGACACGATGTCTCCGGAAAGATTTATTTCTCCACGCATCATCAGGCCCACGCGGCGAGCGCATTTTTCCCTTCGCCGTTTGAAACTGCCGCCTTTCTCACACTCGATGGAGTCGGTGAGTGGACCACGACGGCGTTCGGGTTAGGAAGTGGGAATGAGCTCACGTTTCTGAGGGAGCTTCGCTTTCCTGACTCGCTGGGCCTCTTGTATTCAGCTTTCACTTACTTCTGCGGATTCCGGGTCAATTCGGGAGAATACAAATTGATGGGACTCGCGCCGTATGGAGAACCCCGATACAAGGAAACGATTTTGCGCGAGCTGGTTGATCTCCGGCTGGATGGATCGTTTAAACTCAATCAATCTTATTTTGGGTATCTGCACGGAGAGCGCATGACCAACGCCCGATTCGCCACGCTCTTCGGTGGTCCGGCCCGTTCTCCAGAGGAAAAACTGACGATCCGCGAGTGCGACCTGGCGCGATCGATCCAAGCAGTGACCGAGGACATCGTCTTCCGCATCGCGCAAACCGTTTACGGAATGACGGGAGAAAAGTACCTTTGCATGGCGGGTGGGGTCGCTCTCAACTGCGTCGCGAATGGCCGACTCCTGCGAGATGGTCCATTTGAACGGATCTGGATCCAACCAGCGGCGGGCGACGCGGGCGGCGCGCTCGGTGCGGCCTTGGCATTTTATTACCAGCACGAAAACGGGGCGCGTACGCGCGCAGCGAGTGAATCGAAAGACGATCTGCGCGGCGCGTTTCTCGGCCCTAGTTTTGAAGATGCGCAAATCAAAGACGTACTGGTGTCGAGCGGGCTCTTCGATTTCGCGGAATGGGTGCCCGCGACCGAACGGGCTGTGCGGGTGGCTCAACTCTTAGCTACGGAAAATGTTGTCGGCTTCTTTCAGGGTCGAGCGGAGTTCGGACCGCGCGCACTTGGCGCCCGCTCCATATTGGCGGACGCGCGTTCGCCGCAGATGCAGCGGGTGCTCAATCTGAAAATCAAATTTCGCGAATCGTTTCGACCTTTTGCACCGGTCGTGTTGGCGGAGAAAGTTGGCACCTATTTCGAATTCGACGGCGAGTCGCCTTACATGTTGATCACTGCGCCTGTTCGCGCGGCTCGCCAGATTCGGCAAGAGGTAACGACTGACCCGCGTGGCGAAGCGTCTAGCTCGAACAGCGACTTGCTTGCACGGGTAAACGAAATCCGCTCAGACCTTCCCGCAATCACGCATTTGGATTATTCCGCACGTATTCAAACGGTGGATAACGAAGTTAATCCTACCTTGCACGCGGTACTCTCGGCTTTTGAACAATTGACCGGTTGCGCTGTGCTCATCAACACGTCGTTTAATGTTCGCGGCGAGCCGCCCGTGGGTCATCCTCGCGACGCCGTAGCGGGTTTCCTGGAAACGGGCATGGATGCGCTTGCGATTGGCGGCTATCTGCTCGAAAAAAGGCGCCTTCCGGCGAGCGTTTTAGAGGCGGTCAAGCCGCGGTGGTTCGCTCCCGATTAACTCTCTCCATGCGCTTTGCTCGTCACGTTCTCAAACTGTTTTCCGATCTGCTCGGATTCGCTCGGAAAAATAAAGCGTGGTGGATCGTCCCGCTGGTCATCGCGCTCCTCCTAATCGCACTTTTGATCGTAGGCGTTTCCACAATTTCACCGTTTATCTATTCGCTCTTCTGAGCTGCGCATGGGCTGGTTAAAAAAACTTTTCCTCGGGATTGGATTCGCGCTGCTGCTGCTCGCCGCGCTCTTGGGTGGAGCGGAACTGATTTTGCGTTTGGTTGGCTACGGCCATTCTCCCTCTTTCTGGCGGTTGGAAAAAGATGCGCAGGGGCAAACCTGGATTCGCGACAACCCTTGGGTCACGTCGCCATTTTTTTCCCGTGAACTGATTCGTCGACCAGTCGCGTTTCGCTTGCCGTTAAAAAAAGGGCCTGAGACGTATCGCATTTTTGTGCTGGGGAGTTCTGCCGCCATGGGCGATCCCGAGGCGTCGTTCTCGATCTCACGTGCTCTCGACGTGATGTTATCCGAGGCGTATCCAAAAATGCACTTCGAGGTGGTGAACGCCGGAATCACGGCGATCAATTCACACGTGGTTCGGGGGATTGCGGCTGATTGCGCGCAGCTTCAGCCCGATTGTTTTTTCGTTTACGAGGGCAATAACGAGGTCATCGGGCCTTACGGTCCGGGCACTGTCTTCACGCCCTTCTTAAGAAATCCACGCGTGATCCGTGCCGCGGTTTTTTTGCGCGGCCTTCGCCTCGGACAGGCCCTGACCGAGCTCGCTCACCGGCGCAGCGAAGCCAAGTCGAACGGTCTCCCCGACGAATGGGGCGGCATGAAGATGTTTCTCGATCACGTGATTGGGCCGAATGACCCTCGCCTCAAAACCACGGCCGACTTGTTCAGCGATAACTTGCGCGCGATTGTTCGATCCGGCCGGAGTGCCGGCGCGACCGTCGTGCTTGGAACTGTGCTCACTAATCAGCGGGATTTCGCACCGTTTCAATCGCGACACACGACGGATTTGAACCCGGATGAACGAGGTCGGTGGCAGGGTTATGTTGCCGGCGGTAGTGCTACGTTGAATACGGGAGATTGGTATGAAGCGGAACGCCAGTTTCGTGGTGCGCTTGCGATCAGTCCCGATTATGCGGAGACACATTTTAATCTCGGACTTGCGCTTCTCCGACAGGGCGACGCGGGGGCTGCAAAACCGGAATTCCAACGTGCCCTCGACGATGATTGGCTGCGCTTCCGCACCGACTCGCGTCTCAACGCAACCATTCGCGACGTCGCCCACGACGGAAGCGATCGTGTCGTTCTTGACGACCTTGTGGCGACTGCGGAAAACAAAAGTCGTGATGGACTGATCGGCGACGATCTTCTTTACGAGCATGTGCACTTGAATTTCCGCGGGACCTATTTGGTTGCCGATGATATTTTTCGCAAGATCTCTGCTGACTTGATCGCCCGCCGGCTGATTAACGCCGCTGCTGAGCCAGTTAGCGCCGATGTCGTGCGGAGCCGGTTGGCATTCACAGTGTATGATCAGGCCATGATCGGGAAACAGCTCCTCGGGCGTTTTCAAGGACCACCTTTCACTGAACAGCCGAACAACGCCGCGCGGGTCACCCTTTTCCGCGCGCTCGACAATCAGGCGAGCCGACTATTGTCGCGGCCTGAAAGTGCCGCGTCGATTCTTGAAGTGTATGATCAAGCGTTGACGGCGCGACCTGACGATTGGGTTTTGCAGCGAAATGCAGGGATGGCCTTGCTCGCCTTTCATCAGCCGATGCGCGCGAAAGAGAAACTCGATCGAGCACTCAGTGTCATTCCAGACGATCCTGATGCGCTTTATGCGAGTGCGATCACGGATCGCCAAGCCAGCGACACGACCGGGGCTGACGAAAGAGTGCGGAAGTTACGCGCAGTAGCGCCGAACTATCCCGGAATCGACAAGCTGAAGTAACGAAGAGATGCCGCTCGCGCCGGGGGAAGACGGTCCGTGCGAGCTGCGGATCATTGGGTGAGCAAGGTGGCTGTGAGCAGCACGTCGCCACGTGGCGAACCATTCGGGTCGTTAACCGCGCTGGCTAACGTATTCAGCAATATCGAATCTTTGGTCGATTCACCTAGGCCGATTTTGGCGAGCAACATTTCGGTTTCGGGGGGTGTTGGTTCACCCGGCTGTGGATCAAGCGTATGCGGACGAAACCAGCTGTGTGGCTCGCCTGCATATTGCGCGAAAAAGCGGCCCGCAGATTTGTCGAGAAGATCAGTTTCGGCGCTGGTGAGGCATTGCTGAGCCAACGCTTTGGCCGAGGCGTCCACGTGACTGTATTCGGAAAAGCCATACGCGAGATCGGCGAGGTCTTCTGCGGTAGCACGCACGGGATTCTGACCGGTGTGCAGCCACTGGCTGGACATTCTGCCATCACGCAAAAGAAACGCCTCGGAGTTTTTGGCCGCGTTGGTATAGTGAGGCTCGTGCAGTTGCTCGCCCGCCCGCGCGAGCGCGCCTAGGAGCAATCCATTTTCGCCAATCCAAACGAGTTCGTCGCGCAGCGGCGCGGGTCGTTGCGCTCGCACCGCCAGTAATTTCGCACAGCTGGCCGCGAGCGCTTTATCCGCGGCTTGCGCGGATGAGGCGCCGACCAGGAGGTTGCGGCCTTTCCATTTCCCACTCGGATCATTTTCGGTGGCTACGTTGCCTTCGGCTTTGACGTGGAAAACTGCTTCGAAAGCGGCAGCATCTGCACCGAGTGCTTCGTCAATTTGACCTTTCGTCCAACCAAAGCCAGCTAGCCGATCCTCTGGGGTAGCATCTTCTGCATGAATGGCCTCACCCTCAGAGCGTATTAAATGGGCCAATACGTAATCTAGCGCCGATCGAGCGGCGGCAGCGTAGACCGGATCGTCTGATAATTTTGCCGCATCGAGATAGGCGAGTGCCAAGCGGACCTGGTCGCCGAGAATTTTTTGAAAGGACGGGAAGTCGGCTGCGGCGGTCATTCCACGATGGAAAAATCCTCCGTCGAGATGATCGTGTAACGCACCAGCATCCAGCGCGGCAAGAATTTGGAGGGCTGCCTTCCGTGTATCACCGGGTGTGGTTAACAACCAGCGCAACAGCTCTGGATCGAGATGGCCCGTGGTGTCGTCGAGGGGCGTGTTCGCTGATTTGTGATGCTCCAGCCAAGTGTTTTTGGCCGCAGCCAGCGTTTCACGAATCTTGGCCGCGTCAAAATCAGGTCCCTTGTCCGTTAACTCAGCCGCCTTCGTATTTGAGGCGGATTCATTTGCGCGATTGACGAGGGTATCGTGGGAATTTTTCCAGCTCGGCGTGAGCCGCTCGATGAGGTTGAGAATACCTTCCTTTCCCCATTCCTCCGAAGGCGGAAGGTAGGTTGCACCTTCGAAAGGCTTAACGTCTCCGGTGAGCCACACATTAGCCGGCCAACCCGAAAGCTGTTTCTCGCTTCGGAGGTAGGCTTGGAAAAGAGCCGCGATATCGGGTTGGACGTCGCGATCAATTAGGATGCAAATGTAGTCTTGATTCAGTGCGCCGTAAACTTTCGCGTTGGTGAAAGACTGAACCTGCATCGCGCGGCTTAGCTCACTGGTGAAAGCGCCGATGTGCACGTAGATCGGTCGATGCTCGGTCGCGGCTTTCGCAAAGGTATCATCGCTCCAGGAAACCCATGTGATTTTGTCGTTCACATGAGCGGCCAAAAACGAGGATGTCAGGGGCACCTTTGCGTCGGCGCCGCGCGCGATTGGATTAACTAGCAGAGCTGCGGAGCCGGCAGCGCAGAAAAGGAATCGGGAAGCAGAAGACATGGGATAAATTACGACCCGGCCGGAATGATTTCGTGCAATTCGACGAAAAATACAATCGGCGCGCCTTTCGGCACATCCTTGGGCCACGCGTTATCACCGAAAGATAAAGCAGGCGGAACGTAGATAAGCGCTTTACCGCGTGGCGAAATTAACTGCACGCCCTCGGCTAGTCCGGGCATAAGATCGTGCACTGCAGTGCGCACGCGTGGTCGGCTTAGGCTCGCGATGTGCTCACCCGTGGGCAGGCGCGCCGTAAGGCTGACGAGGATCGTCGAATCGGCGTCCGGCGTTTTGCCAAAACCTTTATCGGTGATTCGGTAGTGAAGACCAGTGGCGGTCTTTTGAACGCCTTCGCGTTCGCGCAAAACTTTGAAATAATCTTCGACCGGATTGGATTTTCTCGAATCGATCTGCGCCTGAACTTTGCTGCTGATTTCGTCGCGCAATTTCTTCGTTTCGTCGTCGAAGAGATAACCGCGTCCTTCGTAGTCCGCGCGGATACCGCGAATAAAAGCGTCGAACTGTTCTTCCGTCCAGTGGAGCGAAGCGATGCGGTTGTTTTGGGAAAGATAACTGCCCAGTGACGCGTAAGCGGTTAACGCGAAAGGCAGGGGCGTTTCTTTCTTGGGCGCTGGCGTCGGCGCTGCGGCCGGTACCGAATCGGTGGATACGGCGTCGCTCGATCCCGTACTTTTCAATCGGGTGTTGAGCCGTATGCCCCAAGCGACGAGCGCGGCATTCCCGGTCAGCGAAAGGACCAGCAACCATAGCAGTGGCGCGTGACTGGCTTTTTTTACTTCAAGGGCGCGGTCAGGACGATTTTGGGGAGTCGGGTGTGCCATGGATGGGTCGTCGTTTGGCCGTCGGGCCAACGAACCGTGATTGATTGAGGAGGATTTTTCTCCGGGTAGCCAAAAAATAACGAAGGCGATGATTGTGAAAGATAACCAGCGCCTGCCTCAACCTCAGAGACTTGGGTTGTGCCATCGGTCAACTTAACCGTTACTCGCGCTCCGATCGCGTGGTGATTGCCGCGTGGACCGTGGAGCGATACTGCAAAGGATTGCCGGCCGGCTACGCCTCGATTGCGGAGTGCGAGCGAAGGGAAATTATTTCGGGTGATGAAAAAGTCCGGCCAACCGTCGTCGTCCAGATCGAACTCCACGATGGCCTTAGCATCTCCGGCGACGACGAAGGTGCTTTCTCGCGCAGGCACTACGGCGAAATTTCCCTCGCCGTCCCCGCGCAGGAAAATTCCGAGGCCTCCATCGAAACGACCGATTTCAGAAATCGGCGCGAACGAATTTTGCACCGCGCAAATATCCGCGTGGCCATCGCCATCGAAGTCGCCGACGACGATTCCGAAAATCGGCGAGAGTTGCGCCAAGTTCGGGAGTGGTTGAAAACGATAATGGCCATCCGGCTGGCTCAGAAAAATTCCGCTACGAAATTCCGTGGCGGTGAGTTTTTGGGCCGCGTCCAATCGTGTCTGGGAAAAAATATCGGAGACTGTGGCTTTGCCGTATGCTTCGAAGGTCGTGTACTTACGCCCGATAGAGGAAAAATTTTGCATCATCTGCTCGAGCGAGCGAAGCGGATAAAGGCGATCGCCCTCATACTGTGCATCCAATAAATGGTTGCGACCCGAGCCATCGAGATCTCCAGCGAAAAGCACCGCGGGATGCTCGGGCGAAGCGTGAAAGACGGTATTCAGTCCCACATTACCGACGACGAAATCGGGGCGGCCGTCGCCGTTGAGGTCAGCGCTGGCAATCGAGTTCCACCAACCGCTGCCGGCGCTTTCGAAACCAAAGGCCGCCGATTGATCAACAAAGCCGTGCCCTCGTTCGTTATGGAAAAGCTTCACGCCACCCCAGTTGAGCGTGAGCACCAGGTCGAGCCATCCGTCTCCATCAACATCGCTCCAAATTGCGCCGGTGACCATGCCGACGTGGCGCAACGCGGGCGATAGGGAGTCGGTGACATCGACCAAATGTCCACCCTGATTCTCGAGCAAAACGCTGTCTGGTGTTTTCGGATACGCTCCCGGGACCACGCGTCCGCCGATAAAGAGGCCGAGTTGGCCGGTCCGATTGAAATCCGCTGCCGCTACCGGTCCAACGCTGTTGGGCAGCGACGGCAATGCATCCGCCGCCGCAGCACTAAAATGTCCACGGCCATCGTTGAGCAGCAAATGCGGTTGATAACCGGCATCGCCAGCGGGTGCGGCATTGCCGCCTTTGGTGACGAGGAGATCGTCCGCTCCGTCGCCATTCACGTCAAAGGCGAGCACCCCCGCGTCGTTGATTTCGCTCGTGTCGGAAAAGCTGCCTTCACCTCTGGCCAAGAAAGAACCGCCACCGAAGCTGGAGAAAAATCGTCCGGCTTGTCCGCGCGTTCCGCCGACCACGATGTCTTCTTCACCATCGCCATCAAAATCAGCGACCGCTGCCGCCGGGCCTTGGCGATTCAAGCGAATCGTGAGTAGCGGTTGCTTCTTCAACTCATCGAACGGTGTTTCCTTCGCGGTATATTGAAGACCCTTGTCGGCGGTCACGTCGACGAATTGTCCTGCTGGCAGGGCATCACGTTCAGACGGAGCGCTGAGCGCGGGCGGCGCCACGTTCGGCTCGTTGAGCGTGTAGCGCCGATCGGCAGGCAGATTTTCCAAAGTCTGCACGATGCCGCTCGGCCATTGCACGGTGACGCGGTGAAGTGTATCCGCATCGCCAAGACCGAAGTGGAGCATCGGCTCGCTCGAAGAGAGGTAGCCGCGCGCGAGCAAGAGGGTGCGCACTTGAATTCCGGCGTTCGTCTCGATTTTCACGACCGCGCCGACGCCGTAGCTATTGCTGGCGTGGCCGCGCAGATCGAAGATCACACGGTGGCCTGTATCCGAATCGTTGCGACAGACCGTGAAAGTGCCGTCGTAGTTGGCGAAAATCAGATCGAGATCGCCGTCGCCGTCGAGATCACCGAAGGCCGCGCCGAATTTCGCGCCCATATGGTCGAGCCCCCAGGCAGCGCTAACATTTTCGAACGAAAGATCTCCGTGATTGCGGAAGGCGAGATTTTTTTCCGCGAGCACCGGGCTGTCGCGCATCATTCGATTCCGTTCGCCGATGCTTTCTACAGCCATCATTTGCCGGCCGAGGTCGGCGTTGTGAAATTCGCGTACGGTTCCGTTGGTGAAGAACGCGTCGACGAAACCGTCATTATCCAAATCTTCCAAGCGCACACTCCAAGTCCAGTCGGTCGCAGCGAGTCCGCTGAAAAGCGCCGCTTCTTCCATCCGACCGGTGCCGGTGTTGATGAAAAGCGCATTGCGCATGTACTGCTGCGCCGCGCCCGGCACAGAGTCGCTCTCGGGCAAGCCCGCGCGCATGCGAGCCATCGTGCGCTGGTCCTTTATCCGGGTGGTTGTGGCCATATCGGCGACAAGCAGGTCGATGTGCCCATTGTTCTTTAGATCGGCGATATCTGCGCCCATCGAAGAATGCGGAGTGTGCGGGACGACCCAGCTGAGAACGTTGGTGAAAGTGCCGTCTCCATTGTTTCGATACAAAATGTCGGGCTCTTTGAAATCGTTCGCGATGTAGAGATCGGGCCAGCCGTCTTCGTTGTAATCCCACCAGGTGGCCGAGTGTCCCTGCGCGTCCACATTGGAAATGCGGGCTTGGTCGGTCACGTTAGTGAAGGTGCCATCTCCATTATTGTGGAATAAATAATTGCGTTGCCCAGTCGGTCGCGCCTCGGCGTCGAGCAGGTTGGTCTGGATAAACACATCGAGCTTTCCATCTCGGTCGTAATCCATGAAAGCGGCTTGTCCGCTGGCGTCGGTGACGGCTAGACCGCGCCGCGCCGCTTCTTCTTTGAAGGTGCCGTCGCCTTGATTAATATAGAGAAGGTTGGGCGCGCCAAAGCGACAGACGTAGAGGTCGAGTTTGCCGTCGTTGTTGATGTCGACAAACGTCGCGCCTTGTTTCCACGCGTCGATCGGGCCGCCAACTCCGGCTTTCGCGGTGACGTCTTCGAATTTGAAATTTCCGAGATTTCGATAGAGGTGATTTTCGCCGGTTTTGCAGACGACGAACACGTCCGGTTTGCCGTCGCCGTCAAAGTCGCCGATCGCGATGCCGGTGCCGATCGGTCCGATCGTGAATTCGGGAAAGAGCTCTGCCCACATTTTCGGGTCATCATAGTGGTTGATCGCGACAATGCCGGTCTCGGCTGGCGGAAGCGTTTTAAAGAGAGTCGCGCCACGCGGGCCGGAACGTGGAAGCAGCGGTGTGGAACTAACTGACGGCAAAGACTCGGGAGCAGACTGCGCAACCAATGCGCCGCTCAACGCGCCAGCGATCAAGAAGACGGCGAAGAGAACCGGGTGTGCGCGCATCGAAAAGGATCGCATGGAAGAAAAAGCGGGTGGGCGCCGCTAACTAGGGACAACAGATCGTTAACCCTAACGTTAGCGCAAATCAGGATTGGCTGGATTAAACGTGCGCGAAAGCCTGAAAGTTTTCTTTCTCTCATCATGCGGCGTTTTTTCTCGATCCGGTGTGCGTGCGTCATCGCTCTCGGAGCGCTCGTGACCTCGTGCCAGCGCCATGATGCCGCTGCGCCGGAAGCGACTGCCGCCGCACCTGTTTTCACGACCGACAGTTTTCAACCGAAAAACGTAGGCACGCCATTGGAAGGGCGGCCATGGATTGCGCACGTCACAATGGTGGACCTGGATCGAGACGGGCTGATGGATCTGCTCGCATGCGACGGGCAGAAAAATGAGATCGTCTGGGAGCGCCAAGTTTCGCCTGGAGTTTTTGAAGAACACATTTTGGCGCGTGAGATCGCCGGCCCCGTGCATGTCGAAGCCGTAGATATGGACGGTGACGGAGACCTCGATCTTCTGGTGGCGAGCATGGGAGTGATTTTTCCCAATAACGAAAAAATCGGCTCGGTGATCATTCTTGAAAATGATGGAAAACAGAATTTCACCAAGCACGTGATCGCCGATCACATCGCGCGCGTCACCGACGTGCGCGCGGGAGATTTTAACGGAGACGGTAAACTAGACCTCGCGGTCGCGCAGTTTGGTTACGATCAAGGCGAAATTCGCTGGATGGAAAATTTGGGCAACTGGCAGTTTCGCAGTCACATTTTGTTGAGCCTTTCCGGGACCATCAATGTGTGTGTCGCCGACATGAACGGAGATCACATCCCGGACATCGTCGCGGTGGTTTCGCAGCAGTGGGAAGAGGTCGTGCTGTTTGAGAACGACGGCGCGGGCAACTTTACGAACAAAGTTATTTTTGGATCCACGAACGAAGATTTCGGAAGCAGCGGGATAAGCTTGTGCGACCTAAATCGCGATGGGCGCATGGATATTCTTTATTCAAACGGCGATGGCTTCGATTATGCGGAGCCGGGCGCGCGACCGTGGCACGGAGTGCAGTGGTTGGAAAACATGGGTGGAGGAAATTTCCGCTTTCACCGCATCGGCGATCTCCCGGGTGCTTATAGTCCCATCGGTGTCGACCTCGATGGCGATGGCGCGGTCGACGTGGTTGCGGTCAGCGGTTTTGCCGACTGGAGCGATCCGGACTCGGTTTCGCTTATACTATTTCACAACGACGGGCACATGAATTTCACTCCCATGCCGCTGGCGCATCGGCCGACCCACTTGTTGACGATTACAGCGGGGGATTTGGATGGGACCGGAAAACCGGTTTTAGTAACCGGCGGCTTTCATGCGTATCCGCCGTACGAACACATGAGTCGCATCAGCGTTTGGCGGAAAAAGTAACCATGAGTCGCACGACAAATTTTGTGATTGGGGCAGCTGTGGTCGCGGTCGCAATTGGTGGCGTCGGATATTGGTGGCGGATGCAGGCAATAGGGCGGGCGGAATGGCAAGCGACGTGTCCGCGGGAACCACATTGGTCGGCTTCGGCCTCCCCCGAGCTTCAACAACGTATTCAGAAAGCGGGGACGGAAGCTGCTGCGCAGATTGGCGACGTGCAGGCTTTGGGCGAGTTGGCGCGGCTGTATTTGGCGAATGGTTACGAACACGAAGCCGAGCAATCGCTTCGCGGCCTGGTTAAATATGATCCGCAAAATCCCCACTGGGATCATTATTTGGCGACGTTGGTGGCCGGCTATGGTCGGCTCGACGAAGCGATCGCGCTTTGGCAACGAACAGTGCGACTCGACGGTCACTATCGACCGGCCAAGTTGAAATTAGCCGAAGCGATGCTGAAGACGAACCGCATGGCCGAGGCCGCGAAATTGTTCGGCGAAATTTTGGCGGAAGATCCGAACGAGGTGTACGCACTGCTTGGCCTTGCCCAGGTGGAGATCCAGGAAGGACGGTGGTCGGCCGCGCGCGAGCATCTTGAAACGGCGGTCGCGGCTGATCCGCTTTTCTCGGCCGGCTGGGCTTTGCTCGCGACGGTCGCGGACCGACTCGGTGACGCCGCTACGAGCGAGCAGGCGCGAGGGAAGGCAAACGTGCTAGGGCGGTTTAAGGACGTCACTGATCCATGGATGGACGAGTTGGTGGATGACTGCTACGACGCGTACCGCCTCCAAGTGATCGCGTCGACGATCAGTGCCACCGGTGGTGCGGAGCGAGCGATCCCGATTTTAGAACGAGCGATTCAGGTCGCGCCGAAAGACTCACGTCCGCATCGGCAGCTCGGCAAACTCGAGGTCACGCTGCATCAAAACGATCAGGCGCGTGAACAGTTCGAGAAAGCGATCGCGCTGCGCCCGGATGATCCATTTGCGTATATCGATTTGGTCGGCTTGTATCGAACTTCTGGAGACGTGAGCGCGGCGCTGCGATTATTGAACGAAGCAGTCGCGCATTGTCCGAATGCGGAAGGCGTGCAGCTCGAAATGGGCTTGGCGTTGATGGCCGCTGGGCGCGTCGGTGAGGCGCTGCCATACTTACAAAAGGCGGTCGAACTTGCGCCGGATAATCCGACGAACTACGAGGAACTGGCGAAGGCGCAGTTCCGCTTGAACGACCAGCCAGGCGGCGCTGCGACGGTGAAAATTGGCCTCGAGCGCGCGCCAGAAAACGCGGGATTATTGGCGACTCGCGCTCGCTTCGAAGTGGAAACGGGCGATGAAGGGAATGCGGAGGCGGATTTTCGTCGCGCGCGGAAAGCCGATCCGAACGAGCCAATGTTGCCGCAAGTCGCTCGTGCGTTTGAAAAAAAATTCGGGCGGAATTTAGGACGCTAGGTTTCCGTGGAGCGTGGGCGGTAGCCCGCAGCTGAAGTTAATCGAGCCAACGGCTCGCGCATTTTTTAGTTAGTGCGATCTGACCGCATTTATTCGTGAAAAATAAATGCGGCCTGGGACTATATTTCGAATGCGGGCGAGCCGCCCGCGCTCCGAAAAAAATGCACATTCTTCCTTAATGCCCGGCTACAGCCACTCCGGCTTCTGGCTCGTCTGGCTGCGGGAAAGGCGCGAACCACGAGGTGATGATCGGCGGTATCGACGCGATCAATACGAAGATGAAGAAGGTGTGGTAATTCTTCCCGCACCATTCATAGACCGTTCCGCTAATCGAGCCCGTTGACCATTTGGTCAGCGCCATCACGCCCGTCGCAAAAGCATAGTGCGACATTTTGAAAGGGCCCGGTGCCAGCTGCTGCATCATATAAAGCATGTGGCCGATCGAACCGAGGCCGAAACCGAATTTTTCTACAGTGACGACGGCCCCAACCAGCCACGGATTGTCCGGCATCCACGTGCTCAACAGGAAGTAAGTGAGATGAGGAATGTTCAGCGCGAGGGCGAGAATCACGAACGAACGGCGCAGCGTCAGTTTCGAAGCAAGTAATCCGCCGAGAAGCGCACCGACGATAAATCCGCCCGTACCCAACGTGCCGTTGATCACTCCAAGGGCCTGATTACTCAGACCGAGGCCGCCATGGGAACGTTCGTCGAGCAAGAAGAGGGGACCAAATTTTTCGATGAAGCCTTCACCGAAACGGTACATGAAGACCACGAACAGCATCATCCAAATCTGTTTCTTTTGAAAAAACGTGACCCACGTTTCGCTCAGCGAACGGAAGGCGTCGCCGAGACTTCCTCCATGAAGTTTGGATGGCTCTCCCGCGGGCAAAACCTTCAAATGCCAGAATCCGCAAAGGGCCAAGGTCGCGGCAATTAGTCCGATCACCACGAGCCATGCTTGCGACCAGTCGAAGCCGAAATTGTCGTGAAGGCGGCCGGTAACAATAACCAAGAGTCCGGATGCAAAAATCGCGCCCGCATTCCAGCACATGCCTTGGATACCCGCGTACTGTGCCTGCACCCTCGTGGTCAACGAGGTCATGTAGACCGCGTCGGCGGCGATATCCTGAGTTCCCGATGCAAAGCCGATAATCCAAAAGAGCGTAATCGTGAGTGTGAAATAATTCGGCAGATGGAGCGCGAAGCCAGCCACCATCGTCGCGATTGCCATCAGAAATTCCATCGAGATCACCCACCAGCGCTTCGTCTTGAAAGGCTCCATAAAAGGAGACCAGAGCGGCTTCAAAACCCAAGGCAGATACATCAGGCCCGTGTAGAGAGCGATTTTCTCCACCGGCACGCCGAGATTCTTATACATGATCGCCGCGACCTGCGAAACGGTCGCGTTCGGGATACCCATCGCTAGATAGAGGGTGGGGACCCAGAGCATCGGATGTCGAACGATTGTATTGAACTTTTGGGTACCGGAGGCAACCGGTGCGCTGGAGGAAGTGGACATGTTTGCTTGGTGGGTGGACTGAGGGAAAGATACAGCTTCGACGAGGGAAAACGAAAACGTTCTCCGAGAGCTTCCGTTAATTCCGGCGATTCCGGGTCGGAATCGTCGCGCCGTCTCGCCAGTAACCAGGCACGTAGGTTGCTGAAGGATTGATCGGCGCGCCCCGGTGATACGTTTTCACGAGCACGCTGAGCTGCTCCATCGCGCGCATGCCGACGAGGCGGTGGTTCTGCACGATTCCGCCCATGTGCAAGCTATCGGTCGGCACGTCCAGCGAGGCGAAAGCGATATCTTGCGGCACGCGAATCGTCGTCGAAGTGAGTCGAGCACCATCGGCATTGTTGGGCGCAAAGGTGATCAACTCGTGCCAATTCGACATCAGTGCATCAACCTTGTGTTCGCGGACCCACTTGACCACTTGCTCCATAACTTGAGCGATCGGCGCGCGTTCAAACAGCAACGTCGGCACGCGTTCGCTTTCGGGCAAAGTCGCTTGTTCGACGAGAGCGCCCGAAGAAAAATTATCTTGGAGACGTAACTCGTCGTCGCGCGCGGTCGCTAGTCCGATGCGGCGGTAACCGAGCTCGCGCAATTTGCGCAAGCACATGCGCGCGGCGCGCCATTGATCGTTGGAAACGATGTCGTGCTGCGGCAGCAAATGGTGCGACTCGATTTTCACCGCACTGTATTGGTCCCAGTCGAGTTCGATCGCCTGCGTGGCTTGGGTGAAGGTGGACAACAACACGCCGCTAATACCCCGCGAGGCGATGATCGTGTTCAAACGACTCGCGGTCATGTCGCGCGTGCCCAGGGGAAAAACTTCGACCGACAAGTGCTGCGCTTCGGCAACGGCGCGGATGCCCTCGTAAACTTGCGGGTGATAAGATGCACCAAAAAAATACGGCGATGCATTCGCATCGACGACAAACGCAATCGACGGAGTTTGCTTCGCGGCGAGTTTGCGCAGCCGGTGAAAATTAAATGCGTCGAGCAGCGGATCACGCACGTAACCGATGCGCCGAGCTTCTTTGACGATGCGTTCGCGCGTTGAGAGCGGGATGCTCGGATGCGCGCGCAACGCCATCGACACTGTCGTGGGATGCACGCCAGCGGCCGCCGCCACGTCGTCCATGGTGGCGTAGGCCTTTGCCTTCGGCGTGTCGGGCGTCGACTTCGCCTTGGCTTCAGAGTTTCGACGGCGCGGTTTCTCCGTCTTGCCAGTAGCTTCGGACATAAGTGCGGGACGCAAATTCAGGGACGTCGCGGTCGCCGGATTTCAGCATCGTGGTGATGAGCGAAATCGCTCTCGCACCGACCATGTGGAGGTTGGGATAGACGCCAGCGAGGCGCTTGTTTTTATCGAGCAAACAAAGACACGCGCAGGCCACGTCATCGGGGACGCGAAAGCCTGCAGAAGAAAGCAGTTCATCGGTGATCGACCAGTTGCAAAGCACCGCTTCGATTTTGTGCTGCCGCACCCAATCGGCCATCTGTTTGCTCGCGTCGGTGCGAGTGGTCTGATGAGGAAACAGCAATTGCGGAACGCGATCGGCGACCGGCACGCTCGATTGTTCGATTAAATAGCCCGCGCTATAGCGGTACTCGGTGCCTTCTTCATCGGCGAGTCCGACGGCCAAGCCGATGCGACGATAGCCGAGGGTGAGCATGCGTTGAAACGCGAGGCGCACGTCTTGGCGCTGATCGTTCGCGACCATCGGTGCGAGCGGTTCGTGGTGCAGCGAATTGATCTTTACCACGCTGTAATCGCCCCAGTCGAGTGAGAGACTTTCGCAGCCGGGTTCAAACGCGGCGATGACGATGCCGTTGAGACGGTTTTCTTTGAGATATTTCTCGAGCGACGTGGAATCGTGCCGGCCTTTACCGACAAAAATCAGTTCCACTTCGTAACCGAGCATGCGCGCTTGTTGGCGAGCACCTTCGAAAAACGCGTCTTGGTGACGATATAAGACGGTGCCGGTCTCAAGCGATTGATTGACCAAATAAGCGATGCGCGGCGGCTCCGCGCGCACGCGGCCGTTGAGATGAAAATGAGTTAGCGCCGAAAAAACGGGATTCGGCACGTAGTCGAGGCGATCGGCGACTGCGCGGATTTTTGTGCGAGTGGTGATCGGAATGCTCGGGTGATTGCGCAGCGCGAGTGAAACCGTCGTGAAATGGACGCCGGCAACTTTGGCGATGTCTTTGATCGTGACGCGGCCTTTGCGATCTTCTTTGGCCAGGCGTTCGCCTGAACCGCTGGAGGAAGCCGGCGATGGGCGTGACGTAGGATCATCGTTGATCATTGAGGGGGCGGAATCGAGTTGGCGAGGGATCGCCAAAAGTGGGGCGAAAACGAAACAGCTGCGGATGCGAAAAGTCGTCTTCGCAATCAGTCCGAGCACGACCGCAGTCTTTCTAATGCAACCGTTGCGTAGCAAAGCTGGCTGGACTATTACGTTAGAGTAAAGCAATTTCTTGTTCTTTGCTGAACGCGATTTTGGAAAACAAAGCGGCCTCGATGTTTTGCATCGAGGCCGCTTTCCGAATGTTCCCTTGCTACAAACTTCCCCTGACTGAGGTTCACCCTGCAGGTTTCCGATCCGCCGCAAATTGCGCGGGGGCGAGCTGCAGGGACACCGTGGTGAGTTGCCAGCCCAGATTGAGGAAAACGTTTACGAAGCCCGCCCCGTAAAACGCTCTACTTGGCCGCGCAAACTCCGGCTCAGGGGCAGTTTTGTGCCGTCGCGCAAAATCACCACGTAGTCGCCGTGAAAGGTCGGATGCAGTTCGCGCACTTGATCGACGCGCACGATGGCGGAGCGATTCACACGCGTGAATTGCGGGTCGCCGAGCTGCGCTTCGACCGAAGAAAGCGTATCGCGAATCATCAAACGTCGATCTTCGAGATGGAGAATTACATAATTGTCCGCGGCTTCCACCCAGCGAATTTCTGAGGCGCTGACAAAGACTACGCGACCGTCGACTTTCACCGCCAGACGCTCGGCGCCTTTTTTCGGAGTCGCCGCCGGTGGGGTCGTTCCGCGCGCCGAAACGCCGGAATTGACGCTCAACGGTGACTCAGCTTCGGCGGTTAGGTGGCGTTTCTTAATGAACTCGTCAGCACGCTTCACCGCGGTGCGAAAGCGTTCGCGGTCGAATGGTTTTAAAAGGTAGTCGACGGCCTGGACCGCAAATGCGTCCACCGCGAAACGATCGTGCGCGGTTACGAAAAGCACCGCGGGCCGAAGGTGGGCGGGCAAAGCTTGCACAACTTGCAGGCCGTTGCACCCCGGCATCTCGATATCGATAAAGATCAAATCGGGACCATGCTGGACGATGCCCGCGATGGCTTCAGGACCGTTGGTGTACTCGGCGACGAGTTCGAGATTTTCTTCCGATTTCACGAGCGCGCGGAGGCGATCGCGAGCGAGCGGTTCGTCGTCGATAATGAGAACGCGCAGAGCACTCATAAAAGATCGCGGTAAGGGATTTCCACGCGGACTTCCAGACCGCCTTCCGGCCGGTTGGTCAATGTGAAGCGTTGCGCGGCGCCGTAGAGTTCTTGCAACCGAGCCCGTGTATTGACGACGCCAATACCGGTGCGCTCAGGAGATGGCGGAGCCTGAGGGTCGAGACCGTTGCCGCTGTCGAGAACTTGAATCACGAGTCGATCTTGGTGGCGGGCCGCGCTGATCTCAATCTGTCCGGGACGAGCGTGCGGCTCGATTCCATGCTTGATAGCGTTTTCCACGATAGGTTGTAGGAGCAGATTGGGAATCTCGGCTTTTTCCAATTCATCCGGGATGGAGTAGCGGACGGTGAGCCGATCGCGAAATCGGATAGTTTCGATACCCAAATAGGTTTTGATAAAGGAGATTTCCTCGCGCAGAGCCACCGTCGATCGGCCCGTCTGCGTCATCGTCAATCGCAGCAGATCGCTCAGCCGCACGAGCATGGTGTCGGCCGCATCCACGTCCGAGTGCATGAGCGACGCGATGCCGTTGAGGGTGTTAAATAAAAAATGCGGTTTGAGTTGGCGTAACAACGACTGCAGTCGCGCCTCGGTCAGGTGCTTTTCCAACTCGAGTGTTTGCACGGTGCGCTCGTGATATTTGCGGTAGTAATCGAGCGCGTGGCTAACGGAAATGATCACGCCGTAAACCAGTAAGTTGAACGGAAATGTTTTCACGAGAAGCGGCCGAAAAACATCTTCAAACGTGGCCGGCTCGCCAATCAACCAACCATGCGCTTGGCCAACCCAAGCGCGCAAAACGACATAAAGGAGTGAGCAGAGAAGTGCCGCGCCGAGGTGAATCAAAGCAGTGCGTGCGCGCGGCCCGCGTTCGGGCGGGAAACGGTTGGCGAAGGCCAAGATTGGCACCGAGACGAGAGCCCATACATACCAGTCCGCCAGCGAGTAACTGATGGCCTGAGTCCAGGTGACAGTGCGGCCGAGGAGTGCGCTCGAGAGATAAAATTGGCTCGCGAAGGCCAGTCCCACGAGAGACCAGAACGCAAACACGCCCGCGAATCGGAGAACTCGACGGTAGAAAAAAGACAAAGGCATCGCGGCGCAGCGTTTGCTTGAAATGGAGTTGCTGACTTGGTTTTGAAGCGGGGTTGTCTCAGGCTTTCAAGGGATTCCTTCGCCATGCTCGCACCCCCGCCGCTCACACCATCGACCTCTTCGGTGGAAAAACGCGCACTGCCGCCGAGCGGCCCGGGACTTTCTCCGTTGCTGCCGATCCTCGCGCCGTTGGCGCTGGCAGCGATTGCATTGAGCGTCGTTTTTAGTCGATATCTGCCTTCGTTCGCACCAGACGTAGCAGCGCCGGTTGTCCATTTCACGGACGTGACCGAAGAAAGCGGCGTCAAATTTATCCACACGGATGGAGGCCTCGGAGCGAACCAACTTTCGCCAACGACGCTGGGCAGTGGAGTTGCTATCATTGACTACGATGGCGACGGCGCGCCGGATTTATTTTTCGTCAACGGTGTCACCTGGTCATGGCTCGATCCCGATGATACGCACCATTCGACCTGCGCGCTTTATCACAACGACGGTCATGGCCACTTCACCGACGTGACGAAGGCGGCTGGTGTCGCGTTGCATTTTTCGGGTATGGGCGTCGCCGTAGGCGATTATGATAATGATGGGCGGCCGGATTTATTCGTGACCGGCGTCGGCGAAAATCATCTCCTGCACAACCAAGGTGATGGAACCTTCCAAGACGTCACCGAGAGCGCCGGCCTCAACGACGACGATCATGTGTGGTCGATGGGAGCGCTTTGGCTGGATATCGATGGTGACGGGCGTCTCGACTTGATCGTATGCCGTTATGCGCGGTGGTCGCCGGCGATTGATCTGCAGCTGGCGTTCAACATCGCCAATGGAGGCCGGTCCTACGGCACGCCGACGGGATTCGTGAGTGCGTCGCCGGCAGTGTATCGGAATATGGGTGATGGGACGTTTAGATTAGTCACCGCCGAAACCGGGCTCGGTAATATTTCTACGGATACAAGAGCGCCGAGAGCAGAAGCGGTCGTGGTGGCTCCATTTGATCTCAATGGAGATGGACTCGCTGATTTGGTTTTTTTCTATCATAACGCGGAGCCGACGCTTTTTCTCCATGATGGCGGGGCTCATTTCCACGAATGGAATCCGGATGCTGATCGGCGGGAGGGCAGTGCGGCGGGCCTGCTCGCGCTGAACTCACTGCCCCTACCGAACGCTGTGGGCAACGTGAGTCGCTACCGCGCGGTCCGTTCGCTGGGCACAGTGGAGGAATCTTCCGCCGATAGGGTTGGGGGCAACGGCGACTGGCGTGGATTGCGGCTCGCGCCCCGGATGGGGATTGCGTTTCTCGACTATGATCTCGACGGCCGTATTGAGCTGTTTTCAGGCGAAGGCAGAGCAGAGGCAGAGTTGAATCACTTTGACGAAACGCGGCTTTTTTCAGCGGCTCCGAAACTATATTGGTCACGCGGCAACGTCTGGACGCCAGCGCCCAGCGGCGCAGAATCGGCTTGGCAAAAACCCATCGCCGCTCGTGGGCTGGCGGTCGCCGATTTCGATGGCGACGGCGATCTCGATGTGGTGCTGTGCCAAAGCGAGGGACAAGCGCGCATCTTTCGCAATGATCAAAGGGGTGGGACAGCGTGGCTTCGTATTCGCTTAGTGGGTACCGGGCGGAGCCCCCGGGACGGCTCGGGCGCTCGCGTGGAAGTGCACACGCCCTCACGCACGCAGATGCAACTGGCACTGCCTGCGATGGGCTACCTCTCTCAATCCGAGAGCATACTGACCTTTGGCTTAGGTGAAGACGCCCGCGTGCGCCGGGTGCAAGTAACTTGGCCGGATGGGCATCGACAAAACGTAGTGCCTGATCGAATCAATCAGACGCTCGTGATCGAGGAGCGTTGAGATTCTGCCGCGCCCAATAGGCGCTGCATCCTCAGGCACTCAATTGAGCAAGTTCCCCCGCGCTCCGAGGGCGCTGCCGCGCCGTTTTTTAAAGTTACCTAACCGACTACTTGCGCCACGAGAAACATTGCGACCACACCATGCGGAGCAACCAGGCCTGCGGACCGTTGAGACTAGGCCGCGCAGAGCGTGACGACTTCGGCTCCGCTAAGGGTTTCGCGCTCAAGCAGAGCGTTCGACACCGTATCCAATTGTTGGCGACGTTCGAGGAGGATGCGCTTGGTTTCCTCGTACTGTTCGCGCAGAAGCGTTAAAACGTATTCTTCTGCACGGCTCATCGTGTCGGCCGTCGCGAGCGTTTGCCGCGACGTTCCACCGGCCATCTGCGCTTCGCGCTGCGTGAGCGCGATGAAGCCGAGAGGGGACATGCCCCATTCGAAGACCATCGAGCGAGCGATGTTGGAAGCAGTTTCAATATCACCCGCAGCTCCGCTGGTGATCTGACCGAGCGCAATTTCTTCGGCCACGCGACCGCCCATTAAACAGCGAAGCCGCGCGCGCAACTGCGTTTCCGAATAGTTCAGACGATCGCGTTCCGGCGTGAAATGCGTGCTGCCCAGCGACTGCCCACGCGGGATGATCGTGACTTTGTGCAGCTTGAGACCTTCTTCGGCCGAGTAAATCTGCATCAGCGCATGGCCAGCTTCGTGATAGGCGATCGTGCGGCGATCTTCGATCGTCATCACACGGCGCTGTTCACGGCCCCAGGAAATTTTCTCGCGAGCTTCGTCGAAATCTTTGGGCAACACCTTCGCGTGATCGTGACGTGCTGCGTGTAGGGCCGCTTCGTTGGCGAGATTCGCGAGATCGGCACCGGAGAAACCGGGCGTCGCTTTGGCGATTTCGCGCAAGTCGATCGTTTCGTCGAGGGTGATCTTGCCGGTGTGAACGCGCAAGATCTGCTCGCGACCGTCTACATCGGGAAGATTTACGTGAACTTGGCGATCAAAACGACCTGGGCGCAGCAGCGCCTTGTCCAAAATTTCTGCCCGATTAGTCGCGGCGAAAACGATAATGCCTTTATTCCCTTCGAAGCCATCCATCGCGACGAGAATCGCATTCAAAGTCTGCTCGCGCTCGTCGTTGCCCTGACGGCCAGAACCGCGTTGCTGACCGATCGCGTCGAGCTCATCGATGAAAATGATACAAGGAGCTTTCTTGCCGGCGGATTTGAAAAGCTGACGTACACGCGCTGCACCGACGCCGACGAACATTTCCATGAAGTCAGAACCGCTGACGCTGAAAAAAGGAACGCCCGCTTCACCTGCAACTGCGCGTGCCAGCAATGTTTTGCCCGTGCCCGGAGGGCCGACGAGCAAAATGCCCTTCGGCATGCGACCACCGGTGCGCGCAAATTTGTTGGGATTTTTGAGATATTCGACGATTTCTGTGATTTCCTGTTTAGCCTCGTCGCAGCCGGCGACATGCGTGAAACGCGTCGCGGTGAGCGGAGCTTTGGAAGAAGATCGCGAAATGGCGCTTTGCTGGTGGCCCAGGTTTTTCTGGAGGAGCGGCAGGGCGAAGAGAATCGCTCCAACAAAAAGCGCGATGTAAACAGTGTTGATGGTGATCTCGCGCAGGAGTGCGCGGCGCGGATTGGCCAAGGTGGCCATCGAGCCGGCTTTGGCGGCCACGTTTTCGTCAAAGTGAGCAGCGCGCAGTGTCTTCAGATCGTCCGGCGTGAGCCGGCCTTGCGCGATCCACAAAACGGATACAGTGGGCGAATCGCCATTGGTGGGGAGTGCGAGGGTCGCGTGAAGAGTCGCAAAGTCGGATCCCGTTTCGGAGTAAATGATATGGCCATCGCGAATCGCTGGAGTCGGGGCCATGGTTGAACGAGCCACCGTATCAAGAAACTGATACAAGGGGACCTTGTTGGTCACGGTTGCGGGCGCCTCGGTCGCTCCCGCAATAGCGCTTTGGGCTACATCATCATCTTGCCCTCCCGAGGCTGGAGTTAACCAAACAGCGAGGGCGATGAGGATAGCGAGAGAAGCGACGATATACTTATTCATTCGGGACGAGTGGCGAAAGTGACGAAGACGGGTCGAAGCAGGACCATCTTCCTCAACGTCACATTATGACTAAACGTCCGGAAAAAAATGTAAGCGTTTCGAGAAAAATCCGGGTAGACATCCCGACTTTATTCGGATGCTCGGTGTAGGGAATCGCGTACCCGCCCGATACTGCCGGTTAGACCTGCAAAGCAGCGAGCCGAGCGAAGTTTCCGCCGATCGCTAAAAGCTCGTCCCGCGTGCCGAATTCCACCAAACGGCCGTGGCTTAATACGGCTATCCGGTGAGCTTGTCGGATCGTGGAAAAACGATGAGCGACGATCAAAGTTGTCCGACCGTCACACAAGCGAACGAGTGCTTCTTGGACGAGTCGCTCCGATTCGGTGTCGAGCGCGGAGGTCGCTTCATCGAGCAAAATGACGCGCGGGTCGCGCACGAGAGCTCGTGCGATCGCGAGGCGCTGACGCTGGCCGCCGGATAGCCGTGCGCCATTTTCGCCTATGATGGTATCGAGCCCATCTGGCAGACTGCGGACCAAGCTCGCGAGGTTCGCGTCTCCGAGAATTTTCCAGAGCGCATCGTCGCCAAGATGGTCGGAGCCATAGGTCACGTTGTCACGCAACGTGCCGGTGAAAAGGATGGTCGATTGTGGGACAACGCCGATTTGCTGACGGAACGTTCGCAGATCGACTGCGCGCAAATCTTGGCCGTCGAGCAAGACGCGGCCTGCGCTGGGCGCACGAAATCCAATCGCGAGATTCATCAAAGTCGATTTGCCCGCGCCGGATTCGCCCACGAATGCGACCGTTTCTCCGGGTTTGATCTCCAGTGAAATATCCGTCAGCGCAACCTCGCGGCCCTGCGCGTACGAGTAGCTGACGTGCTCGAAAACGATTTCTCCGCGCAACGGAAATGGCACCGCCGGTTTGCCGGAGAAATTGTCCACCTCCGGCGCTTCGAGTACTTCGCCGATGGACCGAATTGCCTCGGTGCCCTGAGCTAGGGTGGGAAACACGCCGAGAATCTGCTGCACGGAGCCGACCAGCATTCCGAAATAGCTGTGGTACATGACCGCTTCGCCGACGGTCAACTTGTCATGGATAACCAAATACGCGGAAAAAAGCAGACACGCGATTTGGAATAAGTTGAACGTCACCCAAGACGTCGCCGCGAAAAGTTCGGTTATCAAATCGACTTTCAGCCCGCGCTTGCGCAGGCGGTGAAAAGCGGTGCGCACGCCGCGAGTTTCGCGCTCTTCGAGACCGTGAGCGCGTGTCACCGGCATCATCTGCAGCATGTCGCCGACCCGCACGCTCATCTGCTCTGTTTCGAGCCGAAGAGCCTGGTAATGTTGACGAAAACGGCGGTCGAAAATTTTCAAGAGGCCGACGCCGGCGGGCACCGTAACTAGAAAATAGAGGGCAAGCAGGGGCTGCTTCGCGAGCGCGATGACGGTCACATAGATAATCACGAGGACGCCGTTGAGACCATTATGGAGGAGATTTCGGCAAAGGCCGTCGATCGCGTCTACGTCGCGCAGAATTTTGGACTGTAGCGCGCCAGTCTGGTTGGTGTCGTAGAAAGTGACGGCGAGTTGTTGGAGCCTCTCAACCAGAGCGCTTCGCAGTAGAAACTGCATGTATCGGAGCACGCGGCTCATCAGGCGGGTAAAAAGCGTATGGATGAAAGGGTAGCAGGCGAGCAGCGCAACATAGATGCTGCCGACTTTAACGATGCGGTGCCAAGCGCCTTCCCTAACCGGTGATAATGAGTCAATAATCGACCCCACGATCAGTGGCAAAAGCGAGGTCGGCGCTTGTTTAACGACGTAGAGCGTAATCGCGCCGAAAACCGACGGATATTGGCCTGCGAAAAGTGACCACAGCGTGCGGCCGGGATGCTTGGCGCGGAAGCGGCCGTCAAGAAGGCGATCCCAAGGAGACGTGCGCGGATTTGCGATCACGCAGTCGAACTAGCGGGGTGGCCGGATTCGTCGAGCGGGGATTTTCCCGGCTGGAAAACACGGTTGGCGTCCGCACAGGCGCGCGCGAGCGAGGTCTTCCCATCCATGGAAAATAACGGTGATTCTGGGGAGAATGCGAACTTCGATGTAATTATCGTGGGAGGCGGAGCCGCGGGCTTGATGGCGGCGCGCGAATTGGCCGAGGCAGGGTTCCGCGTTTCGCTGTTGGAGGCGAGAGACCGTTTGGGTGGGCGAATTTGGACGCAACGAGAGGAAGGGATCGCGCCGATCGAGTATGGCGCTGGCTTTGTGCACGGAGATAACGCTGTGCTGAAGAAATTGTTGAAAGAGACGGACGCGGTTTTAGGCGAATCGCCGTCCGCGCAATGGCTGTCGACTGACGCCGGTCTGGAGCGGGACGAAAAACTTTGGGATCGGTTAAATGAAGTGATGAAGCGCATCGATGCCGATAATTTTGGCAGTTTCGGCGCTTGGCTCAAATCAGGCGCGGGGGACATCTCCACTCGCGACCGCGTGTTGACGCGTGAGTTCGTTCAAAATTTCGACGCGGGACCAGCCGATGCGATGAGCGCGCAAATCCTGCGCGATTCAGAAGGGGGCACAGGAGATTCGCAGCACTTGTTGGCAAATGGCTACGAGCGCATTCCTAAGTACTTAAGTCGCGCTGCGACTGCCGCCGGCGCGGAAATTCGGCTCAGTGCACGGGTGACGAGTATCAATTGGGAAGCAGGCCGGGTGAGCGTGCGCGCGATGGTGCAGGGCTCGGAGCGGCAGTTCGAGGCGCGAGCTGCGATTGTGACCGTTCCGCTCGGCGTTCTCAAAGCAGCCGAGGGGACGGTCGGCGCGTTGCGATTTGAGCCCGCGCTCCCGGAAAAATCTGCGCTTTGGGCCGGACTGCCTTTCGGTGATGTAGTGCGATTAACACTACGCTTTGATGATTCGCTGTGGACTGAACGATGGTTGCCGGAAAAACTCCGCGGCCATCAAGGCAAAGACTTCGGTTTTCTCCACCTGGCCGGTGCTCCCTTTCCAGTTTGGTGGTCGATGGCGCCGGATCCGGTACTTGTGGCGTGGGCCGGCGGGCCGGCGGCGAAAGCGCTGGCTGGCAAAAGTCAGTCGGAACTATCGGAAATCGCGCTGCAAACTCTCGCCTCTGCGTTGGAAGTTACATTCGACGAAATCTGGCCCGCGTTGCGTCAGGCTTTTTGGCACGATTGGTCGAGCGACGCGTATTCGCGGGGCGGTTACAGCTTTACCGTAGCGGGTCAGGAAGATGCGCCGCGCTGCTTGGGCGAGTCGGTGGAAAATACATTATTTTTTGGTGGAGAAGCGACCGCTGACCCTTTCGAACTAGGAACGGTGGGCGGCGCGTTGGAATCAGGTGTGCGAGCAGCGCGCGAGGTGCAGGCGGTGTTGCAGCGCGTGCATCCGGTAATCTCCTCAATCAGTAGACCTTGAACGGGTTTTCCTGGAAAGGGCTTTTCACGGGTGCAAACGTACGCGGATGAAGCCCCCAGTCCTGTTAGCGATTAGTTTTTTGGCCGCGTTCAGTCCCACCTGCCGCGCGGCGCCAACCTCAGTTGCGCCGAAGCCAGAGATGCCCGCGAATCCTGCCGACGTGAAAACGTGGCAACAGAGTGTGCATGATGAATTGGAAAAAGATATCGTGCCGTTTTGGATCAAGAACGCGGTCGACCACGATCGCGGCGGGTTTTATGGTTTCGTGACCAACGATCTTCACGTTAAAAAAGACGCGCCGCGAGGATCGCTCTTGTCGGCGCGGATTCTATGGGCGTTTTCTGCTGCTTATCGCGAAGATCATAATCCCGCCACCCTCGCGGTCGCGAAGTGGGCGTATGATGATCTTAATCATCATTTCTGGGATGCGCAGTACGGAGGTTTCTATTGGACGGGCACGGCCGATGGGAAACCTCTCGATACGAGCAAGCAGACCTACGGAGAAGGTTTTTGCGTGTATGCGCTCAGCGAATACTATCTGGCGACCAAGGAGCAGCCCGCGCTCGATCGCGCGATCGAGACTTTCCGCTTATTGGAAAAGCACGCCAGAGATCCAAAATTCGGCGGATACTGGGAACAGTTTTCACAAGACTGGACTCGCGACACAACGCAACGTCGAGGCCAAGGTTCAGGCGCCGGTGCCGCGCCGGGAAAATCGCAAAACACACACCTACACGTGCTCGAAGCCTTCAGCAATTTGCTGCGCGCGTGGCCGAATGATGAGATTCGCACCAGTCAAAAAGCGCTCGTCGAGATCATGCTCGATAAAGTGCTCGATAACAAAACTCACCATTTGATTTTATTTCTCAACGACGACTACACGCCGATTTCGAACAACGCGTCTTTCGGTCACGACATCGAGTTCAGCTGGCTTTTGACGGAAGCGGGCGAAGTTCTTGGCGACACCGCTCTCAACGAGCGCATCCGGAAAGTTGCGCTCGAAGTGGCCGCGGCGACATATCGCGAGGGCCTCGCATCCGACGGCAGTCTTTATTACGAGACCGAAGAGAATTCCAACAAGGTCTCTAAACAGCCGACCCAGTGGTGGGCTGACGCGGAAGCGATGGTTGGATTTTATAACGCGTATCAACTAAGTGGAGACGAGAAGTACCGCACGGCTTCGTTCAAAATGTGGCATTACATCGAGGACCACCTCGTTGACCACACCTATGGCGAGTGGTACTGGGCGGCGACGCCGCGCGGTGAAGACGCGGGCACACCCAAAATCGATATGTGGAAATGTCCATACCACAACGGTCGTTCTTGCATGGAAATGGAACGCCGACTCGCAGACGCAAAATAGAGTTCGAGCCTGCAATCAAGCGCTAGTTTCGACTGGCGCTTTTTTATTTTTGGCGCGGCAGGGTTCTCCAAAGCCGAACGTCTTTTCTCAGCTCAGAGCTCATTGACCCCGCTTGTAGATATCGGCTAACACCTTCGGCTTCATGAATCCATCGAACGTCCAGGCCTACTTGCCGCGCATCGAAAAGGAACTTCGGGGAAATATTCTTCCCTTTTGGCTTACCCACACGCGCGATTATGAGCGGGGCGGCTTTTTTGGAGAGATCAGTCACGACTTAAAAGTATCGAAAGACGCTGAACGCGGGTCCCTGTTGACGAGCCGGATTCTTTGGACTTTTGCTTCAGCGCAGCGCCAGTATCCGCAGAGCGACTACCTGATGATGGCCAAGTGGGCGTACGAGGATTTGGTCACCCGTTTTTGGGATGCGAAAAATGGTGGTGTGTACTGGTCGGCGTCTGCCGAGGGAAAGCCTTTGCGCACCCGCAAACAAGTTTACGGCCAAGCTTTCGCGATCTACGCGATGACGGAGTATTTTCGCGTCACCCAAGATCCCGTTGCGCTGGATCGATCAATCCAACTTTATAAACTGCTCGAGCAACATGCGCGCGAGAGGCAGTTCGGCGGCTATCTCGAAGCTTTTAGGGATGATTGGGGCGTGATCGAGGATGTGCGTTTGAGTGAGATCGATATGAACTCGCCGAAGTCTCAGAACACGCACTTGCACGTGATGGAAGCCTACACGAATCTGTTGCGCGTTTGGCCGGATGAAGGGTTGCGCCGCACGCAGCGCGATTTGGTTGAGACGATGATCACGCGTATTCTAAACAACACTACGCATCATCTCGGCCTGTTTTTCAGCAAGGACTGGAAATTGGAGACCGACCGGATTTCATATGGTCACGACATCGAGGCCGCCTGGTTGCTGCACGAAGCGGCGTTGGTGGTGGGAGATGCCGATTTGTTGAAACGTGTCCGCCAAGTCGCGGTTGAAATTGCGCGGGTCACCGCTGAGCAAGCGATCGAGCCGGACGGCTCATTACTTTACGAAGGCACCCCGAAGGGAGTGACGCTGACGTATAAGGAATGGTGGCCGCAGGCGGAGGGCGCCGTGGGTTTTGTCGACGCGTATCAGATAAATGGAGACGAAAAATACCTTACGACCGGACTGCGGCTGTGGGATTTTATTGAGCACAACTTGGTCGATCACGAACGAGGTGAGTGGTATCGCGCGGTCACGCGCGAAGGCGAAAAGAATCTCGATCCCAAGGTGAGCTTTTGGAAATGCCCGTACCACAACGGCCGGGCCTGTTTGGAACTGGCGGCGCGGCTCAAGAAGATCGGTTAGGGCGGGGCCGAGCCGGTGCGGATGGCTTCGAGATAAATGGTGCTGCCGCACCAGCCGTGGTCGTCGGGAAGCAAAAACGGCGTGATCTGCTCGAGCTCGCAGAAGGTCGCGTGTTCATCGCCGACCCAGAGCTGCGTCAGGTATCCAAAATCTGGAGACTCTATCGGCGTGCCTTCGACCGGGCCGTTCTGCACGAGCAGGGTCCATGCGCCGCGTCTGACTGATAAGGTTTGCGGATAGAAACCAAATTTTCCCACGGCGATGCCCGACTTGGCGATGGCTCGGCCATCTTTGAGCGTGATGGCGGGATGGGGCAGAGGATCGGTCGCGTTGGAATTGTCTCCGCGCACCGCGACCAGTCCGAACGGCACGCGTTCCCATGAAGCCAGCCGAGGCGCGATTTCTGCGGGTACATCGATGGCGACGACGTGCATGCCGTAGTAGGGTTTGTCCCCGCCGCGCCAGCGCGCGGTGCAACGGAGGTGCTCACCCTCCCACACGTAGACGCGCTGGATAGATGGGTAGCGCAGGTCGTGGTGAACCTCGGTGATAACGAGTTCGCTGCCTTTCATGGCGACATTTTGCGCCGCGGAGAATTCCCAGTCGGTATTCGGCGGCCAGCCCCAGCGGCTTTGTGGGCCGAGCCAGAAACGATGACCACCCCAGTTGGGCGCGAAAATCTTTGGAGTCGGCGCTGCTTTTGGCACAGGCGCAGAAAGCAAATTGTGATCGCCTGAGGCCGGGCCGATATAAATCACCCGGCTTCGCGCCTCTGATACGATGGCCTCTTGCGCGCCGTTTTGCGCAACCCAAGCGGGTTCGTTGTTCCAGGTCGTTTTCTGCCATTCGAGGGACGAGGCGTTAGCTTTTCCACAGACAACCGCAGCGGTAATAAAAGCGTAGTAGGGGATTAACTTTAAAAGCATAGGAGAAATTTTGGGATAGGAAAAGGGGCGGCCTTCACTGGAGCTTTAAGCAGCAAAAAGCCGCTCGACGAGGAGCGGCTTGTAGTGGGAAAGCAAATACGCGATCCCGTTAAGCGGTGGCTGCTTGGTAGTTTTTCTCGGCGGCGTCCCAATCGACCACGTTCCAGAACGCAGCGATGTAGTCGGGACGGCGATTTTGGTAGTTGAGATAGTAGGCATGCTCCCAGACATCGAGACCGATGATCGGTTTACCTTCGGCGCCGGCAACGGCCTTGCCCATCAGAGGGCTGTCTTGATTCGCAGTTGAAACAACCGCGAGCTTCTTGTCGCCCGTAACGACGAGCCACGCCCAGCCGGAGCCAAAGCGGGTCGTGGCTGCTTTCGCGAATTCTTCTTTAAACTTATCGAAACCACCAAAGGTTGCGTTGATGGCTTCGGCGAGTTTGCCCTTCGGGGCGCCACCTTTGCCTGGTCCAATCGTGACCCAGAAGAAACTGTGATTGCTGTGGCCGCCGGCGTTGTTCCGCACGCCGCCCCGAATCGTTTCGGGCACTTTGCTCAAGTCAGCGATGAGTTTGTTGACTTCGAGGTTCGCGAGCTCGGGCTGATCCTTCAGAAGATTGTTGGCGTTCGTGATGTACGCCTGATGATGCTTCGTGTGATGGATTTCCATCGTCTTGGCATCAATATGAGGGGCTAACGCGTCATACGCGTAAGGCAATTTTGGAAGTTCGTAAGCCATGATACTTAAGGATGTTGTTTCAGACGAAAGCCTACAGTTAGCCCAAAGCCGCCGACGTCAACCGATCCGCCGAAAATCCTGAGCGGCTCGTTTTGAAAATCGCAGAACAGAAATCTCCCTGCTCGTCCGATCGGTCCGAAGCATTTGGTCCGCGGAGGTCCGCGCTCGAAGAATCCAGCGTTTATTCGATCTCTCCGTTCGAGCCGGCTTCGAGAAGCTTCAACTAACTTTCTGCACTCCGTTTTAACCGGAAAAATGTCTGCAAGAGTTCGCGACATTCGTTTTCCAGGACACCGCCCGAAGTCAGTTCCGCGTGATGATTTACACGCGGCAGTTCGTTCAGATTTGTAGCCCCGCCCAGGCAACCCATTTTTGGATCAGGCACCGCATAACAGACCCGTTTAACCCGAGACATCAGCGTTGCGCCCGAGCACATCGGGCAAGGCTCCTTGGTGACATAGAGCGTCGCGCCTTCGAGGCGCCAGTTCCCTAAGCGATTGGCCGCTTGAGTGATTGCTAAAATCTCGGCGTGGGCGGTGGGGTCCTGGGCTGCTTCGACCGTGTTGTGAGCAGCGCCAATGATTTCGCCGCCTACTTCGATCACACAGCCGATGGGCACCTCGTTTTTGCGCCAGGCATCGATCGCCTGATTGTACGCCAAAGACATGTAGAATGCGTCATCTCGCACGAGCTGGGATGGGAAACGCTTTTGAAACGGGCAGGTTAATTCGCTCACGCTAGTGAAGAATGATGAGTGATGAATGAAGAAGGGACGGACCATGCAAAGCTCGCCCTATCATATCCCACAACCCTGATCTCCTCGCCTTCTGTAATCTCGCTTAGCATTCTTCGCTCTTCATTAGCGAAGCGAGAGATCGCTCTTCACCAGCGCGGCGGCGGTCCGGGGCGCCGCCGTGCGCGGTAAGCCTTGACTTAGCAGCGCGTAGGATGTGTTACATAGGGCTTTTATTGATATGAAACACGCACTATTTGTTGGAATTAAAGCCCTGTATGTCTGACGGCAAAGCGATTGAAGTAGAAGGTAAGATTGTCGCCGTGCTTCCGGGCACGATGTTTAAAGTGGAGCTCTCGAATGGCCATACGGTGCTGGCCCACATCTCCGGCAAGTTGCGGAAAAACTTCATCAAGATCGCCGCTGGCGATATGGTGAAGATGGAAATGAGCCCGTACGATTTGGAAAAAGCGCGCATCACCTATCGCATGAAAGATGAGCGCATGCCGCCGCAATTCCCGATGCGTCGTCGGTATTGATGGTTGGGCCAGAGAATAGGCGCGCAGCGCAACGCCTTTAATCTAAGCGCTGGCTCGTCATCGACGAGACCTCCCTGTATCCAGTTTCTCGATGCGCCGCGTTCGTCTGTCTTTGAAACTGAGTTCCAGCCGAGCGCCGGAACGTTTCGCGGAGGAGATTGACGGCTTTATCGCGTTCCTTGGACTCGAACGTGGCCTGTCCGTTCATACCCAAGCGGCGTATCAAAAAGACCTTGATCAATGCGCCAAATATTTGGCGCGGGCCGGTCAAACTGATTGGCGCACCACCGACCGCGCTGTCGTGGAAAAATGGATACGGAGTCTCGCCGCCGGCTTTACCGAGACAAGTATGGCGAGGAAGTTAACGGCGCTGCGCGTCTTCGCGCGCTATCTCGTGCGAGAGCAGCGGCGCCTGGATGATTTCACTGAGCTGCTTTCGAGTCCCAAGGTTAGTCGCCGCCTGCCAAAGACGCTCAGTGCCGAAGACATGGCCAAGCTGGTGTCGGCGCCGGCCGGGGGCACGCCACACGATCTGCGCGATCATGCGATGCTCGAGCTGTTTTATTCGAGCGGGCTTCGCGTGAGCGAACTTGCGGGGCTGACGCTTCAACAGATCGACCTGCAAAATGGATTTCTTCGCGTCTTCGGCAAAGGTTCCAAAGAGCGTATTGTGCCCGTGGGCGAACGGGCTCAAGCAGCCTTGAAAACCTATCTCGAATCCGGTCGCTCAGCCCTCGTGCGAGAGCGTACAGGTAGCGAACTTTTTTTAAGCGAACGGGGTCGTGCCATTTCAAGAAAGACCATCTGGGTGATCGTGAAGAAGTACGCGCAACGCGCCGGCATCAAACAGTCGGTTAAGCCGCATTTGCTTCGCCATTCTTTCGCGACTCACCTGCTCAATGGGGGCGCCGATCTGCGTGCGATCCAGGAAATGCTCGGCCACGCGAATATTTCGACGACGCAAATCTACACGGCGGTGGAAAAGAAGCGTCTGGTCGCGGGTCACCGCCAATATCATCCCCGAGCGAAGGGCGAAAACCCTTGACGGATTTTTGTTTCACGCCGTCATCCATTCCTTTTAACGGCCGTGAAAATTAACGTCTTCGTCACTCCTAAGAAAAACGTGCTTGATCCGCAGGGGGCCGCCGTGGGCCATGCCCTCGATAGCCTTGGCTTTAAGGGCCTGAAGAGCACTCGGATCGGTAAACTGATCGAGCTGGATTTGGCGGGAACGGACAGTCCAGATTTTCGTTCCAAACTCGACCAAGTTTGCCGCGACCTGCTCAGCAATCCGGTGATCGAAGATTACCGTTACGAAATCATCGGCTAACCTTGTTCCAAGCCCTGCTCGTTGACGCCAAAGGCTTCTCGGGCGACGCTCCTCAAAGGCATGAACATCGGCGTTCTTCAATTTCCCGGATCCAATTGCGATCAAGACGCGTTCCATCTTTTCGCGAACGGTCTCGGCCTTCCCACGCGTTACATCTGGCATAAAGACAATTCGCTAGGCGACGTGGACCTGGTGATTGTGCCCGGCGGTTTTTCTTACGGCGATTATTTGCGCTGTGGAGCGATTGCCCGGTTCTCTCCAGTGATGAAGGCAGTCAGCGCCTTTGCGGAAAAAGGCGGCCTCGTTTTTGGCATTTGCAATGGCTTCCAGATTTTGTGCGAGGCGGGCTTGCTGCCAGGCGCGCTGATTCGAAATGCCTCGCTCGAGTATCGCTGCATCACTTGCGATTTAAAAGTCGAAGCGAGCACGGCCACATTTTCTCCCAATACGCTTGGCGCGAAGATCAATCTTCCCATCGGCCACGGTGAAGGAAACTTCCGCATCGATGAAGCTGGCTTGGGCCGGCTCGAGGCGAACAAACAGATTTTGCTGCGTTATCAGACCGATCCGAACGGCTCCCTTTCGAACATTGCCGGCATCCGCAATGAAAAGGGTAACGTCTTCGGTATGATGCCGCACCCAGACCGTGCCTTCGAGCGCTTCCATCCGAGTCGCGATGGCTTAGCCGTCAGCCGCGCTGTCCTCGCGACTAAGTTTCCTGAGTTGTTAGCGAAAACCGCCTAAGTGGTGTCGGCCCGCTGCGGAGTCGTTGCTGTTCACGTCACCGACGCGGGCTGCGCCGTTACTATTTTCAACCATGTCCGCTTCGCCGCTTCCCGCCAACCCTGATCCTATCCTCAATCAAACGATCACGCCCGCGCTTGTGAAAAAGCATGGCGTGCTTCCGGAAGAGTACGAAGCGATCAAAGGCTTTCTCGAGCGCGAGCCCACGCTTACTGAACTGGGTATTTATTCGGTGATGTGGTCCGAGCACTGCGCTTACAAAAATTCGCGCCCGTTGCTCAAAGGTTTTCCCACCGAAAAGAAAAGCGCTTCGGAAAATTTCGGCCGAGTTCTCGTGAAGGCCGGCGAAGAAAATGCCGGTATCATCGATATCGGCGATGGCTGGGCGGTCGCATTTAAAATCGAGTCACACAATCACCCCAGCGCGATCGAGCCATTCGAAGGCGCCGCGACCGGCGTGGGCGGCATCGTCCGGGATATTTTCACGATGGGCGCGCGCCCTGTGTTGCTGACGAATTCGCTGCGTTTTGGCGAGCTGACGTCGCCGACGGTGCAACGCCTTTTCCGCGGCGTCGTTTCCGGTATCGCGCACTATGGCAATTGCCTGGGCCTACCAACGGTGGCGGGCGATGTGTACTTCGATCGCTCCTACGAAGGAAACCCTCTGGTCAACGCGCTCTGTCTCGGCGTTCTCCGCCACGATCAGATCAAGCGCGGCAAGGCAACGGGCGTGGGCAATCCGGTTTTCTATGTTGGCGCGGCTACAGGTCGAGATGGACTCGGCGGCGCAGCCTTTGCCTCGAAAGAACTTTCCGAAGAATCGCACGCCGATCGTCCCGCGGTGCAGAAGGGCGATCCCTTCATGGAAAAACTTTTGATCGAGGCCTGTCTCGAAATGATGGCTGTGCCTGGTTTGGTGGTCGGCATTCAGGACATGGGCGCGGCTGGCTTAACCTGCTCGACTTGCGAAACGGCGAGCCGCGGCGGTGCGGGAATCGAAATTGAATTGGACGAAGTTCCCCAGCGCGAAACCGGCATGAATTCGTATGAGATCATGCTCTCCGAATCGCAGGAGCGCATGCTCGTGATCGTTCAAAAAGGTCGCGAAAAAGAGATCGAGGAAATTTTCGAAAAATGGGATCTGCACGCGGCGCACGTCGGTTTCGTCACCGATACCGAGCGTATGGTGGTGAAGCATCATGGGATCACGGTGGCCGACATCCCGGCTGCATCGCTGACGGACGCAGCGCCCGTTTATAAACGGGAAGCGCGCGAACCTGGCTATCTCGCGAAGACCTCGCAATGGACGATTGCGTCGTCCGGCTTACCCGATGCAGACGGTGCGGGAGTGAAGAGTGCGTTGGAAAAATTACTCGCGCATCCGACGATTGCTTCGAAGCGCTGGGTTTATCGCCAATACGATCACATGGTGCGCCATGGGACCGTGGTTGTCCCGGGTAGCGACGCCGGCGTGGTTCGTCTGCGTCTGGGTGACAAGGAAAAATTCATTGCCATTGCCAATGATTGCAACGGACGTTACTGCTACCTGAATCCCTATCGCGGAGCGTTGATCGCAATGGTTGAGTGCATGCGCAATCTCGTTTGTGCGGGCGCAACGCCCCTGGCGATGACGGACAATTTGAACTTCGGCAATCCGTACAAGCCGGAGAATTTCTTCCAATTGAAAGAATGCGTCCGCGGTTTGGCCGATGCGTGTAACTTCTTCGACGTGCCGGTGGTGGGTGGAAACGTTTCGCTCTACAATGAAAGTCCGGAGGGCGCGATCGATCCAACGCCGACCGTGTCGGTCGTGGGCTTCATTGAAGATGAAAAGCACATCACGAAGCAGTTCGTCCGTACGGCGGGCGAGAAATTAATTTTGCTCGGTGAAGCTCCCAACGAACTCGGCGGCAGCCAATACTTGGGTTTGATCCATGGATTGAAAACCGGCGATGCCCCGGAAGTGGATCTCGCGTTGGAAAAGAAACTGCAAAACACGCTGCTGACCCTGATCAAAGCCGGCGTGATTTCCGCCGCGCACGATCTTTCTGAAGGTGGCTTACTCACCGCGATCGCCGAAATGCTTTTCACACCGGCGCGCACCTTCGGTGCGAAGCTTGACTTGACTGCCTTTGGCGCAACCCGTTTCGATGCGTTGCTCTTCGGCGAGAGCCAGGGCCGCATCGTGGTCGCCGTGAAGCCGGAAAAGATCGGCACGATTTTGTCGGAAGCTCACACCAGCGGAATTTCTGCGACGCTGCTCGGCGAAATCACAGAGACAACGGATCTGATCTTGAACGCACGTGGCTTGTCGGCCCAGTGGTCGGCGCTAACCCTGCGAGAGGCTTGGGAAACGAGCATCGAACGCGTGATGGCACGTCCAGGATTGGCGAGCTAAACGCTGTGATGCCCGAAATGCCGATCAAGCACGCCCACGACATCGAGCGCAGCGCGGGTGTGGCGATTCGCTCGAGTGGTTTGCGTTCTGGCTCCGTCATTTTAACTTTTACTGCTCATGTCTGATCCGATCACTCACGAGTGTGGCATCGCTTTGGTCCGGCTGTTGAAGCCGCTTTCATATTATCAGGAGAAATACGGAACGCCACTGTGGGGGTTCACCAAACTTTTCCTCTTAATGGAAAAACAGCATAACCGCGGCCAAGACGGCGCGGGCGTGGCTTGCGTGAAATTGGACGTGCCCCCCGGCGAGCCGTACATGTTTCGCGAGCGGTGCGTGAAACCGAATCCGCTCGACAAAATTTTTCGCACGCTGCTCGGGAGCTATAACGAAAAAGTTCAAGCTGGCGTGATCCATCCTGAGTTCGCCGACACGGTGCACAAGCACTTCGATTTCGGTGGAGAACTCTTCATGGGCCATCTGCGCTACGGCACGTCAGGCGGCTACAACCTGAGCTCATGCCATCCGTATTTTCGCCGCAGCTCATGGCCGACGCGTAATCTGGCGTTGTGCGGTAATTTCAACATGACCAATACGGCCGAGCTGAACGATAGCTTGATCGCGATGGGGCAGCATCCGATTTTCGCCACAGACACGCAGGCGTTGTTGGAAAAAATCGGCTTCTTTCTCGATGAGGAGCACGAGGACATTTACCGCTTCTTGCGCACCCGCGGCCTCGAAGGCGCGGAGATCTCTCGGCAGATCAGCGAAGACCTCGACATCTCACGCGTGATCAAACGTGCTTCGGCGAAATGGGATGGCGGTTATGCGCTTTGCGGTCTGATTGGCAACGGCGATGCGTTTGTCGCGCGCGATCCAGCGGGCATTCGCCCGTGTTTTTACTTTCAAAACGACGAAGTTGTCGCCTTCGCCTCTGAACGCGCGCCGCTATGCACCGTATTTGATCTCAGCGTCGAGCAGGTCAAAGAAGTTGAGCCAGGCCACGTCGTTGTGATGAAGAAGCGCGGCACGGTGAGTTCGACCCCCTTCCGCGATCCCCTGCCACGCGCGTCGTGTTCGTTCGAGCGAATTTATTTTTCCCGCGGAAACGATTTAGACATTTATAAAGAGCGCAAAGCTCTTGGGGCGCGCCTCGCTGATCAGGTTTTAAATTCGGTCAAATACGAATGGGGCGACACTGTTTTTGGTTTTGTACCGAATACCGCCGAGGTCGCCTATCTCGGACTGGTTTCCGAACTCCGCGCGCGTCGTCGCGACGAAGTGAAGAAAGCGATCTTGCAAGCATCCAAGGAGGGGAAACTCACCGACGAGCTGCTAGACGATCTAATTTTGCGCAACTGGCCACGCGGCGAAAAAGTCGTCAGCAAGGATATCAAGATTCGCACATTCATCGGGCAGGAGAGCATGCGCAATCAGCTCGCGAGCCATGTCTACGACATCACCTACGGCTCTGTAAAACCGACGGATAATCTGGTTTGTGTGGACGACTCGATCGTACGCGGCACGACCTTGAAGCGTTCGATTTTGCGCATTCTTTCGCGACTCAATCCGAAGAAGATCGTGGTCGTTTCGACGGCGCCCCAGATTCGTTATCCGGATTGCTACGGCATCGACATGTCGGAACTCGGAAAATTCATCGCGTTCGAAGCAGCGATTTCGCTGCTGAAGGAGCGTGGTCAAAACGACTTGATGGCGGAAGTGTACCAGCTTTGTCGCGACGAAGTCGCGCGCGGCGGAACTGTGAATCACGTCTGCAAAATCTACGAGCCGTTTACTCCTGAGGAAATTTCAGCGCGAATTACTCAACTGGTTTGGCCGAAAAACATTTCTTGGACCGGGCCGATTGAGATTATTTTTCAGACAGTGGAAAATCTACACGCTGCTCTTCCTGGCCATCGAGGCGATTGGTATTTCACGGGCAATTATCCTACGCCCGGCGGTTACCGTGTCGTCAATCAAGCTTACGTTAACTACTACGACCGCAGCGAAGGCCGTTCCTATTAACGCATGTCGGTCGCAGTGACGTTGCGCTGATCCAATTGTTTTTCTCATGAGCCTCAGTTACGAATCCTCCGGCGTTTTTTATCATCAGCTCGATGCGTTCAAACGCGCGTGTCAGAAAGCGGCGAAGGAAACGGCGAGCGCGCTGACGGCGCACGGATACCGCGAGCCGGCTACAACGCGGGGTGAGAGTGCGTATTTGATGGAGGCGAATGATCATTTTCTCGCGCACGTCGAAGAAGGTCTCGGTTCGAAAAATTTGGTGGCGGATACAGTCTATGCGAAAAGTAAACGCTGCTTTTATCGCGAGATCGGCATCGATACTGTGGCCACGATGGTGAACGATTTGATCACCTGCGGCGCACTGCCGATCTCCGTTGCGATGCATGCGGCGGTTGGTGATTCAAAGTGGTTCGCGGATGATCTGCGCTCGAATGATCTTGTGGCCGGCTTCGCGGAAGGTTGCCGATTGGCCGGAGCAGTTTGGGGCGGTGGAGAAACGCCGACGCTCAAAGGTATTGTGAATTCGGATACGATCGTGCTGGCCGGATCAGCGGTGGGTAAGATCGCGCCGAAGACGAATCGCATCGACGGGGAATTGCGCGATGGCGACTCGATCATTTTTCTCGCGTCGTCGGGAGTGCAGACGAACGGTCTGACGCTTTGTCGAAAAATCGCCGATCAACTGGCGGATGGCTATGCGACGAAATTGCCAGATGGCCGCACCTTTGGTGAAGCTTTGCTCGCGCCTTCGTTGATCTATGTTTCGTTTGTGCGCGAGTGTCAGCGCCGTGGGTTAAAGCTAAATTATCTCACTCACGTGACCGGGCATGGTTGGCGGAAGTTGATGCGCCCGGAAGAGCCGTTTGTGTACGAAATCACCCATACGCGGCCGGTACCGGAGTTATTTCGTTTTCTGCGTACGGCTGGCCCGATCGAATTGAAAGAAATGTATGCAACGTTCAACATGGGCGTCGGTTTTGCGGCGTATGTTTCGCCAGCCGTCGAAACCGAGGTGTTGATGGTCGCGAAAGCCGCTGGGTACGACGCATGGCTTGCAGGCCACGTGCGCAAGCAAGGCAATCGCAAGGCCGTGGTCGTGCCGACCCTCGGCATCGAGTTCGAAGGCGACACCTTGCAGCTGCGGTGAGGATCGTTAAGCGGTCTAAGCGTCGAAGTGGCCGTTACTGGGAGCGAGAGCGACTGCCCACATTCCTAAGCGAAGTAGGGTCACTCATTCGTAGCTACTTCCTAAAAACACTGGTGTTCGGCGAAAAACGCGGTGGCCACATCCTCACTAAAGTGGCTGCATCTTTAAAAACGGCCTCCAGCCGTAGATTGCAAATGCGGCCGAGGCGTTCGTGCCTCCAGTAAAGGCGTGCTCTACTGATTGTTTCGCCGATCCGTTGAGCCGAGTTGACGCCTGCCGCGTAGCTCCGCTCTTTTATCGTCAGTTATCTTATTTATCCCCACATGAAATATCGCCCTTTCGGCAAACACGGTCAGCAAGTCTCAGAAATCGGCTTCGGTGCTTGGGCCATCGGCGGATCGTGGGGGGATCAGAAAGATGCTGACTCATTAGCGGCGTTAAATCGTGCGCTTGATCTCGGCTGTACCTTCATCGATACCGCGGCTGGTTATGGTAATGGCCGTAGCGAACGTTTGATCGGCGAAGTTCTTCGCGCCCGCAAAGCATTGGGAAAACAAGAGAGCATTTTCGTCGCCACAAAAACGCATCCGTTAGAAGGCAATTGGCCGCCGTCACCTTACGACATCGCGTCCGAACGCTACCCGGAAAAATATCTTCGAGAAAGCGTCGAGACGCGTCTGAAAAATCTCGGCGTCAACAAACTGGATTTACTCCAATTGCACACGTGGACCCGCGCGTGGAACCAAGATCCGATACCTTTCAAAATTTTGCGCCAACTACAACGCGAAGGTTTGATCGGTTTAATTGGCGTCTCGACTCCCGAGCAGGATCAAAACTCCGTCATCGACTTGATGCGTGGCGGTTGGATCGACTCCGTGCAGGTCATCTACAATCTTTTTGAGCAGGAGCCCGCGGCTCAGCTGCTCGACGTAGCGAAAGAAAATGGCGTCGGTGTGATCGTGCGGGTAGCCTTTGACGAAGGGGCGCTCACCGGAAAATTCACACACGCAACCGTGTTTCCGAAGGACGATTTTCGCGCCAACTATTTCGCTGGCGATCGTCTTCCGCGCACGCTCGCGCGCGTGGCAGAAATCCAAAAAGATTTGGGCGGTAGCGGCTATACCTTGCCGCAAGCGGCGTTGAAATTTGTCCTCTCACATCCTGCCGTATCCACGGTGATCCCAGGCATCCGCAACGTTTCGCAAGCCGAAGCCAATTGCGGTGTAAGCGATTTACCAAACATGGCACCTCGCTTGGTCGAGCGACTCCATCGCCACAATTGGCTGCGCGGAGTTTGGTACAGCGGAAAGTGATTTCGTCCCGCTTCGTGGGACTGTGACGCCCGCATGGCGCGGACTATTAAGAGTGATGAGTGAGGGAAAATGAGGCTGTGCTTGGGGCGTTCACATTAACCGATTTTCTTGAGTCATCGTCCGACTCCGCGGCGCGCCTGTTCTCACTTTTTATTCTTAATTCATCACTAGCCCCGCAAGGCGGGACAAAAGCAGTCCGTCATTCTTCATTCATCACTCTTCACTAGCAGTGCGCGCCAGTGAGGATCAAACGTCCACAACTTTAATAGCGCGCACTGCGATCTCTAGGTCGTTGATGCCGCGAAGGCCGCTGACGCCGATCGAAAGTCGAGTGCCGTTCTTTAACGTGATGGGCTGGCCGCCCTCCCAGCCGATCAAGTCCGGGTGACTGATGCTGCCGTGTTTGGACTCGTCGATCGTACCGTTGAACACCTGCTTCTCGTAATCGAAGGTTTTGATGCCGGTGATCCAGACCTGACTGGCCTTGGTCCAAGCGACGCGAAACAGTTCGCGCTTACGCAGCATGGTTGGACCGACTACGCGTCCGAAAACATTTCCATCGGCATCGATGATGCAGACACCGAGATGTCCCGTCGAGATCGCGGCGTCTTGAGGGTTCTTCAAATACTCGGGAAATAGCGCTTCAATCTGCGCGATGATGAGTCCGGCAGTGCGAGCGGTTTCAGAGCTGGTGACTTGAGACGGGGAAGTTTCGGAAGACATGGAGAAAGATAAGTCGCTGAGTCGAACGGAACGAAGTGGGGTCTTCGACTGAAAACAAAGACTCTTAAAAACGCAGAGCCGACCACCGCGTCGACTGCGGATAAGGTCGCTCATTAGACGTGTTTTTGCGAAGGTATCTCCCCGCCGGAAGCGCGGACATTCGGTCCGCTTACTAGCTTTATTCGCTTAGATTCAGTAGCGAGCGTCGTCGCCAACGATAAAATTGCGGACAGGATGTCCGCGCTCTCGACCAGGAGAATGCTCTGCGAGAAGAAGCTTTTGCGAGAACTGCTTACCGCGCGGTCCATCCGCCGTCGATCATCAGCGTCGTGCCGGTAATCATCGCAGCGGCGGGCGAGCAGAGAAAAACCACCGCACCCGCAACATCGATTGGATCGCCGACTTTACCGAGCGGGATCCGCGCGAGCAAATCTTGGCGAAACGTTTCGTCCTGCAGCCATTTCACGGTTCCTGGGGTGCGAATAAATGTCGGTGCCACCGCGTTCACATTGATGCCATGAGGTCCCCATTCTACGGCGAGGCACTTGGTGAGATGAGCGATCGCGGCTTTCGACATGCAGTAGACGGATTCGGTCGGCAAAGCGATGAAACCGGCTTGCGAACTTAGATTTACGATGCGCCCGCTCTTGCGCGCCAGCATCACGCGGCCCACTTCTTGGCTGACGAAAAACGTGCCTTTCACGTTAACCGACATCGTTAAATCGAAGTTTGCTTCTGTGACATTTTCCGCCGCGCTCGGCGGGCCGAGGCCGGCGTTGTTAACCAACAAATCGATCCGACCGAATTCGTTCAGACTTTTCGCGACCGCATCTTTGATTTGTGTGCGATCGGTGACATCGAGCTGGACGGGAAAAACTCGCCGGCCGGTGGCGCGCACGGCTTCGATGGTGCCGCTATCTTCGTTGAGACTGCGCAACCCGAGAATAATATCCGCACCCGCCGTCGCCATCGCGATGGCGCAGCTGCGACCAATTCCACGTGCGGCGCCTGTGACGAGCGCCACCTTCCCTTGAAGATCAAACCTGGGACCTTCTATAGCGACAGTTGATGAAATGATTTGCGACGAAGGCAGTAGGGTTGGCACGGGCGGATTGTTCAGGTGGAGACGGCGCCGTCAAAATTAAGTAGTTCACGCTGCGAAATTGTAAAAAGGTGGACTTCAGTTGGGAGGACGCGCGTCGATGGAAAAAACGTGCATCACACTTTTGCTCCTGGTCGCCGTCACTCTGCTCAAGTTAGCCGCGGTCGCTGGCCTTTTATCAATGCGAACGGGCACAATTTAGGCCCGGCGATTCCGTTTGAAGGAAAACGGTTCCAGAGCAATCCAATCTTGCCAGCTCCTTCGCAAGATCCGCAGGTCAGCTATTTTGAGGGCCGTTACTACTATTGCGAATCGACGGCCGATGGTATTTTTCTGCGTGTGGCGGAAGATTTTCTATCGTTTGCTCATGCACCACGAATTTGTGTCTGGAAGCCATTGCGCCGCGGGCCTTGTTCAAAGAACATTTGGGCGCCGGAGCTGCATTTTATCGACGGCCGACCGTATATTTATTTCGCGGCGGACGATGGCAAGAATGTGAATCATCGCATGTGGGCGATTGAGGGCCGATCGGCCGATCCCCTGGGCGATTATCGCTCACCGACTAGGTTTGAAACGAGCGGATGGGCGATTGACGGTACCGTGTTAGAAAATAACGGCGAGCGATTCTTCGTCTGGTCGGGATGGGCTGGCCGGCAAGATGGTCAGCAGAATCTATACATGGCGCGGATGGCCTCGCCCACTAAATTGGCCAGCGAGCGCGTGCTGTTGACCATGCCGACGGAGGATTGGGAAAGACACGCAATGCCCATTTGCGAGGGCCCGCAGATTCTTCAGCGCGGAGGACGCACGTTTATCGTTTATTCGGCGAGCGCTTCTTGGACTTCGGAATATTGTCTTGGTCTAATGGTTCACGAAGGAGGTGCGCTCGATGATCCGCGTGGTTGGCGCAAAGTTGGCCGAATTTTTTCGAGTAACGAGCACGCGGTTGGGGTGGGGCACTGCGGGTTTCTGCAGACGCCTGAGGGTGAAGATTGGCTTTTCTATCACGCGAAGCAGTCGCGCAAAAATGGTTGGGGCGATCGCGAAGTGCGTGCGCAACTCCATGCGTGGACCGAGGACGGGCTGCCCCATCTAGGTGAACCGGTTCCCCGCGATCGAGCAGTCTGGCGACCAAGCCGCGTCAGCGGAGCCAGCCTTCGTCTCGCGAGCTGACGAGTCTTACCTTCGCGCTCGATGAGCGCAGTTCGGCAAATTTTAGGCACACCACTTGAGATGCGCGCAACCGCGGACAGGTTGATGGCGTTATGCCTACCAAAACGCCGCTGATTTATCATAATCCTGTTTGGTCGGGTTACTTGGCCGATCCGTTTGTCTTATTGTATCAAGGAAAATACTACGCGTACGGCACCGGTTCGGATGAAGGCAATGGGCGGCAGCGCGATGGGCGAGTATTTCCGGTGTTGGTGTCAGACGATTTGGTTCATTGGGAGGCGTTAGGGGGTGCACTGGAGCCATATTTGCCAGATCTGTCGGTGGCATATTGGGCGCCGGAGGTCGCGGAGCGAGACGGGGTATTTTATTTGTACTACGCGGCGAATGGACGATTGCGCGTTGCGACTTCCGGAAATCCTGCTGGTCCATTTCGTGACAGCGGCCGCGATCTTTTTCCAGAGGAGCCGTTTTCAATCGACGCGCACCCGTTCCGCGATCCGCGCGATGGCCGATGGTATTTGTTTTTCGCCAAAGATTTTTTTGATGGTCGGGTGGGGACCGGTGTGGCCGTGGCTGAATTAAACGACGACATGGTGACACTGAAGACCGCGTCCCGCCTGGTGGTGCGGGCGAGCAGCGACTGGCATATTTATGAGCGCAATCGTTATTGGTATGAACAGCATTGGGAGGCGTGGCACACCGTGGAGGGACCGTTCGTGGTCCCCCACGACGGAAAATATTATTGTCTTTATTCGGGTGGAAATTGGCAGGGCCCTGACTACGGCGTGAGCTATGCGGTGGCGGATCATCCGCTCGGCCCGTATCGCGATGAATGGAGCTTGGCTGGACCAGTCGTCCTCAAGGGAACGCCCGGCAAAGTGCTCGGCCCCGGCCATAATTCCGTGGTGCTCGGGCCAGACGGCGAAACAGAATTTGTCGTGTATCACGCTTGGGATGGAGCGAAGACCGCGCGTCGCATGTGCATCGACCCGCTGATTTGGCGCGACGATGGACCGCGCTGTCTAGGCCCGTCGATCGACGCGCAACTTTTTGTGGGTTAGTTCGTCTTGCGATTGAGGCGGTCTTGGTACTGCCTGAGATAACCCCGAAATGATTATGGCAAGTGGAGGAATGCCTTTGAATCTTCAGCAGAGAGAATTAAAGCGTTTTCTATGTTCGGCGGGATCGAAAGCCTTTCGCTTTCGATTGGTGCTAGTATCGTTCCTGGCGACTGCGGCGGTGCCGCTTCGTGCCGGCTTCAGTTGGCATCCTGTTGATGTGATGACGATCACTGACATGAAACCTGCGGGTAAGAAATTTCCTCTGCCGACTAAGGAGCATCCAATCTATTACGAGGCGATCAATGCCGGGTACAAAGACTGGGGACGCATCATAGCGGGCGACAAAGAGCCGAAGGTGAAGCTGATGCAGGACACAGTCGTACGCGCTCTCGCGAGGAACCACTATCTCTCCGCTGACAGTAAACATGTGGCGACCGAAATCATCGTTATGTCTTGGGGGACGATGTACACCGGCGGAGGCCTTTCTCTCGGCGAATCGCCGGCACTGCAATTTCTGGCGGGAGACAAATACCTCGATGGTGTCGACCGGATGGACGTAGGAAGCTTGGGTTTTACAACGAGTGTGTCTCGGGCCGTTCCGGTCCTGTCGCAGTCGAAACTGCATGATTATGCGTCAGGTGATTTGTACCTTGCTTTGCTGCGAGCTTACAGCACGCGCGATGCTAACAAGGGCGAGATCGTGGAACTTTGGGAAACCCGCATCGCTTGTCCGTCCGCCGGATTGGAACTGGAATCAACCCTGCCGACGATGGTCAAGCTTGCCGCGCCGCATATTGGGGTGGACATGCCGAACGCGGTTTTCACCACGCCTGAAAAGAGTCAGCGCGAAGATATCGAATTCGGCGACCTGAAAGTCTTGGACGACATAGATGTAAATGCAGCCCACGTGACTCCGATTAATGATCTGGTCAACGAGGCCAAGGCTACGCGTATTGAAAAGACAACTACGAAGCCGGCTTCCGGAGTAAAAGGGAGCTCAGCGCCAACCAAGTCGCAATGAGACCGATGGGGAGCTGAACGCCTTGTCTTTTCGTCCACGCTGCGCAAGGTCAGCGGGGTGTCGCGTCGTCAACCCAGCAAACAGGAAGCAGAACTCGAGCGCCTACCCAAGGCCAGGCTCAACAAAGAATCGTTTGGGGAGATGATCGCTTTTTTTCGGTACGTTATGCCGTACCGAAAGCGATTCATTTTCGGCTTATGCAGCTTGTTCATCGGAAGCAGCATGGCCCTGTTTTTCCCGATGCTCTCAGGCGGGCTTGTCGACGCGGCGATGCATCCGATCGGCGCAAGGCTGCCGATTTTTGGCACGCTGAATCTCAATCAAATCGCGCTCGTCCTCATCGGCACGATCACGATGCAAGCACTGGGCTCTTACGGTAGCGCGCTTTCTTTCAACACGGTCGGACAATCTGCACTCGCCGACGTTCGCCGCGACACGTATCGGCGCCTCATCGGGTTGCCGATGACGTTTTTCACACAGCGCCGGGTTGGCGAACTCGCCAGTCGTGTATCCACGGATATCGCACAAATCGAAAGCGCGCTCGTCGACGCTTTGCCGCAACTCTGCCGGCAATCGATTTTTCTTTTCGGCGGAGTCGTGCTGATCGCACTAACCTCCGGGAAACTGACTTTGGTTATGCTCTGCACGCTGCCGATCTTGATCGCGGCTGCGGTGACGTTTGGCCGCAAGATGCGCGGGCTCTCTCGCGCGACTCAGGATCGCCTCGCTGAAACCGGCGTTGTAGTTGAAGAGACACTACAGGGCATTGCCAGCGTGAAGGCCTTTGCGAACGAAACTTTCGAAGTAGGGCGTTATCAACAGGTGAATGCGAAAGTGCTCACCGCTGCTTTGCGCGCCGCGAAGTGGCGGGCGGCATTTATTGCTTTCATCATCGGCTCACTGTTTGGTGGGATCGTCATCGTCCTTTGGTTCGGCGCGCATCTTTTGCAAACTGGGGAAATTACTCCCGGTGAGCTCACTCGCTTCGTACTCTATACGACCTTCGTTGCGGGCGCGATGGGGCAGGCTGCGGAATTATTCACTCAAGTTCAGAAAACAATCGGCGCGACCCAGCGCGTACGCGAGTTGTTGAACGAGCCGATGGAGTTGGACCTCAGCGCAACGGCTTCGTCTGCGTTTCACGCGTCGCCGGCGGCGACTGCTTCCATGTCTGCGCGTGCGCGCATCCAGGGGCGAGTGGAATTTCGCGACGTCAGTTTTCGTTATCCGTCGCGCCCGGAAATGCCTGTGCTGACAGGGGTCAATTTATTTGCCGAGTCAGGCGAGGTCGTTGCGCTGGTCGGACCGAGCGGCGCGGGCAAGTCGACCATCACCGCGCTGCTGCTCCGTTTTTATAATCCCGCGTCGGGGGCAGTGTTGATCGATGGACGGGATGCGCGCGAATACCCGCTCGAGTGGCTGCGCTCGCAGATGGCGCTGGTACCACAAGACGTGATTTTATTTGGCGGAACGATTTCGGAAAACATCGCCTATGGAAAACCCGGCGCGAGCGATGATGAAATCATCGAGGCGGCGAAGCGGGCCAACGCGCACGATTTCATCGCCAGTTTTACCGAAGGTTATCAGACGATGGTCGGCGATCGCGGAATCAAACTCTCGGGCGGGCAACGTCAGCGCGTGGCAATCGCTCGGGCGATTTTAAAAGATCCGGCGATTTTAATTTTGGACGAGGCGACCAGCTCACTCGATAGCGAGAGCGAACGTCTGGTTCAAGAAGCGCTTAATACATTGATGCGAGGCCGCACGACATTCGTCGTGGCTCATCGCTTGGCGACAATTCGCGACGCAGATCGCATCGCCGTGCTTGAGCAAGGACGAGTTGTAGAAATCGGGACGCACGACGAATTATCTGCGCGTCCGGAAGGCTTATATCAACGGCTCAGCGCGCTGCAGTTTCAAGGTGCCTGACGTGAGCGCGGGCAAACTCAGCTTGCGCGAGAGCCAATTTTTCCACGGATTGAGCTAGCGCGAGGGCAGAGGCGTTGGAATAAAAACGAACGTCGTCGGAAATTGCTTCGAGCGTGGCACGCACGATCTGTAAATCTTCGTCGAGAATCTGACGAGGCAGCAGAGAATTCGGCTCCATGTGAAGTGTGACGACGGGGCGCTCGAATAGTTTCCTGAAAGTTTTGACGGCGGCTGGATTACCCGCAGGAAAATCGTAATCTGCGGAACGACTTCAGGCCGATGCGTGACTGTGGTTGATCCCCATGGCTACCGACCAATACCACGAACCTGCCTCAGAACTTTCCGCGGAAACGCGTACCTTTGCCCGCATGATCACTGGGCTGATTGAAGAAGCAGATGCGATTAACTGGTACGAACAGCGCATCTCCGTCGAACCCGATGCAGCCGCAAAAGCGATTATGCAGAATGCGCAGCACGAGGAGTTCAAACACTTCGGAATGGATCTAGAGTTTCTCCTTCGCAAAAAACCTGTCTGGCGCGAATTGCTCAAAGGCGTATTATTCACCTCTGGGGACATTGTGAAAAAAGCGGACAAGGCGGAGGAAGCCACCGAGTAATAGAAGCGCAGGGGTATTGTCCTCAGCAAGGCATGGGAGAATTTCCGGAAAGCCGACTATGACGAAGAAAAACCGCTCGGTCGTTTGAGAATTAAGCGCTCACGCGTGTCCTGGAGAGAACGTCTTTGGCACCCGCGAAAGACGTCCATGTATGCCCAACGAGACTTCTTCTGCTCCCACGCAAGATGCTCCTGCCGAGGAGCGTGACCGTTCCAAAAATCAGGAAAATCAACCGCATAAAGAGGACCGCAACGATGGCGAAAAGAAAGGCGATCAGCGCCCGTGGTATAAAAAGCCTCTTATCGCCGGTCTCGTCATCCTGTTTGTGATTGTGGCCGTCGTCGCGGTCACGTTGTTCTACCTGAACTCGCAAAAGTACGAGTCGACCGAGGATGCTGAGATCGATGTTGACAGCCAGCAAGTCAGCCCGCGAGTCGCTGGCCGAATTTCAAAAATTTTAGTCAACGACAACGAAGAAGTTTCCGCGGGTCAGACTGTCGCGGAACTCGATCCGTCCGACTACCAGAGCTTACTCTTGCAAGCGCAGGCTGCGTCGTCGCAAGCGCAGGCCCAAGTTTCACAGGCCGAGGCGCAGAAGGTCGTGTTCGAAGCTCAGGTGGAACAGGCCCGCGCCAATCTGGGCGTTGCGCAGGCCAACGCGGACAACGCGCAGAGTCAGCTTACTCGTTATCAATCGCTGCGCGCCGATAACACGGGCGCCGTTTCCCAGGAGACCCTCGACAATGCGATTGCCGCGCAAAAAACCAGCGCCGCCCAGGCCGAAGCCGCGCGCCGAGCGGTCTCGGCAGCAGAAGCACAGCTCAAGTACGCGGATAGTATGATCGAGGCGGGCCAAGCCGGAGTGAAAGCGGCCGAAGCGAAGGTCGAGCAAGCGAAGTTGAATCTTGGATACACCAAAATCGTCGCCGATCTTGCCGGCCGGGTGTCGCGTAAGCAGGTCGCGCTCGGAAATAACGTCGCGCCAGGAACTCCGATCATGGCGATCGTTCCGCGCGAAGTTTATGTCACCGCTAATTTCAAGGAAACGCAGCTCAAGCGCATGCGGCGCGGTCAGCATGTGAAAGTGCATCTTGATGCCTATGCCGACATGGATTTGTTCGGGCACGTCGACAGTTTTCAAGCAGGTACAGGTCAGGCGTTCAGCGGATTGCCCGCGGAAAATGCCACTGGCAATTGGGTCAAGGTCGTCCAGCGCGTACCGGTGAAAATAGTTTTTGATCAACTGCCCAATGATCCCGAGCGGCGCGTCGGTCCAGGCATGTCGGTCGAAGTTAAAGTTTCGATCGAGCCGTAATTTTTTCGCGGATGCCTGAGTCAGATCATCCTCACTCGCTCGAGCGTTCGGCCGCGGGCGGAAGAAATCCCTGGCTCGTCGCCGTGGTGGTTTCGATGGCGACATTTATGGAGGTGCTCGACACGAGTATCGCCAATGTCTCGCTGCAGCACATCGCGGGAAATCTGTCGGCGACTCAGGACGAGAGCACCTGGGTTTTGACCAGTTACTTGGTGAGCAACGCGATCATCCTGCCGATTTCCGGATGGCTCGCGACGGTGATCGGTCGAAAGCGTTTTTATATGGGCTGCGTCGCACTCTTCGGAATCAGTTCGCTACTCTGCGGCTTGGCACCGTCGCTGGGCTGGCTGATTTTCTTTCGCGTGATGCAGGGACTCGGTGGAGGAGGATTAGCTCCGAGTGAGCAATCGATTCTCGCCGACAGCTTTGCCCCGCAACAGCGCGGGCAAGCCTTCGCTCTTTATGGCGTTGCCGTGGTCGTCGCACCGACACTCGGACCGACGTTGGGTGGATTTATCACCGATAACTATGACTGGCGCTGGATTTTTTTGATTAATGTCCCGGTTTGCCTGCTTTCCCTCTTTCTTAGTTGGAGAATTTTGGTCGATCCTCCGGCTGTGAAAAAGGACCGTGAAAAGGCTCTGCACGGCGGACTAAAGGTTGATTATCTCGGCGTGATCCTCGTCGCCGTTGGCCTTGGCTGTCTGCAGGTCGTGTTAGACAAAGGGCAGGAAGACGACTGGTTCGCCTCGCGATTCATTTTGGTTTTTGGAATCATCGCGGCCCTTTCTTTGTTTTTCCTTTTTGTTTGGGAATTCATTTGTGACGCGCCGATCGTTGATTTGCCGTTGCTGAAAAATAAGAGTTTTGCTTCGGCGATGGCGGTTATGTTCACGACCGGGTTCATCCTTATCAGCACGACGCAGATCTTGCCGCAATTCATGCAGGTCATGATGGGCTACACGGCGACGGAAGCGGGATTGGCCCTCACTGCGGGCGGAGCTGCGACGTTACTCCTCATGCCCATCGTCGGCGCGTTGCTGAAAAAAGTTCAGCCGAAATATTTGATCGTCCTGGGCCTGACGATCGAATGCCTCGCGTGTCTACACCTGAGAACGCTCGACGCCACGGTTAGCTTTCATCAACTCGCGTGGGCACGCGTGTTTCAGGCCGTTGGTCTGCCGTTTCTCTTTGTGCCGCTTTCAACTGTCGCCTACGCGGGTTTGCCGCCCGGAAAAAGCAACAGCGCGTCTGCACTCATCAACACGATGAGAAATCTCGGCGGAAGTTTCGGCATCTCCGTGGCGATCGCCTTCCTCTCGCGGCGCGGTCAATTCCACCATGCGCGTCTCGCCGAATCAATGAGCGTGTATAGCCGCGGATTTCAGCAGTACGCGAAACTGTCACTCGCGCAGCTCGATCAGATTGTCCAACGCCAGGCAGTCATGTTGAGCTACATCGATATTTTTTGGTTTCTCACATTGATGGCTGCTTGTGCTATTCCTATCGCTTTTATTCTTCGCAAGGTGAAGAGCGGCCAAGCCGCTGCCGGCCACTGATTCATATGAAAGTGTTTTCCTCATCGTATTTTCCTATCGTGAGCGCGGCGGCGTTGTTCGCTGGTTGCACGGTCGGGCCAAACTACACGCCTCCGCGTACTAAGGTTGCGGATACATTTTCCGAGGCCAAGGCGAAGGACGAGACGGTGGCGCCGGAGAGTAGAATCGTGCCCGGAGTGGACGCGGTCCAGCGCTGGTGGTTGACTTTCCAAGATCCAGAACTCGCGTCGTTGATCAAACGGGCGGTTCAGGGAAATCGCGATTTGATCATCGCTGCCTCGCGTGTGCGTCAGGCGCGCGCGACGCGTTTGGAGGCGGGCGCTAGTTTGTTGCCAGATATCAATGTCGACGGCGGCTACAACCGCGGTCACGGGAGCCAAAATGTTTCTTTGCCACTCGGAGGATCAAGCAGCGCGCCCAGCGCTTCGAGCACGTCGTCACAGAGTTTGCGTAACTTGGCCAACTCGACCTCGAGCGATCCGCAGCGCACCCGCGCCGATTCTTCGGCCGGTGGCGGTGGCAGTGCGGCCAGCAGTCCGGGCGGTGGCGGTGCTTCCTCTGGCGGCGGTGGACCACTTGGTCCGCAGAGCCCATTTGGCAATGGCGGACTTCCCGGTGTGACGACGCAGCTATTTCAGGCCGGCTTCGATGCGTCCTGGGAAATCGATATTTTTGGCGGCACGCGTCGGCAGATACAGTACGCGAATGCCGAAGTGCAGGTCGCCGAGGAGAGCGAGCGTGCCGTGCTTGTCTCATTGATGGGCGAGGTGGCGACAACGTATATCCAACTTCGCACGACACAGCACCGACTCGAAATCGCGCGGGCTAATCTGCAGGCGCAGCGTGATATCCTTTCGATTTCGCAGGCGAAATTCAAAGCCGGTTTCCAAACTGAACTGGATGTCGCGCGTCAGACTGCGGAAGTCGCGTCCACCGAGGCGACAATTCCGGCACAGGAAGCCGCGGAGCGCACATTGATCCACTCGCTCGCGTTCACGATTGGAGTCGAGAGCGATGCGCTCAGCGAAGAGTTGGGCTCGGTCGCGCCTCTGCCGAAAATTCCGTTGGAAGTGCCGGTTGGCGTGCCTTCGGATATTTTGCGTCGCCGCGCCGATGTGCGACAGGCGGAACGCGAACTCGCGGCTGCAAATGCGATGATCGGGGTGGCGACGGCGGGTTTGTTTCCGCGTTTCGCGCTGACCGGAACGGCCGGCCTCGACAGCAGCAAAATTGCGGAGCTGCCGCGTTGGTCGAGCCACTATTATTCGATCGTTCCGGGAGTGAGTTGGCCAATTCTCGATTGGGGAAAAGTTCGCGCCAACATCACCGTGCAAAACGAAGCGCAGAAACAAGCCTTCACATCGTACGAATCAACCGTGGCGCAGGCTTTGCGCGATGTGGAGGACGCGCTCGTGAAATATCGCACAGAGCAAGTGCGCCGCGCTTCATTGGAGGACGCGGTCAAAGCGGCTAACAACGCATTCACCATCGCGCGCCAGCAGTTTCAACATGGTCTCACCGATTCGACCGTCGTGCTAGACGCGCAACGTTCTTTGCTCGCCTCGCAAGACCAGCTCGCCGAAAGCGAAGGCAGCATTCGCACCGATTTAGTCTCACTCTACAAAGCTCTCGGCGGCGGCTGGGATAGCTGACTAGGAATCAGCAGCTATAACAACGCGTCTTAGAGCGCCTTCATTGGGAGCGCGGGCGACCGCACGCTTGCGAAATCACTCGGCCACCGGCCGCGTGGATCTTTCTGCTGCTTACTTCAAAAGTCCGAAACGACACTCAACTTTTCATCAGCGTCTGCAGCGGACTGGGCATTTTCTGATTGGGCAGATCGTCGGGCGGATGGATCGGAATCACCGGTTTCCATTTCGACCACTCTTTGTTCACTTCGGTCGCAAGCGGAAATTCCTGCCCATCCTTCGCCACCTCACCGAGTTGATCCGGCGTGGCAAACGAGATAGCTCCACTCAATAACGACTCGACCGATGTGTTGCGGATCTCCGCACCAAAAAGACTAATCTTGATTGGAATTCCGCCTGCATTCCAAAACTGCGAGTTCGTCCGCACCAAGTCCGCGTACTCGGTCTGTACTCGGATGCGAATGAGCACGGCCGTCGAATCGTCTGTCAAACGACTCGATTCAACTGATCCGACGCGGATGTCTCGATAAAAGACCGGCGCCTGCGGCTGCAGTGTGCCGAGGTGCTCGGTGCGGAGATAGAATGCGCGGCCTTCCTCGGCATTGTCGGGAGCCGGCGCCTTGTCGAGGCCGCGAAATTGCGTCGCGGCTGCGCCCGTGCCCGGACGCACGTTCAGCCGAACGCCGCTCACTAATGTATCGAGTCCGCGGATACCAGAGAAACCGATTTCCGGATGCACGATCCAAAACTGCGAACCTGCCACCGCCAACTTCGCGGCGTCACGGTCCAACCGCAGTTGCACGAGCACGCCGCTTAAATCTTTTTTCAACTTCACCGCGCGCACGGACCCGACGTCGACACCCTTGTGCTCCAAAGTGGTTTTGCCTGGTTCGATGCCGCTGCCGTCTGCAAACTCGATGGTGATCTCCGGCCCATGGCTCCGCCATTCACGGTAAATCATCCAAGTAGCGACGGCCACCGCGATGATCGGGACCACCCAAATCAGCGAAAAAGTTCGGCCGCGAGAAACGATTGGCTGTGGAGCACTCATGAGCGTAGGGGAAGTTTCAATACGACGTGGCCGCGTCTGGGTTACCTTCGGGACGTTCGCGGCTTTTACCGCCGCCAGTTACCGCCGTGCCGACTACGGATTCTTCCTGCGTCCAAAGTAGTCGGGGATCGAATTGCTGCGTCGCGATCATCGTCAAGATTACTACAGCTGCGAATGCGATAATACCATTCATCGGAACGACCGACGCCAAGCGATGAAAGCGCACCGCTCCGGTTAAAAACGCCACGAGAAATACATCGAGCATCGACCAGCGTCCGATATTATTGATCAAAGTATAAAGCCGAGTCAGTGCGCGCGAATTGGGACGACGTCCGCCGCGAATTGCATACAGCAGCCACGCCAGCCCGCCGAGTTTCAGTCCCGGAACCGCCACGCTCGCTGTGAATACGATGAGGCCCAGTGCCCACAGACCTTCTTTCCATAGCAGGGCTACGCCGCCGAAAATCGTCGTCACATTCGGCGGAGTTCCCGCAGTGGCGAAAGTCATTACCGGGATCATATTGGCCGGTATCAACATGACCGCGGCCGCAATCGCGAAGGCAGCCGACAACTGAGTTCGCCGCGATGGTGAGCCCAGCGAATTCATGCGCGAGACGCGTCTTTCGAGGGCGCCGCCTGCGCTGCGAGGACACGCGCCGGTTCGAGCGTAAAGGTTTGCCACGCCGCGAGCATCGCTACAGCGGCGGCGGCGTAACAGTAAAAGCCAGGGCCGATGGTGGTGCTCGCAAGTGAACCTATTTTGAAAAACGACACCAACACGGCAAGCACATGGATTTCTGGCATCGCCCAATGCTGTAGCTGATGCGCCGCATTCACCCACGGGTTTGTCCGATCATGAGCGTCGCGCCGCCACCATGTGAGAATCAGGGCGAGAAAAATAATTTCCAAAAGTGGAGCGACAATTCCGCAGAAAAGCACCCACACGGACAAACTCGGCATATCGAAACGCCAGAGGCCACGCGCGCCCGAGAGAAGATAGCTGATCCGAACATTTCCAAAACGCGCCAGTGTGACGAACGGCATCAACACGGCCGGCACGGCCAATACCAGTGCAGTCAACGCGAGCGCGAGCGGTTCGTCTAATCCGCCGTAGCTGCGACGCGCCATGGTCGTGTTACAACGGACGCACCGAGCTTTTTGTCCACGTTGCAACGCTATCGGCGCATGGGATTGGCCGCAGACCGGACAGACTAGTTGGGTTTCAAGATCGACGTCAGACATAGACGCGAAGACCACCCTAAGCGACCGTCAGCACAGCCGATGGTTCATCCCAGCTTCAAGAATTTTGCGATGACGCTGGGGCGTTGAAAGCCGATTTTATCGTGAGCGCGATCGTCAGAGGGCGATTCGGAGTTTAGCGCGGCCGTTGGCCGAGGGATTCTCCGGAAGTGGGCTAGTCACCCGCGCTCCCAATAAACGCGCTTCGAGCCGGTGCTTAGAAAGGCTAATCTAAACGAGGGGAGGCCAGATTTCTCTTCAGCTGTAGAGTTTACGTCTTTGAAAGCGCTGCTAGCAATGCCATGCCGTTG